>Ga0187766_10001839_pt1 | contig 12478 bp, 9 predicted proteins | sample 0216_QUI02_MP05__4_FD_132971 | JGI IMG/M metagenome (GOLD analysis project Ga0187766, IMG submission 132971) | Tropical peat soil microbial communities from peatlands in Department of Meta, Colombia - 0216_QUI02_MP05_20_MG | ecosystem: Environmental > Terrestrial > Soil > Wetlands > Peat ... | reverse complement strand
TGGTCGAATTTAAAGGTGAAAGTGCCGGCGCCGGCGGTCGCCGAGCGGATCTCGACGATTAGATCGCCGATCTCGGCCTCCGGCATTTTGGCGCGGACTACGTCCCAGCCGTCCCAGCCGTCCCGCGTATCGAAGCCCAAAATCTGCCCGCGGCGGCCGGACAAGAGCGCGTTGATCTTCGCCGTCGCATCGCTCGGGCAGGCAATTTCGACGAGGTCGATCGGCTCGAGCAGCACCGGCTGGCACTGCGGCAGGCCTTCCGAAATTCCGATGCGCGCCGCGGTGCGGAACGCCATGTCCGAGGAATCGACCGTGTGATAGGACCCATCGATCAAAGCGACGGTGAGATCGACCACCGGAAAGCCGAGCGGCCCGTGCTTGAGCGCGTCGATGACGCCTTCCTCGACCGAAGGGATGTAGTTGCGCGGCACCACGCCGCCGGTGATCTTATCCTCGAACGAGAAGCCCGCGCCGCGCGGCAGCGGCTTGATGTCGAGCACAACGTCGCCGTACTGGCCGTGACCGCCGGATTGTTTCTTGTGCCGTCCGCGCTGCACGACCGGTTTGCGGATGGTCTCGCGGTAACCGACGCTCGGCGTGCGCCGCTCGATGGCGACCCCGAAGCGCTCGCTCAGCCGTTCGGTCGCGACGCGAAGGTGCATTTCGCCCTGGCCCCATAGCACGACTTCGTGCGTTTCCGGATTGTGCACGACGATGATCGAGGGATCTTCTTCGGCGAGTTTATTGAGCGCCTGGCCGAGCTTCACGTCGTCCTTGCGTTCCTTGGCCGAAATGGCGATGGCCAGCACCGGCGGATACGGCGCGACTTTGCCGAGCGCGGGGTGCGGCTGCTTGCCGGTCGAGAGCGTGTCGCCGGTTTTGGCCTTTTCTAGCTTGGCGAAGGCGATGCACTCGCCGATTGCGGCCGGCCCGCGCTTTTCGCTGGACTGCCCGACAAGCTTGAACACGCCGGCGACGCGCCCGGCCTCGTCGTCCGCCGTCAGGAATGTCGTGCCGTCGCCGGCCTGGCCCGCCAGCATCCGCGCGATCGACATTTTGCCGCCATGCGCGGTGTTGAGCGTTTTCAACACATAGGCCACGGCCTCGTTGCCCGCTTTCACGCCGAGGCGCTTCGCCGTCTCCGCCACGCCGGGCGATTCGTGACGCAGCGCCTTGAGCAGCCGCAGCACGCCGTTGGCGCGCGCGGCGGTTCCCATCAGGACCGGACAGGCCAGGCCCTCGCGCAATTCGCGGGTGAGATCGTCGAACACCTTGTCGCGCGGCGGTTGAATATCTTCGAGCAATTGCTCCATCAGCTCGTCGTCGTGGTCGGCAAGCGTCTCCAGCATGGAAAAGCGCGCCGTCTTTTCGAGATCGGCGGCGTCGCCTTCCAGCGGCACGACTTGCGAGGGGGCGTATTCCTTGTAGACGAAGGCCCGTTCCAGCGCCAAGTCGACGAAACCGGTGATGATGTCGCCGGAGAATGTCGGGATTTGCCGCAAGATCAATTTGGTACGCGAAGCCGGCTGCAACAGCTTGAGCACGTCATGCACGCCGGCATCGGCCTTGTCGATTTTGTTGACGAACAAAATTCGCGGAATTTTCCGGTCTTCGAGCTCGCGCAGGATGAGCTGAAGCTGCGGAATTTTCTTTTCGTCCAGTTCGCACACGACGACCGCGGCGTCGATCGCCGGCAGCACCGCGCGCATATCGTGAGCGAACTCGACGGAACCGGGACAATCGAGGAAGGAGTAAGTGTCGCCCATGAAATTCGTGGTGGCGACCGTCAGCTCGACGCTCATCCGGTGATGGCGGGCTTCTTTGCTGGCGTCACCGACGGTGTTGCCGGCCTCGATCGTGCCCTGGCGCTGGATAGCGCCCGTGCGAGCGAGGATCGCTTCAAGGAGTGTCGTCTTACCGCTCTGGAATGGACCGACCAGCGCGACGCAGCGCGGACCGACCGCCCGCGCGCCATTGCCGCCATTTGCCGCCATCGCTACCTCCTGCAATCGCCTCCCGAACAACCGACCCGTCAATTCCGGCGCGGGCCTTGGATCGCTATCGTTTCAGCGCGGGCGGGTACGGGTCAAGAGGCGAGACAGCGTGCCCAGCTCGGCACCAGATTGGCGCCCAGTCGCGCAGCCAGTCGAAACGCCGGCATCCACCCGCGCCGCCTATGTCGCAGCGGCCGCGAAGCCCAGCCTAGCCGACGCGCAAGGCGGCCAGCCGCCTCGCCGCGAATGCCAGTTACTAATGCCCGATATTATTGTGCGAGATGCAGTTCGAGCGCGCCGACGCCGGCGGCGATATTGAGGCCGACCTGACCCTGCACGGACAAGGGCTGTAGCGCGACCGAATGGTTCGAGCCCCCGACGAGCACGTTGGCGCCGAGCCCGGCCGCCACCGTCGCCTCGGCGGTCGCCCCGGCATAAGTTCCCGTCAGCATTCCAGCATAGCGGTTGGTGTCGGTGAAGACGCCCCATACCATCGCGCCGCCGGTGGTGAAGCCGACATCGACGCCGATCCTAGTCATCGTACCGGTATAAGCTTCCGGCGGACCATTGTCGGGCTGGAAGTTGCAAGCCACATTTCGCTGCGAGGCAACGACGAGGCCGACGCCGGCCGAAATCGAACAGGCCAAGGTCCCGACCTGTACGCGTCGCGGCTGCGCATCAACCGGCGCGGCCGCACTCGCTGCCAGCGCCGCCGCTCCGATCAGCGCGGCGGCAATACCCCTAGAAGCCATATCTCTTCACTCCCTCACGCGGCCCGCCCACGGGCCTCTACCGCCATTCTAAGGCATGATCCGGAAAAGTGGAAACCGGTTTTCCGAAAAGATCATGCCCCTTCAAATACCTAGAGCCACAGGGCGCGTCTCGTTCGTTTCCGCCTTCGATGAAGCGCTAAGCAACCTAAAAGAAACCGAGCGACTCGCAGCCCTTGCCCGCTGAAAAACGCCCCTTGGCGCGCTTGTTGGGAATATCGACGACATGAACCGAGCCGTCGCCCTGGCAGGCGACGAACAATTCATTGCCGCGGAACGCCATGTCCATTGGCTGCGATCCGACTTTGATCGCGGTCTGCTCGCGAAACGACGGATCGATCAGGCTGACCGTATCGCTGTTGAGGCTGGTGACGCCGATGAGGCTATTGTCGGGGGCGTAACGCACGATCTGCGCCGGCTTCGGCACATCCTTGAGCACGATTTGCTCGCGCACGCGCCCGGCTTGGGTATCGATCAGGAACAGGATCGGCTTGGCATCGTCGACGGCCACGACGGTGCGGCCGTCGGGCGAAATCGCGATGCCGGCGAGCGGACGCGGCGTTGCGATCTTGCCGAGCAGTTTCCGGTTCGGCAGATCGATGACCGAGACCGTGGCGTCTTCCTCGTTCTCGGTATAGAGCCGCTGGCCGTCCGGCGCGATGATGAGCCGGTGACCGTTGGTCGAACCGGAATCGATTGCGCCGACGACCGTGTTGGTCTTGCGGTCGATCACCGCCACGACCGCGGAATTCTCGCAGGTGATGTAGATGAACCCGTCGGGCCCGAGCTTGAGCGTGTGCGGCGCGATATAGGGGCGCAGGTCGATGGTGCCGACATGGGCGCGCTTGTGCAGATCGAACACGCAGAGATGATGCTGCGGGTTCGGATTGCGGCCGTGAATGCCGTCGCCGAAGATCGGCACGTAAGCGAAGCCGGTTTCCGGCACCGCCAGCAATTCGTGCACCGTGCGCGGAAAGCCGTCGATCACCACCTCCGTTTCATAGGTCTTGGGATTGAGGAACAGGACCTTCGTCCCCATTTTGTCGACCGCGATCATGCCATGGTCTACGCCGGCCATTGTTTGCGTCCTCGTTGTCGGGCGATCGGTTTAGCGCAAATCGCAAGCCGGGTCATACGCCGAGATAGCGGTTCATCACATCGGGCGATGCGCGCAAATCGTCGGCGCTGCCCGCGAAGACCATATGGCCGTTGTTGAGCACATAGATGCGGCTGGCGAGACTCAGCGCCGCGCGTACGTTCTGCTCGACAATGACGATGGTCTGGCCCTGCGCCGCGAGACCGCGGCAGACTTCGAGCAGATTGTGGACGATATTGACCGCCAATCCCTCGAACGGTTCGTCGAGCAGAATGAGGCGCGGACGCCGGATCAAGGCGCGGCCGATCGCCAGCATTTGCTGCTCGCCGCCGGAAAGCGACCGGCCATAGCTGCCGCGCCGTTCGCGCAACCGTGGAAAAATCGCGAATATGTCGGCAAGCGGCAACGGCTGCGCCGCGGACAAAGCCGCAAGGTCGAGGTTTTCCTCCACCGTCAAGCCGGCGAAAATGCGCCGCTCCTCCGGCACCAATTGCAGGCCGAGCCGGGCGATGTCGTGGCTCGGCAGCGCTTCGATGGCCACGCCCTCGAAGCGAATGGTGCCGGTGCGCGGATGTAAGACCCCGGCGAGCGTCTTGAGCGTCGTGCTCTTGCCGGCGCCGTTGCGGCCGAGCAGGGCCACCACTTCGCGTTCGCGAACCGTCATCGAAACGTCGAACAGAACGTGAGAATCGCCGTAATAGGCGTTGATCCGCTCGGCCTCGATCATCGCTCCCGTCGGCATCGTCATTGGCGTCACGAATGAAGGCGTATCGGTCGTCGACGTCATGGCAGCGCCGTCCCGCCGAGATAGGCTTCTCGGACCTTGGGATCGTTGGAAATCTCCTTCGCCGTCCCTTCCGCCAATTTGCTGCCCTCGTGCAAAACCGTGATGCGCTCGGCCAGCGCGAAAACCGCGTCCATGTCGTGCTCGACAAGAATGATGGTGCGGCCTTTGTTGAGATTGCGAATGAGCAGCTTGGCGTCCTCGCGCTCGGCCGGACTTAAACCCGCGAGCGGCTCGTCGAGCAACAGCACCGACGGTCGCGACGCCAGCGCCAAGCCGAGTTCGAGCCGGCGTTTCTCGCCATAAGCCAGCGTGTTGACGGCGAGATCCGCGCACGGCGTCAAAGCGAGCTCCTCCAACAGCGCCTCGATGAGGCGTTCGACATCGGCAAAACCGTCCGCCGCGCGGAACACATCGAGCCGCAGCCGGCCGCGATAGCGGCCCAACGCGCCGACGCGGAGATTCTGGCGCACGGTGAGCTGCGGAAACAGCTGATTGATCTGATAGCTCTTGGCCATGCCGGCTTGATAGGCGGCGGTGACGTCGGCCGACGCCAGGTCGACGCCGTGCAGTAGAATCTGACCCGCGTCGGGATTTTCCTCGCGCGCGATCATGCGCAGAAAAGTGCTCTTGCCAGCGCCGTTCGGACCGATGATGGCGTGGAGCCGCCCTTCGGGAAGCGCCAAGGATACGCCGTCGACGGCATGAATGCCGCCATAGGCCTTGCTGAGATCCCGGACCTCCAGCGCCAACGGTGGCGAGACGGCTGCGGCTGCGGACGCGTGAACGAACGGCAGCGGCGCCAGCAAAGCCTCGCGGGCTGCGGCCGCTTCATGGCGGGCGGCTGCTTGCGGCGCGGCGACTTGTTTGCCGCGCCGGCGCGCCCATAACCGCAGCAGCGTGCCGACAACGCCGTTCGGCATGAACGTGACCAGAACGACGAAGACAAATCCAAGGATGAACTTCCACAGGTCGCCGACCCCCGGGATCGTCTGCAGCACGTCGCGCAGCGTCAGCCAGATCGCGGCCCCGACCGTCGGGCCGATCAAGGTCCCAGCGCCACCGATCACCGTCTGAATGACGAGCTGCCCCGACGTTTCCAGCGCGAAGGCGTCCGGCGGCATATAGCTCTGGAAAATGCCCAGCAACACGCCGCCGCAGCCGGCGAACAAAGCCGCGAGGACGAACACGGCGAGCTTATAGGCGCGAACGTCGTGTCCCAGCGCGGCGCTGCGTTCGGGATTTTGGCGCACCGCCGTCAGTACGGAGCCGACCGGGGAGAGCAGAACGAAACGCGCGAGGACGAAGCCTATGAAGTAAAATCCCGCGACCAGTTGGTAGCTCGGCCATGATCCCGCGAAACTATAGGTAAAGCCGTCGAGCGCAATGCTCGGCGCCGGCACCCCTGGCAGCCCGTTTTCGCCGCCGGTCCATTTTGCCAGCGGAGAATTTTCCAGAAAATAGGCCAATTCGCCGAAGGCGAGCGTGATCATCGCAAAATAGATGCCGATCCGCCGCAACGCCAAGAAACCGACGAGCACGCTAAACGCCGCCGCCGCGGCGATCCCGGCCGCGATGGCGAGCCACACGCTGTCGAGCAGGCCGGCGGTCAACAAATAGGCGGTGACGAAGCCGCCGGTGCCGTAGAAGGCGCCTTGGCCGAACGACAGCAGTCCGGTGCGCCCGAACAAGAGGTCGAAGCCTAATCCGAAAACTCCCCAAATCAGAATGCGCGTGAACAAATCGACCGAGCCGAACCATCGATCGAATACGAAGGGTAGAATGACGAGCGCAACCGCCATCGCAAGCTCGGGCAGCCATCGTTGCGGGCCGCGCCGCTGCGCCTCGACCATTACGCCCGCCCCATCGTGCCGAATAGGCCGCGCGGCCGCACGATCAAGACAAGCGTCATCACCGCATAGATTGCGGCTTGCGCATAAGCGGGATCGAACAAAGTAGTCAGCGAAAGAATCTCGCCGACGACAAGGCCGCCGACCACCGCGCCGGGAAACGAGCCGAGACCGCCGATGACGATGACGACGAAACACTGCACCAAAAACGGCTCGCCCATCGTGGGGATGACCGAGGAGAGCGGCGCATAGATGACGCCGGCAATGCCCGCCGCCATGGCGCCGAGGCAGAACACCACCATGAACATGCGCCGCACATGGGTGCCCAAGAGCTCGACCATGAGCGGGTCCTCGATGCCGGCGCGCACCACCAAGCCGATCCGCGTGCGGTAGAGCAGGATGTAAAAGGCGAACAGCAAGAGCGCGACGATACCGATTACCTGGACGCGGTAGAGCGGATAAAGAAAGAAACCGAAATTGACGATGCCTTGGCCCCAGCTCGGCAGCGGCACGCGCTGGCTTAACGGCCCGAACACATAACGCACGGCCTCGACCATCATGATGCCGAGCCCGAAGGTGACGAGGATCTGATCTTCCGGGGGCCGCCGGTAATAGAATCGGATCAGCCCGCGCTCCAGCGCAAATCCGACCAGAAAGAGAACGAGCGCGCCGAGACCGAGCGCGCCGGAAAACGAGTCCCAGTGGCTCAGCACCACGAAGCCAGTATAGGCGCCGAGCATGAACATGGCGCCATGCGCGAAATTCAGCACGCCCAAGGTGCCGAGAATGATGCTGAGCCCGCTGGCGATCAGCGCTAGCAAGCTCCCCAACGCAATCCCGTTGAAAGCCTGCGACAGAAATTGCGAAAGCGTCGGCATCGCGTGGAACCTAAAAGACTTTCGGCATCGAGGCCAAAAATACGGTGACGCCCCGGCGGCGGCGGACAACGACAAACGGCCCCGCGCGAGCAGGGCCGTCGGTGAGCGCGAGCGTGCCGGCTCGGCCGATCAAGCGTTGATGTCCGGCATTTTGCAGCCGGTTTCCGCGATCGGCGGCAGCACTTGCTGGCCCGGCACCAGTTCGACGATGCGGAAGAAGTCGTCCGGCGACTGCATTTCGTTGGGCTTCTTGCCGACCATCACCGGCACCGGGCGCACCATCTGATGATCCTCGGCGCGATAATAAACGTCGCCATAAATCGACGGCATTTTGTGCCCGCTCTCCAGCGCCTTAATGACCTCGATCGGATAGAACGTTCCGGCGCGCGCTACGGCGTCGGCCCAGACCATGATCTGGATATAGACTTCGCTCGCGCCCCATTCCGGCTTGTAGTGGTTCTTTTTCTCGAACTCCTCGACGAAGAGTTTTGCCAGCGGATATTTGTCCTGCTCGGTCCACCACCAGGACTGGGTGCCATAGGTGCCGCCCATGATCGCCGCGCCGAGCTCTTTGGCCTGGAACTGCGAGATGTTGGGCACGACATATTTCATCTTGGACAGGATGCCGAACTGTTCGGCTTGCTTGGTCGAGGCGGTGGCGTCGGCGCCGAATGCGACGTTGACGAAGACGTCGGCGCCGCTATTGGCGATGTTGAGAAGATACGAGCTGAAATCCGCGGTGCCGAGCGGCGCGAGCTGCTCGGTGACCGTCGTCCATCCCGCTTGTTCGGTGAACTGCTTCATCGAATTGTAGACGCTGGTGCCGTAGGTGTAGTCCGGCACCAGATAGGCCGCCTTGCGCGTCGCGCCGAGCTCCTTCGCCAAAACCGGCGCCAGCGCTTTCGCCGCCATATAGGCCGACGGCTGGGCGCGGAAGCCGTAACGCTGGCAATCCTTGCCGGTCGTGTCGTTGGAGCCGCTATTGCCGACCATGAAGATGACGTGCTCGCGCTGACCGAGCTTCATCATCGCGATCGATTCGTTGCTGGCCACCCCGCCCGTCAACATGATCGCCTTGTTGTCGCGGATGAAGCGGGTCGCGGCTTGAACCGCGGTGTCCGGTTTGGTTTCGGAATCCGCCGACGCCGACTCGATCTTCTTGCCCAGGAGCCCGCCGCCGCTTTTGAGCGACGGAATCTGTTGGGTAATCGCGCTGCCATTGTTGAGATGGTCGATCGCCATCTGGAAGCCGAGCTGCTCGTCCTTGCCGGACGCCGAATAGGGCCCGGTCAGCGGAAATACGCCGCCGATGAAAATGCTGCTGCCGCCGGTGCCGGCTGGAAAGGTGCCGAGCGCCGGCCGGTCCTGAGCAAAGAGCGGCACTGTCGCATTGCGCAACAAAAGCCCGGCCGCGCCCGCGCCAATGCCGGCTTGCATCAGGCTGCGCCGCGAGATCCGTTTCTTGGACATGAGATACTCCCTGGGGGTTGGATTGGCGCCAAGCTTGCCTGTCATGGCTGAATGTGGCGCGCTAGGACCGGCCTCGGCTTCGCGTTTGGGGATTAGAAATTGGCGCGGCAAGCCTGGCAATAGCGTCACTATACCTTTTGCCTAGAGCGTAATCGCTTCAAATCGAATCGATTGCGGTTCTAGGTTCTTCATGGGGGTGATCTTTTCGGAAAACCGGTTTCCACTTTTCCGGATCATGCCCTAATACCACATCGAGATGGAATTTACTGCCAGGCGCGCTGTTGAGCGCCGCAGCGATAGTGTCGCAGGGAAGATCGCGGCACGGGAAAGCGCGTGTCGCAGGAAAGTATGGGAGGATCGTGATGTCCGCCGTTGCCAGCCGCAACATCAAATTTCTCAGCCACAGCGACCAAGGCGGCCGCGGCGACGGCGTGCAGGTGATGGTCAATCGCGGCTACGCCTATATCGGCCACGGCTTTTCCAACGGCATCACCATTATCGATGTGCGCGATCCCAAACATCCCAAGCCAGTCGATTTCCTGCCCTGCCCGCCGAATACGCGCGCGCATCATCTGCAGACCCACGGCGATCTCTTGCTCGCGGTCAACGGGCCGAGCGTCTGGACCATGCAGGTGAGCCAGGAGGCTTATTTCGCGGGCACCTCTGCCGCGGCGCTGGAAGGCCAGAAATTTACCAGCGGGCTTCGCATCTACGACCTCGCCCGCGGCGATGCCCCGCGCGAGATCGCCTTCCTGCCGCTCGGCGGCCTCGGCCCGCACCGCATCTGGTATGTCGGCGGGCGTTACGCCTATGTCTCGGTGCATCTGCCGGAATTTTCCGACCATGTGCTCGTCATTGTCGACATGGCGGACCCAGCCAAGCCGGAAGTCCTCGGCAAATTCTGGCTGCCGGGCATGTGGACGGCCGGCGGCGAGACGCCGCGCTGGCCCAAAGGCAAACGCTATGCGCTCCATCACGCGCTGGTCGCCGGCGATCTCGCCTACAGCGCCTGGCGCGACGGCGGCCTTGCCGTCGTCAATGTCGGCGACCCGGCGAAACCGACCATGGTCGCGCATCGCAACTGGGATCCGCCGTTCGGCGGCGGCACGCATTCGCCCTTGCCGCTGCCGGACCGCAATCTGCTTGTGGTCGCGGACGAGGCTAATTTCGCCGATTGCAAACTCGGCCTGCGCTATATCTGGATCTTCGATGTCCGTGAGCCGTCCAATCCGATCAGCATTGCGACCATGCCGATCCCGGACGAAGCCGATTATTGCAAAAAGGGCGGCAATTTCGGCCCGCATAACCTGTGGGAGAACCGTCCCGGCGCGTTTCAAAGCTCCCGCATCATTTTCGCCACGCTGCACAATGCCGGGGTGCGCGCTTACGACATCGCCAATCCCTTCGCGCCGCGCGAAATCGGCTTCTTCGTGCCGCCCGACCCCGAGCGCATGTTCGATCCTCGGCCGAACCGGCCCAAGATCATTCAATCCTGCGATTGCTTCGTCGATGCGCAGGGCGTGATGTATGTCACCGACTCCAATGCCGGCCTCTACATCTTGCAGTTCGAGGGCGGCTGATTGCGAGACCGCGCGCACGACAAGCGCCGCCATATGCTCGTAATGCGCCGCGGCTTCGTCGCATTGACAGCAACGCCGCGCCCTTCCACAGTCGACCGACACGAGCCGCTCAAGCGGCCGCAAGACGCTAAAACGGCAGGCAGGGGGAGGAACGCAATATGGCCCAGACCATCGAGGCATTTGTCGGCGCGGCGCTCGACGAAGCAAAGATTTCGCCGCTTCATCGCCGAGTGATCGCGCTGATCGCGGCCGGCTATTTCTTCGACGTCATCGACTTCACCATCCTGGGCTCGCTTATCCCCTTCATCATCAAGTCCGGCTTCACTACGCCGCAACAAGCCGCCATCATCGGCAGCGCCGCGATTTTCGGCATGTTCATCGGCACCGCCGGACAAGGGGAATTCAGCGACCGGTTCGGCCGGCGGTTCATCTACCAGTTCAACCTGCTCTTGTTCGGCGTCTTCACCATCCTCGGCGCGTTGGCGCCGAGCGTGACGATCCTGGTGATCTGCCGCTTCATCGCCGGTTTGGGTCTCGGCGCCGAGCAGCCGCTCGCTTTCGCTTATGCCGGGGAATATTCGCCTAAGCGCATTCGCGGCCGCATTCTCGCGATCGTGCATTTCATCGGCGGCGCCATGGTGTGGCCGATCGGCACGGCGCTGGCGCTCGGCTTCGGCTCGTTGGTCGCCTCGCTCCCCGGCGTGGCGAACGCGGCCGAAACCACTTGGCGCGGCGTCTGGATCATCATCGGCGTCGGCGCGCTGATCGTCTGGGTGTTCCGCTTCACGCTGCCGGAATCGCCGCGCTATCTGGCGACGCACGGTAAGGGCCAGCAGGCGCTCGAAGTGCTTGGCCGCCTCGGCATTCCCGGCCCCAAAGAGCCGCTGACCAGCGACGCCGCGAGCGACACCAAGAGCGATCCGTTCGCGATCGTCTTCCGTATGTTCCCCAAACGCGTGATCGCCGGCATGATCTGCTTTACCGCGTTTTTCGGCGTCGCCATCGGGCTTGGCGCCTGGCTGCCGAACATCATGAACTCCAAGGGTTTCTCGATCACCAAATCGCTGCAATACACCCTGGCGATGAATTTCGCGGTTCCGACCGCAAGCCTCTTCATGATGTACGCGCTCGACAAATACGGCCGCAAGATCACGTCGGTGTGCGCCTTCATCGGCGCTGGATTGATGGCGATCGTGTTCGCCAATGCCGCGACCGAAATGCAGTTGCTGATTGCCGGCTTCGTCATGATCTTCTTCGTCCAGGTGGCCGGCAACTCGATGCAGATTTTCGCCTCGGAAGTGTTCCCGACCAATGCGCGCGCGTCGGGCTTCGGCTGGGCGTCGGGCGTCGGCCGGCTCGCCACCGCCTTCATCCTGCCGACGATTTTGTGGATTCAAAACGGCTGGGGCCTGACGACGGTTTTCGCCTGTCTCGCCACCCTGCTCTTCATCGCCGCGGTTTCGGTGACGCAGCTCGGCCCCGAGGCGCGGCAGAAAGGACTTGACGAACTCGCGCCGCCGACGGGTTAGTTCGCACCTGTCAAACCGAGCGAGGCAGGACGAACCATCCTGCTCCATTGAATAAATTTATGGGCTTCGCTTTGCCGAAGCCCATTTTTCTTCGGTTTCCCAACATGAGTTGGAAATTCGCGTTGGGAAGAAAAATGACCTTTTGAGTTAGGCGGAGACTTCGGTTAATGACGCGGCTCCCGACCCAAGGACAGACGAGCGACGGCGGAGCAAATATGAAACGACGCTTTATCGCGCAGGTTACGAATTCGCGGCTCGGTTCGATCTATCAATGGCCCGAAGACGCCGAGAACGGAGCGCTGCTCGGCTATGGTCCGCGCTTTACCGACATGTATCGTCAGCGGGCGCGGATGGCCGTCAAAGTGCTGCGCGGCACGCCGCCGGCCGACATCCCCGTCGAACAGCCGGCAAAAATCGAACTAGTCGTCAATCTCAAGACCGCCGAGGCGATCGGCGTCGACGTGCCGTCGTCGCTTGTGCTGCGCGCCGACAAGGTGATCGAATAGCGGGCGGAACACCGTCCCCGC
>Ga0187766_10001838_pt1 | contig 12479 bp, 11 predicted proteins | sample 0216_QUI02_MP05__4_FD_132971 | JGI IMG/M metagenome (GOLD analysis project Ga0187766, IMG submission 132971) | Tropical peat soil microbial communities from peatlands in Department of Meta, Colombia - 0216_QUI02_MP05_20_MG | ecosystem: Environmental > Terrestrial > Soil > Wetlands > Peat ... | reverse complement strand
GGCTGCGGATCGATCCCTCGGGACGGATCACGGCGACCACGGGCATGATCAACAACGGCCAGGGGCACGAGACCATCATGGCCCAGATCTGCGCCGACCTCCTGGGCGTGACGCCGGACGACGTCACCGTGATCCAGGGGGACACGGACGTGTGCCCGTACAGCATGTACGGCACGGCGTCCAGCCGGGGGGCGCCCATGGGCGGCGGCAGCATGTACCTGGCGGCGGGGGCGATGCGGGAGAAGTTGGTGGCCATCGCGGCCCACACCCTGGAGTGTGCCCCCGACGACGTCGTGCTCGAGGACGGGGCGGCCTACGTGCGGGGGGCGCCCGGTCGGCGCCTCACCATCAAGGACCTCTCCGCCATCGCCTACCAGGGGGGGCGCCTGCCCGAGGGCATGGAGCCTGGCCTGGAGGTGAAAAGGGTCTACGACCCGCCCACGTGGAGCTTTGCGTACGGCGTGCACGTGGCCTGCGTCGACGTGGACGTCGAGACCGGGCGGCTCGCCATCGTCCACTACCACATCCTGCACGACTGCGGCACCGTCATCAACCCGCTGATCGTGGACGGGCAGCTGGTGGGCGGGCTGGCCCAGGGCCTCGGGGGAACCGTGATGGAAGAGCTGGCGTACGGGGAGGACGGCCAGCTCCTCACGGCCAACCTGATGGATTACCTGATCCCCACCGCGTGCGACATGCCCCCCGTGTCCCTGGAGCACATGGAGACGCGGTCGCCCTTCACGCCGGGCGGCATGAAGGGGATGGCCGAGGGCAGCCTGGTGGCCTCGCCGGCCTGCGTCGGCAACGCGCTGGCCGATGCGCTCCGGCCGCTGGGGGAGGCGCGGATCGTCGAGTATCCCTTCACGCCGGAGCGCGTGTGGCGGCTGGTTCTGACACTGCGGCGGGGCAACAAGGCGAGCCCGTGATGGCACAGGCGCCGAACCCCGCATCGGCCGATCGGGAATTCATCACGGTCCGGAACCTGGGGATGACGTTCGGGGACCGGGAGGGCCGCGTGGAGGCCCTCCGGGACATCTCGGTGGACATCGTCCAGGGCACCTTCGTCTCGCTCTTGGGGCCGTCCGGGTGCGGGAAGAGTACCCTGCTGCGCCACATCGGCGGGATTCTCCCCCCGACCGGCGGGACCGTTCACCTCAAGGGGCGGCCCACCTGGGAGGCGCTGAAGGACCGGCCCTTCGGGTTCGTCTTCCAGGACGCGGCCATGCTGCCCTGGCGGACGACGCTCCACAATGCCACCCTGCTGCAGGAGATCGTGCACGCGGACGAGCGGGATCGGGCGGCCCAGGAGGCCCGGGCGCGCCAACTCCTGGCCCTGATGGGGCTGGAGGAGTTCGTGAACCACTACCCGCACCAACTCTCGGGCGGGATGCGACAACGGGTGGCCATCGCCCGGGCGCTGGCCATCGACCCCACGATCCTCCTGATGGACGAGCCCTTCGGGGCGCTGGACACCATCACCCGCGAGAAGCTGAACCTGGACCTGCTGCGGATCTGGGAGGAACTGCGGGTCACGGTGGTCTTCGTGACCCACAGCATCCTCGAGGCCGTCTTCCTCTCGGATGTGGTGTACGTGATGTCCGCCCGCCCCGGCCGGATCGTGGAGCGGCTGGATATCGACCTGCCCAGGCCCCGCCCGCTGGACCTGCTGGAGTCCGAGGCGGTGGCCCGCCTGGCCCACCGGGCCCGGGCGGCCCTCAATAAAGGTATGGACTACGATGCGGTACGGTAAGCGGAAATGGGTTGCGTCCCTGCAGGCCGCCACTCCCCCGACGATGGTGGTGGTGGGAACGGTGATCGCATGGGAGGCCTTCTGCCGCATCGTCCAGATCCGCGATTTCGTGCTTCCGGCGCCGTCGCTGGTGGCATGGCAGTTCTGGCGGAACCTGCCGGTGTACCTGGATCACACCTGGGTGACCGTCCAGGAGATCCTGGTCGGCTTCGTGGTCGGGTCGATCCTGGGGCTGCTGATGGCGGTGGCCGTGGTCCAGTCCCGGACGCTCCAGCGGGGTTTCTACCCGCTCCTGGTGCTCTTCCAGACGGTCCCCAAGGCCGCCATCGCCCCTCTCTTGATCCTCTGGTTCGGCTACGGGATATTGCCGAAGGTCGTCCTGGTGGCCATCCTCGCCTTCTTCCCGGTCACGGTGGACGGGATCCTGGGCCTGACGAGCATCGAGCATACCCTCATCGATCTCCTGCGGTCCGTCTCGGCCTCGCGGTGGCAGATCCTCCGGAAGATCCAGATGCCCCACGCGCTGCCCCATATCTTCGCCGGCCTTCGGGTGGGAAGCACCCTTGCGGTGATCGGGGCCATCCTGGCGGAGTGGGTGGGGGCCAATTCGGGCCTCGGATACATGATCATGTCGGCGGGGGCCGAGCTGAAGATGGACCGCATGTTCGCGGCCATCCTGATGGCGTCGGTCCTGGGGGTGGCGCTGTTCTACGCGGTGGCCCTGGCCGAGCGCTGGCTGCTGCCGTGGCACCAGACCGTGGACCTGGACAAGGCGTTCGGGTAGGCCGGCCACGACGGCCTGCCGGTGATCCTACGGGGAGGGAGGAGACGATGGGGCGCATGAGGTGGCTTACGGGCGCGACGCTCGCTGTGGGGCTGCTGGCGGCAACATCACCCGATCCACCGGCCCGCGCCGCCGAGATGGACAAGGTCAAGGTCCGCCTGGACTGGGTCATCCGAGGCGACCACGCGATGTTCTTCGTGGCCAAGGAGAAGGGTTACTTCAAGGCGGAGAACATCGACCTGGAGCTGATCCACAAGGGGAATGGGTCGCTCAACACCGCGACCCTGGTGGGAACCTACCAGTATGATTTCGGGTTCGCGGACCTTCCCACCGTCTGCGTGGCCCGGGCGAAGGGGGTCCCGGTGGTGTCCCTCATCGTGGTGAACCAGCGGAGCCCCCTGGCGCTGGTGGCCCTGAAGGGGACCGGCCTGCATTCGCCCAAGGATGCCGAGGGAAAGTCCGTCGGGATCAATCCCGCCACATCGACCTACCTGTTCTACCAGGCCCTGATGGCCGCCAACCAGGTGGACCGGAAGAAGGTCACCGAGACCACCGTTCCCCCGCCCTCCGAGGCGTTCCTCCTGACCCGGAAGGTCCAGATGATCCCCGGGTACATCGACGCGGAGATCCCCGAGCTGGAGGCCCGCGCCGGCGGGCCGGGATCCCTGGAGATCCTCCTGGGGTCGGAGTACGGGTACGAGCTGCTGGGCAGCGGCGTGCTGACCAGCGAGAAGATGGTCAAGGAGCGTCCCGACCTCGTCCGGCGGTTCACGCGGGCCTACCTGCGGGCCTTCCAGGACGTGATCAAGAATCTCCACGAGGGGGCGGATATCCTCGTGAAGCACAACCCCGACGTGGCCGAGAAGAAGGAGGTCATGATCAAGCAGCTGGAGGCGGACGTCAAATACACCTTCACCAGCGACGATACCAAGGAGCACGGGCTGGGGTGGAATCCGCCGCGCAAGTGGCAGGTCACCCACGATACCCTCCTCCGCCTCAAGGTCTCCGAGAATCCGGTGCAGCCCATCAGCGCGATCTACTCCAACGACTTCCTGAAGTAGGGGCGGGGGGACCGAGGGGCCCTCCATGGACGACGTGGATCTTGGCCTGTGGGCGCCCACGGGGCCGGCGCCCCCGGCGGGCGCCGGTGCGCACCGGGACCGGCGCGAGTGGCTGGAGCGGGTGGACTTGGCCGGGCCCCTCGCTCTGGGTGCTGGAAAACTGGGGGGAATAGGGCCGCGGATGCTGCGCGCGGGACGGGCGATATCCCCGCGGGCGACACCGCGGCATGGACGTGGACAGGGTGATGGGTCCAGTCGGCCCGGATGCCGGTGGGCCAGCGCCCCACGCGAGGAGGGAGTCATGAAGCGCGGGATGAATCTGCTGCTGGGCGCTGTCTTGGCGACGCTGCTTTTGGCCGCCGCCGGCCCGCCTGCCAACGGGGCCGAGATGGATAAAGTCAAGGTTCGGCTGGACTGGCTGATCCGCGGATGCCACGCGATGTTCTTCGTGGCCCAGGAGAAGGGCTATTTCCGGAACGAACACATCGACATGGAAGTGCTCCACAAGGGCAACGGGTCCGTGAACACCATGACCCTGGTGGGGACGAACCAGTACGACTTCGGGTTCGGGGACCTGCCGACCCTGGCCGTTTCCCGAGCCAAGGGGGTGCCGGTGGTCGGGCTGGTGGTGGTGAACCAGCGGAGCCCCCTGGCCCTCGTCATGTTGAAGGGGGCGGGGATCAAGACCCCGAAGGACGTGGAAGGCAAGGTCTTCGGGGTTCACCCGGCCGGCTCGACGTACATCTTCTACCAGGCCCTCATGGCGGCCAATAACGTGGACCGGAAGAAGATCACCGAGGCGACCATCCCGGTGCCTTACGAATCCTTCCTCCTGACCAAAAAGGTCGTCGGGATCCCGGGATACATCGATGCGGAGATTCCGGAGCTGGAGGCGAAGGCCGGCGGCCCGGGATCGCTGGAGATCGTCCTGGGCGCCGACTACGGGTACGACCTCCTGGGCAGCGGCATGTTGACGAACGACAAGATGCTCAAGGAGAAGCCGGAGGTCGTCCGGCGCTTTACGCGGGCCTACCTGCGGGCGTTCCAGGATGTCCTCAACAACCCGCGCGAGGCCGTGGACATCCTGGCCAAGTATAACCCCGAGGTGGCCGAGAAGAAGGACGTGATGCTCAAGCAGTTGGATGCCGACATCAAGCAGACGTTCACCAGCGACGATACCAAGGCCAACGGACTCGGGTGGAACCCCCCCAAGAAGTGGCAGGCCACGTACGACACCCTGCTGAAGCTCAACGTGATCGAGAAGCCGCTGGCCAACGCCAGCTCGCTCTACAGCAACGACTTCCTGAAGTAGCCGCCCCTCCCGGGCCATCGCCTGCGCGCCCCCCGCCGGACGCCCGAGCGGCGTCCGGCGGGGTGTCGTCTTTGGAATGAAGAGAGGAGGGTCCATGGCCAAGACCATCGTCCGGTGTGACGGCGTGATGCAGGCCGTGGGGCCCTATTCCCTGGCCGTGCGCAGCGGGGATTTCGTCTTCGTTTCCGGGACGGCGGGATGGGATAGGGACGGTCGGGTCCCCCCGGATTTCCGGGAAGAAGCCCGCCTGATGTACGAGAACCTGAAGGCGGTCCTGGAGGCGGCGGGGGCCACCATGGCCGACGTGGTCTCGACGACGACGTATCTGGTTCGCGCCTCGGACTACCGCGTCCTGAACGAGGTGCGCCGCGTCCACTTTCCCGCGGACCCCCCCACCAGCGCGGTGGTGGGTGTGAAGGAGTTGATGCGGCCGGATCTGACGGTGGAGGTGGAGGCGGTGGCCGAGCTCCCGCGGCGCCGGCGGGCCGCCAGCGGGGCCCGGCGCCCCGCCCGAAGGGGCGGCGCCGGCGCGGGCCGCCGGCGGGGTTGACCCTGGGGGAATCGGCCATGGCGGGCGGAGAGCAAGGCAGGAAGTCCAGGGCAGGATCGCAACGCGAGCGTCAACTGCGTGAGCAGCTGGCGTGGGGTGCCCGCATCCTGGCGATGCACGGGCATGGGGACCTGACCCTGGGCCACATCAGCGGGCGGTTCCCGGGCGAGACCCGCGTGTTCATCAAGCGCAAGGGCCTGGGCCTCGAAGAGATCACGCCGGACGATTTCGCGCTGGTGGACCTGGGTGGGAGGCAGATCGGCGGGCGGGGTCCCCTGCACCTGGAAAACGTCCTCCATCTCGAGATCTACCGGGCCCGGCCCGATGTGAACGCCGTCATCCACACGCATCCTCCCTACGCCACGGCCTTCGGCGCCACGGGCGCGCGCCTTGAATACGTGTGCCACGATGCCGTCCTGTTCGCGGACGGCCTGCCCGTGTTCGAGGAGACCCCCGACCTCATCGTGAACGCGGAGCAGGGCCGCGCCATCGCGAAAACCCTGGGCGGCTGCAAGGCCGTGCTCCTCAGGAACCACGGCGTCATCGTGGTGGGCGTGGACGTGCCTTGGGCCGTGCTGGCGGCGCTCACGCTGGAACGCGCCGTCCGCCTCCAGGGGCTGGCGCGGTCCCTGGGGGAGCTGCGGCCGATCCCGCAGGCCGGGGCGGCCGGTATGTATCATTCGAAGTACCGAGACGCGTTCTTGCCGGAGTACTGGGATTACTGGGTGCGCGCGGTGCGCCGCGCCGGCCTGGCCCACGGCATGCCGCGGCCCCGAAAGGCCTAGAGGGGAAGGGCCGAACGGCCGAACAGTCGAACGCCATTATCGTGGGGCTCGGCACGAAATCCTGCCAAGCAAGGATAGTGTGATGGGTAACATCGTCGGCGCGTCGGTGCGGCGGGTGGACGCGGTGGAGAAGGTCACCGGGCGGGCCAGGTACGCCGGGGACCTGGTGGTGCCGGGCATGGTGCACGGGAAGATCCTCCGCAGCCCGCTGCCCCACGCCCGCATCGCTCGCATCGAGACGGCCGAAGCGGATCGCGTGCCCGGCGTGGTGGCGGTGCTCACGGGGAAGGACCTGGCGGATATCGACCCGTATTACGGGCACGCCATGCGGGACCGCCCGGTGGTGGCCATCGATCGGGTGCGCTTCGCCGGGGAGCCGGTGGCGGCCGTGGCCGCCGCGGACGAAGCGACGGCCGCCGACGCCCTGCGGCGAATCCAGGTGGAGTACGAGGAACTGCCGGCGGTCACCACGCTGGCGGCGGCGCTGGCCGAGGGCGCCCCCCGCCTGCACGAGCGGATGGGCAAACCGGGGCTCTTCCACGGCCTGGGGGAGCTGAAGCCGCAGCCCGGCAACATCTGCTATCACTGCCGGATCGAGCGGGGCGAGGTGGAGGCCGGGTTCCGCGAGGCCGAGGTCGTGGTGGAGGGCGAATACACGTTCCCGGCCGTGTACCAGTACGCCATGGAGCCGCACACCGTCATCGCCCACTACACGGCCGACGGCCTCACGGTATGGGCGTGCTGCCAGCATCCCTATCTGGTGCGGGCGGAGTTGGCGGCCCTCTACGGCCTGCCCATCCACGCGGTGCGGATCATCGTACCGTTCATCGGGGGCGGGTTCGGCAGCAAGTCCTACACCAAGCTGGAGCCCATCACCGTGGCCCTGGCCCGCAAGGCGGGCAGGCCCGTGCGCATCGCCCTCGCCATCGAGGAGGCCATGGTCACCACCCGCCGGCACAACATGCGCTGCTGGATGCGCACTGGCGCCCGGCGGGACGGGACGCTGTTGGCGAACGAATCCAAGATCTGGCTGGACACGGGCGCCTACGCCGACAACGGCCCGCGCGTGGCGGCCACCGCGGCCGACGCGGCCGGCGGGCCCTACGCCTACCCCCACCTGCGCACGGATTGCTGGGCCGTGTACACCAATACCGCCCCCTCGGGGTCCTACCGGGCCTTCGGCACGACCCACCTGGTCTGGATCAACGACCTCCAACTGGACGAAATCGCCCGGCGGATCGGCATGGACCCGGTGGAGCTGCGACGCCGCAATCTGGTGCGCCCGGGCGGCGAGCTGCGCCCCGGCAAGAAGAAGCTGGATGCGGACCTGGTGGGCGACGTGGAGAAGGCCTCGGCGGCCGTGGGCTGGGACGCGCCGCGGCCGGCCCACGGGGGGCGGGGCGTGGCCTGCGGCCTGCTGGCCGCCGGCGCCAACCCGGTGGCCACCGCCACCATCCGCATGCAGGCCGACGGGCGCGCGCTCCTCTTCGTCAGCTCGGGGGAGCTGGGGCAGGGATCGCGCACCGTCTTCTCGCAGATCGCCGCCCAGGAGCTGGCCCTGCCCCTGGACCGCATCCTGGTGGCCGGCCCGGACACGCTGTTCACCCCCTACGACCGGTCCACCGGCGCCAGCCGATCCACCACGGTGATGGGGGCGGCCGTGCAACGGGCCGCCGTCCAGGTGCGGGATCAGTTGATCGCCATCGCCTCGCGGCAGTGGGGGCTGCCGCCCCGGGCCCTGCAGGTGCGGGACGGCGCCGTGCGCCACGAGACCGAGGCGCTGCCCTATCCGGACCTGATCCGGAACCACTTCGGCATGGTGGGCGGCGAGCTGGACGGGCATGGGGCCGTGCGCCCGGAGAGCGGCACGGGCTCCTACGCCGAGGGACCGGTTTTCTGGGAGGTTTCGGTGGGTGCCGCCGAGGTGACGGTGGACCCCGAGACCGGCGTGGTGCGCGTGCGCAAGCTGGCCACCGTGGCGGACGTGGGGAAGGCCATCAACCCGAGCCTGGTGGAGGCGCAGGACGAGGGCGCCTCCATTCAGGGCCTGGGCAACGCCCTCTTCGAAGAGATGACCTACCGGGACGGACAGCTCCTCACCAACTCGCTGGTGGATTATCGCGTGCCCACCTTCGGGGACGTGCCGGACCACATGGAGTCCATCCTCGTGGAGAACGCCGACGGGCCCGGGCCCTACGGGGCCAAGGGCGTGGGCGAGGGCGCGCTGGCCGCCATCCCCGGCGCCGTGGCCACCGCCCTGGCCGACGCCGGCGTCCCCATGACCGAACTGCCCCTCACCCCCGAACGCGTCTGGCGCGCCCTGCGCGCCGCCAAAGCCTCCCGGCAACCTTGACACAAGCGGATCGATTTCATAGCCTCTGCAGGCCATGAGACGCAAGATTTCTCGGCGCAGGCGCATCCCGGCGGGCCGGGCAGAGCGGCGCGTAAACAAACGGACATCTCCAGCGCGGAGCAGGCCTTCACGGGCCGGGCGCTCGGATGAGCCGGATTGGGCAGCGGTGCTCATGCGGGGGGGTCGTTCGATTGGCTCCATGACCCACGAGAGGACGTCTATACCTTTGAAGATGGCGAACCGCTCTGATCGCACCTGAAAACGGGGCGGTGACCGGCCGGGCGGGGGGACCGACCATGCGGGATAACACGCGGTACGACTATTCGCCCATCATCCGGCGGCCGCCCCTCCGCTGGCCGAACGACGCCCGCATCGCCGTGTGGATCATCCTCAACGTCGAGCACTTCAAGATCGACATGCCGGGCACCTCGCTCAATCCTTTCCCCGGCGTCGTCCCCGACGTGTACAACTACGCCTGGCGGGACTACGGGCCGCGCGTGGGGATCTGGCGGCTGATGCGGCTGCTGGACCGGCACGGCATCCGCGCCGCCGTCACCCTGAACTCCGACGTGTGCGCCCACAACCCCATCATCATCGAGGAAGGCGTGAAGCGGGACTGGGAGTGGCTAGGTCACGGCATCACCAACTCCCAGTCCCTGGCCGGTATGGCCGAGGAGCAGGAGCGGCAGGTCATCCGGACCGTGTCTCAGACCATCAAGCAGGCCACCGGAAAGGCGCCCGAGGGGTGGTTGGGCCCGGCCCTGGCCGAGACCTTCAACACCCCGGACCTCCTGGCGGAGGAAGGGTTCGCCTATGTGTGCGACTGGAACAACGACGACCAGCCGTATCCCATGAAGGTCCGCCAGGGCCGCCTGCTCTCCGTTCCCTATTCCGCCGAGATCAACGACATCCCGAACTTCCTTCGGCTCGGCCACGCCCCCGAGGTGTTCGGGCGGATCATCTGCGATCAGTTCGACACCCTGTACGAGGAGGGTGCGGAGACCGGCCGCGTCATGGCCATCGCCCTGCATCCGTTCATCATCGGCCAGCCCTTCCGCATCAAGTACCTGGACCAAGCCCTCCAGCACATCAGGCGGCACAAGGACGTGTGGTTCACCACCGGCGCGGAGATCGCCCGCTGGTACACAACGAAGTACCTGAACTAAAGGGATCGTTTGCAGGAGGGGAGGGCCATGCCAGTCTCGGATGGTTTCCTGGCGCAACTCTTCGGGCTGGAGGGCGAGGTGGCGTTTATCACCGGTGGCGGCGGCGCCGTGGGGTCCGCCACGGCCAAGGCCTTCGCGCGGGCGGGGGCGAGCGTGGTCCTGGCGGACAAGGGGGAGGAGGCGGCGGGGCGCGTGGCCGCCGAGGTGCGGGCCCTGGGGGGGCGCGCCCTGGCTATGGCCATGGATGTGACGCGCGAGGACTCGGTGCAGGCGGCCGTGGAGGAGGCCACCCGGGCGTTCGGCAAGGTGGACATCCTGGTGAACAACGCCGGCGTCAACATCCGCAAGGAGGCCCAGAACCTGACGCGGGACGACTGGAAGACCGTGATGGACGTGAACGTGACCGGCTACTTCTTGTGCGCACGCGCCGTGGGTCCGGGCATGATGGCACGGCGATCCGGGCGGATCATCAACGTGGCCTCCATCCTGGGCTTCCGGGGGAGCGGGATCACCCCGAACCTGGTGTACGCCACCTCCAAGGGCGCCGTGGTGAACTTCACGCGCACCCTGGCGGGGGAGTGGGCGCCCCACGGCATCCGGGTGAACGGCATCGCCCCCACCTATCTGCTGACCTCTCTGACCCAGGAGGTCATCTCCGAGCCGGGGATCAACGCCAGGATCATGGCGCGCACGCCCATGCGCAAGGTGGGTGTGCCCGAGGATCTGGAGGGCGCCATGCTCTTCCTGGCCTCGCGCGCATCGGGGCTGGTGACCGGCCACATCCTGGCCGTGGACGGCGGCTGGCTGGCCTGGTAACCGCGTGGCCGGCCGCTGAGGCCGACGGGCATGGGCACTGGCCGCATGATGCACGAGAGATGGCGTCCGGCGCCTGGGCCGAGCGCCCCGGCGCGCGTAAATCGGTAGGTGTATGCGGAAGCGGGGCGGGCGATGCAGCGACTCTCAGCACATGCGTACGCGGCGGTGGAGTTTCTGGGGTGCAATGCGGGCTGCATCGCCACGGAGGAGGGGCTCATCGTCATCGACCCTCCCATGCGCCCCACCAGCGCGGTGGCCTGGCGCATGGAGTTGGAGCCGCTGGGCGAGGTGCGTTACGTCATCAACACCGAGCACCATCTGGACCACATCCTGGGCAATCACTTCTTCCCCGGCATCGTGGTCGGGCACGAGGACACCCGGCGCCGGTTCGCCGAGGGGCTGGGCACCCTCGAATCCCTGCGCCAACGGGTGGCGAATTTCGGGCCGGGGGAGGTGCCCCTCATGGAGAAATACCAGGCCCGCCCACCGGAAGTCACCTTCCCGGAAGAGATGGGGCTGCACCTGGGCGGCGTCGAGGTGCGCCTGATCCGGATGAAGGGGCACCTCCCGAATAACGTCATCGTACATCTGCCGGGGGAGCGGCTGCTCTTCGGGAGCGATAACCTGTTCCTCAACAGCCTGCCGTTCCTTCACGAGGCGCTGCCGGGCGAGTGGTTGCGCACCCTGGACCGTATCCGTGCCATGGACGCGGAGGTGCTGGTGCCGGGGCACGGTGAGATCTCCGGGAAGGCCGCCGTCGATCCCCTGGCGGCCTTCCTGCGCGAGATCCTGGAGGAGGTGCGGGCCGCCGTCGGGAAGGGGTGGGGGCGGGAGGAGGTGGCGGAGCGCGTCTCCTTTCTGGAGCGTTTCCCCATCGAGCCCCACGCGAAAGCCATCGCGCCCGTGGGCCATCGCCACAGTCTCCTCCATCTGTACGACGTGGTGACCATGGGGGAGGAGGCGGCACCGCCGCTGCCGTTCTAGCAGGCTGCTGAAAACGGCCCGACATTTCTTCCCGCTGCCCCGGCGGCAGCGGGCGGGGCGTTGGCGCGCTCGGCCGCTTGCTGCGACGTATCCGGAGTACGCCTCGCTCGGCCCGTCGTCCGCCGCCTTGCATATGGACCTTTTTGAGCCGCCTGCGCAAAAAGGCTTTTTCAACGCCCTGTTCGCCGCTATTCCCGCCTGCCGCGGGCGCGGGCCAGCCAGCGCAGGTCCAGCAGCCGGCCCACATCGGCCTCACCCACCTCGCCCTCGCGCCGGAGCTGGGCCAGCACCTTCGCCAGGAAATCCATCATGGGCGGATCGAAGTCGGCCGTGTAGTGGGCCTCCAGCAGGTTCTTGCGGATGACGGAGGCGGGGACCTCGGTCCCTTTGCGGCCCAGGGCCCGCCCGAGCACCTCCACGGCCTGGTCCGGCCGCTCCCGGAGGGCCGCCTGGGCCCGCGGAGGCCCCGCAGGTAGGCCACCGTACCATCGCCGGCTGGGGGGACCGGAACGTCGAGAACCGCCCCGCCTGTGGCGGCCGCGCTGAACCTTAAAGGGCGTGGCCACGATGGTGACGCCCTTCGATGAGCCGCACGCGATCCCGAAAAAGGGCGCGGTCGTCGCTGCGCGCCACCGTCTTGAGGAGGTGCGCCACATCGTGGGGCGTGGACGGCACGCGGGATGGTGAAGGCCGGGCGCCGGATGCGCGGGGGGAGGCGGCCTTTTCTCTTTCGGACTGGATGACACTACCCGAAAGGCGGGGCTCTGGTTACAATACGCTCCGCCAGCCGAAGACCGGCGGACCGGCCGGCGACTCGTCCGGGCGCAACTGCGCCGGGCACCCGGCATGTTCCAGCACGTGATAGGGGACGAGACGGCGTGGGTCAGAACGGGTTGACTACCCAGGGATCCGGGCGGG
>Ga0187766_10001837_pt1 | contig 12479 bp, 9 predicted proteins | sample 0216_QUI02_MP05__4_FD_132971 | JGI IMG/M metagenome (GOLD analysis project Ga0187766, IMG submission 132971) | Tropical peat soil microbial communities from peatlands in Department of Meta, Colombia - 0216_QUI02_MP05_20_MG | ecosystem: Environmental > Terrestrial > Soil > Wetlands > Peat ... | reverse complement strand
TACGACCCGGAGACCCGGGCCTTCAAGGGCGAAACGGGGCCCTACCTCCAGTACACCCACACGCGCCTCTCCAGCCTGCTGCGGCGGCACGGCCGCCCCGTGGACCGGGAGGCCGACGTGGGCCGGCTGGGCGCCGAGCAGGAGCTGGCGCTGGTGCGCCTCCTGTATCGGTATCCGGCCGTGGTGCGCCAGGCCGCGGAGGAGTACGAACCGTCGGCCGTCAGCCGCTACCTGATCGACCTGGCGTCCGCCGTGAGCCGGTACTGGCATGACGTGCGGATCCTCACCGAGGACGCGCCCCTGACCGATGCCCGCGTCCTGCTCTGCTGGTGCGCCCGCAACGTGCTCGGATCCGGCCTGGGCCTTTTGGGGGTGCCCGCCCTGGAGGAGATGTGAGGGAGGCGACGGTCCCCGCGGACGGCGGCGTTTTTTGCCTTGACGGGGGGCGCGGCGTCGGGATATGAGATGCCCGTGGCGGAGCGCCGGGCTTCCCCAGCCCGGCCCCTTCCCTCCGCCATCGCCACCGCCCTCACGGCGCCAGCCGTGAGGGCGGTCATTTATATATGGGTGCGGCGTTCGAATGTGCCGGGGCGTGGATCCGTCCAAGGGGACATCGGATCTGCAGGTGGTACCGCCAGGGTGCTCGCCATGGCGGCAGGGAAGCCGCGGGAGGCCCGGCCGGGATGCCGGGCGAAAGGAGGGACCGAACGTGGGGATGTTGGACTTCCTCAACGGCAAGCTGAAGTGCATCGTCTGCTCTGCGGAGGCGCCGCGCAAGGCCATGGTGGTGGGCTTCTACGAGAAGAAGGCCGCCGTCTGCCGGACCCACATGGAGCAGTGGGAGGCGTCTGGCCGGAAGTGCTCGTCCTGCCAGAGCACCGTGTCGGGGCTCCAGGAGGTCGCCTTCCAGGCGGACCGGAAGGGATTCGGCCACGCCGACTGCGGCGGGATCCGGCTCCAGCCCTGACCCTCGGTTCGCGCGGCCGGGGAATTTTTCACCAGCATGCCGGGCGGGCGGCCGGTAGGTTGTCCGCCCGTTCGCTTTCGTGGGGGGCCACGGCGCCGGGTGGGTTCCCTGCGTGGATCGATGACCGGCGGAAGGGTGGCGGGGCCGCGGCCCCGGCGCCATTATCCTTGACGGAGGGGAATTCCGCGTTATCATGGGCGCCGCGCGGCGGAGGTCCATCGCCGCGGCGCCGGCTGGGGGAAGGTGCCGTTCCTCCCCCGGGGCTTGCGCGCTCGACAGATGGGATGGCAGGATAGCATTGGGAGGGGGCATGGACGAGTTCTATCGGATCAAGCGACTGCCGCCCTACGTCTTCACCATCGTGAACGATCTGAAGATGAAGGCGCGCGCCCGCGGCCAGGACATCATCGACTTCGGGATGGGCAACCCGGACCTGGCCACGCCCCCCCACATCGTGGAGAAGCTGTGCGAGGCGGCCGCCAACCCCCGGAACCACCGGTACTCGGCCTCCCGCGGCATCACCAAGCTCCGCGCGGCCATCGCCGATTGGTACCGGCGCCGCTACGGCGTGGCCGTGGACCCGGACACCGAGGTCATCGCCACCATCGGCGTCAAGGAGGGCATCTCGCACCTGGCCCTGGCCATCGTGGAGCCGGGCGAGATGGCCCTGGTGCCCAATCCCACCTATCCGATCCACTCCTACTCCATGATCATCGCCGGCGCCAACGTGCGGAGCGTGCCCCTGGAGCCGGGGGGGGACTTCCTGGGGGCCGTCATGGAGGCCTACCGGGAGACGTGGCCCCACCCCAAGTTCCTGGTGGTCAGCTTCCCGCACAACCCCACCTGCTCCGTGGTGGAGCTGGACTTCTTCACGAAGCTCGTGGAGTTCGCCCGCGAGCGGGACCTGATCATCATCCACGACCTCGCCTACGCCGACCTGGTCTTCGACGGCTATCAGGCCCCCAGCCTGCTGCAGGTGCCGGGGGCCAAGGACGTGGGGGTGGAGTTCTACAGCCTGTCAAAGAGCTACAACATGCCGGGCTGGCGGGTGGGGTTCTGCGTGGGCAATCGGCGCATGGTGGCGGCCCTGGCCCGCATCAAGAGCTACCTGGACTACGGCATGTTCCAGCCGGTCCAGATCGCCTCCATCATCGCCCTCAACGGCCCCCAGGCCTGCGTGGCCGAGACGGTGGAGGTCTACCGGAAGCGGCGGGATGCCCTGGTGGACGGCCTGAACCGGATCGGGTGGAAGTGCGACAAGCCCAAGGGCACCATGTTCGTCTGGGCCCGCATCCCGGACCAGTACCGTCCCCTGGGTTCCCTGGAGTTCTCCAAGTTCCTCATCGAGAAGGCCGAGGTGGCGGTTTCCCCCGGGATCGGGTTCGGCCAGTGCGGGGACGGCTGGGTGCGCTTCGCCCTGGTGGAGAACGTGCACCGCACGCGTCAGGCCCTGCAGGGCCTCAAGCGGGTCCTGTAGCAGGTAGCAGGCTGCTGAAAAAGGCCCACCTGCGGCGTTGGCGGGCTCGGGCGCTCGCTGCAGCGTACCCGGAGTACGCCTCACTCGGCCCATCGCCCGCCGCCTTGCATCTGGACCTTTTTGAGCAGCCTGCAGAGGACGTGTTTTTCAGCAACCTGTTGGGGGCCGGGGCCGGCCCCCCCTCTCGTTTATCCTGCCTTCCGGAAACCCGCGGGGCGGCCTCGGCTGGCCGGGCGCGGGGCCGTCCGTTATTTTCGCGGATTTGGGGTTGAAAATTCGACCCACCTACGGTAATAAGGGACCGCAATAGGAGAGGCGGCGGGGGGCGGATGGCCTTCGACAAGTTCCGGGAAGAGTGCGGCATCTTCGGGATCTTCAACCATCCCGAGGCGGCGAACCTCACCTACCTGGGGCTGTACGCCCTCCAGCACCGCGGCCAGGAAAGCGCCGGGATCGTCTCGTCGGACGGGCAGGCCCTGCACCTGGAGAAGGGCATGGGCCTGGTGGCCGACGTGTTCACCGAACCGCGCCTGCGGCGCCTGCCCGGCGCCCTGGCCATCGGCCACGTGCGCTACTCCACCACCGGGAGTTCCCAGCTCAAGAACGCGCAGCCCATCCTGGCCGGGTACCGCCGGGGGGCCGTGGCCCTGGCCCACAACGGCAACCTGGTGAACGCCCAGGTCCTGCGGGAAGACCTGGAGGGGCAGGGGGCCATCTTCAGCAGCACCTCGGACTCGGAGGTCGTCGTCCACCTCATCGCCCGGGCCAAGGCGGCGGACCTGCCCGAGGCGGTGGCCGAGGCCCTCCTCCAGGTGCGGGGCGCCTTCACCCTGGGGATCATGAACGAGGAGGAGCTCATCGGCGTGCGGGACCCGTACGGGTTCCGTCCCCTCTCCCTCGCGCGCCTGGGGGACGCCTGGGTCCTGGCCTCGGAGACCTGCGCCTTCGACCTGGTGGGGGCCGAGTTCGTGCGGGACGTGGAGCCGGGCGAGGTGGTGCGCATCACGCGGGACGGCGTGACCTCGTACCGTCCGTTCGCCACGGTGCTGCCGGCCCAATGCATCTTCGAGTACATCTACTTCTCCCGGCCGGACAGCCTCCTGTTCGGGCAGAACGTGGCCCGCGTCCGCAAGGCGCTGGGGCGCCAGCTGGCCCGGGAGCACCCGGTGGAGGCGGACGTGGTGATCCCCGTGCCCGATTCGGGGGTGCCGGCGGCGCTGGGGTACGCCCAGCAGAGCGGGATCCCCTTCGACCACGGCCTCATCCGCAATCACTACGTGGGGCGCACCTTCATCGAGCCCCAGCAGTCCATCCGGCACTTCGGGGTGAAGGTCAAGCTGAACGCCGTGCGGGACCTGCTGGAGGGGAAGCGCGTGGTGGTGGTGGACGATTCCATCGTCCGCGGCACCACCAGCCGGAAGATCGTGAGCATGCTCCGGGGGGCCGGGGCGCGGGAGGTGCACATGCGCATCAGCTCGCCCCCCACCGTCTCCCCCTGCTACTACGGGATCGATACGCCCACGCGCAAGGAACTCATCGCCTCCACCCACGATCCGGCGGAGATCTGCCGGTACATCCGGGCGGACAGCCTGGGCTACCTCAGCCTCCAGGGGTTGATGCGGGCGGTGGGGAAGGATGTGGGGTTCTGCGCCGCCTGCTTCACCGAGAACTACCCCGTGTCCTTCCCGGGCGAGGATCGGACCCAGCTCTCGCTCTTCGAGCGGGTCTAGCAGAGGGGCGTATGGTCGCGCAGCCGACGCAGGATCCCCACGAAAAGGCCAAGCGGTTGGCCCGGCTCATCGTGGCCGACATCATCCTCTACAATCAGGACAAGATCGCCGAAGGCGTCAAGAACGACACCCTCTTCTCCCTCCTGGAAAAGGACATCAGCGAAGGCCGCAAGTATTACGACCGCCAGGTGGATCCGGCCGTGACCCAGGAGAGCGCGTACTTCGATTGGGCGCTGGTGGACCAACTGGTGAAGGCCAAGGGCAGCAGTATCCCCTCCAAGATCTGGTAACCCGCCTCCCGGACAGCGTCCATGACCGATGCAGCGAAGGGCGGTGTGCGTGGCGTGCCCGGCCGTGGCGCCGGGCCCGATCGGACGCAGGGCGGAGTGTCATAGGCGCGTGACGCGAAGGGGGAGGGCATGAGCGAATCCAGCATCGTCCTGCCGTCGTTCGGGCCGCAGGAGTGGGGCATCCTCTGGTTCGTACTGATCTCGGCCTTCGTGGCCCTGGGTTACGGCGGGTTCCTGGCCGCCCGCGTCCTGCGGGCCGACCCCGGCAGCCGCGAGATGCAGGCGGTCTCCGCGGCCATCGAGGAAGGCGCCATGGCCTACCTGAAGCGCCAGATCAAGACCATGATCTGGTTCATCATCGTGATCACGATCGGCCTCTACGTGATGTACAGCAACGTCTACGAGGGGCAATGGCTCCCCCTGGGCGTGGCGGTGGCCTTCTTCGCGGGGGTCTGGGCCTCCTACGGGGCGGGGTACGTGGGGATGAAGCTGGCCGTCAGGGGGAACGTGCGGACGGCGGCCGCGGCCCTCCGCAGCTTCAAGGGCTCCCTGGAGGTGGCCTTCCGGGCGGGCACGGTGTCGGGCATGTTTACCGTGGGCCTGGGCCTCCTGGGGGCCACCATCATCTTCTTGATCTACAAAGAAGAGGCCATGAAGGTGCTGGTGGGCTTCGGCTTCGGCGGGTCCCTGGCCGCCCTCTTCATGCGCATGGGGGGGGGCATCTTCACCAAGGCGGCGGACGTGGGGGCCGACCTGGTGGGCAAGGTGGAAAAGAACATCCCGGAGGACGACCCCCGCAACGCCGCCACCATCGCGGACAACGTGGGGGACAACGTGGGCGACTGCGCCGGCATGGCCGCGGACGTCTTCGAGTCCTACGAGGTGACCCTGGTGGCGGCCATCATCCTGGGCGCGGGGGCCATGCTGGACGCGGATTTCGTGGCGGCCTTCGGGGGCAAGGAACCGGCCTCCAAGGTGGCCCTGGCCCTGGTGGTGTACCCGCTCCTGATCCGGGCCGTGGGGGTCTTCGGCTCCATCATCGGGACGTGGTGCGTGCGGGGCAAGGACGACCCCGCGATGAACCCCATGCGTCCCATCAACGTGGGGTTCTGGGTGGCGGCCATGGTGTCCATCGCCGGCTTCCTGCTGGTGACGCAGCTCTACTTCACGGGGCCCGGTTTCACCAGCACCAAGTACGGGGCCCTGGGCTGGCGGTTCTTCCTGGCCACCACCATGGGCATCATCCTGGCCCTGCTGATCCAGTGGCTCACGGAGCACTTCACCGGCATCGACAAGAAGCCGGTGAACGAGATCGCCTACGCCAGCAAGACGGGCCCGGCCACCCTGCTCCTCTCGGGCTTCGCCAGCGGCCTGGAGTCCAGCGTCTGGGCCGTGCTGGCCATCGGGGTGACCATCTTCGGCTCCTACAGCATCTTCGGCGGAAGCTTTTCCCTCTCTGCCTACGGCATCGCCCTGGCCGGGTTGGGGCTCCTGGCCACCACCGGCTTCGTCCTGGCCGAGGACACCTTCGGCCCCATCTCGGACAACGCCAACGGAATCTTCGAGATGTCCGGCGCCCTCAAGGGGAATCCCAAGACGCCCTCCGGGATGGAAGCGCACCGCATCGTGGCCCGGCTGGACGCCGTGGGGAACACCACCAAGGCCCTCACCAAGGGTTTGGCCATCGCCACGGCGGTCATCGCCGCCGTGTCGCTGTTCCGGGCCTTCATCGACGAGGCGCAGCTCTTCAAGACCGGGATCCAGGTGAACCTGCCGGACGTCTTCATCGGTTTCCTCATCGGCGGGGCGGTTCCGTTCCTCTTCTCCTCCTTCGCCATCCAGGCGGTGAGCCGTGCCGCGCACCTGCTGGTGGAGGAAGTGCGCCGGCAGTTCCGGGAGAAGCCGGGGATCATGGAGTACAAGGAGAAGCCGGACTACGGCCGGTGCGTGGCCATCGTGACGGCCGCCGCCCAGAAGGAGCTGCTGGGCCCCGGGATCCTCTCCATCGTGAGCCCCATCATGGTGGCCTTTTGGCTGGGGGCGGCCGCCCTGGGCGGGTTCCTGGCCGGGGCCATCCTCACGGGGCAGCTCATGGCCGTCTTCCTGGCCAACACCGGCGGCGCCTGGGACAACGCGAAGAAGAAGATCGAGGACGGCCTGTTCGGCGGGAAGGGGACCGACTTCCACAAGGCCGCCGTGATCGGGGACACGGTGGGCGACCCATTCAAAGATACGGCCGGCCCGGCCATCAACCCCATGATCAAGGTAATGAACCTGGTGGCCATCTTGATCGCCCCCCTGGCCATCAAGAATATCTCAGCCGGGACGCGGTGGTTCGTCTTCCTGGCCGCGGTGGTGGTCCTGGGCTTCTCCGTCGGGTTCTCCAAGCGGGGGTCCATCGCGGAGGAGGGGGCCCGTTAGTGTCCTGAGGCAGAAGTCCCTTGACGGATCGTTCCCGTTCCCGTGCCCGTTCCCGTGCCTCGGGCCTGATCCGGCAAGCCTTCTTGGCCACGGCCGGGGGCGCTGGGTGTTTGGCGTGCTGTCGGGACCGGGAACGGGTACGGGAAGGCGCACGGACAGCGAGCTTTTTGGGGGCTCACGCCACTCGGCGCCGCGGGGGGCGGACCCGCGGTTCCCCGGTCCGTGCGCCCCGCCCGGACCCTGCGCCCCCCTGCAACGTGCGCCCCGGCTCGCGGCCTCCATGGGGCGTCTCGTCTCCGCTCTTTTGACAAGGCCCGGCCCCGGCGGTACCATCCCACCCAAGGGGCGGCGAGGGGCCGGCCCCGGAACGTGGTGAGCGGAGGGAGGTGATCCTGTGGCCGAGAACGGCAGCGAGGAGCGCAAGCTGGCGCTCTTCATCGACTTCGAAAACATCGCCCTGGGGGTCCGGGACGCGAAGTACAAGTCCTTCGAGATCCAGCTGGTGATGGAACGCCTGGTGGAGAAGGGCAAGATCATGGTGAGGCGGGCCTACGCCGACTGGGGCAGGTACGCGGACTACAAGCGGCCCTTCCACGAGGCGGCCATCGAGCTTATCGACATCCCGCGTTCGCACTACAGCGGCAAGAACAGTGCCGACATCCGCCTGGTGGTGGACGCCATGGACCTGAGCCACGAGAAGGAGCACATCGACACCTTCGTCATCCTCTCGGGGGACAGCGATTTCTCGCCCCTGGTGTCCAAGCTGCGCGAGAACAACAAGTACGTGATCGGGGTGGGCGTGAAGAACTCGTCCTCGGAGCTCCTGGTGGACAACTGCGACGAGTTCATCTACTACGAGGACCTGGTCCGCACGCAGAAGAAGCCGGCCCGCGGGCTGCGGGACCTCCCCGAGAAGACGGGGGAGGCGATGGGCCTGATCAGCGACGCCATGGAGGCCCTCCAGCGGGAGGACAAGGAGGTCCTCTGGGGCTCGATGATCAAGCAGACCATCATGCGGAAGAAGCCCTCCTTCAACGAGAGCTACTACGGATACAAGACCTTCTCGCGGATGCTGGAGGATGCCGCCAAACACGGCATCCTGGAGCTCAAGAAGGACGCCAAGAGCCGCTCCTATATCGTGGAGCCGGTGGCGGAGGTGGCCCCATGAGGCGCGCGAGGTGGCTTCCGGCCTGCGCCCTGCTGCTGGGCGGCTGCGGCTGGAGCGGTTTGGCCCTGCAGTCCGAGATGCCGGTGGAGCAGCAGGCGAGCCTGGTGTTCCAGCGGGTGACCCTCTTTCCCCTCACGGTGGGGGTGAGCGAGGGCATCGCCATCGCGGCCACCACCGAGGCGGGACGGCGCGAGGCGATCCTGGGGGCCCCCGGCGGCCTGGCGGCCGCCGCCGACCGGGCCGGGGCCGAAGCCGCGTACCAGGACCAGGTCCGCCCGTCGCTCGACCTGGATGATCCCTTCACGCGCTTCCTCCTGGAGACGCGCCTCTGGCTGGCCGGCGAGGCGGACGCGGGGCGCGTGGCGCCGGCCGATGCCCTGGCGGTGCTGGCCCGCATGCGGGCCGAGGTGGCGGTGTACCGCGCCCGGCGCGAGAACTTCGCGCCCGCCGCCCCATCCCTGCGGCGCACCCTGTGGGCGGCGGTGCCCGGGGCGAACCTGGAGGCCCTCCAACGGGAGACGCAACTCTACCAGCAGTACCGCCTGGGATGTCCGTCGGAACGCGCCTGGGGGTCCGTGACGAGCACCTGCTGATGGTGTTTCGCCCGGGGGCGGGGGCGGCGGCGGGCCCTTCGCGACACCAGGAGGCGGCCAAGGGCGGGCGGCGGCGAAAGCTGCCGCCCGCCCTTGGCCTTTGTGCGCGTGGAGCTCGCGAGGGAGCGACGGGATGCCCCCGCCACGGCGACCGGCTCGACCGCGGTCGCCATCATCGCGGGCGTGCTCAGCGACGGCCTGAGCGCCCTTTTCGGCGACGCCTCCCGACCGGCCTCCCGCGCCTTCTATGCTGGCGGCGCGGCCTGCGGTGGGTTTCGGGCTCTCTCGTGGCGGAGCCCGGGGCGAGGTGTTGGCGTGGGGAGTTCGCCCATGCGCTATGCGGAGGTGCGGCGCGCTCCTCCCGGCGTGGAAAGGTCTTGACAAGGTTCAGGGGAGAGGGTACCTTGCGCTAACACCGCAAGGACAAAGGCTCCGAGGGAACACCCAGGCAATGGCCGGATAACAGGCGGGTGATGGCCAGGTGACAGCAAGGTGAGAGGTTCCGTCCTCCCGATTCGCCGGGCGGCCGCGGCCGGCAGGCCCCGCGCCGAGCGGCGGGAAGCGCCGGCATCGGAGCGCGTGCTGCTCTTCGAGGTGGGAGAGGAACGCTTCGCGGTCCCCGTCGGATTCCTCCGCGAGGTCGTCCTGGCGGAGGGCATCGTGGGCGCCGCCGGGCGCGAGTTCCAGGTGCTCGTGCACCGGGAGATTCCCCTTCCGGCGCTGGATCTGGGCGCGCTCTTCGGCTACGGGCCCTGCCGGCGGGACGGGGAGGCCCGCGTCCTGGTGGGAGAAGACGCCGGCCGCGCGTTCGGGCTTTTGGTCGATCGGGTGGGCGACGTCGTCGAGGCGTCGCCCTTGGACTTCCTGCAGATGCCGGCCGAGGCCAGCACGCTCCCGGCGGCCTGCTTCCGGGGCGGCTGGTGCCGGCAGGGTCGGCTGGTCCTCGTGCTGGACCCCGCGGGGCTTGCCCTTCTGGAGGGCATGGAGCAAGCTGAGGCGGCGGCCCCTGCCTCCGGACGTGGGGCGGGGGTCCCGTAGGAGGGCGGGATGGGGGCGCGGATCCTGATCGCCGATGACAGCGTGACGATCCAGAAGGTGGTGGAGCTCACCTTCAGCCGGGAGGACTTCGTGCTGATCCCGGCCCGGAGCGGCGAGGAGGCGATCCGGAAGGCGAAGGAATCCCACCCGGACCTGATGCTCATCGACCTGGTGATGCCGGACAAGAACGGGTACGATGTGTGTCGCGCCCTGCGGGAAGACCCGCAGCTGAAGGCGACCCCCATCATCCTGCTGGCCGGCACCTTCGAGACCTTCGACAAGAACGAAGGACTCAAGGCCGGCGCCAACGACTTCGTGACGAAGCCGTTCGAGTCCCAGACCCTCATCAACAAGGTCAAGCACCTGCTGTCCCCGCAGGCCGCGCCCGCGGCGGCCCCCGCGGCCCTCGTGGAGGAACCGCGGCCGCGGCCCGCCGCCCCGCCGCCCACCATCCCGATTCCTCCGGCGCCATCGCTCGTGGCCCCAGCGGCCGCCCCGCCGCCCGCGCCGCCCGTCCCGCCACCAGTGGTCGTGCCGCGAGAAGAGCCCTCCCGGGAGGAGCCGTTCCCTGCGCCGCTGGCCGCGCAGCCGCCGGCGCCGCCGTCCCAGGCGCCGCGGGCGGTGCCGCCGCCTCCCGCCCCCGCGCCGCCCGGGGAACTGCAGGAGCTCTCGCTCGACGATCTCACGGCGGAGGAGCCCCAGCCGGCGGTCGAGATCCTCCCTCTCGAGCCGGAGCGGGCCGGGGCGCCGCCCGTGGCCGCCGCCGCGCCGCCTCCCCCGCCGGCCCCGGAACCCGCCGCCCCTGTCTTCGAGCTGGACCTCGAGCCGACTTCCCTCGAGGCGGCCCCGCCTGCGGCGGAGGCGCGGCCCGCCCCCGCCGAGCCGCCCATGCCGGAACTGGAGCTGGACCTGCTGGGAGACGTGCCTCCTGCGGTTCCGGTGTACGAACTCGAACCGCTGGACCTCGAGGCGCCCCCCGCGCCGCCTCTTCCCGGCCCCGAGGAGATGCTGCGGGACCTGGAGACCGCCGCGCCTCCCCCCGCCGTGGAGCCGGCGCCCGCCGCGCCGCCGGCCGCCGCGCCGCCCGCCATGGTGCCCGCAGCGCTGGAGCCTCCAGCGGCGTGGGCACCCGAGCCGGTTCCGGCGGCGGCCGAGCTGGAGGTTCCCCCTGCCGCGCCCCAGCCGGCGCGCCCGGCGGATGCCCAGGCGGCCCGCCTATCGGCCGAGCTGGCCCCCTACCTCGCCCGCGAGATCGCGGATCGCATCGTGGAGCGCATCGAGCGGGTGGTCTGGGAGGTCGTGCCGGACCTGGCCGAGGCCCTGATCGCGCGGGAACTGGACCGGATCAAGGAACGCGCCGAACGGCGCCCCCCCCGCTGACGCCGTCCCGTTCGCGACGGAACGGGGCGGTCAGGCGGGTGTGCGGTTCTCCCATCCTCCGCACCGCCCCCCGGCACTGGCACCGCAGGCCATGACGGAACCCCTCACCCACGGCTACGATCCGGCCGGCGTGGAGGCGCGCCACTACGCCATGTGGGAGGCGGCCGGCTACTTCGCGGCCGATCCCCTGAGCCCGGCCCCGCCGTTCTGCATCGTCATCCCGCCGCCCAACGTCACCGGCTCCCTCCACATGGGCCATGCGCTCAACAACACGCTGCAGGACATCCTGGTGCGCTGGCGCCGCCTGCAGGGGCGCAGCACCCTCTGGATGCCCGGAACCGACCACGCTGGCATCGCCACGCAAAACGTGGTGGAGCGGCAGCTCCTCCGCGAAGGCAGGACGCGGGACGGCCTGGGCCGCGAGGCCTTCGTGGCCCGGGTCTGGCAATGGCGGGAGGAATCGGGGGGCGCCATCATCGGGCAGCTCAAGCGCCTGGGGGCCTCGTGCGACTGGGCCCGCGAGGCCTTCACCATGGATGAGCCCCGCGCCCGCGCGGTGCGCGAGGCCTTCGTGCGGCTGTGGGAGGATGGGCTGCTGTACCGGGCTGAGCGCCTGGTGAATTGGTGCCCACGCTGCCGCACGGCCCTGGCGGACCTGGAGGTGGAGTACGAGGAACGGGACGGGCAGCTCTGGCACGTCCGCTACCCCTTCGTCGACGACCCGGCGGGCGGCCTGGTGGTGGCCACCACGCGGCCCGAGACCATGCTGGGCGACACGGCGGTGGCGGTGAACCCGGACGACCCGCGCTACGCGGCGGCCGTGGGGCGCCAGGTGGTCCTGCCCGTGGTGGGCCGGCGCCTGCCCGTCATCGCGGACCCCTACGTGGCCATGGACTTCGGCACCGGGGCCCTGAAGGTGACCCCGGCCCACGACCCCAACGACTTCGAGATCGGCGAGCGCCACCACCTGGCGCGCGTGAATGCGTTCAACCCGGATGGGACCATCAGCGCGTCCTTCCTGGTGGACGCGACGGGCCGCCCGCTGGAGAGTCCGCGCGCCGCCCGCTACGTGGGGCGGGACCGGGCGGAGGTGCGGAAGCTGATCGTGGAGGACCTGCGGGCGGACGGCCTGCTGGTGCGGGCCGAGCCGTACCGCCACGCCGTGGGGCAGTGCTACCGCTGCGCCACCGTCATCGAGCCCTTCCTCACCCCCCAGTGGTTCGTGCGCGCGGGGCCGCTGGCCGAGTCGGCCATCCGGGCGGTGGAGGAGGGGCGCACCCGGTTCGTGCCGCGCCAGTGGGAGAACACCTACTTCGAGTGGATGCGCAACATCCGCGACTGGTGCATCTCCCGCCAGATCTGGTGGGGGCACCAGATCCCGGCCTGGTACTGCCGCGCCTGCGAGGGAGACCACC
>Ga0187766_10001835_pt1 | contig 12483 bp, 13 predicted proteins | sample 0216_QUI02_MP05__4_FD_132971 | JGI IMG/M metagenome (GOLD analysis project Ga0187766, IMG submission 132971) | Tropical peat soil microbial communities from peatlands in Department of Meta, Colombia - 0216_QUI02_MP05_20_MG | ecosystem: Environmental > Terrestrial > Soil > Wetlands > Peat ... | reverse complement strand
GTACGATTCCCGCACCGACCTGGGCGACGTCGAGATACCTCGACTGAAGAATGACTCGACAGAAGGTGGAATCAAGAACCTGTCGCACTTCAGGGACGCGACCGCGCGAACCTATGTCGCACTGAAGTCCTTCAGACAGGAACACCTTCTGATCATCGGGGGCGAGTGCTCGGAGACTGTGGGTGCCATGGCCGGACTTGCCGAGGCCCATCGAGGGAAGCTGGGGATGCTCTGGCTCGACGCCCACGGCGACTTCAACGTCCCTGAAACCTCGCCGTCGGGGTACATCGGGGGGATGTGCCTCGCCTTGGCCTCCGGGAGGGCCCCCGGCCTGGACCTAGGAATCGGGCAGGCGCCCCCTCCGCTCGCAGGCGACCGCCTCGTGCACGTGGGCTCCCGCGCCCTCGACCCCCCAGAGGTTTCCGCGTTCAACTCCTCCCCCGCGAAGCTCTTCACGGCGCAGCAGGTGAAGAAGATCGGAGCAGCCGGCGTGGCCGAGGAGGCTGCCCGGCATCTTGACAACAGGTCGGACTGGATAGCCTGCCACCTGGACGTGGACGTCGTCGACCCGGAGCTCATCCCCTCGGTGAACTACCCAACCCCGGGCGGGCTGACGATCGAAGAGACGTCCGTCATTGTCGGCAGGCTAATCGGGACGGGGAAGCTGCGCGCCATCGAGGTTGCGGCGTACAACCCATCGAAGGACAGAAGGGCAGCCTCGGCAAAGAAGATAGTCGGGCTTCTGAACGTTATGCTCGCCCGAGCTTAGAAGCAGCGAGGGGTGACTAAATACGCAAGCCATGTATTCTGATGTTGGGTACTCGGGAAGCGTGGCTGGCGGGCTTGGTTGACGGAGAAGGATGCTTCACCCTCAGCATTTCAATTCAACACAGACATGCGCTGCGCATTGCCCCTCGGTTCTCCATTTCCATGAAGCAAGGTGCCTGGGCCGATCACGTCTCACAGATCCTAGAATCCCACCGAATTCCATTCCACATCAGGACAAGGAAGAACCAATTCGAAATTACCGTAAGTAGCGGAGTGGCTGTGAAGAAGTTGATCGCCATCCTGCTGCCATATCTTGTTGTCAAGAAACCTTTGGCTGAGAAGCTTGCGGCTTTCCCAGAGGCACCCTCTCGGAACAGGTTCACTTGGATTGACGGCTCATACCTCGATGCAATCTGCAATTTGGTGGATTATGTCAGGGAATTCAATCGGGGAAAGAACCGCCCTCACAAATGGGACGGGAGCACCATAAGGAAATTTTTCAAGAAGTAGCGAGGGGAGGATTGGAAAAACAGTTTCAGGCAACCCCCTTAGAAGGCAACCGAAAGAAGACGATTCCACAAATACGAAAGGCATCCAAGTGGCATCCAGCTTTGAGTCTGCTTGGCCTTACCCCTGAGAAGGCAGAACTCGTGGGTGCGTTGATGGGAGACAAGGGCACTTTCAAGCAACAACAACGGCATGGTTTCTACCATGGGTATGACCTCAGCAGGTACACACGATGTACTATCTCCATATGCCTGGGGAAAGACAAGACCTGGGGCGAGCATATGGGTCGCCTGATGATGGATTCGTATGGTACGCACGGATCAACATATCTCGATGGGAACGAATGGCGCTTCTGGAGCTCCTCAACCATAGCCTTTCACGACCTCTCTCAGTATTACGACCCAAGTTGGAATTGCCATCTGTGGCGAGTTACAAGACCCATCCTCGAAGCTCCTCCGGTAGTCAAAGAACGCGTTGCCAGGGGGTACTTCGACGCCGACGGTTATCCGAATTTCAGCAAAGCTAGAAATCAGGTCTCGGTCAAGGCGACGTCAGTGAACAAACAGGGAGTTGATTCGATGAAACAGCTTCTTGTCACAATTGGTTACCGGCCTGGCGTCTACAGGCGATACAACGACATGGACGTCTGGGAGCTTTGTATCGGCCGTGCTGACGACGTAATTCGTTTCTACAATAGGATTGGATTCAGTATTAAGAGGAAGCAACAGAAACTTAGGAGGTTTCTTCTAAAGAAGGGATTGAAGTTCAATGCTTGAGTAGCGAGGGGAGGATTTTCCGGGGATCTCTCCCCTTTTGAACGCACGGTCGGGCTTTCGGCCCGATCTACGCTCTGCGGGTTATGAGCCCGCCGGGATGATCCTTACCCCCACAGGGGGTCTGGCTTCCCCACCTCGCTGAAATGAAGCCGGCAACGGAGCGCCCTTAAGTCTTCTCACTGAACTACTGAGAAACGGGATAGGGCATGCAGGCCGCCCTGTAGTATCTGCAGCAGGTGCACTTCGCGCAGCTCTCGTAGTCCTTGTGCTTGCAGACCCTGCAGATGCAGGAGGCCATTATTTCGCGGCCTTCGACTCGGATTCTTTAATCTTGTCAAAGATGAGCTTCTCCGGGTCCACTCCCAGCTCATCCGCCAGACCTCGCTTCAAAGCGAGGAGCCTCCCCACGTCGTGGGACTTCGCGGTGAACCTGTGGACCTCCTCCCCGAAGGGCCTCACCTTGTCGGCGTCCACCATCTTGTCCGCGAAGCAGACTATCCTCTCTTCGATGGTGCGTGGAATGTAGTCGTAGTCCGGGAGCCCCAGCTTCTTGGCCTCCTCCGGGGATATGCCTGCCCCCACGTGCCTCCGCACTATCTCGACCACCTTCCCGTCGACCCCCTCGTTCGTCAGGATCTCGGCGCCTTCGACGCCGTGCCTCACGGTCTGCGATTTCGTCCTGCCCAGGTCGTGAAGGAGCGCACCCGCGACCGTCGCCTCCCTGTCCACGGCGCGGCCCCGGCGTTCGGCCTCGACGGCCATTATCTCGGCCGCCATCGCGACGGCCTGGCAGTGCCTGACGATGTATGGGCCAGCCTTGTGCTTCGCAAGGATAGCCATGGCCTCCCCTTCGGAGGGGATCACTTGGCCAGTTCCTCTTCGAGTTGGTTGATCTTCCAGCGGAGGGCGTCCTTCAGCTCAGCGTTGTCCAGGCGGTTGAGGGGCTTCCCGCACGTCGGGCACTTGAAGAAATTCTCCATGGCGTCCTCGAAGGTCCTGGTAAGGCACGTGGCGGTCCCGCAGTGGTAGAACTCGTGCATGTCCTCGTACTCCAGCCGCTGCTTCAGCCTGTTGAGGACCTTCCTCCTCTGGGTCTGGATGAACCCGTCCGTCTGGTCGCGCTGGGCCTTCCACCTGTAAACGAACCACCCCCTCTTGGGGTCCCTCACCCTGACCCCTGTGATCAGGCTCCGGCCAAACAGGTCGTAAAGCGCCTTCCGCACCGTCTTGATTTTCAGCCCCGTCGCAGAAGCAATCTCCTCGTCGGTGGCGTTCTCGTTGTTGAGGAGCGCCCTGGCCACCCTGACGTAGTCGGGCCCGCCAATGAGGCCGGCCACTTTCACAAACGTGTCCTCATACTCAATCTTCAATTCTCTACGACCCTCTTGCCATGGGCGGTCGGCAAGATTCTAAGTCTGCTTTTCGGAAACGCCCTCTTAAGCTCTTCTCCGCCCTGGATTTCATGTAACGCTATCGCCAGCGCAGCCACTTCAGAATGCGGCTGCGAAGTGACTGCGACGTTGAAGTCCGCGTCATGGTAGACCTTCCCTGGCACCTTGGGGCCCCCGACGACGAGCAGGATGCTGTCCAGCCTCCGGAGGTCCTCGACGACGTCCTGTATGGGCAGTCCGTACATCGTCAGGTGAACGACGCTCCTGCCCTCCTTCTTGGCCTCTTGTATGACCTTCCTCCACGAGGCTCCCAGGGTCGCCCTGAACTCACCCCCCCAGCTCCTGTTCACCTCTTCCAGCGTGCCCGTCACGTCCTTCTCGGCGTCTTCCAGGTAGATAGCCTCCGCCCCCAGGGCCCTCGAGACAAGGCAGAGGTGGGTGAGAGTCCTGTCATCCCTGACGTACCTCTGGCCAACCCGCAGCACCCTGATGCTCCTTGTTCCCAGAGCGAGGGTCACCTAGAAGGACCGACGTCCGCGAACTAATTGAACCATTCCACTAACTGCCGCGGCGCCACGCGGGTCAGTAAGCGAACCCGGATATCACCATCATCGCAAGCACGATGAGGAGCAGGAATACCGCGGCCATCGAGCCGACCCTCGCCCTCCTCCCGTAGTTCATCATATCGGGCGCGGGAGGCTTCCCGCTCTGCAGGGCTTCTGCCGACAGCTTCGACACCTTGCCGAACGCCGGGATCACATAGCCGAATCCCAGAATCCCCGCGACCAGGGCCAGAATCACCCCTGCCGAGATGACGTACCCTTGTGTGGAGTTCATGAGCCACGACATGTCTCCGTCCTGGAAGAAGTAGAGGAGGAGGATGCCGAATACGTAGGTGCTGACCACTGACATGCGGATGAAGCCTGTTATCTTGGGGATCACCTTTGCGTTGAACTCCAACGCCGCGGCGGGGTTCATGCTCCTCAGGGCTGGGCCGATCACGAACCCTGTCAGCAGCCCGGAGCCGAGCCACATGACTGCCGAGAGCACGTGGCCGAACCCTAGCACCGTTATGAGCACGGCTGAGGGCATCTCCCGTGCCATCAGGAATTCCGTATTTAAGCGATGGAGAGTTTCGTTGGCTTTATTCCCCGTCGAGGCCACGGCAGCGTGTTGCAGGCTCCCGGAGACCTTCGCAGGGTTTCGCTCATGGTCGACTACCTCTTCGGGAAGGGTGTGAGCAGCGCCCTCCCGAGGGAGGGCTTCAGGCTCTACTACTCGCGCAGGTCGGCGAGGGTGAAGACCATCTTCCTTGACGGCAGGCTCTTCGCGACGGTGAAGCCGAACGGCGCCATGGCCCTTTCAATGGAGGGCGCCGCAATCCTATCGAAGAGCCCGGGGTTCAGGCAGAACTGCGTTCAGGTCTCCGACGACGTCGCTGAGTTCGTGAGGGGGGGCAAGTCTGTCTTCTGCAAGTTCGTGAAATGGGCGGGGAAGAACGTGTACCCCAAGAGCGAGGTGGCCATCATCGACAGCGGCGGGAGGGTAATCGGGGTGGGCATGGCAGTCATGAATGGGGGGGTCATGGCACAGTTTAAGTCGGGGGCGGCGGTGAAGGTCAGAGCAGGCCTCGAGAAATGAAGATGGACAACAGGAACGCCCGACGGATGATGGACCGCCTCGGGATCAACATGAAGGAGATTCCGAACGTCCAGGAGGTGGTGATCAAGACCCCCGACAGGGAGTTGCACATCACCAACGCGTCGGTCTCCGAGGTGAACGCCCAGGGGAACAGGATGTTCCAGGTCGCCGGGGACGTGGAGGAGGTCGAGGTCGAAAAGAAAGCCTACAGCGAGGAGGACGTGCTCCTGGTCCAGCAGCAGACCGGAGCCTCGAAGGAGAGGGCTGCTGCAGCGCTGGAGGAGTCCGACGGCGAAGTCGCCAGGGCCATCCTCAAGCTGAGCTCTTGACCGGTGGCCGCACCCTCCTCGAAGGCAGGTCAGATGGCAGACTTATTAGACCGCCCCGAAGGAACGCCGTAATGTCCGGTCACGCCGGCGAACGCGTCTCCGCCGCCCTGGGCAAGAGGAAGCTCACCCTTCTGATCAAGGACGCCAACCTGCTCAACGTCTTCACCGGCGAGACATACGAGACCGCGATAGGAGTCTACAAGGACAGGGTCGTCTACGTCGGGGGCGCAGCCGAGGCTCCCTCCGCCCTGAAGACCATCGACGCCAGGGGGTTCACCGCGGTACCGGGCCTGGTAGAGACCCACATGCACGTGGAGAGCAGCATGGTCACGCCCTCCAGGTTCGCAGAAGCTGCCCTTCCGCACGGCCTGACGACCGCGTTCGCCGACCCCCACGAGATCGCCAACGTGATGGGAAAGGCCGGGGTGAAGGCCATGGTCGACGACAGCAGGGGCCTGCCTCTCAAGCTCTACTTCTACGCCCCCTCTTGCGTCCCCGAGTCGAAGGCCGTGACGCCAGGGGCCTGCCTCACCCCCGAGGATGTCGACGAGATGCTCGGCTGGGAGGGAGTCTGGGGGCTGGGGGAGGTCATGAACTATCCGGCCGTCCTGAACGGCGACAGAAAGATGTCCCGGATTCTAGAGGCGGCGGCCAGGAGGGCCGTGGTGATAGACGGCCATGCGCCGCTGCTTTCCGGGCGCGAGCTCAACGCGTACATCGCTTCAGGCGCCGAGGCCGACCACGAGAACTTCACCGTCGAGACGACGATGGAGAAGCTCAGGCTCGGGATGTACGTCAAGCTCAGGGGGCCCTACGTGCTCGACGCCCAGAAGTTCGCGGACGCGCTCAGGAAGCTCCCCCACCCGTACAACCTGATCTTCTGCACGGACGACGTCATGCCCGACAACCTTGCCCACCTCGGGCACCTCGACTACGCCTGCCGGGCCTTCCTGGAGGCCGGGATGGACCCCGTTGAGGTCGTCAGGAGCGTCACGCTCAGGCCCGCCCTTCACATGAGGATGCCCCAGCTGGGCGCCATAGCCCCCGGGCGGGTCGCTGACATCCTCCTCCTGAAGGACCTGAAGAGTTTCACCATCGACCTGGTCGTGGCCAACGGCGTGCCCGTTGCAAAGGGAGGGAGGATGCTCGTGCGTATCAGGAAGAGGTCCCTCGACGGCCCGGCGAGGGAGACGATGAAGCTCGCCCTCCTGAGGCTGGAAGACTTCAGGGTCGTGCCCCCAGTGAAGAACGGCACCGTCCACATCAACACCGTCGACTTCGGAGAATCGAACCACGAGGACAGGGGGCAGGCCTTCGCGCAGATGATCCTCACCAAACTCAGCAGGTCGAAGGTTGAGGTGGTGGACGGGGAGCTCTCCCTGGGCGACAAGGCGCTGGTGTTCGTCTTCGAGAGGCACGGGAAGAACGGCGGCAGGTCCTTCGGGTTCGTGCGGAACCTCATCAGGGCCGGGGCCCTAGCCACAACCGTGGCTCACGACGCCCATAACCTCCTCGTCGTGGGGACGAACCCCGAGGACATGTGCATGGCCGCGAATCTTGTGATCAGGAGCGGAGGGGGCATCGCTGCCGTGCGAGGGAAGGAGACACTCGCCAGGATCAGGCTCCCCATAGCCGGGCTGATGTCAGACAGGTCTTTGGCGGAGGTTTCGGATGACATGGAAGGTCTCAGGCGGGCGTTCAAGACCATGGGGGTGCTCGACCACCCCTACATGCCCCTCCCGAGCCTCCTCGCTCTCTCGGTCATACCGCACGCCAGGATAACAGACAAGGGAATCTTCGACGTGGACAGGCAGAGATTCGTGCCTGCCTTTGCAGACTGAGCGTTTCAGCGCGAGCCGGCAGCGGCTTTTTGCTTCATCCCCATCAGAACCTTCTCGGAGGTGACAGGCAGGTCGTCCACGGAAACTCCCGTTGCGTTCAGCACGGCGTTCCGGACTGCCGGTCCCGGCAGGACTATCGGCGGCTCAGCTATGATCTTGGCCCCGAAGGGCCCCAGGGGCCCGGGCACCTCGACTATGTGCGCCCTGAAGTCTGCGGGGATGTCCATCGAGGTTGGAATGTAGTAGTCGCCAAGGTTCGGGTTCACAACGAATCCGTCTCTGTGAATCAGCTCCTCCATCATGGCATAGCCGAGTCCCTGGACCGTCCCGCCGTAGATCTGGCCGAGGACGCCTGCGGGGTTCACCGCCTTCCCCACGTCGTAGGCTGCATGAGCGCCCAGGACCCTGTAGTACCCGGTCCCCATGTCCACCTCCACTTCCACTACGAGGGCCCCCCAGGTATACTGCAAATAGGGAGTCCCCTGGCCCACTTCGTGGTCCCAGGGGGCATCCGGGGCCATGAAGAAGCCGTCCTCTTTGAGGCTCACCCCCACCCTGTACGCCTCGGCCACTATTTCGTCCCACTTCACTGTCTTTGACGGGGTGCGGCGGTCGAAGGCCAGGCCGTCCGCGATCGTCACATCCTGGGGGTCGGCTTTCAGCAGCCGTGCTGCGACCGGTACCACCCGTCCCCTCAGCTTCTCGGCTGCGATTTTCGAGGCGTTCCCCCCGATTACCACCACCCTTGATGCCACCGTCGGGCCGCTTTCCCTGTGCTTCGAGGTGTCAGGGCGCTCCAGCTTGAAGCGCGAGAGCGGGACACCCAGGACGCTAGAAGCGACCTGCATCATCCCCGAAACGGCCCCGGTCCCGTACTCCGTCAGGCCCGAGCCCACCGAAACGCTCCCGTCCGAGAGCACCTGGATGTGGACGGCGCCGTAGTCGTTCCCCTCGGGGCCGAGCGAGTTACCGTGCATCAGGAGCGCGATCCCCAACCCTCTCCTGACGTCCCCCGACTGGTTCCTGTAGCGCGGCGCCTTCTCCCTGTAGCCACTGGAAGCGATGGCCTTCTCGACGCACTGCGGGAGTCCGCAGCTCGCGTCCATCACGGCGCTGGTCGCATTCCTCTTCCCGGGTATCAGCATGTTCCTGATCCTGAATTCGAGCGGGTCCACCCCCAGCTTCCGCGCGATCTCCTCCACCTGGCTCTCGAAGGCGAAGATGGCCTGGGGACCGCCGAACCCCCTCAGGCTCCCGCTGTAGGTGTTGTTCGTGTACACGAGGTAGGAGTCCGCCTTCACGTTGGGAACCTCGTAGGCCCCCACCGTGTGGAATGTCGCCCTGACGATCACGAAGACCCCAAGGGACGCGTAGGCACCTGTGTCCCCGACTATCTTCGACTCGTCGGCCAGCAGCATCCCCTCCCTGCTCACTCCTGTCTTGTGGCTGATGACGAAGGGGTGCCTTTTCGTGTGCATGACCATGGAGTCTTCCCTGTCCATGCCGCAGTACACGGGCCTCCGGAACTTCACGGCCGCGAGGGCCGCGGCAGAGCAGACGTCGTAGGGGGTCTCGTCGGATTTCGGCCCGAAGGCCCCTCCGGTCACCGCCTGTATCACCCTGACCTTGTCGGGAGGGAGTCTTAGCACCTTGGCCACCGCCGCCTGGGTGTGGTGGGGGCTCTGCATCGAGCCGACAATCTTCACCCCGCCGTCCTCGGGGATCGCGAGGCCGACCTCCGGCTCCAGCGGCACGGCGTCCTGGAACTGGGTCCTGTACGTCTTCTCGAGGACGATGGCGGACTTCGCGAACCCGTCCTCGACATTTCCCTTCCTTATCTTCATCTGCCTTGCGATGTTCCCCTTGTCGTGAATCTTGAGTGAGTCCGGCTTGAGGGCCTCCAGGGGGTCGAAGATCGCCGGGAGACCCGTGTACTCCACCCTGATCTTGGCCGACGCATCGGCTGCTGCCGGCAGGGTCTCGGCGATCACCGCGCCTAGGATGTCTCCGGTGGAGCGGACCACCGGGTCAGCGAAGAGCTGCCTGTCGGGGAGCACGGCAGACGACTCGTTCAGCCCCGGGATGTCCTTCGAGGTGAGCACCCCCATCACTCCGGGGTGTGACTTTGCCGCTCCGAGCTCCATCCCCTTGATTATCCCATGCGCTACGGAAGAATGAAACAGCTTCGCGTACACAGTCCCCCTGGGGAGCAGGTCCGCTGTGTAGACGGGGCTGCCCAGCACCTTCTCTAAGGAGTCGACCCTTACCACACTTTCCCCGATGTAGAGAAGCTCCCCTCTCTCCGCCTTCGCCCTCAGGGAGTCCAGGAGCTGGGACACCTGCTCGCTCATCGGGGTTCCCTCCTGCATCCCTGGCGTACGGAGTCGATTATCTGGTAGTAGCCGGTGCAGCGGCAGAGAATGCCGCTTATGGCCACCTTGATCTCGTCGCCTGACGGCTCAGGCGAGTGCCTGGCGAGGTCCCACGCAGCCATGAGCATAGCGGGGGTGCAGAAGCCGCACTGGGCCGCGTTGTTGGCGATGAAGCTCCCCTGCATCCGCTTCATGGTCGGGTCCTCCAGCAGCCCCTCCAGGGTCGTCACCCGTCTCCCATCGCACTGGGCAGCGAGCATCAGGCAGCTGTTCACGAGCTTCCCGTCCACGAGGACGGCGCAGATGCCGCAGTCCCCGGTGCTGCACCCCTCCTTCACGGATTTCAGACCCAGCTGGTCTCTTAGCGCGTCGATGAGCCTGTCGGGGGAGTCGACCTGCACGGGGTGGTCTGTGCCGTTCACGTTCAGCGTGATGGTTCGCTTCGACATTTCACGGAGCCTCGCCGATCTTGCGGCTGCAGCGGTCCATGAGCCTCTTCAGATACGCCTGGACCAGCTCCGTCCTGTAGGCGCCCGAGCCCCTGAAGTCGGAGGTGAGGGATAGCTCAGCGGCCAGGACCTTCTGTGCCTCGGCTATCGTCCCCTCGGATACCTTCCTCCCTTCGAGGAAGCCGCCTGTCTTGACAGCGAGCGCGGGTATCTTCCCTGACACCCTGTTCAAGGCGATTCGCGCCGATCGAACTGTCCGGAGGTCGTCCTCCAAGGTCAGGGACAAGGCCTCGTTGACAATGGCGATGATCAGCATGTTCCTGCGCCCAAGCTTCTCGTAGGCGGTCCAGCTGTGCCCCTGGGGCAGAGGGAAGCTGACCTCGGCCAGGATCTCCGACGGCTCCAGCGCCGTCTCCCTCTTCCCCACGATGAAGTCCGTCAGCGGCATGGTCCGCCCCCCCTTCGCGCTCAACAGCTTCACCTCGGCTTCCAGCGCCATCAAGACCGGGATGAGGTCTTCCGAGGACGCAGCAGAGCACACGTTGCCCCCGACCGTCGCGACGTTCCTCACCTGAGGCGCACCGAAGAGCCTCGCAGCCTCCTTAATCATCGAGAGCCTATCGTCGAACAGGGGCGATTCGAGCAGTTCCGCGACCGTTGTGAGCGCGCCCAGGCGGACTGTCCCTCCCGACTGGCGTATGTACCTCAGGTCCTCGGTGAGAGAGGAGATGTCCAGGAGCACAGACGGCGATGCCTGCCTCTTCCTCATCCGCGGCAGAAGGTCGGTCCCGCTGGCGATGACGGCCACGCTCCTGTCCCCGTGCTCCATGAACCGGAGTGCGTCGTTCAAATCTGTGGGAGAGTAGAGCTCCATGGACGGCATCGAAACAGTCTGCCATGAGAGCGGGCTTGCAGAGTTAAAAAACTTCATCCATTCGAACCGCGTATAAGCGGCCGCTTCCAGGGTCGACATTCATGAAAGCACCACCGTACGTCGGTTCGATGGCTGGAAAGGACTTCCTTGACACCAACGACCATTCGCAGGAGGAAATAGCAAAGATCCTGAAGGCCGCGGAGGACCTGAGGGTCAAGTTCAGAAGGAGGGTGCCGACGCCATACTTGCCCGGACGGACGCTGTTCATGCTCTTCTACAACAGGTCCCTCAGGACCAGGAACTCCTTCGAGGCAGGCATCTACCAGCTTGGAGGGCACGCCCACTTCCTCAGTCCCAGCGATGTCTACACGCCGACGCTCCCCGAGGACATGGTCCCCTACCAGACCGAAGCCATCGCCGACGTCGGAAGGGTGCTTTCACGGTACGGCGACGCCATCGCCATCAGGATCTACGGGGACGCAGCCAAGTGGACAATCGGCCGGGGGCACAGGGTGATGCAGGAGTTCGCGAGGTGGAGCGACATCCCGGTCCTGAACATTGAGGACGACGTGTACCACCCGTTCCAGGCGCTGGCTGACATGAAGGCGATCGTCGATGTCTCGCCGAAGCCGAAGAAGAAGAAGTTCGTAGTCTCCTATGCCTACTCTGGAGGTCTCAAGCCCTTGGCGGTCCCACAGAGCTGCGTGTTGATCGGGACACAGTTCGGCATGGACGTAGTCCTCGCCCACCCCAAGGGGTTCGAGCTGGAAGACCACATCATCGAGTCGTGCAAGAAGAACGCTGACAGGTATGGGGGGAGCTTCAAGGTCTCCAACGACATGAGGGAAGCCTTCGAAGGGGCCGACTTCGTCTACCCCAAAGCGTGGTCCCCCAAAGGGTTCGTCCCCCCCTACAGCAGCTCGGTGAACAAGGACGCGGCGTCCGAGTACCAGAACAGGTTCACGGACTGGAAGTGCACCCAGGAGATGATGGACCTGACGAACAGGGGGAAGTACATGCACTGCGGACCTGCAGACAGGGGACAGGAAGCGACCGACGAAGTCATCGACAACCCGAAGTACTCCCTTTACTTCGAGCAGGCAGAGAACAGGCTGCACGTCCAGAAGGCGGTCATGGCAATGGTCATGGGCTCGAAGCGCCGGAGATAGACAGGGGGGGAGTGCGTTGGTCGGAACGGAAAATTCGATACTGGACGTCATAGGGAACACCCCCACCGTACGCCTCTCAAGGATCCCAGCCGAGGAGAAGATCAGGTCTCAGATCTTCGCGAAGCTTGAGGCGTTCAACCCAACGGAGAGCCTGAAGGACAGGATCTACAGGGAGATGATCCTGGGGGCCATCAAGCGGGGAGACCTCAGGCCCGGCATGGAGATCCTGGAGGCTTCCACTGGCAATGCAGGAATCGCCTGCACCTTCATCGGGACGAGGATGGGGTACGAGGTGACCATAGTCATGCCAGAGGGGATGAGCGACGAGCGGAAGAAGATGATCAAGGCCTTCGGAGGCGAGCTGAT
>Ga0187766_10001834_pt1 | contig 12485 bp, 7 predicted proteins | sample 0216_QUI02_MP05__4_FD_132971 | JGI IMG/M metagenome (GOLD analysis project Ga0187766, IMG submission 132971) | Tropical peat soil microbial communities from peatlands in Department of Meta, Colombia - 0216_QUI02_MP05_20_MG | ecosystem: Environmental > Terrestrial > Soil > Wetlands > Peat ... | reverse complement strand
CGTCGTGCGATTGAGGAGTCGGACAGCAAGTGATGACTCAAGACGTCGGACATTCTTGCTCACGGCCGACGCCGAAATACCCAAGGCTGCGGCGGCCTTGGCAAAGCTACCGGTTGAGGCCACCTTGACGAAGGCTGCGATCCCGGCCAGGTTTTCCATGCGCCACCTTTCGTGACCTTTAGTTATTAGTGAATGGACAAATTATCATCGATACGTACACTGTCCGCAGCCTGAAGATCAATCGCTCGTAAATGCAAGCACCACCGGGCGCTATCGAATCCAACAATAAATAAGGGGATTTCGCCGCGGAGTTCGACCTCTCGATTGATGGGCCATCGTGGCGACATTCGAAGGAAAGGTCTAACGCATGGGAATTCAAATTCTAACTCTCGGCCGCAGAAGATTCTGGATTGAGCGAATGTCCTTGACGATAAACTCGTCAGGCTCGATCCGTCCGATCCCTCAATGCCGCACATCGAGTGGTGGAATCGCGCGCTATTTCTTGTGAAACGCATTAGGGGGCTAAGATAGCCCGAAATCGTTGGTCCGTGCGCGACAGCTCAGTTGCTAAGATGAAGATCGCAGAGCGACCTTGTCAGATCGGAGCCGCATCGTTTGAGTCCTGGTAGCCCCTTGCAAGCGCGCGTTCACACAGGAGGGCCCGAAAGAATTTGCCCCGGATACCGGTCTCCAAGCATTGCGATTTCCACATTCATTCCAGGCACTGCTCGTTCCGCGCTCATTGTCGCGAATGCCAATGCAGACCCTATCGTGTGGCCGTATGCGCCGCTGGTGATCTCCCCTATATCCTGCTCCCCCAACAAAAGAGGTTCGCCACCCCAAGGGACCAGACCGAATTCATTGTCAGTAATGGCGATCAAAGTGAGCCGTCGGCCCCCATTTCGCCTAGACCCTGTTTGGCCAATGAACTCAGTCTTGATAGGATCAATCAGAGTCCCGAGTCCCATATCGGTCGCCACACTGTTGGCAAGAATGTCTAATCCCCATTTCGGCAGACCGCGCTCAATGCGCAATGAATCGAGCGCGCGGGCGCCGACATTGTAAACCTCGTCTCGGGCCCCATCTGTCAGACGTTCATAAATCGTGAGTTGGTGTTCGATCGAATAATCAATCAGCCACGACGATGCGTCGACATCATCGACGCGCGTCAAGCGTACGGGCGCAAATCCGATGGCCGCTGCGCTAGAATGGCCTGCGCCGACGGAATCTAATGCGTGGCGAGTCCTGCGTTCCAATAGAGACGTTGACTGAGGGCCAGCCAATAGGAAAAGCCCGCGCGAAGCTGTGACATTCGCCACATGAGTGGTTTGGTCCCTGATATTGGCCCGCAACCAATCCTCGAAGCGTTGCTCGGAGGCAGCAGAAACCGTAAGAAGATAGCGGCCCTCATCAAGACGTGAAATTGCGGGCAGGTTTTCGACGCCACCGCTGGGAGTCAACATAAGACAAACCGCGCGCTCTCCATCCTGTGCGGGCACGCGGCTTGCGCAAAGCCGGTTGAGGGCAGCGGCGGCACCAGCTCCAATGACTTCGAACTTGGAAAGGTGAGAAAGATTGATGAGACCGACCTTCGAGCGAAGTGCGCGGCATTCCTCCGCGACAATATGGAACCAATTGGCCCTACGATAAGTTGGACAATCTTCCGCTAAGACGCCCGTCGGAGCGAACCAGTTCGCGACTTCCCAGCCATTCTGAACGCCATATACGGCACCCTCCGGTTTCACTCGGCCATAGAGTGGATCTGTGCGTGCCGGCCGGCCCCCTACCGGTTCCGTGTGAGGATAATATGCGGGAGCAGACCAAATATGCTCCGCCGTTACGCGGGAGACTGTGTAGTCCTTGGTGACGTAGGTGCCGAAGCGACGGACATCCAAGCGGGACAAATCGAGGGACGGTTCGCCTTCTACGATCCATTCGCAGAGGTATCGCGCAGCGCTGCTGTGAAGAAATGCGCCATGGATGCCGCATAGAACGTAATATCGGGGTATCCCGTGAACCGGACCGACCAAGCCTTGCATGTCTGGCGTCCCTGGGATTGGTCCGTTGATGACAGTACGGATACCCAGATTTTTCAACACGGGAATCATTTCGAAAGTCTCTTCAAGGCAGGGACCTGCCCTTTCGAGATCGGGCTGAAAGAGTTGCATATTCGAATCTGCAGGTGCACCCTCAAGCCATGTCAGTCTCACGTCTCGCTCATAACCCGAAAAGAGCAACCCATTCCGCTCCTGCCGCGCATAAAGCGGTACGTTATAGTCGCGCAACACGGGAAGCTCGCCGGCCAATGCAGAAAGCTCTTTCGCCTGCTCCGTCACCAAGTATTGGTGCTCCATGGTGACGACGGGCAGAAAGTGCCCAAGCAAGCGCGATATTTCCGGCGCCCAACATCCTCCGCAATTGACAATTGCGTCTGTGACAATCGTGCCTTTGTCGGTCGAGACTTCCCACTCTCCAGACCGACGGCGCCCGATTCTAACGACGGTGGTTTCGAGATTTATTTCTGCACCCTTGTCGCGCGCTCCTTTGGCCAACGCCTGTGTGACCTGTGAGGGGTCAACATGGCCCTCAAAAGGCGTGTGCAGGGCCCCAAGATGCTTATCGCTCTCCAACAATGGCCAGAGGTTGCGCACTTCGTTCGGGCCCACGACCGATGCCTCGATGCCGATCCTTCGTGCGGACGTCACGAAGCGCTTAAATTCGAGCAACTCGTCTGTCGACCGTGCCAGTCGCACGCCGCCACAAACATGGATGTTGACGTAGGAACCCGTTTCGCGTTCCAACGTCTGATAGAGATCGAAGCTCTCCTTTTGGAGACGTGAATAGAATGCGGACTCGGAAAAATGAGGAACTTGACCGGCGGCATGCCAGGTAGAGCCGGAAGTGAGTTGACCACGCTCAAGCAGGACCGCGTCGGATCTTCCATGTCGGGCGAGTTGATAAATCATACTGCATCCCAGCACACCCCCGCCAATCACGACCACCGATGCTTGAGACCTCATCGTGCTTGCCCTTCATACTGTGTCGACGATTGCACCGACGGCATCGCGGGCAATTCAGTCAGCTCAAGACCACAGCCGGCATCCGAGTCCCGACGATCAATACTTCCAATTTCTTGGTCTCCTTCACGATATTTGAGTCGACGAGTGCGAAGGCGACAGCCTTGCCGACGTCGTAACCGAATGACGACGAGGTGATCACGCCGACACAGCGATCGCCGATCATGACTGGCTCGTCACCCCAGGGTTCGGTGACCGGACTAACACCGTCCGCATCGATTGCAATTCGAACTAAATTGCGAGCGGCCCGATTGGTGTCCTGGGCAAGAGCCGAACGACCCACAAAATCACCCTTTCGCGAGTCGATCAAACGTTCGAAACCAGCGTCGGAAGGCGCGCAGGTCGACGAAAAGTCGATCCCAAAAGTGGGAACGCCGCTTTCAATTCGCACTGCTTGCATGGCGCGCTTGCCGAAATTCCTAATACCGAATTGACGCCCCCTTTGTATGATAGCGTCGTAAAGCTTATCGAGCCCCCCCATCGAAACATGCAGTTCCCACACAGGCGTTTTGCCCCAATTCAGCTTGAGAATGCGTGCCGGTAGCGATGCGATGGTCGTCTCCTGGAAACCAAACGCTGACTCGGTAAACGGGAAGGTGTCGGTCAGATCGGACAGCACATGCGTCGCCTTTGGACCGACGAGTGACAGGACCCCGATTTCGGACGTCACATTCGTGATACGGACATCCGTGCTTGCCGCGCGGCGGAGCCATTGCTCGTCTCTTTGTGCGCAGCTGAGTGCGCTCGTGACATAAAAGCAACCATTACCATCGCACGCAATCAATGTGCTCGCTTCGATGTGACCGCGCTCATTCAACATCGGCCCGACGCGCAAGGCATTGGGTTGCGGCAGTCTATTTGTAGACAAGCGGTCCAGGTGCGGCCTCGCGCCGGGTCCACTCACAATGAATTTCGCGAGAGCGCTCGAGTCCATCACCGCGACGCTGCGCCGAATAGCGGCATATTCCGCGCCGACATGGTCGAACCAATTGGCCCGTCCATATGATGGCTTATCGACAGCATCGACACCCTCAGGCGCAAACCAGTTCGGGGTCTCCCAATCATTTGTGCCCCCGAAGACACCGCCTTTGGCCTTGAGGCGCTCATAGAGAGGGGTCGTACGGATCTCCCTGGCACCGCCATGCTCAACGTGAGGATAGTAAACTGGCTTTTCAAAGGCATGACCTGAGATTAGCCGGGCCGCGGCGTAATTCTTATCCGCATAACTGCCAAAGCGCCTGACATCGAATGGTGTGATATCGATGCTCGGTTCACCCTGTACGATCCACTCTGCCAAGTACCGCGCGGTGCTGCTGAAAAGAAAACCGCCGGAAACGCCACACATGACAAAGAAGTTGTCGTAGCCGTGCGCCGGACCGACAAGCGGCATCATGTCCGCGCTGCGCGGCGTCGGGCCGTTTACCACCGTACGGATTCCGGCCGAGCGCAAGCACGGTATCATGCCGAAGATCGCTTCAAGCTTGTTTTCCGTCCGATCGAGGTCGGGCGGCAGTAACTCTTGGCCGAAATCCGGCGGCACACCGTTCAGCCCGAAGAATTTTGGCTGATCTTCATAGCAGGATACGATTAGGCCTTTCCGATCTGCCCGCGTATACATCGGGACACCCATGTCCCATAGCATCGGCAGTTCGAAATCGAGCGCTTCTATTTCAGGAATGGACTCGGTCACCAGATATTCGTGCTCGATCGAAATCGCGGGTAATACGCCGCCGACGAGTGCGGATATTTCTCTCGCCCACATGCCACCGCAATTCACGACAATCCCAGCGTCAATCACGCCGCGCGAAGTCTCGATGCGCCAGTCGCCAGTCGCCTTCCTTTGTATAGCGGTGACGTTCGCGTTCTGAATGATGCGAGCACCTCTCTTTCGAGCGTTTCGCGCGTAGGCGTGTGTCGTCTGCGATGGATCGGTATAACAATCGTTTGGGAGCCATAAGCCTCCAACGATGCCGGGCGTTTCGATCAAAGGGTACAGCGTACGGATGCGCTTCGGGTCAATTATCTCCGCCTCCATCTCGACCAATCGCGCAAATCCGAGGAAACGGCGGTTTTCGGTTAATTCGTCTTCGCTGCGGGCGAGCCTGATGCTTCCGCAGCGGTGCACGTCTACTGGGTCTTCCTTGTCGGCGGCGAGCTCCGCATAGGTATCAAGGCTTTCCTTGAGAATCCGTGTAGCGAGCAAGCTTTCCGCAAAGCCAGGCACCATCCCTGCCGCATGCCATGTTGAGCCCGCGGTCAGCTGGTTTTTCTCAAGAAGAACAATGTCTGTCCATCCAAGCCGAGTCAGATGAAACAATGTGCTGCAGCCGATGACACCGCCGCCGATTACTGCGACGTGTACGTGAGTCGGAAAAGCTTCGGACGCGCGATCTTCTTTTTCCAAGACAACCTCTTCGTGTTCTATGCTTTGCAAAACAAATCATCGCGCTCGATGGTCGCATCGTATGGGATGCTCGAAGGTGAGCTCAAGTGGGAATCGAATTAAATTTGCGCACCCACGTGCGCGACGCCGCAATAACCGGTATTAAAATATGTTCAAACAGTGCGGGACGCGAGATCAGCGGTGCCAGCGTGCGCAGTCGTAAGACGATAGTTTGCCATCTGATGGTCAGCGTCATCCTCGGCCTAGTAAGTGCGCGTTTGAATCCTGTATGCTCGCGCAAAATGCTGGGCGCCATCGCAGGTTCGCCCGGATGGCGACATTGAGTTACATTGTCGTGCAGAAATCCGTGTACGGGGGTACTGGATGCTGGACCCAGTCGCCGATCACTGGCACGCAAGGATGCGGCTGGTTGAGAGCTCTGCCCTGCCTGAAACGGTCCATGAATTGGTCGACGGAGCATGCGCGCGGTACGCGGAGCGACCGCTTCTGGTTTTCTTCGAAGACAAGAGGACATTGACCTACTCAGAACTCCGAGAGATCACATGCCGCCTCGCAAACGGGCTAGCAGCATTTGGGCTCAAGAAAGGCGCGCGCATTGGCGTCATGATGAGCAATCGCGTGGAGTTTCCGATAACGTGGATCGCGCTTGCGCGTCTGGGCGCCATCATGGTGCCGATCAATCCAACTTATACCGCGCGCGAGCTCGCATATGTGCTGAATGACTCAGGTGCTGTGGCTCTTGTCATCGAAGACGAGTGCCTGCCAAAACTTGCCGCCTGTGAAGACCGGCCGGCCGAACTCGGCGACGATCGCCTGATTGTCATTGGGACTGAGCTAGTACCACATGCGAAGCGCTGGGACGATCTCGCCGCGAGTGGTGCGCCGGCGCACTCGCCGGCAGAGCCGCTCTGCCGCGACGACCTCCTCAATATTCAGTACACCTCGGGAACTACGGGATTTCCCAAGGGGTGCATGTTGAGCCACGACTACTGGATCGTCATTTCGCGCTCAGCTTTTACGGCCGATTATGATCCGGCAGCGCGCCTCCTCTCGGCGCAACCGTGGTTTTACATGGATCCGCAGTGGCATTTTCTCAAAGCACTGTGGTCTGGCGCTGCGGTCTATTGTGCCAGGCGGCCGTCGCTCAGCCGTTATATCGGGTGGGTCAAGGAATTTGGCATTGAATGGTGTCAGTTCCCCGAACTCGCAATCAAATTGCCGGAAGCTCCCGACGATCGCCAAACGCGTCTCAAGCAAGCCTTCCTCTCGGGTTGGCGACCGGAAGCCGAACTTGAGTTCGAGCGGCGCTTCAAAACGATTGGGCGAGACATATTCGGCATGACCGAGACGGGCATGGGAATGGGAATGCCTTTCGACGCATACGACATGGTCGGTAAGGGCTCCTGCGGCCTTCCTGGGCCGTGGCGACAGGTTCGCATTTGCGACACTGAAGGGCGTGAGCTTGGCCCCGATGAAGTCGGCGAGCTTGAGATCTTCGGACGGGCCATCCTCCAGGGCTATTGGAATAAGCCCGAGGCGAACCGGTCCTCCTTCCGAGACGGTTGGTTTCGTACCGGCGACCTTTTCCGCCGGGATGATCGGGGATATTACTACATCGTCGGGCGTATCAAGGAAATGATCCGTCGCAGCGGCGAGAATATTTCCGCCCGCGAAATCGAGGCCGTAGCGCTCATGCTGGACGAGATCGAGGATGTGGCCGCCGTTCCCGTCGTCGATGTGCAGCGCGGAGAGGAAGTGAAGCTGTATATTCAGCTAAAGCCTGGATTCACTCCGTCGGACTGTTCAATCGAGCGCCTGGAAAATCATTGCCGCCGGCTATTGGCACCATTCAAGGTGCCGCGCTATTACGCGTACATCGACGCCTTTCCGCGCACTTCCTCGGAAAAGATCGCTAAACATATCCTCATCGGGTCGAACCAGGATTTGCGCCACGGCAGCTACGACCGTGTTGATGCGGTCTGGCGCTAATGAATAGCGTAGTCGCGATCACACGCGGCAGCGGCGAATGCGGTACTTGTCATGTCGCGCCGTGACGTTCTTGCCGCCGCCGTCGCACCGTGGCCCGAGCGACGCCGGCAGATCGAGAATGAGCCGCTTCCACACGGACTGGCAAATCTGCTCGACGATGCAGCCGCAGAGTCGCCCGACCGAATCGCGCTCGATTTTTTCGAGGACAACGAGCGGCTGAGCTATCGCGAGCTGAGCCGATGCGTCAACTCCCTCGCTAATGGTTTGGCTCGGCGCGGTATCGCCAAGGGCACCCACGTCGGAGTCATGCTGCCAAATGTACAGGCGTTACCGATCACGTGGTTGGCGCTCGCGCGACTTGGCGCTGTCATGGTTCCGATCAACGTCGCCTATACGCCACGCGAGTTGCGTTACGTTATCACCGACGGCACGATTGACTGGCTCGTCATCCACGAGGACTGCCTCTCGACGCTCTCCGAAATGCCTGAACGCCCGATGGCACTCAACGATGGCCGCGTCATCGTAGTTGGCGCCGCCGCCCACGGCATGGCTTCGTTCCAAGACCTAATGACCGGCGAGCGCAGCGACTTCGTCGGGGGCGCACCCGTGGCGCTCGATGATCTTCTCAATATTCAGTACACGTCTGGAACAACCGGTTTTCCGAAAGGTTGCCTGCTGTCGCATCGTTACTGGCTAACCATTGGCAAGGTGAATGCGCGGCGCGACGGCCGTGTCTATCGGCGCATCTTGGCTGCGACGCCGTTCTTCTATATGGACCCGCAGTGGATGCTGACCATGAGCCTCTATCAGCGGGCAACACTTTATGTAGCCCGACGGCAAAGTGCTCGTCGATTCATCGGCTGGCTGCGCCACCACCACATTAACTTTTGCCTGTTCCCGGAAGTTGTCTTCAAACAGCCGCCGGCACCCGACGATCGTAAAAACGATGTTGTTCGCGTCAATGTCTATGGACTGCACAAAGAAAATCACCGCGCGCTTGAGGAGCGCTTCGATTTTATCGCTCGGGAGGCATTCGGCATGACGGAAATCGGTTCCGGTCTCTTCATGCCGATTGAAGCGACCGACATGGTAGGATCGGGTTCCTGCGGTATTCCCTCACCTTTTCGCGAGGCGCGTATCGCCGATCCGGAAGGCAGAAGCGTCCCTGTCGGTGACGTCGGCGAACTGCTTGTCCGCGGCCCGGGTATGCTGCAGGGTTACTACAACAAACCCGAGGCGACTGCCGCCGCCTTTCATGGGGAATGGTTCCGTACCGGCGACCTTTTTCGCCAGGACGAGCGCGGTTACTTCTACGTCGTCGGCCGGATCAAGGACATGATCCGAAGAGCAGGCGAGAACATCTCAGCGCGCGAGGTCGAATCGGTCTTGCGGGGCATGCCCGAGATTGTTGAGGCCGCGGCCGTACCGGTGCCCGACGGGATACGAGGCGAGGAGGTCAAGATCTGCATCGTTCTTCAACCCGGCTTGACGTCTAGAACCGTGCCGCCAGCCCGAATCATCGCACACTGCAAGGCTAATCTCGCTCGTTTCAAGATTCCACGCTACATCGAATATCGCGAGAATCTGCCAAAGACTGCGTCGGAGAAGATCGCCAAGCAACTATTGACTGAACCCGGTGGGGATCCACGCCTGAACAGTTATGACCGAGTCGAGGACTGCTGGCGGTGAAGCCGCTTTCGGGCTCGTGCGGTGTCCAGGACGGAACACCTCCGGGCAAATTATTGCTGTCGAGACGTAATCGAATGGGACTGCAGTGATGGCAGTCGTAAGAAAAGAAAACCGTAACACAGGCGAAGCCTCGGGCGTGGCCGCTGTGCGCGTCGTGAATATCACACACCGCTTCGGTGAGGTCACCGCACTTTCGGATGTTTCATTGGACGTTTCGCACGGCGAGTTCGTGACCCTACTCGGGCCAAGTGGGTCGGGCAAATCCACATTGCTTCGCATTATCGCGGGACTGACGACCCCAAATGCCGGCCAAGTCTTCATCGCGGGCGAGAATGTATCGCTCATGCCAACTCAACGCCGCGGTGTTGGTTTCGTCTTCCAAAATTACGCACTTTTTCCACATCTCTCGGTCTTCGAAAACATTGCCTATCCATTGCGAATCCGGGGCCTGAAAGCGTCTGAGATCAAGGACCGCGTCGATCAAGTGTTAGCGAGGGTAAATCTTCACGGCCTGGGTTATCGCCAGCCAACGCAGCTGAGTGGCGGGCAACAGCAGCGGGTAGCCGTGGCTCGCGCGCTCGTCTACGAGCCAGCGGTGCTGTTGATGGACGAGCCGCTCGGGGCGCTGGATCGCAAGCTGCGCAAGCATATGCAACTCGAGCTCCGACAACTTCAACAAGACCTCCGAATCTCGTGCATCTACGTGACGCACGACCAGGAGGAGGCGCTCACAATGTCGGACAGAATAGCTGTGATGCGGGAGGGCCGAATTTTTCAGATTGGCGATCCGGTTACCGTCTATCGTCATCCGACTAGCACCTTCGTTGCAGATTTTGTTGGCACGACAAATCTTTTTCGATGCGTCGTTGAAACCTCGAGCTCCAACGGTGTAGATCTCGTTACAGCCGCGGGCACTCGCATTCAGGCTTCGCGTCTCACGGGGATGCCGGTCGATGGGTCGTGTCACGTGTCAATCCGTCCCGAATTCGTCCGAATCGGCGATTTGCCATTACCTGACCTCCACTTTGCTGCGCGCGTTGTCAAGATCACCTTCGTCGGCAATATCGTCGACGTGACTTGTGCACTCGACAATGGAGAGATCGTGAGTGCTGAAATTGCCGGAAACAGAAAGGATCTGCTTCGGGTTGGTCAACAAGTGACAATCGGTTGGAATTTTGACGATATGGGGGTCTTTCCGGCGGTGTGAGTGAGGAAAACCAACAGGGGACAGGAGGATGCCATGCTAGGAAGATGTCATCTAAGCGTTTCAATTTTCGCCGCACTTGGCGCTTTGATGGCTTGGGCGCCGTCGGCTCCAGCCATTGCGCAAGAGAATGTCGTCTACATCAACTCGTCGGGGGGCGTGCTTGACGACATAAACCGGAAAGTTCACTGGGACACTTTTACTGAGGCAACGGGCATTAAGGTTATCAGCAGCGCACCGGTCGATGACGCCAAACTCAAAGCCATGGTCACGAGCGGCAATGTCGAATGGGATGTGACTGAAATCGACGACGGCGACTTTTTGAGGGCCGTGAAAGCGGGTTTGCTTGCAAAGCTCGATCTCTCGAAAATACCAGTGAACGAACTTCCCAAGGAAGCCTACACGGACTACGGCGTTTGGGATGGCCCCTATTCGACCGTTCTCGTCTGGAACACGAATGTGTGGCCAATGTCCGGAAAACATCCAACGACGTTGATGGACCTGTGGAACCAACAGGACTTTCCCGGGCCACGTTGTCTTTGGAAGGACGCGTTCGATAATCTCGAGCTCGGCGTCATGCACGCGGGCGTATCGCGCGACAAGGTCTATCCGATTGACCAAGACGCCGCCTACAAGGAACTCGACAAGCTTAAGAAAGACGTTGCCGTTTGGTGGACGACAGGCGCGCAATCCGTTCAGGCTATCGTGAACAGGGACTGCGTGATGGGCACGGCCTGGAACGGCCGACCGTATCAACTCGTCGTTAAGGATAAGGCGCCACTCGGCGTCGCTTGGCAGGGTGCAATCCTGCGCACCTCTTGGTGGGCGATCCCCAAGGGCGCCAAGCATTATGACAACGCTATGAAACTGATCGCCTGGATGCAGGACCCCAAGCGTCAAGCCGAGCAGGCCAAATCGAGCGGCTATGCCGGCGGAAACAAGGGTACCGCGGCGCTGTTGCCCGATGAAGTGCGTGACTACCTTGCCACCTCGCCCCAACACCTCACGAATACACTCGTCGTTGACGACAGTTGGTGGGAAGCGAACGGCCCTGCTGCCGAAAAACGCTTCACGGCCTGGGTAATCGCGAAGTGACGGACTCCTATTGGCAAAGGCAGAGGATCATGCGAGCCGGCGTGAGGCTGGGCCTCAATACCCGGCTATTGATACCTGTCGCCCTCCTCGCGCCCGGTCTCGCACTGATCCTTCTCCTCTTTCTATACCCACTCCTTCGCCTCGTTGTTCAGAGCTTCATTGAGCCGCATCCAGGCATTGAGAATTACGTCGAGGTGGCGACCGATCCAACGCTTTGGCAAATCATCGAGACGACGTTGATAATATCGGCTCAATGCACGGGGGCGACGCTTCTTCTTGCCTACCCGGTCAGCTACCTCCTGAGTCAACTTCCGAGGCGCCGTGCAAACCTTCTCATGATGTTTGTGCTCCTGCCGTTCTGGACCAGCCTGCTTGTGCGAATGTATGCGTGGATGGTGCTGCTGGGTCGTCACGGCATCATCAATGAGATCCTCACCGGATCTGACATAACCTCAAGCCCGCTTCCAATGCTTTACAACCGCTTCGCCGTCATTGTCGGTATGAGCCATTTCCTCCTGCCATTTATGATCCTTTCGCTCTACTCGACGATGATCGGGATCGATCGTAGCCTTATCGAAGCCGCGAGCAGCATGGGCTCAAGTTGGCGGCAGACGTTTCTACGCATTTATCTGCCGCTCTCGCTACCGGGGATATATGCCGGTTGTCTTCTCGTGTTCATTCTTGCGATGGGCTTCTACATCACGCCCGCACTCCTGGGCAGTCCACAAGAAACTACGATCTCCGTCTACATTCAGCAGCAGATCCAGTTTTTGAATTGGGGCGAAGGGACAGCGATGGCGGTTATCCTGGTAGCGATCGTGATCGGCCTTTTTGCCCTTTACGATCGGCTACTGGGCTTTGACAAGCTGTTTCGCGACGTTGGGGGTAAGTGATGCTGAGCGTCCGGCTGCGCCGACTGCCGACTCTTTTGCTTTGGAGCTACTGTATTGCAGTGTTTGCCTTCCTCATTGTTCCGCTGATAGTTGTAATTCCCGTGTCGTTCAGTTCGGGCCTTTACCTGCAATTT
>Ga0187766_10001833_pt1 | contig 12485 bp, 8 predicted proteins | sample 0216_QUI02_MP05__4_FD_132971 | JGI IMG/M metagenome (GOLD analysis project Ga0187766, IMG submission 132971) | Tropical peat soil microbial communities from peatlands in Department of Meta, Colombia - 0216_QUI02_MP05_20_MG | ecosystem: Environmental > Terrestrial > Soil > Wetlands > Peat ... | reverse complement strand
CAGGTATCAGGCATGATCACAATATCGAAATTAGAGAGGTGCCGCCAGTCCTTGTTACGACTGCGTTGCGGCGGTGGGGGCGGCCCGGCAGGATCACCTCTCAGCCAGACATCGACATCGTAGTAGAAGAACTGCTTGCTCCAGAGCAGGCCAGCCAGCGCCTGGCGTTGAACCATAAACTCATCTTCCGTTTGTGCAGTACTGATCGCGTGGTAAAATTCGTCGGCTTCTCCATTGCGTGTGGTGAATAGTTTCTCGGCATCGGCAAACGGCTTCGATTGCTGAGTAGCCGAGAGACGCAAGTAGATCGTCTGGGTTGCGCCCGGTGCAATCACCAGGGAGTAGTGAGCAGCAGCTTTCGTGCCAAACCCATCGGGATTGACTTTGTTCCTGGCTTTGTTGACGATCGTGTCATTGATGCCATCTTTGACGTAAGTCGTATGATTGGGGACACCCCACAGCCGCTCGTTGTTGGTTTCATTCTCCGTAAAGAGCAAGTCAGGTGTTCCCTGACAGGCGAGCCAGGCTTCTCCTAACTCGTGATGCAGGATCTGTACGAGCTGCACCTCATCTTTCGCGGCTTTTCCAGGTGCAGGTTTGACTGCGGTCAATTGCGGTCTACGATCGTCATAACCCCAGGACCAGGTGTTGCGGAACCAGAGCGTGGGCAGCACATGGATCGGCGCTGCTTCAGGTCCATGATTCGTGACGTTGATACGGATGAGTACATCGTGCGGATCGACTTTGGCATATTCGGCCGTCACATCAAAATAGCGATCTTCCGCAAAGACGCACGTATCGATTAACTCGTATTCGGGTTCATATTTACTACGACGGCGATTGGTTTCGAGCAGATCGTCATACGGGTAGGCACGCTGTGGATATTTGTACAGCGCTTTCATGTAGGAATGGGTAGGAGTGTTATCGAGAAAGAAATAGTACTCCTTTACATCCTCACCATGATTGCCCTCCGAGTTAGTCAAACCGAAGAGACGTTCTTTCAAAATAGGATCTGCCTCGTTCCATAATGCCAGGGCAAAGCATAGCAACCCTTTATCATCGCTGATGCCCATTAGTCCATCTTCGCCCCAACGATACGTGCGTGAACGGGCATGCTCATGCGGAAAGAAATCCCATGCGGTTCCATCTGGGGAGTAGTCTTCACGCACTGTTCCCCATTGTCGTTCACTAAGATATGGTCCCCAACGATACCATGGTTGTTTGCCTTCATGAACTTCTTGTAGCCTTATGCGTTCTGCGTCTGTCATTGCTATTCGCTCCTCGCTATGTCAGGATCAATCCAAACTCTACAAATGAACTTTACAACCAGCGTATTAAGTGAATGTTAAGGCCAATTCAAATTCAAAGTAGATATCAACACAAAATTCTATCACCCATTCAAGTGTACTATGTATTCTAAGGAATTACATCCTGAAAACAGGCTATTTTGTTACTACTTTGTAGAATTGCTAGTGCAAATTAACTAAGCGAATGTTTCCTCAAAGGTATATACTATCATATGGCAAGAAAATAGCTAATTCAGGGGTTGTTGAATCGCTTTCGTTTAGGTATGGTTAGAAACATGAGGAGGAAACGTTTTCCTGGTAGCATGTAGCGCATTCATGTTATAGATTGGCTTAACTTCCATTTAACAATTACTTAACATGCAAACAGTACAGTTCATTGTGGAGTGTGTTTCTCTTCGGTGAGAGCTACAGTAATTGGGAAAGGAGAGCATGTGCGGTCCTCAATCGGGTTGAATGAGTAATGTCATCCGCACATTCAAGCAGCATATGAGTATACAAGACGTAATTGACAGCGATCGGTCCACGTCGAAAGCCTGGGAACTTTCGGTAGGTCCCGATATTTGCAAAAATGTGCAAGCAGGACTTGATCGTGAGTGGTTGGTCACGAATGGATTGGGAGGATACGCATCTGGCTCTATTGTTGGAGGGACGACTCGTTGCTATCATGGTTTGCTTGTGGCAGCCCTTCACCCGCCGGTTGAAAGAGATGTCCTGGTCACTAAAATAGATGAAACGGTCGAACTTGCAGACGGTGATGTCCTCAAACTTGGTGTAAATGAATACAGGGATGGCACCATTGATCCACAGGGATATAACTATCTCGAAAAGTTTTCGCTAGAGGCTGATGTGCCCTGCTTTCGCTACCGGGTGAGCGAAAATACCCTCCTTGAGAAACGCGTCTGGATGGAATACAGGCAAAATAGAACCTATGTGCAGTATACGCTCTCCACAGAATCAATACCTGCAAGTCATAGCCTCCCTCTTACGCTGGCATTCAACCCTTTCTGTCTTTATCGTAGCTACCACGCTACAACGCATGGAGATGCCAACTGGCATTTTTTGGTAGAGAATGAGGGGAATCGCATCCGTGTTCGTACATATGAAGGAGCTCCAGCTTTTGAGCTTGTTCTGGAGCCATCTGCTCAATTTATTGCCAGTGGTGAATGGTACTGGGGCATAAAGCACCGTCGCGATACAGAGCGCGGATTACCTGATGTTGAAGATGTGTGCCTGCCTGGCACATTTCGCGTTCAGATAAAGCCTGGTGAGCGTGTGACGATCGTGCTTAGCTCTGAAGCTGAATTGCCGTCTGAGTTTGGAGGCGTACAACACGAGGCGGCGGTAGAGCAGGCATGGGCACGACACCAGGAGCGAATTCAGCAGCTCCTTGCAAAAGGAAACCATACGAAATTTCCTCTCCCCCAGCGAAATCCCGTCCTTGCTCGATTAGCTATCGCCGCCGATCAATTTGTTGTTGATCGTCCATCACACAATGAGAACGACCCATCAGATAATGGACACCATGTAGAGCAACTGCGTACGATCATTGCAGGGTACCCCTGGTTTACTGACTGGGGCAGGGATAGCATGATTTCAGTGCCAGGCTTACTCATCAGTACAGGCAGGTATCCCGAGGCGCGCGGATTACTCAAAGCGTTTGCTTCGTACACGCACAATGGCTTAATTCCCAATCGTTTCCCTGATCAGGGTGAGGAGCCTGAATACAATACCATCGATGCGACGCTCTGGATGTTCCATGCTATTGATCGCTATCTAAAAGCAACAGATGACTGGTCATTGCTGGATGAGCTATTCCTGACATTGAGTGGCATTATCGATAGGCATGTTGAAGGCACAATTTACAATATCGGTGTTGATCCGGGTGATGGTTTGCTCCATGGAGGAGCTGAAGGCGTCCAACTGACCTGGATGGATGCCAAAGTTGGTGATTGGGTGGTCACTCCTCGCCGTGGAAAACCGGTGGAAGTGAATGCTCTCTGGTACTATGCGTTGACCTGCATGGAAACCTGGGCGACGCACTATGGTCTGGATGCGAGCAGGTTTACCCAGCTGCGCATGAAAGCACACGATAATTTTACTCGTCGCTTCTGGTACGAGGAGGGTGGGTACCTCTACGATGTGGTCGATGTCGAAGGGGTTGTGGGCCAGAACGATGCATCACTACGCCCGAATCAGATCTTTGTTGCTTCGCTTACACCCGAGTTGCTCACCGAAGAACAGACTCAAAGTATCTTACAAAAGGTAACAGAGTACTTGCTCACTCCATTAGGTCTGCGTTCGCTCAGCCCGAATGACCCATCATATTGCCCTCACTACAATGGAAATCCGCAACAACGTGATGGTGCCTATCACCGTGGCACCGTTTGGCAGTGGTTGATCGGTCCCTATGTAGATGTGCATCTTGCTATACATAAAGATCCTGCGGCCGTGCGTGCCATCTTACAGCCATTAATGCAACATCTCTGGGATGCCTGTCTGGGCACGATCAGTGAGATAGCAGAACCAGAACCACCCTTCACACCTGTAGGCTGTTTTGCACAAGCCTGGAGTGTCGCTGAGGTATTGCGCTGCTGGCAATTGGTGTAAATGGACTATAGTAACCCTAAGTTTGTTCAATCTGAGCTTCAGACTCGAAGTGAAAATGGCATATTCTAAGGTTGTTTTTTGACGATTCTCTTGGTACACTTGGATACTGAACGTATAAATCAGTTACTTTAAAAAGTTAAGCTGACCGACCTGAGGGGAAAGGACGAGATACTTTGACTGAGATGAATTCCTCACAACCTGCGGCGGCACAGACAGCCTCGCAGAATCAAAACGAGACAGAGAGAGTGCCGCATGTCGTCATTGTTGGTGGTGGTTTTGGCGGACTGACAGCTGCAAAAAAGCTGGGCAATAAGCCGGTACGAGTGACGCTTATCGATCGCAATAATTATCATCTCTTCCAGCCAATGCTCTACCAGGTCGCCACCTCGGGTCTCGTGCCTGCTGAGATTGCCGCTCCGATTCGTGATTCACTGCATAGGCAGAAGAAGAATACCACTGTGTTGTTGGACGAGGTCACCGGTGTGGATACAGAGCAACAACTCGTGCTTTTGCGCGATGGTGCTCCCCTCCACTACGATTACTTGATCCTGGCTACAGGAGCCGAAAGCAACTACTTTGGCCACCCGGAATGGGCGAGCGACTCACCAGGTATGAAGAACCTGGCGGATGGGTTGGAGGTGCAGCAGACTATTCTAGGGTCGTTTGAAGAGGCCGAGAAGGAGCCTGACGAGAAGAAGCGCAAGCGGCTCCTCACCTTTGTCTTTATTGGCGCTGGCCCAACAGGTGTAGAGCTGGCTGCAGCGTCTGCAACGCATATCAATCATATCCTGGCTGGCAACTTCCAACGCATCAAGCCGGGTGACGCTCGCCTGATCCTCGTGCAGGGACCGGATCGCGTGCTACCCACCTTTAGCCCCAAACTCACTGACAAAGTCGAGAAGAAGCTCAAAGAGCTAGGTGTCGAGATCATTAAGGGGGTGCATGTGACGGAGTTGGATGCGCACGGAGTGCAGGTGGGGGATCAGTACATCGAGACGGACAATGCCTTCTGGTTGGCAGGTGTCTCTGCTTCTCCTGCTGGCAAGTGGCTTGGGGCCGAGTGTGACCGGGGAGGACGCGTCAAAGTACAGAGTGACCTCTCTGTCCCTGGGCACGCCAACATTTTCGTGATTGGGGATACAGCGTGCGTCATGCAAGACGGCAAACCGCTGCCAGGTGTGGCGCAGCCGGCCATCCAGGGAGGGCATTACGTGGCTTCGGTGATCCTGGACAGGGTTGCAGGGCGAGAGCACAAGGAGCCGTTTAAGTACTTTGACAAAGGCTCCATGGCGGTGGTAGGGCGCACCTATGCCGTGGTGGAATCTGGGCCAATCCATACGGCTGGTTTCTTTGGCTTCCTGATGTGGGTATTCCTGCACCTCTACTACCTCATTGGCTATCGCAGTCGTGTGACGGTGCTCACCAATTACTTCTTCGCGTACATGAGCTCCCATAGGCGTCGGGGAGGAACCAGTATCATCATGATTGGAAGGAAGGTGGAACTGCCAGATTACCCCTATATGATGCAGCAAGTCGACAAGACGACCGGGTAATTGTCGGTCATATCAAGGCGCTCGACCATATTTCTTGCATTGAAACACATTGGGAAAGGACAGAAACACAATGGGACTTTTAGATTCGAAAGTAGCCATCATTACAGGTTCAGATAGTGGCATCGGTCGTGGCATCGCGCTCGAGTTTGCGCGAGAGGGTGCGACCGTCGTCGTCGTGTATGCCCATGCACAAGCCAAGGCGCAGGAAGTGCTGGACACCATCCAGAAAAACAACGGCAAAGCGATCGTCATTCAGACGGATGTGTCGCAGTACCAGCAAGCTATGGACCTCGTTCAGCAGACCGTGGAACAGTTGGGTCGATTGGACATCCTGGTCAACAATGCAGGGATGGAGATCCATAGTGCCTTTCTGGATGTGACCGAACAGCAATTCGATCGCGTGATCGGTGTTGACCTGAAAGGCTCCTTTTTCTGTGCGCAGGCGGCAGCTCGCGAAATGGTCAAGAGCAAAACGGCCGGACGCATTGTCAACATCTCATCCGTGCATGAAGACATCGCCATGCCGAAGAATTCCCCGTACTGTTGTGCGAAAGGAGGGGTGCGCATGCTGACGCGCACCATCTGTAATGAACTGGCCCAGTACGGGATCACCGTCAACAATATCGCCCCAGGCGCGATCTTTACGCCTATTGATGCGGACGTGGAGGCCGATCCCAAGAAGTTGGAAGCGCTGTTTGCCGAAATTCCCCTGCGTCGCTGGGGACAGCCGGAAGAAATCGGCAAACTGGCGGTCTTCCTGGCTTCAGATGCAGCAGCCTATGTGACTGGCTCAACGTATGTCATGGACGGTGGTCTCTCGGTCTATGCCGGAGCGCTTTAGGTTCTGAATCAGGGAGATAGGAGACACTTATGACTACTCGCTACGACATCATTATCATTGGGACAGGCGCTGGTGGAGGGACTTTAGCGCGTCACCTGGCTCCTTCTGGGAAAAGCATTTTACTGCTCGAACGTGGTGACTGGCTACCACGCGAGCTTGAGAATTGGGACGCAGAAGCCGTCTTCGTGCAGAACCGCTATGTCTCACCTGACACCTGGTACGACAAAGATGGCAAGGCGTTCCAACCGCAGGTGCACTATTTCGTTGGTGGTGCAACCAAGCTCTATGGTGCAGCGCTCTATCGGCAGCGCAAAGAGGATTTCGGTGAGCTGCGCCATTATGACGGTATCTCTCCAGCCTGGCCCATCAGTTACGACGAGATGGAACCCTACTATACCAAAGCCGAGCAGATGTACCGGGTGCATGGAGCGCGAGGCGAAGATCCCACTGAGCCGCCAGCCAGCGCACCGTATCCCTACCCGGCGGTTTCGCACGAGCCACGTATCCAACAGCTCTCCGATGACCTGGCAAAGGCAGGCTACCACCCCTTCCACGCGCCCTGCGGGATCATGCTCGATGAGCAAAACAGGCCGAGGAGCACCTGCATCCGCTGCAAAGATTGCGATGGTTTCCCATGCCTGGTGCATGCCAAATCGGATGCCGAGGTGCAGGGTGTACGCCCAGCGTTGGAGTATCCGAACGTCACACTCTTGACGAACACCAGGGCCGTCAGGTTGAACACCAATGCAACCGGTACCAGCGTCACCGAAGTGGTGGTGGAGAAGAGCGGTGGAAGAGAAACCTACCAGGGCGACATCATTGTGATCTCGGCAGGCGCGACCAACTCAGCCATACTGCTGCTCACCTCCGCCAACGACAAACACCCCAATGGGCTGGCCAACGGATCCGACCAGGTCGGGCGCAACTATATGTTCCACAACAGCGTGGCAGTGCTGGCCGTCTCGCGCGAACCCAACCCGACACACTTCCAGAAGACCCTTGGGGTGAATGACTTTTACTTTGGCATGGAGGGCTTCGAGTATCCAATGGGCAACATCCAGATGGTCGGCAAGTCCCAGGCACCCATGTACTAGGGCGAAAAGCCCCTCGAGACGAAGCTGGCGCCGATGTTTGCGCTGGGAGATATCGCGAGTCATGCGGTCGACTTCTGGCTCTCCACCGAGGACCTGCCTGATCCCAAGAACCGTGTCACGCTCGACAAAGAAGGGAAGGTGACGCTCAGCTACACCCACAATAACCAGGTGGCGCAGCAAAAGCTCTACGACAAACTCAAGTCCATGCTTGGGCACCTTGGCATGCATCCTGACCACCTGATCCACCGCAATGCCTACATGAAGAACTACATCCCGGTGGCCGGGGTTGCTCACCAGGCGGGAACAGTCCGCTTCGGGAGTGATCCAAAGACATCAGTCCTCGATGTCACCTGCAAGGCGCATGAACTGGATAACCTGTATGTGGTCGATACTAGCTTTTTCCCAAGTATCAGCGCGGTCAATCCAGCTTTGACTGCCATAGCCAATGCGTTGCGTGTAGGAGATCACTTGCTCGAACGAATGAAATAACTTATCCTTCGCTAGGCACAGTAGTTGCTAAGCTCTGACCTGGCTAGATTTGAACTGATCAATCGTTAATATGTCTATTTCATGGAAAGGAAATGCTGATGTTCAGACGAGAAGAGAGGCGTAGAGAAGAAGAACGCATGATGTTCCGACGCCGCCGTCGCCGCCGTATGATAGTGGGTGGTGCAGTGGTCGTTGGTAGCACAGAAGCCATGGTCAAGATGTCTGAGGCAGATGCGATGGCAATCCAGCAAGCTACCGGCGTGCCACCGGAAGACATGTCGCATGAGGAGCTTGAGGCTGCCATGCAGCAGCAGAACATTCAAGGGCAACCAGTCACCCAGGAGGATCAACAGGCTATGGCTTCGGCCGAAGCCGCAGATCCTCAATAGATCAACATGAACCCTACTTCGATGGAGATGCAAGAAGAGTCTCCATCGAAGTTCATAAATGCATAATCTAGCGATCGTTTCGGGAATAGAAGACATTCCCTGATACCCTCCCCTTGTTACGTACGATCTCACATAGTGATACAAGCGTTACAAGTGATACAAATGATACAAATGATACAAACATCGTTGGAAGTTCATTTTATAGCCAACGAGTTCATATAAATATACCCGGAATAAGGGTACGAGATGACCAAACGGACCGAAATTGGACTGGTCTACCTGGCTGGTCTTGTCCAGGGTGTGGCCCTGGTTACATTCCCTGCTGCAAGTTCTATCTTCACCACTCCGCAACCTCAGGGCTACGGATTCAGCAGCAGCCAGTACGGAGCAATGTTCTTGCCACAGGTGGTGCTTGCCATCCTGGCTTCAAGCCTGGCGCCAGCGTTTGCCCGGCGTTGGCACTTGAAACGCGTACTCATGCTCGGCCTGGGCAGCGATCTAGTCTCGATGACCTTGCTCGCACTCAGCAGTCTCTTGATGTCTTCTACGAGCCTGGCATATGGCATCCTGCTGTTTGCTACAGCCGCGCTTGGTCTTGGTTTCGGCGCGACAGTCATGGCAGCTAACACCTATGCAGAGGATTTCTTCCCTGAACGTGCGGATAGCGCGGTGCTGGCCCTCAATGCCTTGCTCGGTACAGGCACGGCGCTCGCGCCGCTCTTCGTGGCTTTGTTCGTGGGCCTGGGCGCCTGGTGGCTGCTGCCGGTACTCGTAGGTCTTGCTCTTGTAGTGCTTTTCCTATTCAGCGCGCGGGCACCCTTGCAGGTAGCTGCTGACCGGGGCGCTCCCGCAAGCGAGGAAGCTAGTACGGGCTTTCTACGCGGGTTGCCACGGCGCTTCTGGCTCTATGCTGCTGTAGTACTGCTTTATGGTATCGTTGAAACCTTGAATGGCAACTGGTCAGGGCTCTATCTCACGCAGCAGCGCGGTGTGCCTACTCAATGGGCATCATTAGCTCTGACTGCTTTTTGGGCGATGGTCACCATTGGGCGTGTCATTGCCGCTGTCGCCTCACCAAGGGTGCCAGCACGTTGGATTTATCCTGGGTTGCCCGCGCTCCTCGTCGTGGCTTTCCTGATTATTTCGCAGGTCAGTACAGCCATCGGTGGTGTGCTAGCGTTCGGCTTTGCCGGTCTGGCCTGTTCGGCATTCTTTCCATTAAGCATCAGCTTTGGCGGGGAAGAATTTACCCGCTTGACTGCAGTTATCTCAGGAGAATTGATCGCCTTTTACCAGGTAGGCTATGGCATCGCTGCGTTTGGAGTCGGACCGCTCAGTGAAGTCACTGGTGTGCCACTGTCGACCATCTATGCGGGAGCCAGTGTTGTGGCTGGGGCGATGATCGTGCTTGCCTTCCTGGTAATCAAGTCACAGATCACGAAAGCTGCGCAGGCGAGCGCGTAAACAACGTAGTGCGGTGCCTTGAAAACAAGCCGTCATATTGTCAACATGCATATGTTCTGTAGCCATGGAAGGCTTTCTAGCAAGCCAGGGAGGAGTGAGTTAAGGAGAGAGCAATGCTTCCTTAGCGCTTCGGGAGCGTCGTGCATCCACTTTGTATAAGTATGAATAACTATGCGGTAAATACCACGCTATAGCGTAGAGTACCACTGTATGTTGCTCCAGGTCGCACCTCGAGCAGGTGAGCTGCTTCGCGAAGAGCAATCCCCTTATGATGTAGATTGATGGCATCTGTCGAGCATGTTTGATACTCGATGCAAAAGGAGGGGAGCTGTTGGGGCGTAAAGATCACAATGTGCGTGAAGTCGTCTGTGCCCGAGATGTGCAACTGCATTGCAAGCTTCGTGTAGTCAATGATGCTGAGCGCGGGCCTCTTGAGACGCGTGTAGACATGATCGAGCTTGAGATAAGCAACTGGAGTAGGCTTGCGAATATCATACATAGCATACATGACCTTACTGACATCAAAGATTCGACCGGTAGGGAGCAGGTCATCATCTGCTTCCATGACCGCTTGTGCTGGAATACTGAGCAAAACGTCGTGCTTGTCTGCAAAGGTGGGGAAGTAGGGATGCATGGCAAAGCCGAAGGGAAGCATATGAGCACTTTTATTGTACACCTGGTAGGTCACAGTGAGTTCAGTCCCGGAGAATGTATACGTCAGGGACAAGCGGCTCTCGAAAGGGTATGCAGAATAGTAAGGACTTTCGGCAGTGATATCTATGTAGGTAGTGACACTTACTGCATCTGGACCGATGTTAGGCTGCTTATAGTTCCAGGGTTGATCAAAGACCAGACCGTGAACAAGCGCTGGATCACTTCCTGGCCTGTGTACATGTTCGAGTGAGTATCGTTGCCCGTGATAGATGTAACGCTTGTCGCGTACCCTGTTTGGAAAGGGCCAGAGGACCATGGTACCAGTATAGTCTCTCTGTTTCAGGAGGAGCTGATCAGTGTAAATCAGATCGTGCTCACCGGCGCGGAAACGGAAGAGATTGCTACCGAACTCAGGAGCAATGCAGACCAGTGCATTGCGTGAGGAGTTGCTCTGGTCAGTAGAAGTGAGCGAAATGACGGTAGTCTGTAGAGCCAGATCCTGGCGAACCTCTGCTGCGTAGAGCCTATTGCTTGCAGACTGATCTCCAATAGAAGATATCTGGTTATGCCTTTCTGTCATGAGATTGTTCTCGCTTTCATATGGAAATCGTATGGCTATTTCCCAAGAATCTGAATCTCCATCGGCCTCAAGTTGATAGAAATCACATGTAATGGGCCGTTCGTCACCGTACCATCTGCCTCTGTGATCTCAACTGAACCGGCAGGACGCTCAAGGACTGGGCCTGGTTTCTCAAACTGAACATGGTTGCTGTAGAGAACCAGAAATTGCTCCCCAATGGGGTTTATTCCTTCGTCAACGGTGACTGCTCCTGCCCAACGGGCCTGCGTGTTTTTGTTCGCCACAATCAGAACCTCCTGGTCAGATAAAATGCGCGAAAAACTTACGATGCCGGGAACGCCGGTGGAAATGCCGAAATGCACTCCATCGCCCGAAATAGGCCGGAAGTAACAGCGGCCATAACGCAGAGCGGGCTGCGTATCGCGCACTAGAGCCAGGTCTCGAATCGCCTGAAAAAAGATGCTGTTCTGCGAGAAGGCCTCAGGTTTTCCCCATAGTGCTTCGCGAACGCATTCCATAGAAGAACCACCTCCTGCCAGTCCTTGCTCTGTTCCGTAATACATGCAAGGGATACCTGGTAGACTGAAGAGGCAACCTACGCCAAGAGAAACTTGCTCATCGTAAGCATCTGGTTTATTTGGATCCACGTAGAAGAAGCGCTGATTCTGGTCGTGGTTGTCCAGGAAGGTAACAAAATAACTACTGGCATCGCCGTGTGTGCTGAGGACGCCGGTCTCCACCGTTTTGCGGTACTCATACATGTTGTGGAGTTCCGAGGGGGCTAGCTCACCCTTGACCACCGCGGGCAGCTTGTAGAACAAGGGATAGTCTAAGGCTGCGTCTACTCCGATCGGCTCTCCCTCTTCCAGAGCATTGCGACCAATAAAATGCGCGATCTGCTCTTCAGTCCCCCAGACCTCACCGAAGGTGAAGAAATTTTTCTTGCCAATGCTCTGGGCAAATTCACGAATGGAATTGGCAAAATTGCGTGCGAATAGTGGGTCGAGGTACATCAAAGTATCGATACGGAAGCCATCCGCATCGTATTTTGCAATCAAATAATTGAAGGAGCGCACGAGCGTTTGAAACACGATCGTCCCTTCGGTAGTGTGGTAATTCGTCGCCAGTGCTTTTAGAGAATAGAAGTCGCCCGCGGGGATGATTTGAGAATTAACGAAAGCATTTCCCTGACGCTTGAAAAAACGATTCTCCTGGAGTTCACGTGGCCATACAGCAGCATCGAGAGGCGGGTTACCAGGTGTTTCGGGCCATGCTGGATTTGGATCCCCATGCTCATCTCGCCACAGAATCGGGTAAGGTTGCTTGCTCCAGCTAGCGACAGAGCCAATTGAGGAATACGCAAAGACATCACCTACATGATGTAGGACAATATCGAAAATCACGTAGATATTGCGAGCGTGTGCTGCATCTACCAGTTCGCGCAGCTCGCTCTCGACAAACTGTGGATCATTGCGTGCATGCTCAGGATCTGCTGAAAAACGCGGCT
>Ga0187766_10001829_pt1 | contig 12501 bp, 15 predicted proteins | sample 0216_QUI02_MP05__4_FD_132971 | JGI IMG/M metagenome (GOLD analysis project Ga0187766, IMG submission 132971) | Tropical peat soil microbial communities from peatlands in Department of Meta, Colombia - 0216_QUI02_MP05_20_MG | ecosystem: Environmental > Terrestrial > Soil > Wetlands > Peat ... | reverse complement strand
TACAGTATGGTACGCAGACAAGTTCAACCCAATCCGTCGTAGGTGTACTGCTTGTGCATGGTCTGAATGGCACCACAAGTGATATGGTCGAGCTGGAAGAAATTTTTCAGAAACAGGGCTTTATAACAAAAAATATGCTTCTACCCGGTCACGGTACTAAAGTCAAAGATATGTTCTCTATTGGTTGGGAAGAATGGGCGCAGGCGGTGGGTGATGAATTAAATCTGCTTAAAGAATCTTGTGATGTTGTATTCCTGGTAGGACACTCTCTGGGTGGCGCGTTAGTTCTGCATGTAGCAGCTCACGAGGAAGTTGCAGGAGTTGTGCCGATTTGTGCCCCTTTACATTTGCATCCCTGGCTGAAACCAGCTGTTAGCATAGGCAAATATCTTTTGCCGCTCGTTCCGACAATACGCGAAGATGTGCGTGATAGGGAAGCCCGACGTCGCTATTCACGAGATGTTTATCGTTGGACCCCTTTGCACCCGGTAGAGAGTATGGTACGCTATCTTCCGAAGCTACGCACAGAATTACAAAATATTACCGCACCATCGCTCATTATTACTTCAATTCATGATCATGTAGTGCCTGCACGCGATGGCAGAGAGATTTATAAGCTCATTGGCTCCTATGAAAAGCATTTAGTTACCTTGCATCATTCGTATCATGTCGTAATGAAGGACCATGATCGAGAAGAGGTATTCGATAAAACATTGGCATTCGTCCTGCACCATGCTAAAAATGTTCAGCTACATAGGCATCAATCAAGTACAAGTCAAACAGTATAAATAATCAGGGCTTTTCGCGAATACCTATTTCCTGTATACTCTTGTTGAATTAGTGGACGGCTAAGGGATGAAGAAGGAATTTGACTTTACAAGTTACTGATCCACCAAAGCAGCGGTTGCGACGCATCTCGCAACCATTGCCAGATGCTCATGTGAGCAGACGCTTTACCAAAGCAGGGATTTTTTCCTTGCTTATTCTTATTGCCTGTTTATTGCTCTTATTTTCTGGACAACTGCTTGTGAGTCTCTTCCAGCTCAGTGGCACTCACTCTAAAGTCGCTAGTACAAATCTACATTCACATCTAACGGCAAAGACGAATGCCAGTGCTATACTTTCTCCAACTGCTACAGAGGATGTGGCTTCAACGTCTCCTATCTTTACACCGGGTAATGTCCCCTTAACACCACTTCGGTTACCTGCTGGTTATGCAGTAATCTACCAACAAGTAACAGGGCTTTATGTAGTATCAAGCGCTGATTCTGCTCCTCAAAAGATCCCTGCTAATGGGTATATTTACAGCGAAGCTGTTCCTCCAATTCTTACGCCGGGAGGCCAACTGCTGTATAGTGGAAATGGTATCTGGATAATAGACCCTTTCGGGGGAACTCCTACACAGATCGCGAGCATTTCCCCCGGTGAGATAATCACTTCAATGTCATTGAGCAGTGACGGTACCAGGATTGCATGGTCTACTGAGCATGAGGATGGTACTGGCAATATCAATATTTATGCTGGACCTTTAGCGGCTCCTTCAATTGTTTATCAACAACCAGCTCTGGATTGTCCCTGCTTCAGAATTTTCTCCTTTGCTCACGGTGGCGGACCAAAGGCTAATAATACCTTATTACTAACTGATGATCGCGGCAGCAATGAAGCGGTTCAATATGGTTTGTGGTCGCTTGATCTTACGCAAAATCCTGCTGTCCCTCAATCAATTTTGGATGAAAATCCGCAACAAGGACCGCTAGCGCTTACTCCCGATGGCAGAAGCCTATTATACTCATCGAATGAAGGCGCTGTACCAATTCCGACTGATGGTAGTGTACCTACCAGTATTGCAGCACTCTCATACGCGAATGACTTGAATCTGGCAACTTTGTCGGGTCAGTCGTTCACCCCGGGTACACCTCAAACGATACTAGAAGAGCAAAATGACCTGAGTAATAGTGCTCAGTACCATTGGGTCACAACACCTCTTTTTTCATCCGATGGGCATACACTTGCCTATGTTGAGTTCTCTAGTGATTCGCAAGATCCATATGATAGACATAGTGCCTTGTATACTGTGCAAATAAGTGGTTCTGGAGCGCATATTCATGCAGGCAAACCTAGGTTAATTGCTACTTCGACGGAGCTTTTGATGGAGTTAGGCGTTTGGTTTGATAACCATATCGTGACGTTTTACTCGAATGGTGCTCTTTATGCAATGGATTTACAAACCAATGCTCTCACTACATTAGCCCAACCGAATAGATATGCAAGCATAGTAGCGGTCGTTGGTTCTTTTTAAGAAGACATGAGAGCAATAGTGAGATAACGCCGATCGAGTAATCTTTCGCGTAGGAAACCCACAAGTATCCCAAGCGGTATTAGTAAGAAGAGTAGTAAAAAGCCAGCGTATGTCATGATCCCTCCATTACTAAGATGTCCAGTGCATAAGTAGTGGGTATACTTGAACGGCTTTACTCACTAGATATTTAAGCAATATCCGTAAGATAGAAAAAAGAAAGCGGGTGAGTTTACCTCCCGCTTTCTTTTTTCTTAATCAACTTGTTGCTTTTCTAGGTGGCTCTTCTTCTAGCTCTAGGCATGAGTAGCAATGCAATGACTATTCCAGCAATTAAGCCACCAATGTGATCCCAGATACCGATCCCAGGTTGTGAAAAACCAAATACCAGGTTTAATCCCAACCAGAAAATCCAGTTGGTAATAGCACCAGCGCCATACCTACCAAGCGCCTGGCGATTCAGTATATAGAATACGCCCAATGCTCCAAAGACACCAAAAATTGCGCCAGAAGCTCCTGCTGCCAGGGTATTCATTGGCGAGACATAGAAGGTGACGATACCTCCGACAATGCCAGATCCCAGGTAGATCAGCAGGTAACGCCATTTACCAAAGACCATCTCTACTACTCCACCAATGAGGAAGAGGGACAGCATATTTAATCCAATATGCAGTAGATTGAAATGTAAAAACATAGCTGTGAAGATACGCCAAACCTGTCCCTGTGCCACGAGAGCGTTAACCTGGCCACCTGCGAGAACGATCACATTGGTATCTATCGAGCCTAACTGGCCCAATCCAGCTCCTATGGTTATGCTTAGCACAACTAGAATCACATAGATGGTAACATTAATCGCAATCAGTATGTTTGTGACGAAACGCGGATGCTGGCTCATCCAGAAACGTGTGCGGACCATCTGGCGTTGCATATTACTTTGTTGAGACCAGGTAGGAACAGACTCTTGCTCTGGTCTGGTAGCTGTAGGGCTCTCTATAATCTGCCCATTTGGACGAGTTTGATCAGTAACATTCTGTTGAGTGGAAGGTACTTTGTAAGCTGGGGTTGCTACTGGTTCAATTGGAGGGAAACAATTATCGAAATGTCCGCCGAAAGAAAGTCGAGCGGCTCTAGATCTTGCCAACCCTGCATCATAGGTCTGCCCGGTGATACGCAATAAGTACGCTCTCATCGCATGTGCATAGGCGTTGCCTGGATCTCCACTAATCACTATCTCAAGGTCCTGCATAGCCCGTTCATAGCGGCGATCCAGAAGGTCAAGCAGCGCTTTAGCCATATCACTTTCGATGCCACCCTCTGGTTGTAATTCATGTACCTTTCGGCAGGCCATATAGACAACGCCATACGAACCAAGTGCCAGGTTTGCCTCCGCCAGCCCCAGATGAACCATTGGATTATCTGGTTCGATTTGCGCAGCATGCGCATATGCGATAGCAGCATCACGTCCCTGGCCTTGAGCTAGTGCCTGCTTTCCGCGTTCCAGGTACGTTTGAACATCGATTTGAGCTTCCAAAGTATTACCCTCCAATGAAATGTATAGCCATGACTGCACAGAATAGTGTTGTTACAATCGTCAGAAGAGCCAGGGGCCAGCGACGAGTAAGACTGTGCATATCAATCAGTTCAGTTTTTCCCTCTTCAATCCGAGGAATATAATAAGGCGCAAAAAGCCAGCCTATGATACAGCCACTTACAAAACCACCCACATGAGCAAAATTGTCGACATTGGGAATGATAAGTCCAAGTCCAAGATTTATTCCTATAATTATAACAAGCCATGACAGTGCTGGGATACCACCTCGGCGGAAAGCCCTGCGATGAATGAATACAAAAAGACTATAAGCTCCAACAAGGCCAAATATAGCTCCCGAGGCTCCTACGCTGATTTCCTGGGGGGCAAAGTAGAAGCTTGCAATAATGCTGAGTACACCTGTTACAAAGTAAATAAGCAAAAAACGTGAGTGTCCAAAAATGCGCTCTACAAAGATTCCCAGGACAATCAAATTGAGCATATTCAGACCAACGTGCAAAATATTAGCATGTAAAAATATAGGAGTTACAAAACGCCAATACTGCCCATCGAGAATTGCTTGATTATATTTTGCACCATAGGCAATGAGTATATCAGCATTCTGGGTATTTGAAAGAACATTTACCAGAATATCATGGAGTGTATGTGCTCCACTCGCAAGAGCTACTTTAAAAGCTGTTAGGCACCAGATTGCCACTGTTATTAGAGCAATGATCCATGTTAACCAGGGAAATGCTTCACCCCAATGTAACTTCTTGTATCGAGTTATTGCAGTATTATAACTAATTTGTATCTGTCTGGTTGTTGCTTCATCTTCTGGACGTAATGGCACTTCCAATTATACTCAAGGTTACCAGGTGAATTTTTAAGAAGATACCATTTTCGTCCATTCACCTGGATCTGTCATTAACTCTCTAAGATTGGTGCTATTCATATAGTTCTACCTACATATACGTTTATCCGAGAACAAAGTTCTGCTGTGGAATCAATACCTAATTATAGCGATTTTCATATCGTCGATAGTACCGGCGATTGCGCTTGCGGTAGAATGGGAAAGTTACGAGATGCCAGAGAAATACGAATAGTGCAGCACCGATGATAGCTCGTACCAGGTAAATTGGAGGATTCGTTTGAATCGCGAAATCTGGAATACCGGAAATGACAATGACCTGTGTCATAATCCATATACCAATAAGGGCGGCTATTGTAGCGCCGATAATGCCGAATGGGAGCCGCCACCCGACTAAGAATTCTGCAACCAGGCCTACAATGGCTGCTACGGCGATATAAATGATTAAATTAGTACTAAGATAGAATACAGTATTACCAATCTTAATAGAGATAGTATCAGCAATAATCATGCTAATCATGCGCGTTGAGTCCTCCAATGCAGTACAAGCGTATATACAACAGAAAATCAATGTGCCTATTGTAACATATTCACTGGTAGGTATAAAGCAGACCTGATTTCTGCAGAATCTTTCTCTTTTGCTTAATTGTTGCGGTCTGCTATAATCAAGTATTAGTTTGATGTTATGCAAATATGAGGAGGCAATTTTATGGAAAGCCCTAAGTCCATGACCGGGTCTATGAATAGAACCATCGAGAGGACGACTCGTTATGTAATCCTCATCTCGGCTATTATCCTGGCATTAATGATAACTGGCTTCATCTTTGCACGCATATTCGGTGTTTTGCTACCTGTCTTCTATATCTCAATCATCGTTCTGGCATCCCTGCTGATCATCTCTACAGTACTGCTCATCTATGCATTATTGACGGCTTTGCGAACTTTCGCAACGGTAACTGATGAAATAAACCCATTGTTAGCGTCATTGCAGCATTCAGTCGATTTGATCACACATTCTGTGGAGGAAACAACAGAAGTTGTGAAAGATACAACCAAGAGTGCGAGCCAGACAGCTACAACTATCAGCAGTACCACACGTATGGCAACACAGTATGCTGCTGCACCCAGTTTACGGGCCGTCGGTTTCCTGGTTAGTGGGCAGCAAATGGCGCGCGTGTTTTTTGGTAAGGGGCGTGCGCGACGTCGCTATGAAGATCGCCGTCAGCAGCAAATGAAGTTGATAGAATTAAATGCGACTGCTGAAGGAGAATAACCATGCTGCATATAATGCTTGCAGATGAAGATCTTTTGACTACATTAGGTCGCATAGCTGCTCTCGTGCTGGTCATTTATGTGTTCCTCTTTGCAGTACTATTTTTTGTTGGTTCGTTACTCCTGTTATATGCAAATGCGTGGGTACGAGAAAAGGTCGTATTGCTTCATCAATTGCGTGCATTGATAGAAAGCATTGATGTGACCCTCCATACTGCTCCAAACGAGTCGATACCAGCTACTGTAGACACTGATACTAGATTTGGACAGGCTCTACAGGCGATTCATACTGCTCAATCTGTGCAAGTGGTGGAAATAGCCAGGAATACACAAAAACAAGTCAATACAATTGAAAAAAGAGTCGAGCCAGTTGCGGATCGCATCACTGATGGAGTAATTGAGTTTCGTGCCAGAACGGTAATGGCGCAAGGTATGCTCAAAGCATTTTTCCTGCCAGGTATGGTGAAATTGAAACCACGTGAGCCTTTATTACTGCCCGAAGCTGCCGATGTTGAAAGATCAAAACCGGCTGAAATATCTGTAGATGCTTCAAGCTCACAAGATGGTTCCTCAAACGTCATTGTTACCCAAATTGATCCTGCTGAAGAAAAAACCAGTTTAACAGGAGCACGGGAAACCCAAGGGCTAGATAGCGAAGGAACAAAACAAAGCGATAATGCGCCTGGTAATTGAATATATCGAGCATTTCAAACATTTTCAGCGCAATGCCAGGTTATTTCTTATAAACAATGTCTTAACAGGAATTACCGCAGGCATTTTGCTGGTCTTGTACAATCTCTACCTGGTTTCGTTGGGCTATCATGCCGATTTTGTTGGATTTGTCTTATTCACCGGAACATTAGGTGCAGGCCTTTCAATATTTCCTGCTGGAGCATGCATTGATCGTTTCAGTGGTAAAAATATTCTAATCTTGTCTAGCCTACTAATTGGTATAGCAGGAGCAGGCCAGATATTATTTCGCCAACCTGTGCCCTTACTTCTCAGTTCATTTGTGGCCGGTATTGGTCTGGCTTTTTTACTGGTAATCACTGCTCCATTCTTAACTCTCAATAGCACTTCTGAAGAACGTCCGCATCTTTTCAGCATCAATATTTCTTTAGGTTTGATTACACTGGTTCTGGGTGAAGTGATTGGGGGAATTTTACCTGTCTTGTTTCGATCAATACCCTTGTTCATGGAGCCTTTACCAAAGGGGACATCCTTCTTGCTAGCATCTCAGCCAGAAGCCCGTTCCTATCAATTAGCGCTCCTATTTTCCGGCATCATTGCTATCCCAAGCTTCATTCCATTGTTCATGATGAGTAATGTACGCCCCTCTCGACGTATAAAAAATAGTTCAACTCGCCAATCATCCCCAGGTAAATGGTTCTCTAGGGAAGGTTGGGGAGTAGCTTCCTTTTCCCATATCGTATCACTCATCAACATATTCCTGCAGAGTGCATTCTTTGTTTTGGTCCTGGTTTATGTGCTTACAGGATTTGGTGCAGGACTCTTCATCCCATATTTCAATATCTACTTCGTACAACATTTAAATGCATCTCCGGCTCTATTTGGTTTCATAGATGGCGGTGCAAATACTATAACAGCATTACTTACATTAACTGCGCCTCGACTTGCGAAACGGATTGGTAAGATCAATGCTATAACTTTCACGCGCCTGGCTAGTATTCCTCTTTTATTGATTATTGGCCTTACCAGTTTCCTCCCGATTGCTGCTATACTGTATCTTTTCCGTCAGGGCACTATGGATATGTCAGCAGGTGTTCTTCAGGTATTTTCGATGGAATCTGTAACGGAAAGGCATCGAGGGTTAGCAAACAGCAGTTACCAGGCTGCATTTCAAGTACCATGGGCTGTGGCTGCTCCAATAGGAGGACTGATCATTGTTCGTTTTGGTTATACACCCATATTTCTTCTAGGAGCATTCTTCTATCTATTAACTATCATCATTCTTCGGGCCAGGTTTAGATCACTGAGACGAGTTGGAACTGACAAGGTTCAATCAACAGAAGCTGTTCCTCTTTGAGAGCAATAATCATTTCAAGAAGGATCTGTACAGGGTTGAATAGGGGAAAACGAAGAGACCAATGCAGTGTAATGGCCTGGTCTCTTCGTTCTCAGTAGAAATCAATTTCCCAACTTTTAATGTTTGGTTACTCGTATGAACACAATTGTCAGTTCATACAAGAATGTCATCGCGATTCCAAGGATGATGGGGCTATAGGGGTCAGCTCCAGGTGTAAGGAATGTCGCAGCTATCCACATGATTATATATGCGACAGGTCGTTTTCTACGAAGTATATCTGAACTTATGAGTCCTAACTGTGCGAGAAATGTAAGGACAAGTGGAATTTCAAATGCAATACCAAAAGCAAGCAAGAAAAATGCGACAAAGGTAAAGTAGTTATCGGCGGTTACGAGAGGTACAAAGCTGTCAGAAGCGAAATTGATTAACCACTGTACCGGGTATTGTAAGACGATGAATCCGAGAGCAATACCTGCTACGAAGAGAACGAGGCCAGCTACGATGAAAGGAACGGCATTTTTCTTTTCTCTCTCGTAAAGGCCAGGTGAGATAAATGCCCAAGTCTGATAGAGTATCACTGGTAGCGCAATGACGATACCAACAGCGAAGGCAAGTTTGAGGTAAATTGTGAATCCTTCCCCTACTCCTGTCACAACAAGTTGACCTTTCGTTAAGGAATCAGCTGTTTTGGGGAGTGGAAGTGTCAGAAATTTCATAATTTGAATACGGAAAATGAACGCGACGATGGCAGCCAGAGTGATCGCAATGAGCGATTTGATCATACGCCAGCGTAACTCTTCCAGATGCTCCACCAGTGTCATGGAGGATTCTTCTGTCTCTTCCTCTTCAATTATGCTGTCATTAACTGTTGCCATAGTATCCTGCTGATCTATGTTACTAGTTGCCCTATCTGCCTTTAAAAGATAGCTTTAGATCTTCTTTTTTATGTGCAGAAGGCGCTAATCAATTTTTACTTCTGAGCTGGAGACTTCTTTATTGACAGTTGTTGTGGTGCCGGAAGCATCTGTTTCAAGAGTGGCAGCATGCATTTCATTGGTAGTTGTTGCTGGCAGCTTGGCCTCTTCGACATGCTCATCTTTTGGCTCGCTCAGTTCGCTCATACCTTTGCGAAATTCTTTTATGCTTTTGCCAATTGCCGAACCCATCTCAGGAAGTTTTTTGGGCCCAAAAATCAGCAATGCTACAGCAAGAACGATGATCAATTCTGGTAAGTGTAATCCAAATGGCATGGTTTATACCCTTTCTTAAATTACTAAATCTAAGCTCTAAATCGCACTACGTAAGACAGTCATAAATTGATGTCTCTGAACTTTTTAGGAATATGCTGGTTCGGTGACATCCTTTCCTTTGAGCGCTGCTTCAATAGCTCTGACACCTTCAAGTGCAAGGCTCAAGCCTTCCAGACTGGCATCAATGGTTACGATGCGAACGGCATGTCGGCGACTGATGCGTCGTTCTCGCAGGTGGGCCATGAGTTGTTGCTCTTTCTCTAACGCAGCTGCTTCTAACTGTATTGAGGCAGAAAGGGAATCTTGTAAATCAACAGGTGTTGGTGCTGTACTGCCGTAGTGACGTAGCAACAGAGTTTCAATTGTGTCGTTGCGCATATTTTCTCCAATAGGATCAGCGTTGAGATGACTTTGAAGATCATCTTGTGTCTGGATAGGCCGGCTTTCCAGTAATGTGCCGAAAAGTTTGCGGCAAGGAGCCTCGATTTATCCAGGCAATCTTAACTTAGCACGCTCTGTATTACTATGATGATCAGGGAGGCGTTTTTGTGACATTTGTGTACGATAAGTTATCTCAGACGTATCAATGATTTCTTCATCGCTTTCATGTTCATATAGGCTCTGAAATTGTTTGCGTGCGCGGCCTAATCTCTGCCTGACCGCTGCTTCTTCAATATCAAGCATTTGAGCGATTTCACGTGTCGAGAACTGCCCTACAATTGATAGCAGCAAACATAGCCGTAAAGGTTCGGAGAGGCGGGCAAGTGATCTACGAACGGCATCCTGTTCGGCTATAAACGAATCTGGATCAATATCTTCAGTTATGCCATAGCCGACTGGTTGAACTGGAGCAGCCTGTTCGTTCAATATATCGATGCTTGCCAGACGTGATGAGAATTCAGAAGAAGGCACTTCTTTTTGTAATCGTGAGAACGGGACAAAGCGAAAAATATTGCGCCTTCGACGTTGCATACGTACTGTATTCAAGGCAATTTGTAGTAACCAGGCTTTAGCGTGAAAGTGTACACCACTTTTAGCACGTGCTGCATCAATCGATTTTAGCGCCTGGTGAAAGGTGTCCTGGGTCAGATCCTGACTTTCTTCCCAGTCTCCTGTTAAGCCATAAATCGTTTGGAAGACGAGTTTGCCATATTCATCAATGAGCAATTCTACTGCTTGAGCGGCAGGCATCATTTCCACAAGCAAACCTTTTTGTTCGTAATTCTTGCGGTTGTGTTCATATGAGAATGATTCGCAAGTATACCGTCTGCATACATATGAGTATTATGAATATTATATAACGCACTACTTTGAGGAAGCTAGACATAACTGGAGAAATATGATTGTCAATTGAAGGACTTACGGGTCACCATAAAGAATGGTACAGCCAAATGATGGGATGATCGAGATCAGTTGAATTCAATAGCCTTAGATACCCAGATTTGCTGGGGGAGTTTATTCTTACGAATCACGGCTAATCATCCTGATCTCGGTCAATCGCCTATCTATAATGCATAATCTGACGCTTTACGCTTCCCTCAGATGCTCTTCTATATATTCTTCTGCCTCTCCTACAGTTGTGATTTTTTCTGCATCTTCGTCAGAGATTTGAAGCTTGAATTCTTCTTCCAGGGACATGATCAATTCAACCAGGTCAAGGGAGTCGGCATTGAGATCCTCGGTAAAAGAAGCGCTGGGGACGACCTCGCTTTCTTCAACGCCAAGCTGCTCGACGATAATACTTTTGAGACGCTCGCTAACTGTTGCCACTATTTCACCTCGCTTTCAGCTATTGGGGTGGGCTGCTGTTGTGCCCTATTAAATATAGTACCAAGGACGCCATTGATAAATCGGCTTGAAGTATTACTGCCAAAGATTTTGGCCAGTTCCACCGCTTCATTAATTGCGGCCTTTGCTGGTACCGTATTATTAAACAGAATTTCGTAGATTGCAAGTCTAAGAATATTTTTATCAATTCTGGCCATCTGCTGTAAAGGCCACTCTTGTGCCGCGCTCTGTATATGCGCATCGATTTCAGCAAGGTGGCCACAAACACCCAGTACCAACTCTCGTGCATATTCAATTATTTTTGGCTGCAGGTGGCGATCTTCGATATGCCGCTGCAAAACCTCTTCAGGTGAATGCTGTACAGTGTCATATTCATAGAGTGTTTGCAATGCAATCATCCGTGCTTGTCTGCGTATACCAACTGGCATTTTTTCCTCGAGCTTTTAGCTACTAGGGGCAACCGGTGTTGTCGCCCGATTCTGGCTTCTTCTGCTGTCGTTCCAAACATATCTCTTATACAGGACATTAACTCTTAAAAGAGTCTATGAACAGTTTAAAGATATTGTGTTCTGCTCAATTCGACTGCACTACGGATAACCAACTCTGGCAACATCCTGAATGTAAACATTTACCTCACGCACTTGCATACCTACCATTTCTTCGATTTCTGCTGCGACTTCTTTTTGGATGGCAGTACCGATTTCAACAATATTTGTACCTGAAGCTACGACAACGTACAGATCCGCTGAGACCGTATTGTCTTTGACAGTCAGAACCACACCATGCTTTGGTAGTTCTCTTCCAAGTAAGCGTGACCATTGCTCATTATTTTGAGCTATTCGAACAACGCCAGGAATTTGCAACGCTGCATTAACCACAATGGTTAGAAGCACCTGGCGTGCAACTCGTACTACTCCTAGCGGTTCGGTTACCATATATTTCCTTCTATCTGTTATTTAATCCTTTATTGCAAGGATAGGCATTTAGTAGCATCATTGTCAAGTGTATTTCATAAAAAGACTCGACAATGTTAGAGTTGTGCAAGGTTCTCAGGCTTCCTCTGGTTAGAAATTATACCTCGACTATTAGTCCCATTTCACGTATGATGCCAACTGTCTTTGTGATATCTGTTGCGCTGCTCACATTCAAGGTCGTGACGCCCTTTGCAATACGTTTGACCATGCCAGTTAGCGCCTGACCTGGACCAATCTCAAGAAAAATGGTTACTCCGGCCGCTACAAGGTATTCGATTGTGCGTACCCACTGTACGGGTGCTGCTATTTGTTGTGCCAGTTCTTCATGAATGGCTTGTGCGCCTGTCAGTGGTGTGGCATGGATGTTGCCAATGACTGGTATGGATGCATTGGATATTTCGCAACTCGCGATTGCTCTGGCTAATCCTTCTGCAGCGGGTCGCATAACCGGTGAATGAAAAGCTCCACTAACGGC
>Ga0187766_10001827_pt1 | contig 12514 bp, 9 predicted proteins | sample 0216_QUI02_MP05__4_FD_132971 | JGI IMG/M metagenome (GOLD analysis project Ga0187766, IMG submission 132971) | Tropical peat soil microbial communities from peatlands in Department of Meta, Colombia - 0216_QUI02_MP05_20_MG | ecosystem: Environmental > Terrestrial > Soil > Wetlands > Peat ... | reverse complement strand
GCCGAGCGCAAGCGGCTCTACGATCTCGTCTACCAGTCCGACTACTGGAAGAACGAGATCGCGCCGAAGGTCGGGACCCTGATCGACCGCGAGCTGATCAAGGTGCAGCGCATCGTCGCGACGCCCCACTCCGTGATCCAGTGAGCCTCGCCCGGTGACCACCCCGCTCGAGACCGCGCGCCGCCTGGCGCCACTCGTCCGCTCCTCGGCCCCGGAGACCGACGCGCAGCGCGAGCTGCCGCGCCCGCTCTTCGAGGCGATGGCGGACGCGGGGCTCTTCCAGCTCGCGCTGCCTCGGGCGCTGGGTGGCGCCGAGATGGACCTGCCGAGCTACATCCAGGTCATCGAGGAGATCGGGAAAGCGGACGCCAGCACCGGCTGGGTGACCAACCAGGTGGCGATCTTCGCGACGTACGCCGCGCGCATGCCGCGCGAGGCGGCGCGCGCCATCTGGATCGACACGCCGCGCAGCGTGGTCGCGAACACCCCGCTCGCCAGCGCGCAGGCGATCGTCGTGCCGGGCGGCTACCGGGTCACCGGGCGCCAGGGTTTCTCCACCGGTTGCCGGCACGCCTCGTGGCTCGCCGCGCACGCCACCGTCACCGAGGCGGGGCGCCATCGCCTCGACGAGGGGCAGCCCGAGCTGCGCTACTGCTTCGTGCCACGCGCGCAAGCCGAGCTGCTCGACACCTGGCAGGTGCGCGGGATGCGCGGCACCGGCACGCACCACTTCGCGGTCCACGACGTCTTCGTGCCGGAGGAGCGGACGGTCAAGTCGGTCACCGCGCCGCTGCGGGAGCCGGGCCCGCTCTACAAGGTTCCGCGCACGCTCGTGTTCGCCTCGGGCGATGCCTCCGTGGCCCTCGGCACCGCCCGGAGCTGCATCGCCACGTTCATGGAGCTGGCCACCACCAAGACCCCGCGGGCGATGGAGGCCCTGCTGCGCGATCAGGAGATGGTCCAGAACGAAGTGGGCCACGCCGAGGCGCTCCTGCGCTCGGCCCGCGCGTTCCTCACCGAGGCGGTCGGCCAGCTCTGGGCTCATCTCACCGCCACCGGCGAGCTGACGCTCGAGCACCGCGCCACCCTGCGCCTGGCCACCACCCACGGCATCCGCGTCGCGGGGCAGGTGGTCGACAAGATGTACAACCTGGCCGGCGCGACCGCGGTGTACGAGTCGAACCCGATCCAGCGGTCCTTCCAGGACGTCCACGTGATGAGCCAGCACCTGCAGGCGCGTCTGTCGCACTACGAGCTGGTGGGGCGCCACTGGCTCGGCCTCAAGATCGACGAGACCCGGCTGTAAGCGCGAGCCAAGTGCCCAACCCGAACCGCTCGACGTCATGGCTATCGAGATCATCGACGCGCCGGTGACACTCGACTCCATCCGGCGGATGGCCTCCCGGCAGTTCGGTGACTTCGTCAAGGCAGTCGTGGACGTGCAGCGCGGAGTGATGGCCATCGGCGGAGAGCTCCACGCCGACGAGGAGGCCTTTCTCCTCGAGCGCGGATCACGACAGGTCGATCTTTGGGGGATCAACATCTATCCCGACCTGCCGTCACCAGACCGCGTCGAGTTCGACTCGATGATCAATGTCCGGCCACTCCAGAACAACCGCTCTCGCGGCGTGGACGATGCTTCGTTGCGTGGGCGTATCCAGGACGTGGTCGGGAGGTTGATCGTTCCGTGACCGAGGCGGCGGCCCGACACGCGGAGGCGGCGCGGGGACGCTGGGCCCGGCTCACGCTGGTCGAGCAGCTCGCCAATGTGGGGAGCGAGGTCGGACGGATCAAGCGCTGGCGCGGGCGAGAACCGCGCCTGGCGGACGGCGCGTTCGAGCGGGCCCTCGAGCTCCTCGACCTCACGCTCGCGGACGGGCGCTGGCGGGGCCGCCTGCGGGAGATCGCGCGGGCACGCGAGCTGCTCTGCGCCGCGGTCAGCGGTAGCGGAGACTACGGAACGACGCTCGAGGACCTCGATCGCTACTTCCTCGCCTTTGCATTCGCGGCGCGCGCTCAGCGGGCATCGGCAATCGAGGTGCCGCCGTCGACTTGACCGTTCTCACACTCTTTCCCGGGAGGAGCTCCGAATGTCGGCCATTCCATCGAGTCTCGCCTCGCACGCCGTGACCCGGCGCCGGTTCCTCGCCCTCTGCGCGCTCGCTCCCGGCGCCGCGCTGGTCCCCGGCGCCGGCCGCGCGGCGTGGGCCCAGGAGACCCCGAAGAAGGGCGGGACGCTCCGCGTCGGCTTCTACATCGAGGCGGCGACCATGGACCCGCACCTCTCGGGCAGCAAGATCGACCGGCAGGTCTACCACAACATCTACGAGCCGCTCGTGGTGCTCGACGCCAACCTCGGCATCAAGCCGGGACTGGCCGAGTCCTGGCAACAGCCCGACTCCAGGACGCTCGTCTTCAAGCTGCGCCGCGGGGTGAAGTTCCACGACGGCACCGACTTCAACGCGGAGGCGGTGAAGTTCAACTTCAACCGCATGAAGACCGAGCCCAAGTCGGTGCGCAAGGGCGAGGTGGCCAGCATCGACACCGTGGACGTCCTCGACGCCTACACGGTCAAGCTCAACCTCAAGCGTCCGGACGCGGCGCTGCTCGCCACCCTCACCGACCGCGCGGGCATGATGGTCTCGCCCAAGACCGCGCAGGAGCGCGGGCCCGAGCTCGAGCGCAACGCCCGGGGCGCGGGCACCGGCCCCTTCGTGTTCGTGGAGTGGGTGAAGGACGACCACCTCCTGATCCGCCGCAACGACGGCTATTGGAACAAGCAGGGCGGCCCGTACCTCGATCAGGTCCGCTACCGGCCGATCCCCGACGACACCGTCAAGCTCCAGAGCCTGCAGGCCGGCGAGATCCAGGTGATGGACTACGTGCAGCCGCGCGACGTGGCCGCGGTCAAGGCGGATCGCAACGTGGTCGTGCTCGACGTGCCCTCGCTCGCCGACTTCGCCTACCAGCTGAACCACACGAAGCCGCCGTTCGACAACCGGGCCCTCCGCCAGGCGGTGGCCTGCTCGCTCGACCTCGAGCAGATCGTCAAGGGCGTGTGGCTCAACGTGGGCGTGCCGGCCAACGGGCCGATCCCGCCGACCAGCTGGGCGTACGACCGCACGATCCCGTTCATCAAGCGGGACCTGGCCCGGGCGAAGGCCAAGCTCGCGGAGGCGGGCAAGCCCGGAGGCTTCAGCTTCACGATGACCACGAACAACATCCCGATCAACGTGCAGGAGGCCGAGGTGATGCAGGCCCAGCTCGCGGAAGCCGGGATCACCATGAAGATCAAGCTGGTCGACGCGGGCACCCTGATCTCGGACGGGAACGCCAAGAACTTCGAGATGATCAACTTCCAGTGGAGCGGGCGCCCCGATCCCGACGGCAACACCTACCAGTTCTTCCGCACCACGCCCGGCACGTCGCTGAACTGGTCGGGGATCGCGAACCCGCAGATCGACGCGCTGCTGGACCGGTCGCGGGAGGTGAGCGGCCAGGCCGAGCGGAAGAAGCTCTTCAGCCAGCTCACCCGGATCCTCCAGGAGGAGCTACCGATGGTGTTCATCATCCACCCGGTGGAGCCGAAGGCCTTCAGCCCGCGGGTGCGCGGCTACGACCCGATCCCCGACGGGATGATGCGCTTCAAGGACGTCTGGCTCGCGTAGCCCGCGGCGCCCTCCGTGGGCCTGCTGATCCTCCGCCGGCTCGTCGCGACGATTCCGGTGCTGCTGCTCGTCACCGCCGGGGTCTTCGCGCTGATCCATCTCACGCCCGGCGATCCCATCGACGCGATGATGGCGGAGTCGGTCGACGACACGGTCAAGCGGCAGCTGCGCCACGATCTCGGGCTCGACCGGCCGCTCTACCTCCAGTACGCGACCTGGATGAGCCGGCTACTCCACGGCGACCTCGGCCGCTCGATCCGGAACCAGGAGCCGGTGATTGAGAACGTGGGGCGCCGCATCGGGCCGAGCCTGCAGCTGGCCGGCCTTGCGATGGGCATCGCGCTGGTGGTGGCCACGCCGATCGGCATCCTCTCCGCGGCGCGCCGCAACTCGGCGCTGGATCGCGCCGGCACCACCTTCGCCCTGTTCGGCATCTGCATGCCGAACTTCCTGCTCGCGCTGATCCTGATCTTCGTCTTCGGGGTCAGCCTGCGCTGGCTGCCGATCTCGGGCTACGTCGATCCGCTGGAGGAGCCGCTCGACGGCCTGCGCTCGCTCACCCTGCCCGCGATCACCCTCGGGCTCGCGCTGGCCGCGGTGATCACCCGCACCCTCCGATCGAGCATGCTCGAGGCCCTCTCCGAGGACTACGTCCGGACCGCGCGCGCCAAGGGGCTCTCGGACGCCGCGGTGGTGAGGCGGCACGCGCTGCGGAACGCGCTGATCCCGGTGGTCACGGTGATCGGGCTCCAGCTCGGCACCCTGATCGGCGGCGCGGTGATCACCGAGTACGTCTTCGCGCTCCCCGGCGTGGGGCGTCTCGTGGTCGACGCGGTCTTCGCGCGCGATTACCCGCTGGTGCAGGGCGTGGTGCTGCTGATTGCGGTGGGCTTCATCCTGAGTAACCTGGTCGTGGACCTGCTCTATGGCGTCATCGACCCCCGGATCCGGCAGACCCGGCATCGCTGAGCCGGCGCGCGCGGTCGACGCCGGGCGATGGCGGGCGCTCCGGCGCGCGGCGGCCGCGCCGCTGGCCCCGCTCGGCGCCGTGGTGCTGCTGCTCGCGGTGCTGGCCGCCGTCTTCGCCCCGCTCCTCTCCCCGCACGACCCGCTGCGACAGGACCTGGACCGGGCCCTCGCCCGGCCCGGCCGCGTGCACCTCCTTGGCACCGACAACGTGGGCCGCGACGTGCTGGCCCGCGTGATCTGGGGCACCCGCGTCTCGCTGGTCGCGGGCTTCGGCTCGGTGGCGATCGCGATGGTGGCGGGCGGGCTGCTCGGGCTGCTGGCCGGCTACGCGGGCGGCCGCGTGGACGGCCTCGTGATGCGGCTGATGGACGCGGTGCTCTCGTTCCCTCCGCTGGTCCTGGCCCTGGCGCTCGGCGCGGTGCTCGGGGCGGGGCTGGGTGGCGTGGTGATCGCGCTCGGCGTGGTCTACACGCCCACGTTCGCCCGGCTCATGCGCGGCCAGGTGCTCGCGATCACCGCACGCGAGTACGTGGATGCGGCCCGTGCCCTCGGCGCTCCCGGCTGGCGGATCGCCTGGGCCCACGTGCTGCCGAACGCGACGGCGCCGATCGTGGTCCAGGCCTCGCTGAGCGTGGCCTTCGCGATCCTCGCGGAGGCCTCGCTCTCGTTCCTGGGGCTGGGGATCCAGCCGCCCCAGGCCTCGTGGGGCAGCATGATCAACGCCGGCCGGGGCTACCTCCAGCAGGCGCCGTGGATCGTCTTCGGTCCCGGCGCGGCCCTCTTCGTCACGGTGGTGGGGCTCAACTTCGTGGGCGACGCGGTCCGCGACGCGCTGGATCCCCGGCTGCGGGTCTGAGGTATGATAGGCACCGCCACCTAGACGGCTGGAGGGACACCATGGCAGACAAGGCACAGGCTCCTCGCGGCATCAACCACGTCGTCCTGAACGTGCGCGACATCGAGGTCTCGCACAAGTTCTGGACCGAGATCATGGGCTTCAGCTGCGTGGCGGAGCTCAAGCCCCGGCCGGACCGGGTGCGGCCCAAGATGCGCTTCTACAGCGGCGTCGCCGACAACGGGGACCTGAGCCATCACGACCTGGCGCTGGCCGAGGCGCCCCGCCGCGAGGGCGCGGCCGAGGGCGAGCCGGAGACCTGGAGCCTGATGCGCGGTGGCGCGGGCCTCAACCACGTGGCGATCGCCTGGCCGGACCGCGAGTCCTGGCTCAAGCAGGTCGAGTTCCTCCGCGCCAAGGGCGTGACCTTCCACCGCCGCATCAACCACGGCATGACCCACAGCGTCTACATCTCCGATCCGGACGGCCACGGCATCGAGGTGCTCTACGAGCTGCCGCGGGAGGTGTGGGAGCACGACATCGACGCGGCCCAGAACTACGCCGAGGTGCTGCCGACCGAGGGGCCGGAGTCGATGGTGGACCGGGTCGACAACCCGGTATTCGGGCCAGTGTTCGGGCCCGTCCTCGGCGGGGCGCCCAGCGGCCGCTAGGCCGGCGCTCCCTCGTCAGGGCGCGATCTCGAACTCCACGCGCCCGAGGCCCGTGCCCTCGACCGGTACCACGCCGTCCGTCGGGCGGAGCCGCTGAGGGTCCACGCCGCCACGGGCCTGGAGCCGGCTGCGCGTCGTGTCCATGCGCTGGGTCACCAGCGCTTTCACCGCCGCATCCGGGCTCGGCTCGGCCCGCACCAGCTCGGCGACGATGGCCTCGAGCCCGCCCGCCGGCGCGGGCCGCCCCGGGTAGACCTCGCCGAAGAGCCGGGCCGCCACCTGCTCGGCGCTCTGGCCCGGCTCGCGCGCGGCCGCCTCGATGCGCTGCCGCACCACCTCGCGCTTCAGCGCGGTCAGGTCGTCCACCGTGAGGACCGGCTTCATCGCGAGGGTCACGCCGGGGGCTTCCTTGAGGAACGAGGCCAGGCGATCGGCGTGCTTGTCGAAGCCTTGGGTGAAGTGCGTGGTACCCGGCTCGAAGTACACGGGCCAGATCCGGATCGTGTCGACGCGCGCGTCCTCGGTGTAGAAGATCTTCCCGACCCAGCTCACCGGCAGCGCCATCACCCCGATCGCGGTCTTCTTCACGGCCTCCCAGAACGCCTCGTTCAGGTCGAACTGCCGGGCGGCGAGGTTGCCGGTGACCGGCACGGAAAGCTTCACCTCGCCGCGCGCGTTCTTGAGCAGCGAGACCAGCAGGCTGAACGGCACCCCGACCCGCTCGCGGACGGCGTCGCCGCTCCGCGACGGCGCGAAGTCGGGCTGGCCCAGCACCACCTCGTGGGTGGCCTCGAGCTGATCGTTGACCACGCGGTAGCTGACCTTCGTGCTGAAGGCGCCGCGCCGCGCGATCCAGCCGATCAGCTTGTTGCTGTAGGGGTTGACGCGGGGGAGCGGGAAGTCGGTGAGGCTCGCCTGCAGCTCGAAGTTGAGCGGGCCGCCCAGCGTGCCCATCGTGGTCTTGACCTCAAACGGCGCGTTGCCGGTGAGCCGGCCGCTCACGTCGAGTTGCCCGCGGCTGTCCGGCGCGGTGCCGAGCCCGCGGCCCGTCACCACGATCCGCGAGGCCTCCTCGGTGAACGCGGGGCTGGTGGTGTGGTCGACGAAGCGGACGAAGCCCTCGTCCACCGTGAGCGCGGTCACGGTGACCACTGGCGCCGACCCGGGGCGCGCGGGGCCGGCGGGCGCGGGCACCGGCCGAGCCGGCGGAGGTCCCGGGCGCGGCGCCGGTGATGCGGGCGCGCCCGACGGGGCCGGGGAGCCCGGCAGCAGCAAGGCCAGGAGCGGCAGCCGCCCGTCCGTGTCGCGCTCGATCAGGGCCCAGGGCTTGTCCATGGCCAGTCGCCCGATCATCACTCGCCGCGGCCAGTCCGCGTCGAGCCCCGTCACGTCCACGCGCTTGATGTAGGCCAGCATGCGCTGGCCGTCGCCGAAGATCGTGTCGTCCACCGCGAGCTGCCCGGTCGCGGCGACCGCGAGCGGAGCGAGCGTGCCGCGCACGTGCAGATCGGTGTCGACCTTGCCGGCCAGGGTGCCCCGCGAGGGCAGGAAGGCCTGCGCGGTGGCCAGGTCGAGCTGCTTGAGCGTGAGCTGCATGTCCAGCGCCTGCGTGTCGAGCCGGATCTGGCCGCGCGCGGCGACCGAGCCGCCGGTGCCGGTCGTGGCGCGCAGCGAGACCAGGGTCGGCTCGCGCGCGGGCCAGCTCACGTTGCGCAGCGTGAGGCGCGCCGAGTCGATCTCCGCGCGGGCCGGCGGAGCCACCATCGAGTCCACGATGACGAACGTGCCGTTCTCGACCGCGGTGCGGCGCACGAGGAGATCGACCGCGGCCCGCGCGCCGGGGCCGCCGGAAGGCGCCGGCCCGGCTGGCCTGGCGCCGGGCGCGGACCCCACGGGCTCGAGCAGCGCGCGGATCGGGAAGCTGCCGTCGGCGGCCCGCTCGATGCGGGCCCACGGGTGGTCCAGGCGCACCTGGTCGACGGTCACGCTGCCGGGCCACGCGTACTCCACGCCGGTCCCCTCGAGCCGCTGCGCGGTGGCCACCGGGGCGCTGTCGCCGTCGGCCAGCGCCAGGTCGGCCAGGGCGGCGCTGCCCTTCGCGGTGATCGCGAGCGGGTCGAGCGTCGCCGCGATCTCGAGATCGCCGCTGGCCGCGCCCGCGAGGCGCCCGCGCAGGGGCAGGTAGGGGCGGGCGGGCGCCAGGTCGATCCCGCTCGGGGTCACCCGCATCCGGAGGCTCTTGGCCCCGACGTCAAGCTGGCCGGCGACACTGAGCCGGCCCGATCCCGGCGCCGGGATCTCGGCGTGCACGGAGATGGGCGCGCGCGCGGGCCAGCTGAAGTCGTGGGCGACCAGGTGCGCGCCGGCGATCTCGATCCGTGCGGTCGGGCTCACCGCGGCGTCCACGATCGTGGCCGCGCCGCCCTCGAAGACGCTCTCGCGCACCGTGATCGAGAAGGGCGGCGACGCGGAGGTGCCCGGCGCCGGCGGGGTGGCGGGCGTGGCCACCGGCCCCGGCTCCCGCCCGGGTCCAGGTTGACCCGCGAGGCCGAGGGCACGGAACGCCGGGTGGGTCGCGGTGAAGACCTCGCCCAGGGGCAGCGAGCCGTCGGGTCGCCGCTCCACCATCACCCATGAGCGGGCCATGTGCACGCGGTCGATGGTCACGGTCGCGGGCCAGCTGTAGTCGAGGCCGGCGGCCTCGAGGCGGCCGACCGTCAGCAATGGCCGGTCGCCGTCGGCGAAGTCGAGATCGACGAGCGCCGCCTGGCCCCGCGCGTGCAGCTCGGTCCGCGACCCGAAGGTGCCGGTCGCCCCGAGCTGGGCGTCGAGGCGCCCCAGCATGCGGGCGCGCAGCGGCACGTAGGCGTGCAGCGGGCCGAGCGCCATCCCGGACAGCTTCGTCTGCAGGTCGAACCGCGGCGGGTCGAGCGCGACGGTGCCGCGGGCCTCCACGGTCCCGGCCTCCGGCGTCGCCGCGGAGAACTCGACCTGCGCCGGGCGGTTGCCGGGCCAGGTCACGTCCCGGACGGTCAGCCGGACGGGCGCGATGCGCAGGCGCGCCGGCGGGTCGACGAGCTCGTCGTCCAGACGGAGGCGGCCGTCCTCGATCGAGGCCTCCCCGATCTCGACCGCGAGGCCGGGCGGCAGGGCCCGGGCCGGCGTCGGCGGCGCTGGGGCGGCGTCGGCCTGCCCGCGCACCCGGACGGACTCGACGATATCGGCGACCGCGACGTGCCCCTCGCGATCGCGATCCAGGCGCGCTCGCGGGCGAACCAGCCGGACCCGCTCCACGCGCGTCTTTGGCCACTGCACGTCGAGACCGCTCACCTCGAGCAGATCGGCGGCGGCGAGGCGTCGCGCGCCGTCGGCGATGGTGGGTCCGGCGAGGCGGGCGCGGCCGCGCACGCGGGTCACGAGGCCGCCGGTGGAGGTGAGGTCGAGCACGAGATCGGTCTCGGCGACTCCGGCCACGTCGACGGGCAGGGTGAAGTAGGGCGCCCAGAAGGCCAGGTCCACGCGGCTGATCCGCGAGCGCAGCTCCGCGCCGACCGGCGCGATCCGCGCGGTGCCCTGCACGTCGAGCGCGCCGCCGCCCGGCAGCGCCGCGGTCACGCTGACGCGCGCCGGTGACCGGCCGGTGGCGTCGAGGCCGTCGGCCACCAGCCTGAGCCGATCGATCTCAAAGCGGTTCGATCGGCCGGGCCGCGGGTCCAGCACCGTCGCGCGCCCGGTGACCTCCACGCGGCCGAGCAACCGACCGTCCGGCCCGCGGCCGCTGCTGAGCGTCCAGATGAGCGAGGGCACCGTGACCAGCGAGGCGTCGACCCCGCGGCGGCGGACGGTCACGCGGTCGACGCGCACCTGGCCGTCGAGCCCCACGCTGGCCGCGGCGTCGAGCGTGGCGTCGACGGTTGCGCCGATCACCGCGCTGTCCAGCACCACCGCGGTGTCGGGGGGCAGGTAGAGGTTGGCCAGCGTGGCGTCCACGTCGCGCAGGGTCAGCTGGGCGCGGCCCTGCAAGGGAGCCAGGGCGATCTGCGAGGCGGTCAGGGACAGCGGCGCGCCGGCCACGGTGACGGCGAGGCGGAGGCTGCCGCGCGGCTCGGCGCTCGTGGTGGAGAGCCCGCTCGCCTCGACCGTGAGCCCGTCGGCCCGCCAGGTGCGCGGGGGCGTCAGCGTGCGGTCCTCGAAGAGGATCGCGCCGTCGGTCAGCGTGAAGCGCTCGAGGGTGAACGGGGCGCCGGCGCCGCCGCCCGAGCGGGAGTGACCCAGCAGGTCCGAGACGTTCAGCTCGCCGCGCCCGATCCGCACGATGTGGACGCGAGGAGCCACCAGCGCGATCTCGTCGATCTGGACGTGGCCCCGCAGGAGCCCGCCGGGACGGAAGCGGACGTCCAGGCGGTCGAACGCGGCCAGCGGCGGGCCGGGCTGCCGGTCGTCGAGCCGGAAGCCCGCGACGTGCAGGGTGCCCGCGCGGAGATCGAGGTCGAACGCGGTCATCGAGAGGCGGCGCCCGGTCTGGCCCTCGACCTGGCGGACCACGATCCAGCGGACGAGGGAGGGCAGCGCGGTCCAGAGTGCCACCGATCCGATCACGACGGTGGCGGCCACGGCGAGCGCGACGATGCCGAGGCGACGGCGGGTCACCCCACCAGTATGCCCCGGACGCCGGTCCGTTCAGCGAAACGCGGGAGCGATCTCGGTGATGAAGCGGTCCAGGTCCCGCCGCAGCTCGGGCAGGGGGCGGAAGAGGCTCGGGACGAACACGGTGTCCACGCGCGCGGCCCGCAGCTCGGCCAGGATCTCGCGGATCTGGGCGGGCGAGCCGGCCAGGCAGGTGTCGCGCGCGTCGGCAGCGTGGCGCCCCATCCGCGCGCCCAGCGTCTCGGCGAGGGCGTCGACCTCGGCCTTCTTGTCGGTGATCAGCAGGGCCATGTTGGCCGACCGGCGGATGGCCTTGGCGTCGCGGCCCACCGCGGCGCAGTGCTCGTCGAGGATGCGGCCCTTGTGGGCCAGCACCTTGGGTCCGCCCCAGACGTTCCAGTGATCGGCGTACCGCGCCACCGTGCGGAGCGTCATCTTCTCACCGCCGCCTCCGATCATCAGCTCGGGATGCGGGCGCTGCACCGGCTTGGGATCGAGCGGCGCGTCCGAGAGCGTGTAGTAGCGGCCCTTGAACGTGCTGCGCGGCTGCGTCCACAGCGACTTCAGCACGTGGCAGGCCTCGTCGAGGCGCCCCAGGCGCTCGCGCATCGTGTGGAACGGGATGCCGTAGGCCTCGTGCTCGTTCTCCTGCCAGCCCGCGCCGAGGCCGAGCAGGAGACGGCCGCCCGAGATGATGTCCACCTGCGCCGCCATCTTGGCGACCACCGCGGGGTGGCGATAGGTGTTGCCGAGCACGATCGTACCCACCTGCAGGCGAGGCACCAGCGTGGCCAGCGCGGTCAGCGTGCTCCAGCCCTCGAGCATCGCGCCCTCGCGCTCCTTGGTGTTCGGCATGAAGTGGTCGGTGACGCAGGCCACGTCCCAGCCGGTGGCCTCCGTGTGCCGCCACAGCTCGAGGACTCCCGGCCACGTCTGACCGCCCATGCTCGTGAACAGGCCGAAGCGCATCGCGCGATTTCCTCCTGCGTTCAGCGACTAGTGGAAGTTGGGGAGCGACTGCGACTCGCGGGCCGGCCCCACCAGCGTGGCGCCGCCGTCCACCACCAGCACGTGCCCGGTGATGTAGCGGGCGTGCCCCGAGAGAAGGAAGCGCACCGCCTGGCCGATATCCCAGCCGGTGCCCTCAACCCCCAGCACGGAGGCGCGGCGACGCTGGTCGCGCGCCGCCGGGGTCATCCCGCCCGCGTAGACCATCGGGGTGTAGACGGGACCGGGCGCCACGCAGTTGACGCGGATGCCGTCGGGGCCGTGGTCCACCGCCATCGCCCGGGTCAGCGCGATCACCGCGCCCTTCGAGGCGGAGTAGGTGGTGAGCCCGCGCGGCCGTAGCGCGGAGATCGAGGAGATGTTGACGATCGCGCCGCCCTTGGCGGTGCGGATCATCTCGGGGATCGTGGCCTTCGAGGCGAGGAACATGGTCTCGACATTGACCTGCATCACCCGCCGCCACGTGTCGGGCTTCTCGTCGACCACGCTGCCCCGGCTTCCGATGCCCACGTTGTTGACCAGGAAGTCGAGCCGGCCGTAGCGGGCGACCGCCTCGCGCGCCATCGCGGCGCACTGGGCCTCGTCGGTCACGTCGACCGAGAGCGCGGAGGCCTTCCCGCCCTCGCCGCTGATCATGTCCGCGGTGCGCTTGGCCAGGCCCTCGTCGCGATCGACGACCAGCACGGCGGTGCCGCTGCGGCCCAGCAGGATCGAGG
>Ga0187766_10001824_pt1 | contig 12526 bp, 12 predicted proteins | sample 0216_QUI02_MP05__4_FD_132971 | JGI IMG/M metagenome (GOLD analysis project Ga0187766, IMG submission 132971) | Tropical peat soil microbial communities from peatlands in Department of Meta, Colombia - 0216_QUI02_MP05_20_MG | ecosystem: Environmental > Terrestrial > Soil > Wetlands > Peat ... | reverse complement strand
TCGGCCCATCGAGCGCGGCGATGGCGCTCTCTCTCGCATCCCCGCCCCCCCAGGTCATCTATGTCCCGGCGCCGGCACCCGAACCACCCCAACCGGCGTACGGCGTCGAGGCCCCGGGCTACGGGTACGGATACCCATATCCGGTGGTCCTCTGCCGCCATTGCTTCCGGCGCCCCCCCGGCGGCCTGAGGCCGCCCTTCGTCCGGGGGGTCCCCACCAATATTCCCTCCACCGGCTCCATGGCCATCCAGAACGGCCTCCCGTCCATCAGCCGTATGCGCTAGCAGACTGCTCCACGCCCTTTTGCGGCCGGCGCGGAAGTGGGATAGGATTCCAGACGGAGGGCCCTCCGCGGAGGAGGGGAGGCATGCGGGCCGTCCAGTTGAGCGTGGATGCAGAACCGGCCGCCGCGGCGAACGGGGCCGCGCAACGGCCGAGGACCACGCCCTCAAGCCTCGCGCGCCACGCGCTGCCGGCGCCCGAGATCCGGACCACTCTGTTGTCCACCCGCGGCACGTAGCAGGGCACAATGGAGAAAATTGTCCTCACCGGTTTCATGGGCACCGGCAAGACGGCGGTCGGTCGCTGCCTGGCCCGCCGGCTGGACCTGCCGTTCTACGACCTAGACGCGATCATCGAGGCCCGCGCCGGACGCCCCATCACCCAGATCTTTCGGGAGGAGGGGGAGCCGGTCTTCCGGGCCTTCGAGGCGGAGGCCGCCGCCGCCACGCGGCCCCTCCGGGACTGCGTGCTGGCCACCGGGGGCGGCGCCATCCTCCGCGCGGAAAACGTCTCCGCCTTCCGCGAGGGTGGAGTGGTGGTGGGGCTCACGGCCAGCCCCGAGGCCATCCTGGCCCGGGTGGGGGAGGGGGATGCGCGCCCGCTCCTCGCCGGCGGAGACCCCCGGGCGCGGGTGGCCGCCCTGCTGGCCGCTCGCGAACCCGCCTACGCCCGGGCGGACCTGCGCGTGAACACGACGGACCTCGACCCGGAAGCGGTCGCCGCGCGGATCGCCGACTGGCTCGCCGAGCGGCACCGCGGCGGCGCGGCCGCCGGCGGATCGGGTGAGGTGGAGGTGTCGCTGCCCGGGGGCGCCTACCGGATCCAGGTGGGTCCGGGCCTCTTGGGGCGCACCGGCGAGCGCCTCGCCGCCCTCAACCTCGGGCCGCGCGCTGCCGTGGTCACCGACGAGGGCGTCCCGTCCGCGCACGTGGGCGCCGTCCTGGACGGCCTGCGCTCGGCGGGCTTGACGGCGGAGACGATTGCCGTCCCCGCGGGCGAGGAGAGCAAGAGCCTCCAGCAGGTGTCCGGGCTGTACGAACGGTTCGTGGGGGCGGGGCTCGATCGGGGATCGGTGGTCCTGGCCCTGGGGGGCGGGGTGGTGGGAGACCTGGCCGGTTATGCGGCCGCCACCTTCCTGCGCGGGCTCCCCCTGGTCCACCTGCCGACGACCCTCCTGGCCCAGGTGGACAGCAGCGTGGGAGGCAAGGTGGGCGTGAACCTGCCCCGGGGCAAGAACCTCGTGGGGGCCTTCCACCAGCCCCGCCTGGTCCTGGCCGACGTGGCGGCCCTGGCCACCCTGCCGCTGCGCGAGTTCCGGTCCGGCCTGGCCGAGGTGGTGAAGTACGGCGTGATCGCGGACCCGGGCCTCTTCGAGTTGTTGGATCGGGAGGCCGATCGCCTGGCCCCGGGCGCGGCGGACCTGCTGGCTCCCATCGTCACTCGCTGCTGTCGCGTCAAGGCGCACGTGGTGGCGCTGGATGAACGGGAGCGCGGCTGGCGGGCGATCCTGAATTTCGGCCACACGGTGGGGCACGCCGTAGAGGCCGCGGCGGGCTACGGCGCGCTCACGCACGGCGAGGCGGTGGCCATCGGGATGGCGGCCGCCGCGCGCCTCTCGCGCGCGCGAGGGCTGTGCCCCCGGGCGGACCTGGATCGTCTCCTCCGGCTCCTCGATCGCCTGGGGCTGCCGCAACGAAGCCCCGTGCCCGCGGAGCGGGTGCTCCCCTACCTCGCGGTGGACAAGAAGGGGCGCGGCGGGGTGCCCCGTTTCGTCTTGACACGTGGTATCGCCGATGTTACGCTCGCGCCCATTCACGAGGAGGGTGACGTTCGAAAGGCTCTGGAAACAACCGCTTAGGGGCTCTTTCCCGCCGGGCCACGGGGAAGGATGATGGCCGACCGGAAGGCGTCGGAGACGATCCAATACCACGAGGCGTTGCTGGCCCGTGATCCCAACTCGCGGTCCTTCGCCCAGCTCGCCGAAGCCTACTGCCAGCAGGGCCGGTACGCCGATGCCATCGCCGTATGCGATCGCGGCCTCCAGCTGTACCCCAAATATGTGGGGGCCCGCATGATCCTGGCCCGCGCCCTGGCCGATCGCGGGGACGTGGCCCGCGCGGAGGCCGAGTTCCGCCGCGTCCTGGAACAGATCCCCGACAACATCCCGGCCCACCGCGCCCTGGGCGAGCTGCTCCGCCGGCAGGAGCGGACGCCCGAAGCGTTGACCGTCTTCGAGACCCTCCGCGATCTGACGCCATTCGATCGGGAGATCACGGACCTGGTGGAGGCTCTCTGGGGCACCGCAGTGCCGCCGGCCGCCGCGCCCACCGCGGCAGCGCCGGCGGCGGTCGGACCCGAGGTCCCCGTGTTCGACCTGACCGAAGTCGCCGGCGCGGCCCCCTTGCCCTTGGGGCCTCCCGTAGGCTCCCCCGAGGCCGAAGCGGGTGCGCCGGCGCCGGCCCTGGCCACGGAAACGCTGGCCGATCTCTACGTGCAGCAGGGGTTCGTGGACGAGGCCCGCGCCATCTACCGGGAACTGGCGCTGGTCCACCCGTCGCGGCAAGACCTGCGCGCGAAGCTGGCATCCCTGGAGACCTCGCCGCCGGACGGCCTCGCGGAGGAGGCCGCGCCGGAGCCGGTTCCCCTGGCCGTTTCCGCCCCGCCCACGGCCTCCCCTGCGGGGGATGGCCTGGCGGAGACGCTTCAGGCCTGGCTCGCGGCGGTGCGGGACCTGCGGGCCGAACGGAGACGGCGCTGAACGGCGGCACCGCACCCCTGCAGCGGCTGGCCCGCGAATTACGCGGCTGCCGGGGCGCCTTCACCATGGATTACGACGGGCTCACGCTGGAGGTGCTGCGGCCGGCGGCGGAGATGGGGCTGGACGCCATCGGCGCGGAGATGGCCACGGTCCTGCGCGAGGCGCGGCAGGCGGCCCAGGACCTGGGCCTCGGCCCCCTCCGCGGCGTCAGCGTGCGGGCCGTGGGCCCCACCCTGATCTTCCAGGACTCCGGGCGGGAGTACCTGCTGGTCGCCGTCCTCGATCCGGCGTCCAGCGCCGTGGCGGCCCGGAGGGCCCTGGCGGACGCCGCCCGGGACGAGCCGGCCGCCCCCTGAGGCCCCGTTCCCGGGTTCGCGCGCGTCGTCGCCCGGTGCCGTTCCCGCGATCGTCCTCCCGGCAACTGGATCTCTTCGCACGACCTGCGGAACGGCAGGTCACCCAACACGCCCCGAGGGCAGCGCCTTGCCGACCCCCCAGATCCTGGTCCTGCACGGTCCCAACCTCAACCTCCTCGGGGAGCGCGAGCCCGAGCTCTACGGCCGCACCACCCTGCGGGCGCTGGACGCGGCCCTGGCACGCCTGGCGGCTGAACTGGGGGTGCGGGTTCGCTGCCGCCAATCCAATCACGAGGGAGCGCTGGTGGAGGCCGTCCAGGAGGCGCGCCGCTGGGCCCGGGCGCTGGTGGTCAACGCGGGGGGCTACACCCATACCAGCGTGGCCCTGCGCGATGCCATCGCGGCCTCCCGGCTGCCCACGGTGGAGGTCCACCTCACGAACCTTTCGCGCCGCGAGCCCTTTCGTCACACCTCCTACATCGCCGAAGTCGCGGTGGGGCAGGTCGCCGGGTTCGGCCCGGAGAGCTACCTGCTGGCGCTGCGGGCCGCCGCCTCCCTGGCGCGCGGGCCCGCGGCGGCCGCTCACCCCCGCAGGAGACGCCCGTGATCCAGGCCGGTGACCTCCGCCCCGGCATGAAGGTGGAATTGGACGGGGTGCCGTACGTGTGCCTCAGCTACCAATGGGTCAAGCCGGGCAAGGGCGGCGCCTTCAACCGGACCAAGCTCCGCAACATGAAGACCGGGGCCATCGTGGATCGGACCTTCCGCACGGAGGAGAAGCTGGCCCCCGCCGCGGTGGAGGAGCACGAGGCGCAGTTCCTCTACCAGGATGGGGAGGCCTACCATTTCATGAACACGGAAACGTTCGACCAGTTCTTCCTGCCCGGGCAACAGCTCGGCGAGGCGAGGAATTTCCTGAAGCCGGAGATGGTCATCACCATCCTCTTCCACCGCGACGAGGCGGTGGGGGTGCAACTGCCCATCGCGGTGGAACTCGCCGTGGTGAAAACGGACCCCGGCATACGGGGGGATACCGCCTCCGGCGGGTCCAAGCCGGCCACGTTGGAGACCGGGGCCGTCATCCAGGTCCCGCTCTTCATTTCGGTGGGGGACGTGGTGCGGGTGGACACCCGCACGTGGGAATACCTGGAACGCGCCTAGCGGGCCGCTGAAAAGGACCCATCTGCCGCGTCGGCGTGCTCGCGCGGCGCTGCGACGTACGGCCCCAGTACGCCTCGCGCCTCGCGTCGCCCGCCGCCTTGCATCTGGGCCCTTTTGAGCGGCCCGCCGGGGAGCGGGCTTCGGCAACTGCATCAGGCGGGCGGCCCGCGCGCCGGCGCACGGCCCGCGGGCAGAGAGCGCGGCATCGGATGGACCTGAAGGAATTGCGGTCGCTCCTGCGGATCCTGCGCGAGCATGATCTGGAGGAACTGGAGATCGAGGAGGGCGGGCGCCGGATCCGCCTGCGCCGGCGGGCGGCGCTTGCGCCGGTGCCGGCCGCCGCGGCGCCCCTGGCCGAGGCGGCCCGCCGGCCCGCGACCGAGCCCGCGCCCGCCCCCGCGCGCCCGGCGATCACCGCGCCCATGGTGGGCACCTTCTACCGCGCCCCCGCGCCCGGCGCCGAGCCGTTCGTCAAGGAGGGGGACTGGATCGAGAAGGGGACCGTCGTCTGCATCATCGAGGCGATGAAGCTGATGAACGAGATCGAGTCGGAGGTCCGGGGCCGCGTGGCGGCGATCCTGGTGGAGAACGGCCACCCCGTGGAGTACGGGCAGTCCCTCTTCCTCCTCGAGCCGGCATAGGTCCGCTCCCCCGGGGCGGTGGACGACGGCCCCCATCGGCCTGCCGCCGTCGTCCTCGAAGGCACGGGATGCCCGTCGCCCACGGCCGACGGTCCTCCCCGCGAGCGAGACACGGTGTTCCGAAAGGTCTTGGTAGCGAACCGCGGGGAGATCGCGGTGCGCGTCCTCCGGGCCTGCCGCGAACTGGACATCCAGTCCGTGGCGATCTACTCCACGGCCGACGCGGACGCGCTGCACGTGCGCCTGGCCGACGAGGCGGTCTGCATCGGCCCCCCCGACGCGTCCCAGAGCTACCTCAATATCCATCGCATGCTCAGCGCCGCCGAGATCACGGGTGCCGAGGCCATCCACCCGGGCTACGGCTTCCTGAGCGAGAACCCGGGCTTCGCCGAGATCTGCACCACCTGCGGGCTCACCTTCATCGGCCCGCCCGCCGCCAGCATGGCCCTGTTGGGGGACAAGGTGCGCGCCCGCCGCCTGGCCGCCGAGGCCGGCGTGCCCCTGCTCCCCGGCACGCCGGACCCGGTGGCGGATGTGGAGGAGGCCGCGCGGGCGGCCGAGGCCATCGGCTACCCCCTGCTCATCAAGGCCAGCGCCGGGGGGGGAGGGCGCGGCATGCGCCGGGTGGGGGACCCGGCGGACCTGCCCCAGGCCATGGTCACGGCCCAGGCCGAGGCCCAGGCGGCCTTCGGCGACCCGGGCGTATACCTGGAGCGGTACCTGGAGGCCCCCCGCCACGTGGAGGTCCAGGTCCTGGCGGATGCGCACGGGCACCGCGTGCACCTGGGCGAGCGGGAGTGCAGCATCCAGAGGCGCCACCAGAAGCTCGTCGAGGAGGCGCCGAGCCCGGCCGTGGACGATCGCCTGCGGGCCGCGCTGGGCGATGCGGCCCTCCGCGTGGCCGCCGCCGCCGGCTACGTGAACGCCGGAACCGTCGAATTCCTGCTGGACGCCGACGGCCGCTTCTTCTTCATGGAGGTGAACGCGCGCATCCAGGTGGAGCACCCGGTCACCGAGATGGTCACCGGGCTGGACCTGGTGAAGCTCCAGTTCCACATCGCCGCCGGCGAGCCGCTCCCCTTCACCCAGGCCGATGTCCTCCTGCGCGGCCACGCCCTGGAGTGCCGCATCAACGCCGAGGATCCGGACCGGTTCCTCCCCAGCCCGGGGCGCCTCACCGCCTTTCGGCCGCCAGGGGGCCCGGGCGTGCGGATGGACACCCATGCCTTCGTGGGCGCCGTGGTCCCCCCCCATTACGACTCCCTGCTGGCCAAGGTCATCACCCGTGGGGTCGACCGTGCCGAGGTGGTGACCCGCATGCTGCGCGCCCTGGCGGAGTTCGAGGTGGCGGGCGTCACCACCACCATCCCCTTCCACCAGAAGCTCCTCCGCCACCCGGACTTCGTGGCCGGCCGCCTGTCCACGCAGTTCCTGGAGCGACTGGCGCCCACCGGCGAACCGTGAAGCCCTTCCGTCTCTGCGCCATCACCGACGTCACGGGCCGCCCCGGCCTCACCCATGCCGAGGCCGGGGCCGCGGCCCTGGCGGGCGGGGCCCCGTGCGTCCAGCTCCGCGCCAAAGACCTGCCGGCCCGCGCCCTGCTGCACGAGGCCCGCTCCCTCCGGGCCGCGGCCCGCGCGGCGGGCGCCGTGTTCATCGTGAACGACCGGCTGGATGTGGCCCTGGCCGCGGAGGCGGACGGCGTGCACCTGGGGCAGGACGACCTCCCGGCCGGCCGGGCGCGCCGGCTCCTGCCCCACGGCCGGATCCTGGGGGTCTCCACCCACAGCCTGCCCCAGGCGCGCCGCGCCGTGGACGACGGGGCCGATTACATCGGGGTCGGCCCGGTCTTCGCCACGGCCACCAAGGAGACGGGCTACGCCCCGCTGGGGCTCGCGGGGCTGGCGGCCGTCGCCGCCGCCGTGCCGGTTCCGGTGGTGGCCATCGGCGGCATCGGGCCGGCCGAGGCGCCGCAGGTGATCCGGGCCGGCGCCATGGCGGCCGCGGTGATCTCGGCCCTGATGGCCGCGCCGGACATCGCGGAGGCCACCCGCGCCCTGCTGTCCCGGCTGGCGGCCGAGGGCATCGGGTGAGGGCGATGCGGCCGTGGGCCGTGGCGCTGGCGCTGCTGACCTGCGCCGCCGCCCGGGGCGCCGAGGGGGCGGCGCCGGCCGCGGGCCCCGTCGTCTCCTCCGGGGATCCGGTGCGGGTCGGCGTGGCGGGCCCGCTGGCGGGGGCCCACGCGCACATGACCCAGCAGGTGCGCGACGGGGCGCAGTTGGCCGTGGGGGAGTGGAACGGGCGCGGCGGGATCGCCGGGCGGCCCGTCCTCCTCGTCCCCGCCGACGACCGCCAGGACCCGCGGGAGTCGGCGGCGGCGGCGCGCCGCCTGGTGGGGGAGGGGATCCTCGGCGTGGTGGGGCACATCGGCAGCGAGACCACCCTGGCCGCCGCGCCCATCTACGGCGGGGCCGAGGTGCTGCACATGGTGCCGGCGGCCACCAGCCCGCGCCTCACCCGCGACGGCCTGCCGACCCTCTTCCGGGTGTGCGACCGGGACGACGACCAGGGCCGCGTGGCCGCCGCCTTCGCCGCCGGCGAGCTGGGGGCCCGGCGCGCCGCCGTGGTGCACGACGGCTCCGAGTACGGGGCGGGGCTGGCGGCGGCCTTCCGGGAGGCCTTCACCCGCCGGGTCCGGGGGGGAGTCGTCGCCACGGCGGAACTGGCGCCCGGCGAGCGGGACGTCCCGGCGGTGGTGGCCCGCGTGCGGGATGCGGAGCCCGACGTGGTTTTCTTCGGCGGCCTGGCGACGTCGGCGGGAAACCTGCGCCGCGCCCTCTGGCAGGCCGGCGTCCGGGGGCCCTTCCTGAGCGGGGACGCGGCGGCGGACCCGGAATTCGTGCGGGCCGCCGGCGAGGCGGCGGCGGCCGACGCCTACCTGACCTTCGCCCCGGACATCCGGACCCTGCCCAGCGCGCAGGCGTTCCTCCTGATCCATGCGCGCCTGGTCGGCCCCCCGGGCCCGTACTCCGTGTACGGGTACGACGCCGCCAACGCCCTCCTCACCGCCCTCGCCCGCGCGGCGCGCGCGGGCCGGATGGACGGGACGCGCGCCGCCCGCGCCCTGCGGGCCCGTCCGTACGAGGGGGCCCTGGGGCGCCTGCGCTGGGACCGGCGGGGGGACCTCACGGACCCCCTGTACGTGATCTACCGCACGGAGCGGGGCGGGGCCCTGCAGGGTTGGTTCACCCCGGTCACGCGCCGGGGGAACGGGCCGCCCCCCCTGGCCTCCGGGCCGGCGCGCGGCGCGGACGGCGTCTTGACAGGTTTCGGCCGCGGATTATAGTGTATCGCCCCGGCGCGCGGCACGCGCCGTGCGGGGGGGCGGACCCACAGAGGAGGGAGAGCAGCATGAAGAGGCGACACGCAGCCACAGCGATCTGGGGCTTCGGCCTGGCGGCCCTCCTGGCCCTGGGCGGGGCGGTCCCCGCCCCGGGGGCCGCCCAGAAGGCCGCGAAGGGCACCATCAAGATCGCCACCCAGAGCCCGCTCTCCGGGGAGCTGGCGGCGCTGGGCGAGGGCATCAAGCTGGGGACGCAGCTCGCCATCGAGAAGTTGAAGGGGAACGTCGAGCGGCTCGGCTTCAAGGTGGAGCTGGTGCCCTTCGACGACCAGGCCAAGCCCGAGGTGGGGGTCGCCAACGCGCGAAACGCCATCGCCGACAAAGAGATCCTGGTGGTCGTCGGCCACTTCAACTCGGGGGTGGCCATCCCCTCCTCCGAGGTGTACAAGGAAGTCAGCCTGGCCATGATCTCGCCGGCCAACACCAACCCGGTGGTCACGGACCGGGGCCTGCCCAACGTCTCCCGGGTCTGCGGGCGCGATGACGTCCAGGGGGCCGTGGCGGCGGAGTTCGCGGCCAAGGAGCTCAAGGCCAAGAGCATCTACATCGTGCACAACAAGAACCAGTACGGCCAGGGCATCGCGGAGTTCGTCCAGTCCACCGCCAAGCGGCTGGGCCTGCAGGTCCTCGGCTTCGAGGGCACGGAGGAGCGGGCGAACTTCGACCCGATCCTCACCCCCATCAGGGCCAAGAACCCCGATGTGATCTTCTTCGGCGGGGAGTACCCGCAGGCGGCGCCCCTGTTCCGCCAGGCCCGGGAGAAGGGGATCAAGGCCAAGTTCATGGGGCCGGACGGCCTGGACTCGACGGAACTCCTGAAGCTCGGCGGCGATGGCGTGGTGGGCATGCACTACACCACCGTGGCCGGCGGGGTGAAGGAGTACCCGAAGGCCAAGGACTTCGCCGAGGCGTACCGCCAGAAATTCGGCAAGGACCCCGAGCCCTTCGCGGCCCAGTCCTACGACGCCACCGCCATCGGCCTCAAGGCCATCGAGGCGGCCATCAAGGAGGCGGGCGGGAACTTCCCGACGCGCGAGGCCGTGGCCAGGGCGGTCCGGAATATCAAGTATAGCGGCATCACGGGCAACATCGAATTCGACGAGAAGGGCGATCCCAAGAAGGCCACCTACCTGATCTACCAGGTGGGAAAGGAATGGAAGGACAACAAGCTGGTGAAGCGACTCGAGATCGCGGCGCCGCCGGCCAAGAAGGTCTAGCCGGCGCGCCGGGGCAACGCCGGCGGGGAAGGGGCCCGGACGGCCCTTCCCCGCGCCTCCCATCCCGGATCCCTCACCCGTGGACTGGCCGCTCCTCTTCGGCATCCTCCCCCAGGTCGTCATGGACGGCCTCGTCCTCGGCTTCATGTATGCCCTCATCGCGCTCGGGTACACCATGGTCTACGGGGTGCTCGAGCTCATCAACTTCGCCCACGGCGAGATCTTCATGGTGGGCGCCTTCGCCGGAGTGGAGGCCCTGCTCACGCTGAGGGCGATGGGGGCCCTGGATGCCCTCCATCCGTTGCTGGTCCTTCCCCTCATCGTGGGCATGGGCATGGCGGTCTCCGGCGGCCTGGCGGTGGTCGTCGAACGCGTGGCCTACCGGCCCCTGCGGGCCGCGCCCCGCCTGATCCCGCTCATCTCGGCCATCGGGGTCTCCTTCTTCCTCCAGGACGCGGTCCGCCTCGTGGAGAGCCTGTGGCGGAACGCCTTCTACCTGACCTATCCCGCGCTCCCCGTCCTCAACGCCCGCCTGGCGGTCGGCCGCCTGGTGGACTTCTCCGTGAAGTCCCTGGCCGTCATCGGCGCCTCCCTCCTGATGCTGGTGGTGCTGCAGTTCCTCGTCCGCCGCACCACGCTGGGCAAGGCCATGCGGGCCGTGGCCGAGGATCAGGCGACGGCCAGCCTGATGGGGATCAACGTCAACCGCATCGTCTCCCTGACCTTCCTCATCGGCGGGGCCATGGGCGGGGCGGCCGGCGTGCTCTTCGGCGTCCAGTACAACACCATCAATCCCTTCACGGGCTTCATCCCGGGGATCAAGGCGTTCACCGCGGCGGTGCTGGGGGGGATCGGCAACATCCCGGGCGCCATGATCGGGGGGCTGGTGTTGGGCCTGCTGGAGGCCTTCGCCGCCTCCTACCTGTCCCTCCTGACCCAGGGCGCCTTCGGGGCGGAATACAAGGACATCTTCGCCTTCTCCATCCTCATCCTCATCCTGATCTTCCGCCCCAAGGGCCTCCTGGGCGAGGTCGTGCGGGACCGGCCGTGAGGTGGGCACCCCTGGATCGGCCGGTCCCCGCCACGGCCCTGGTCGCCGCCGCCATCGGCGTGAGCGCCTTGGCCGTGTCCCATTTCCCGCGCTCCGTCCTGGCCTTCCTGCTCTTCCAGGCCGCCGTGCTCCTCCTCTATCTGGCCCGCGTGCCGGGCCCCCTCAAGGGCCTGCTGGCGGCGCTCACGCTGGGGATCCTGCTGCCCGCGCTGGGAACCATCAACGGCTACTACCTGGAGGTGGCGACCCAGGTGGGCATCTTCGTCGCCCTCGCCCTCGGCCTCAACATCGTGGTGGGGCTGGCGGGGCTGCTGGATCTGGGCTACGTCGCCTTCTTCGCCGTGGGCGCGTACTGCTGGGCCATCTTCGGGTCGCCCCAGGCCAACCGGATCTTCGAGGGGACGGCCTTCCCCCTGGCCGCGGGCTGGTTCTTCGCCTTCCTGCTGCTGGCCGTGGTCCTGGCGGCGACGGCCGGGGTCCTCCTGGGGCTGCCGGTGCTCCGCCTGCGGGGGGACTATCTCGCCATCGTGACCCTCGGCTTCGGCGAGGTGATCCGCGTGCTGGCCAACAACCTGGACAAGCCGATCAACATCACCAACGGGCCCAAGGGGATCACGCCCATCTCGCGCCCGCCCCTTTTCTTCGCGCCGGCCCTGCGGGCCCTGGGCATCGCCCCGGACCCGAACGCGATCTATCCGCTCTACCTCTACTTCCTCGTCCTCCTGGTGGTGACCGTCACCGTGCTGGCCAACCGCCGCCTGGAAGACTCGCCCATCGGGCGCGCGTGGGAGGCCATCCGCGAGGACGAGACGGCGGCGGTGGCCATGGGCGTCCCGCTGGTCCGGATGAAGCTCATGGCCTTTGCCTGCGGCGCCTCCTTTGCCGGCACGGTGGGCGTGCTCTTCGCCGCCAAGCAGGTCTTCATCAACCCCGAGTCCTTCACCTTCATGGAGTCCATCGGGGTCCTCGCCATGATCATCCTGGGCGGCATGGGCTCCATCCCCGGCGCCATCCTCGGCGCCACCGCGGTGACGGTGCTCAACCTTCAGGTGCTCAAGGGGCTGTCCCTCTGGCTGAACGAGCTCCGCAACGCCGGCGTGACCCTCCTGGGCTACAACCTGGCCAACCTTCCCACCCAACTCGAGCCGGCCAAGTACGAGCGGATGGTCTTCGGCGCGATCCTCATCCTCATGATGATCTTCCGCCCGCAGGGTATCCTTCCTCGCCGGCGGGGGCAGGGCCTCGCCGGTTGGCCTCGCCGGCGGGGGCAGGGCGCCGCCAGCGGGCCCGCGCCCGCGGGGCGGGGGGCGCCGGCCACGCCGCAGGCCGCGGGGGGCGGGGATGCTTGAGGCCCGCCAGGTCAGCAAGCGCTTCGGCGGGCTGGTGGCCGTCAACGCGGTGGACTTCACGCTGGATCCCGGGACCATCAGCAGCATCATCGGCCCCAACGGGGCCGGCAAGACGACCTTCTTCAACCTCCTCACCGGCATGGCCACGCCGGACGCCGGGAGCATCACCTGGGAGGGCGCTCCCCTGGTGGGGCTGCGCCCGGACCAGATCACGGCCCGCGGCGTGTGCCGCACCTTCCAGAACATCCGCCTCTTCGCGGAGATGAGCGTGCTGGAGAATGTCCTGGTGGGAATGCACACGCGGATCC
>Ga0187766_10001822_pt1 | contig 12539 bp, 13 predicted proteins | sample 0216_QUI02_MP05__4_FD_132971 | JGI IMG/M metagenome (GOLD analysis project Ga0187766, IMG submission 132971) | Tropical peat soil microbial communities from peatlands in Department of Meta, Colombia - 0216_QUI02_MP05_20_MG | ecosystem: Environmental > Terrestrial > Soil > Wetlands > Peat ... | reverse complement strand
TCATCAGGCGACGAGGTATGTGATCCCAGTCCGCCGCCAGCTCGCGGTCAGGACGATCTTCAACTTCCTCGGCCCGCTGACGAACCCGGCCGGCGCGACCCGTCAGCTGATCGGGGTCTCGGATTCCGCGTACCTGGACACGATGGCGGGCGCACTGGCGCTGCTTGGCACCAAGCACGCGCTGCTCGTCGCGAGCGAGGACGGCCTCGACGAGCTGAGCATCTCGGCGCCGACTCTGGTCGTGGAGGTGATCGACTCCGAGCTCCGGCGCTACACGATCTCGCCCGAACAGGTCGGCCTGCGCCGGGCACCGGCCGAGGCGATCCCCGGCGGCGATCCCGCGCAGAACGCGCAGACGGCCAGGTCGATCTTCGAAGGGGAGCGTGGGCCCTCGCGCGACCTCGCGACGCTCAACGCCGGCGCCGCGATCTACGCCGGCGGGCGCGCCGCCACGCTCGAGGAAGGGGTGCGCGCGGCCGAGCGTGCGATCGACGAGGGCCTCGCGCTGGCCGCGCTCGAGCGGTTCGTCAAGCGGACGCGGGAGCTCGCGCCGTGACCCGTCGTGAGACGGACGTGCGAGGTCGCGCGCGCAAACCTCCCGAGACGAACGTGCGAGGTCGCGCGCCCAACCGCCTCGATCCGATCGTGGCGGCCGCGCGCGAGGAGGTCACGCGCCGGCGGGAGCTCGTGACGGAGGCTGTGCTCGAGGAGGCGGTGTTGCGCCGCGGGGCGTCGGATCCGGTGCGCGGGTTCGCGGCGGCGCTCGCTCGCCCCGGACTGTCCGTGATCGCCGAGCACAAGCGGCGGTCCCCGTCGGCCGGGCCGATCCGAGAGGATCTCGCGCTCGAGGACGTGGTGGCCGCGTACGAGCGCGGCGGCGCGGCGGCGCTGTCGATCCTCACCGAGGGGCCCAGCTTCGGCGGCTCGCTCGACGATCTGCGCGCCGCGCGGGCCGCCGCCGGCCTGCCGCTGCTGCGCAAGGACTTCATCGTCGACTCCTACCAGGTCCGAGAGTCGTTCGCCGCCGGCGCCGACGCGATCCTGCTGATCGTCGCGGCGCTGACCGCCAAGCAGCTGTCCGCTCTGCACGGCGAGGCGCTCGCCCTGGGGCTGAGCGCGCTCGTCGAAGTTCACGATGCGAACGAGCTCGAGGTCGCGCTCAATCTGGATCCCGCGCCGCCGCCGGTGATCGGGATCAACAACCGCGATCTGAAGACGCTCGAGGTCGATACCACGCGCACGTTCGAGCTGCTGCCCCGCGTCGCCGGCCAGGCGCTGGTCGTGTCCGAGTCGGGCTTCAGCCGCGCCGAGCAGCTCGACGAGCTCGCGCGGGCCGGAGTCGACGGCGTGCTGATCGGGGAGGCGCTGATGCGCTCGCCCGATGTCGAGGCGGCATGCCGCGGGCTGGTGGGGCTGCCGGAAACGCTCCACCCGTAACGCCGGCCCTACGATTGTCGCCGTGACCAAGACCAAGTTCTGCGGCATCACGCGCCTCGACGACGCCGAGCTCGCGGTCAGCGCGGGCGCCTGGGCGATCGGGCTGATCTTCTGGCCGCGCTCGCCGCGCCGCTGCGAGCCCGACCGGGCGGCCGAGATCGCCGCGTCGGTGAAGCGGCGCGCCGAGGTCGTCGGGGTGTTCGTCAACGCCACGCTCGACCACGTCGCGCGGACGGCCGACGGCGTGGGGCTGACGATGGTCCAGCTGCACGGGGACGAGGGGCCTGCCTACTGCGCCGAGGCGGCCCGCCGCACCGGCTGCAAGGTGATCAAGGCGGCGCGCGTGCACAGCCGCGCCGACGTCCAGGCGCTGGCCGCATTCCACACCGACTATCACCTCCTCGACAGCTTCACCGCCGGCGTTCCCGGCGGCACCGGCGAGACGTTCTCGTGGGAGCTCGCGCGCCGGTACGGCCGCGCCGCCCACGCGGTCCCGGTCATCCTGTCGGGCGGGCTGACCCCCGACAACGTCGCGGACGCGATCGCCGCGGTCCATCCGTACGCGGTCGACGTCGCCAGCGGCGTCGAGCTGAGCCCCGGTCGTAAGGACCCGGGCAAGCTCGCTGCGTTTGCGGAGGCGGTCCGGGCGGCGACGGGTGCCAGGATCGCCGCGCGATGAGCACGATCGAGCACCGGTTCGGGCCGTACGGCGGCCAATATGTGCCCGAGACGCTGATGCCCGCGCTGTTCGAGCTCGAGGACGCGTGGGTGGCGGCGCGCGAGGACTCCGGCTTCCGCGCACAGCTCGGCGCGCTCCTGCGCGACTTCGTCGGGCGACCGTCGCCGCTGTACCCGGCGGCGCGCCTGAGCGAGGCCGCCGGACACCCGATCTGGCTCAAGCGCGAGGACCTCAACCACACCGGCGCCCACAAGATCAACAATGCGCTCGGCCAGGCGCTGCTGGCCAAGCGGATGGGAAAGCGGCGGATCATCGCCGAGACCGGCGCCGGCCAGCACGGCGTCGCCGCCGCCACCGCGTGCGCGCTGCTCGACCTCGAGTGCATCGTGTACATGGGCACCGAGGACATGCGCCGCCAGCGCCCGAACGTCGAGCGCATGGGGCTGCTCGGCGCGGTCGTCGAACCGGTGCGGGCGGGCGCCCGGACGTTGAAAGAGGCGGTCTCGGCGGCGATTCGCGACTGGGTGACCAATGTCGAGAGCACCCACTACATCATCGGCTCGTGCGTCGGGCCGGCGCCGTTCCCCGCGTTGGTCCGGGACCTCCAGCGCGTGATCGGCGACGAAGCGCGGGCCCAGATGCTCGAACGCACCGGCCGCCTACCCCAGCGCGTGATCGCATGCGTCGGAGGCGGCTCGAACTCGATCGGCATGTTCGTCCCGTTCGTGGATGACGCTCAGGTCGAGCTGGTCGGGGTAGAGGCCGCCGGCGAGGGGATCGAGACCGGCCGTCACGGGGCCCCGTTGACCGTCGGCGGGGGGGCCGGCATATTGCACGGCGCGCTCTCGGCGATCATGCAGGACGAGGACGGCCAGATCCTCGAGGCGCACTCGATCTCGGCGGGGCTCGACTATCCGGGCACCGGGCCCGAGCACGCGTGGCTGCGGGACACCGGCCGTGCGCACTACCACGCGATCACCGACAGGGAGGCCCTCGATGCGTTCGCGCTGACCGCGCGCCTGGAGGGCATCATCCCCGCGCTCGAGAGCGCCCACGCGATCGCCTGGGCGCTCGCCCATGGACCGAGCGAGCTCGATCTGGTTTGCCTGTCCGGCCGCGGCGACAAGGATCTCGCCGAGGCGCTCGAGCTCCTCGGACGGTCATGAGCGGTGGCGGGACCGCATGAGCGGGATCGAGGCCCGGTGACGGGGATCGAGCGAATCGCGGAGGCGTTCGAGTCGGCGCGCGCCAGCGGGCGGCGGGCGGCGCTGATGCCCTACCTGATGGGCGGCTTCCCAGACCTCGACACCTCGCGCCGGATCGGTCTCGCATACGCGGACTCGGGGGCGGACCTGATCGAGCTGGGCATCCCGTTCTCGGATCCGCTCGCCGACGGACCCGTGATCCACGCGGCGGCGACGGCGGCGCTTCGCGCCGGCGTCAACCTGTACGACGTGCTCGAGGTCGGACGGGCGATCTCCGAACGTGTTCCGGTCGTGGTCATGTGCTACGCGAACCCGATCTTCGCCCGCGGGCTCGAGCGGTTTGCCGACGCGCTGCTCGACGCCGGCGCGAGCGGACTGATCGTCCCCGACCTGCCGCTCGAGGAGGCGACCGATGCGCTCGAGGCGTGCGACGCGCGTGGGCTCGCGCTCGTGCCACTGGTCGCGCCGACCACGCCGGACGAGCGCCTCGCCCGGATCGGGGCGCAGGCGCGAGGCTTCGTCTACACGGTGTCGCTGACCGGAACCACGGGCGAGCGCGCGGGGGTCGCCGAAGGGCTGGCCGCGGTGGTGCGGCGCGCGGCGGCGCACACGGACGTCCCGGTCGCCGTCGGGTTCGGGATCTCCACCGCCGAGCAGGCCGCGGCTGCGGCGGCCGCGGGCGCCGACGGCGTGATCGTCGGGAGCCGGCTCGTCCGCGCCGCGGGCCCCGGCGGAGGGGCGGGCGGGGGCGCAGCCGGCGAGGATGTGGTCAGCGGCGGGGTGGGCGGGGATGGGGTGGGCGGGGATCCAGTCTCCCGGGTCGCCGCGCTCGTGCGCGAGCTCGCGGCAGGCCTGGCGACTCGCCCCTGAGCTAGCATCCACGGCGAGATGGGCATCATCCTCACCGCCACCGCCGGTCTTTGCCTGTGGATCATCCTGTGGTCGCTGAACATCAGCGGCCTTGACAGCATCCTGATCGGCATCGTGATGGTGCTGATCGCGCTTGGCATCTACCAGCTGCTGCCGTTCCTGCCCGGCCGGCGGGACTAGCCCGCGGGCTGCTCGGGTATGCGAAGCGGGGTGCTCGCACGCGGTCGGGCGGCATGCGCATGTGCGCTGCTCGCCGCCGTGGTTGCGGGCTGCAGCTCGTCCGGGTCGGCCAACTCGAGCGTGACCGTCTCGGGCAACGTGCTGAGGATCTATGTCAGCGCCGCGGCGACCGATCAGCCGCAGGTTGCCCAGGACGTCCTCGACGCCGAGCAGCTGGCGTTCGGAGCGGGACCGCACCGCGTGGGCAACTACTCGATCCAGATGCGCACGGTGCGCGGCAGTACGATCTCCGCGCAGGCGCGGACCGTGATCCAGGACACAAGCTCGATCGCGTACCTGGGCGAGGTCGTTCCCGGCGCCTCCTACGCCTCGCTCGGGATCACCAATGCGCTCGACATCCTCCAGGTCACGCCCACCGACACCGCGCTCGAGCTGACCCAGACCAGTCCCGCGGTGGCGAACGCTCCCGACGGGTACTACGAGTCGCTCAGCACCTACGGGCGAACGTTCGCGCGGGTCGTGCCGAGCAGCGCCGCGGAGGCCAGGGCGCAGGTGCAGGAGATGCAGGCGCTCGGAGTGAGGAAGCTGTACGTCTCCTCGGACGGAAGCGACTACGGGGCCGCGATCGCGTACGCGGTCAGCCACGACGTCGGCGCCGGGATCACGGTCGTCGGCAGCCAGGCGGCGGCCGACGGCGTGTTCTACGGCTCGGCCTCGCCGGCCGCCGCCGCGGGCTTCTTCAACCGGGTCGCCGGCTCGAACCCGTCGGCCAAGCTGTTCGGTCCCTCGGGCCTCGACGCGCCCGCGTTCGTCTCGGCGCTGTCACCGGCAGCTCGGAATGTGTACATCACGGTGCCCGGCTTCCTCAAGGCCGACCTGACCCCGGCGGGCGCCACGTTCGTCACGCAGTTCAAGTCGACCTTCGGCCACGAGCCGGCCCCGCAGGCGATCTTCGGCTACGAGGCGATGGCGGCCGTGCTGGCGGTGCTCAAGGAGGCCGGCACGGCGGTCAACGACCGCGCGACGGTCGTCAAGGACTTCTTCGCGATCAAGAACCGCCCGTCGGTGCTCGGCACCTACTCGATCAACTCGAACGGGGACACGAGCATTGCGCCGTTCGTGTTCAGCCGCTTGCAGGGCGGGCAGCTGGTGCCCTTCAAGTTCGTGTCGGCGGGGTGAGGCTCGCGACGGCGTCGAACCGGGGGGCGTTGAGGTGGGCGATGCTCGCGCTGGGGGTGTTGGCCGCGCTGATCGGCGTCGACGCCTGCGGCTCGACCTCCGACCGGACGCTCGCCGCGACCCGTATTCGCGGCCGGACCCTGACGATCTATGCCAGCGGCCCGCTGCGCGGCCCCTCGACGGTCAGCGGTGAGGCGGTGATCGACGGCGCCCAGGTGGCCCTCGACCAGGTGCATGGCCGGATCGGCGAGTACCGGATCGCGCTCAAGGTCCTCGACGACGCCACCGTCGCACGCGGCGGCTGGGACCCCGGACAGACGACGATCAACGTGCAGATGGCCGTGCTCGACCCGACGACGATCGGCTACGTCGGCGACTTCAACTCCGGCGCGAGCGCGATTTCGATCCCGCCGCTCAACCGCGCGGGCATTCCACAGGTGAGCCCGACCAGCGCCGCCGTGGGGCTGACCTCGGCCGCGCTCGGCGCCTTCCCCGGTGAACCGCAGAAGTACTACCCGACCGGTATCCGGACGTTCGCCCGGGTGGTGCCGAACGACAGGATTCAGGCGATCGCGCAGGTTCGCGTCCAGCAGGAGATGGGCTGCGCGTCGACCTACGTGCTCGACGACGGCGAGGTCGACGGCTCCGATGCCGCGCGCAGCTTCGTGGTGGCCGCCCAGGCCGCGCACCTGCGTCTCGCCGGCGTGGGGACGTTCCCGCGCGACGCTACCAGCTACCAGGCGCTGGCGACGGGGATCGCGCAGACCGCCCCGGATTGCGTGATGATCGCGGCCGATACGGAGTCGGGCGCGGTTCTGCTCACCAGTGATCTGGCCGCGGCGATGCCGACCGTGAAGATCTTCGGCACGGCCGGTCTCGCCGAGACCACGTACGCGGATCCGTCGCACGGCGGCATCCCGCTGTCGGTGGATCCGCGCGTCGTGCTCACCTCGCCGACCCTCGCGGTGAACGAGTACCCGCCGTCCGCGCGCTTGTTCAACGCCGCCTACACGCGCCGGTTCGGCCCACCCGAGCCCGACGCGATCTTCGGCTACGAGGCGATGAGCCTGATGCTGGGCGCGATCGAGCGCGCCACCCACCGCGGGACCGAGCCGGCCGTCCGCTCGCGGGTGCGCTCCGCGATCTTCGCCACCCACGACCGCCACAGCGTGCTCGGGACGTACGGCATCAACCGAAACGGCGACACGAGCCTGCAGCGCTACGGGGTGTACGGCATCGTTCAGGGTCGCCTCACGTTCTTGGAGGCGATCGACGCCTGAGCGGGGCTCCATTTGTCGCTTTGGGCTCTATTTGTCGGATTTGTGTTGCGTTAGGCTGTCCGCCGGGCGCTTGGCGTTGTCCGAACACGGGATTACGCTGCGCCGTCACGGATCGTGGAGATCCGGGACTGACAGTTCGAGGAGGTCATATGAGGCAGTTTTTCGCGAAGGGGCTGAGCGGCTTGTTGGTCCTCGGCTCCGTGGTCGCCGTCGCCGCGTGCGGCAGCAGCAGTAAAAGCAGTACCAGCAGTGCCAGCAGCAGTGCCAGCAGCGGCGCGAGCAGCAGCTCCGCCAGCAACACGGTCGACATCTACTCGGACCTGCCGCTCACGGGAGCGGTCACCGCGCAGACGATCCCGGCGCTGAACGGGGAGAAGCTCGCACTCTCCCAGACTGGGTACAAGGCGGGGCAGTGGAAGGTCAACTTCATCTCGCTGAACGACGCGACGGCGACGTCACCGACTAACTACGACCTTCCCACATGTCAGGAAAACGCCCGTAAAGCGGCGACCGACCCGAAGGCCGTCTACATGGTCGGTCCGTTCAACTCGGGCTGCGCCAAGGTCGAGATCCCGATCACCAACCAGGCCGGTCTCGCGCAGGTCAGCCCCGCGAACACGTATCCGGGGCTGACGACAAACGACCCCGGCACGTCGTCGGGTGAGCCCGGGATCTACTACCCGACGGGGAAGCGGACGTATCTGCGGATCGTTCCGCGGGACACCATCCAGGGCCAGGCGGGCCTGGTGGCGATGAAGCAGGAGGGCTGCACCCGCGTCGCGGTGTCCGACGACAAGACGCCGTACGGCGTCGGGCTGGCCACGCAGGTTCAGCTGCACGGGAAGGACTACGGGATCACGGTCACGAGCGTCACCCCCCTCGACCCGACGTCGCCGAACTTCCGTTCGTACGCGTCGACGGTCAAGTCGCAGGGGGCGAACTGCGCCTACACCGCGTTCGACCCGCCGGGCGAGGTGGAACTGGTCAAGGACATCAACGCCGCGGTTCCGACCGCCAAGATCTTCGGCGGTGACGGCGTCTGCTCTGGCGGGGAGACGAACCCGGCGAAGGGCGGGTTCCCCGCGAGCATCGCGCCGCTGTTCTTCTGCACGGTCGCGACGCAGGGGCTGACCACGTATCCGGGCGGCATTGCGTTCCTTGCCGCCTACAAGAAGGCATACGGTGTCTCGGACCCGGACCCGTACTCGATCTACGGCTACGAGGACATGCAACTCGCGCTGCGGACGATCGCGAAGCTCGGTGCCCAGGGCAACAGCAAGTCTGCCGTGCTGGCGGCGCTGTTCGCGACCAAGAACTACCACGGCGCGATCGGCACCTACTCGTTCGACAAGAACGGCGACACGACGCTGACGTCGTACGGTCTGTATAAGGTTGGCTCCGACGGCAACCCATTGTTCAGTAAGACCATCACAGTCCCCTAACAAGCAAACAAGGTGGAGCGGGGCCGTTGCAACGGCCCCGCTCCACGGCTAGGCTGGAGCGGGGGTTCATGGAAGCAAGATCGCTCCCCACAAGAACCGCGCCGTCGGTTGTCAGGAATGGCCTGCTCGAGATACGGCGCGCAGCCGGCAAATGGGGGCTCGTGGCGCTGCTGGTGGCGTTCCCGGTCTACTTCGCTGCGCACGACCTCGTCACCGGGTATCCCGGGTACGCGCACGGCCAGGCGACCAGGATCCACGATCTCACCTACCTCGGAACGAACCTCGTCCAGGGCGTCTCGAACGGCGCGATCTGGTCGCTGATCGCGATCGGGTACACGCTCGTGTACGGGATCATCGAGCTGATCAACTTCGCCCACGGCGACGTGTTCATGATCGGCTCGTTCACTGGTGTCAGTGTCTGGACCGGCCTCGGGCTCGGCCTGGCCACGTCGACGCTCGGCTTGGTGGTCGGCCTCCCGGTTGCCCTGCTGGTGTGCATGATCGTCTGCGGCGCGCTCAACGTGCTGATCGAGCGCGTTGGCTACCGGCCCTTGCGGGGCGCGCCGAGGCTGGCTCCGCTGATCACTGCCGTCGGGTTCTCCTTCATCCTGCAGAACATCGGGCTGCTGTGGCGCGGGGGGTCGACCGTCGGCGTGTCCGACCTGATCCACGAGAACAGCACCGTGGTCCAGATATCCGGGGTCGTGATTCATCGGGCGGACGTGCTCTCGATCGCGGTCACGATCCCGCTCGTGATCGTGCTGGGTTGGTTCGTCAGCCGAACGCGTCAGGGCCGGGCGATGCGCGCCACCGCCCAGGACCCCGAGGCTGCGCGGCTGATGGGGATCAACGTCGACTGGACGATCTCGCTCACGTTCCTCATCGGCGGGGCCCTCGCCGGCGCCGCTGGACTCGTGTATGCGCTCTACGAGACGACGATCTGGTACCTGCAGGGGTTCGAGGCGGGGCTGATCGCGTTCACGGCCGCGGTGATGGGGGGAATCGGGAACCTTCGCGGAGCCGTGCTCGGCGGGTTGATCATCGGCTGCATCCAGCAGACGATCGACGCCCGCGTCGGGCCCCAGTGGACGCCGTTCTTCGTGTTCGGTCTGCTGATCATCGTCCTGGTCCTGCGCCCGCAAGGACTGCTCGGCGAGGAGACGAGGGAGGCCGGGTGAACGAGCTGCGCGCGCAGCTGCAGGAATGGAAGGAGGCGATCGAGCGCCTGCTTCCTCCTTGGTGGCCGCGCGCGCTGGCAGTGCTGCTCATCGTATTCGGCCTGATCCTGCCTCAACTCTTCACGGTGACCAGCAGCTTCATCAACACGGAGATCCTGGCCCTGACGTACGTGATGTTCGCGCTCGGTTTGAACATCGTCGTCGGCTTTGCCGGCCTGCTCGACCTCGGTTACGTCGCCTTCTTCGCGCTCGGCTCATACGCGTTCGGGTGGCTCGGCTCGGGCTGGTTCTTCAAGGCGCACGTGCACATCCTCGTCCACGGATCCGCCGCCGCGGTGCCGGGCATCCACCTGAACTTCGTGCTGATCCTGATCTGCGCCGGGCTCTTCACCGCTTTCGCCGGCGCGGTCATTGGCGTGCCGACGCTGCGGTTGCGCGGCGACTACATCGCGATCGTGACGCTCGCGTTCGGCGAGATCATCCGCGTGTTCGCGCTCCAGGGACCGTCGCTGAAGATCTTCGGGATGCCACTGACCGGCGGCGAGCTCGGAATCAGCGGCACCGACCTTCCGTTCCTCCCGGGGATCGGCACGTTCACCGAGCTCGACATCAGACCCTGGTACTACACGATCTTCGTGCTGGTCCTGATCACGCTGTTCGTCAACGTGCGGGTGCGCGATTCCCGGCTCGGGCGAGCGTGGATCGCGCTGCGCGAGGACGAGGTCGCCGCCGTCTCGATGGGCATCCCGCTGGTGCGCACGAAGCTGCTCGCCTACGCGCTGGGAGCGGCGTTCGGCGGCATCGCGGGCGCATTCCTGGGCGCATACACGACGCTGATCGACGCCGGGGAGTTCCAGTTTGGCTTCTCCATCTTCGTCCTCTCGATGGTGATCCTCGGCGGCCTGGGATCGATCTGGGGGGTCGTACTGGGCGCGATGCTGCTCGCCAACATCAATTACTACCTGATCCCGGACGTGTTCAATTCACTGCCCGGCGACTTGGGTCTGAACTTCAGCCTGACCGATCTCCAGGTGAGCATCTTCGGCTTCCTGCTCGTGATAGTCATGGTGCTGCGTCCGCAAGGGCTGATTCCCGAGCGGCGGCGAAAGCTCGAGCTCACCAGGGGGATCGGTGAGACCGAGCTGGAGGAGCCCCAGGCGGAACGGGCCTGGGCAAGCGTCGAGCCCGGGGAGGCGGTGCAATGACCGTCGAGGTGCAGGCGCCCACGCAGACCTCCGACGGGCTGCCGATCCTCAGCGCCGAGGACGTGTCGAAGGTGTTCGGCGGCCTGGTGGCCGTCAATCAGGTTTCGTTCGACATCCCGGCCGGATCGATCGTGTCGATCATCGGCCCCAACGGTGCCGGGAAGACGACGTTCTTCAACATGCTCACGGGTCTCTACAAATCGTCCAGCGGACGGATCGTGTTCTCGGGCCGGGACATCACCCACGATCGACCCGACGTCATCACGAAGCTCGGGGTCGCCCGTACGTTCCAGAACATCCGGCTGTTCGGCGCGATGACCGCGCTCGAGAACGTCGTCGTCGGCCGGCACTGCAGGATGCGCGCGGGATTGTTCGGGTCGATCGTGCGCGCGCCCTGGGTTCGTGCCGAGGAGCGAGCGGTGCAGGAGCGGGCGGCTGAGGCGCTCTCGTACGTGGGATTGCGCTCCCGCCAGTTCGGGCAGCTTGCCAGCAACCTCAGCTACGGCGACCAACGCCGGGTCGAGATCGCCCGTGCGCTGGCCTCCGATCCGAAGCTGCTTCTGCTCGATGAGCCCACCGCCGGCATGAACCCGCAGGAGTCCGCGGCGCTGACCGAGTTCATGCGCAAGCTGCGCAACGACCTCGAGCTGACGATCCTCCTCATCGAGCACGACATGAAGGTCGTGATGGGCGTCTCTGAGCGGATCACGGTGCTCGACCACGGCGAGAAGATCGCCGAAGGACCCCCGGCCGAGGTCCGCGAGAACGAGCGCGTGATCGAGGCGTACCTCGGAAAGCAGAGCACTGAGGCGCCGCCGTCAGGCGCCGCCGACCATCCCAGCTGATGACGCTCCTCCAGGTCGACAACATCCACACCTACTACGGCGCGATCGAAGCACTTCGGGGCGTGTCGCTGAGCGTCGAGGAAGGGGAGGTCGTAACGATCATCGGCTCCAATGGCGCCGGCAAGTCGACCACGCTGCGCTCGATCTCCGGACTCACGCCGGCCAGGTCGGGCAAGGTCATGTTCGACGGGCAGGAGATAACTCGTGTCCCGGCGCACGAGATCGTCGACTGCGGGATCGCGCTCGCCCCGGAGGGACGCCACTGCTTCACCCGGATGACGGTCCGCGAGAACCTCGATATGGGTGCGTACCGCCGCCGCGACGATGGTATCGACGAGGACCTCGAGCGCGTTTTCGACCTGTTCCCGCGCTTGAAGGAGCGCGAGCGCCAGAAGGCGGGAACGATGTCGGGTGGAGAGCAGCAGATGCTGGCGATCGGCCGGGCGCTGATGGCCCGGCCCAAGCTGCTGATGCTGGACGAGCCCTCGATGGGGATCGCGCCGATCCTCGTGCAACGGATCTACGAGACGATCGCCGAGATCAACCGTCAGGGTGTGGCGATCCTGCTGGTCGAGCAGAACGCGAACTACGCGCTCGACATCTCAAAGCGGGGCTACGTGCTGGAGACGGGCGAGGTGGCGCTCACCAACGAATCGGCTCAGCTGCGAAACGACCCGGCCGTGCAGAGGGCTTACCTGGGGACATGATCGTCGTCGCGTTGATCGGCGCCAGGGCGCTGTACCTGCTGTTCGTGTGGCTGCTGTCCGCCGCGATGGCGTCGTGGGTGTCCGATCGAAAGGGGTACGGCGAGCGGGTCGGCCTGGCCTTCGGCCTGATCCTGTCCGCGGTCGGGTTGCTGATCGTGCTCGTGCTGCCCGGGCGCCCGGGCTCGAAATGGAAGCTCGAGGGCTGGCGACCGCGTCGGCGCACCCGGCGGGGCCAGTAGATCCGCGATTGGGTCAGGTCCACTAGCTTGCTATCGGCTGAGGTCCGCTAGCTCGGGCATCGGACGGGTCCACTGGTGCGCGGACGAACCGGC
>Ga0187766_10001821_pt1 | contig 12541 bp, 9 predicted proteins | sample 0216_QUI02_MP05__4_FD_132971 | JGI IMG/M metagenome (GOLD analysis project Ga0187766, IMG submission 132971) | Tropical peat soil microbial communities from peatlands in Department of Meta, Colombia - 0216_QUI02_MP05_20_MG | ecosystem: Environmental > Terrestrial > Soil > Wetlands > Peat ... | reverse complement strand
CAGTGCGTGCCGGAGGCGAACACGGCGCGGGCCGCGGCGTCCTCGATCATGGCGCCGACCGCGGCGTCGTTCACCGAGATGTTGAGCGGCACGGCCACGCAGCCCGAGCGCAGGATGCCGAAGGTCGCCAGCGCCATCTCCAGGCTGCTGTCCATGAGGATGGCGATGCGCTCGCCGGGGCGCAGCCCGAGCGCGGCGATCCCGTTGGCGATCCGGGCGGTGTCCCGTTCGAACTCGGCCCAGCTCAGGCGCCGCGACCCTTCCACCAGCGCCGTGCGCGCGCCGCGCCAGCGGCCGTGGCGTGCGATCAGCTCCGGCAGCAGCGGCTCGGGCGCCTCGAACCAGCCCATCGGCGTGCCTCGAGTCGGCGGTGCCGTCAGTAGTGGTACTGCACCGTCACGGCCCAGGTGCGCGGCGGGCCGTAGAAGCCGATCTGACTGATGCCGCCGATGAAGGAATTGGCGGGCCCGATCGGCGGATCGCCGAAGTCATAGCCCGCGACGCGGTAGTACTTGTTGGCGAGGTTCTTGCCGTCGAGCGAGACGCGCCAGGCCTTGTCGCTCGTCTCGAAGGCAAGCCCGGCGTTCAGGAGGCCGTAGGCCGGCTGGTCGGTCACGCTCGCGGTGGTGTTGGCCACCTTGGCGAAGCTCCTCCAGTCGTAGCCCGCGCGCGCCGTGACCGCGCCCGCCTGCAGGTCCCAGGTGTAGACGGCGTTGCCCGAGACGGTCCAGGCCGGCGCGTTGATCGGCCGGTTGAACGCCTCGAGATTGACGGCGCCGACGCCGGGCGTGCAGCCGGGATCGGCGGTGAAGATGCTGCACGGAACCAGGTAGTCCTTGTAGTAGGAATCGAGGTAGCCGGCGTTGAGGCCGAGCGTCAGCGGACGGATCGGGTGCCACGCGGCCTGCAGCTCCGCGCCCTGATTGATCTGCTTGCCGGCGTTGAGGACCGCGGTGAGGTTGGTCGGCGCGCCGCCGACGCTCACGAACTGCTGCACGCCGATCTGCGCATCCTTGTAGGGGTCGTAGAACGCCGCCGCATTCAGCAGCAGTGTCCCGTCCAGCCAGGTGGACTTCACGCCCAGCTCGTAGTTGTCGGCGGTCTCGGAGTTGTAGCCGTTCTCGGTGCCCGGATAGACCAGCGCATTGCCGCGCATGTCGAAGCCGCCGCTCTTGAAGCCGCGGCTGTAGCTCAGGTAGCCCATCAGATGCGGGGTGAAGTGATAGTCGAGGCCGAGCCGCGGGGTGATGTTCACGAACGCACGGTTGCCGGTGTAGTTCGTGACCACGCCGGGATCCGGGAAGAACCCGGCCGGCACCTGGTTGGGATCGAAGAAGGTCGTGCCGGGCACGAGCTGCGTCGGCGCGATGCTCGCGTAGTCGGCCTGATATACCGTGGCGGTCTTCTGGTCCTCGTTCCAGCGCACGCCGGCATCGAGGTTGAGGCTGTCGGTGAGCTTCCAGGAGGTATCGCCGTAGAGCGCCTCGCTCTTGGTGCGCACGCAGCCGTTCACCAGCTCGGTGATGTAGAGATCGAACGCGGGAATGCCCAGCAGCGTCAGCGTGCCGATCGAGCCGTTGTAGTCGCCGCAGGCGGTGCTGTCCATGTAGAAGACTCCGCCCACCGCCTTGACGAGATCGTTGTGGAAGGTGAGCTGCGCCTCGCCCGAGGCCTGATGATCGTAGATCTTGGCCGGGACCTCGAACAGGTTCTGTTCCAGGTGGGCGAAGTTGATGAACTGCTGGCCGCGGCCCTCGTAGTAGGCGCCGACGATCTTCAGGTCGAGCTGGCTCGTCAGGCTCTGCGTGTAGGTGGCCGAGTAGCCGTCGCGGTGGAAGAAATCCTTGTCCACCGGCATGTCGTCGTACATATCGAAGGGGTTGCTCAACTGCGGCACCAGGTAGTTGTTGAGCCGCTGCCCTCCCGAGGCATTGGAGTTGTCGAGGATGTCGTCGGCGATCAGCCGCAGCTTCGAGCTCTCACCCCAGGTGAAGGTCAGGTTGGCGCGCCCGACGAGGATGTCCTTGTTCGAGACCTGCGCACCGATCTCGGTGTCGGGCGCCGGCACGCCGCCCGGCTGCGCCAGCACCTCGCCGTAGCCGTCGTGCTTGAGATAACCCACCGCGACGCCGAAGTACACGTGATCGGCGATGAGCGGCATCGAGGCATTGAGCTTGTAATCGCGCTCGTCATAGTTGCCCGCGGTCACGGAGGCCGTGAGGCTCGCGGGACCTGCGATGTCGCGCGTCACGTACTTGAGCGCCCCGGCGATGGTGTTCTTGCCGTACAGCGTGCCCTGCGGGCCGGACAGCACTTCGAGGCGCTCGACGTCCAGTACGTCCAGCAGCCCCGCCTGCGGCCGCGCCATGTAGACGTCGTCGACGTAGACCCCGACTCCGGGGTCGAAGCCCCACAGCGGGTCGCTCTGGCCGACGCCGCGGATGTAGATGTTGATGGTGCTGCTGGTGGCGCGGTCCTGGGAGATCTTCAGGTTCGGCACGAAGCTGCCGAGATCCTCGATGTTGGTAATCGCCTGCGTCTGGATGGTATCGGCGGTCACCGCCGACACGGTGAGCGGCACGTCCTGCAGATTCTCGCTGCGCCGCCGCGCGGTCACCACCACTTCCTGGATCCCGGCGCTCTCGGCGGCGCCCTCAGCCTGGGCGGCTGCGCCGCCGCTGGCCGTCTGTGCCGGCAGTGCCGCCGGCACCAGCAGCGTGCCGCAGGCCGTGAGCCACGCCGTCAGCGGCGCCCGTGCGTAGTTGTTCATGTGATCCCCCCGGGTACTTATTCAACAACTGTTGAGAATATATTCAACAATCGTTGAAACCGTCAAGGCCGCGCGCCGGGTTTGCCGCGCGGCTCGAATCCCGGGAAACTGTTGGGGGCCTCCATCAATGTTGCAGCGCACCAGAATGAAGAAGAAGACCGCGGAACGGCCGGCAAAGGAGCGGATCCTGGACGCCGCCGAGCAGCTGTTCGCGCAGCGTGGCTTCTACGGCGTCTCGCTGCGCGATATCACGCAGTCGGCGGGAGTGGACGTCGCCCTGGTGAGCTACCACTTCGGCGGCAAGCGCGAGCTCTTTACCGCGGTGTTCGAGCGGCGCGCCGAGGTGCTCAACCGCGAGCGGCTCGAGCTGCTCGAGGAAGTCCGGCGGCGCGCGCTGCCGGCGGCCCCCTCGCTCGAGGCGATCGCCAACGCCTTCTTCGAGCCGCTGCTCGAGCGCTCCGCGCGCGGCGGCCCCGGCTGGAAGAGCTACTTCGCGCTGGTCGCCTATGTGAACAACTCGCCGGAGTTCGGCCCGATGATGATGACGCGCCACTTCGACCCGCTGGTCGACAGATTCATCACCGTGCTGTGCGAGGCCCTGCCCGAATGTCCGCCGCGCGAGATCTACTGGGGCTACCAGTTCCTCACCGGAGCCCTCACTCTGACCTTCGCCGAGACCGGCCGCCTCGACAAGCTCTCGGGCGGCCTGTGCCGCTCCTCCGACCTCGACAGTGTGCGTGAGCGACTGGCGCCGTACGTCGCCGCCGGCTTCCGCGCGCTGTGCGCGCGCGCCGTGGCGGCCGCCCCGGGCCGGGCGAAGCTGCGGCCGGCGCGCCAGCCGCGCCGCCGCCGATGAAATACCGCCACAGTTTCCACGCAGGCAACTTCGCCGACGTACACAAGCACGTGACGCTGCTCGCGCTGCTCGCGGCGCTGAAGCGCAAGCCGAAGGGATTTCTCTACTTCGACACGCACGCCGGCCGCGGCGGCTACGACCTCTCGGGCGGCAGCGCGGAGGCGGCCGCCGGCATCGGGCGCTTCCTCGCAGGCGAGCCGCGCGCGCCGGAGCTGCGGCACTACGCGCAGCTGCTCGGGCGGCTGCGCGCGGCGCGCGGCTCGAGCCGCTTCTACCCGGGTTCGCCGCTCATCGCGCTCGAGGAGCTGCGGCCGCAGGACCGCGCGGTGCTGGTCGAGTGGCAGGCGGCGGAGGCGCAGGCGCTCAAGGCCGCGGTCGGCGACGCCGGCTCGCGGGGGGCGGCGCAGCGGGCGTTGCCGCGCGCGCGCATCGAGCAGGGCGACGGCCTGAAGCTGCTGCGCGCGGCGCTGCCGCCAGCCGAGCGGCGCGCACTGATCTTCATCGATGCGCCGTTCGAGGAGACGCGCGCGGAGTTTGTGCGGATCACGGCGGCGATCGGCGACGCGCTGCGGCGCTTCGCGACCGGAGTGTTCGCCGTCTGGTACCCGATCAAGGAACAGCGGGTCACGTCGGCCTGGCACGCCGAGTTCTCGCGTGCAGTCGCCGCGCCGACGCTCGCCGCGGAGCTGTGGCTCTATCCGCGCGACTCGCGCGTCTCGCTCAACGGCTCGGGACTGCTGATCGCGAATCCGCCCTGGCAGACCGGGGAACGCATGCACGCGTGGCTGCCCGAGCTGGCGGCGGCGCTCGGCGCCGGAGCTGCGGGAGGCACGCAGGTCCGGATGCTGTCACAATAGGTTAAATGAACGCCGCACCCGATCCCTACGGAGTCGTCGGGCATCCGATCGGCCACAGCCTGTCGCCGTTCATTCACGGCATGTTCGCGCGCGAGACCGGACAGGCGATGAGCTATCGCCTGTACGACGTGTCCGCGGGCGAGTTCGCGGGGTTCGTCGCCGGATTCTTCGACCGCGGCGGCCGCGGACTCAACATCACGGTGCCGCACAAGATCGCGGCGGTGGAGGCCGCCAACGAGCTCACCGCGCGCGCCGCGCATGCCGCCTCGGTGAACACCCTGGCGTTGCGCGACGACGGCACCATTCTCGGTGACAACACCGACGGCGCGGGCCTGGTGCGCGACCTGTGCGACAACCTCGGTCTGGTGATCACCAACCGGCGCATGCTCATCATCGGCGCCGGCGGCGCCACCCGCGGCATCCTCGCGCCGCTGCTCGGCCTGTCACCCACCCTGGTAGTGATCGCCAACCGCACGCCCGAGCGCGCCGCCGCGCTGGCCGCCGCCTTCGCTGACCTCGGCGCCACGCACGGCGTGGGATTCGATGACATCGGCACCGAGCCCTTCGATTTCATCATCAACGCGACCTCGGCCAGCCTCTCGGGCCAGATGCCGCCGGTGCCCGCGGGCGCCGTCGGCCGCGGGACGGTGTGCTACGACCTCGCCTACGGCCGCGCGGCGACCGCCTTCGTCGACTGGGCGCGCGCCCACGGCGCCGCGCAGGCGCTGCAGGGCTGGGGCATGCTGGTCGAGCAGGCCGCGGAGTCGTTCCGGCTGTGGCGCGGCATACGCCCGTCGACGGCCACGGTGCTGGCGGCGCTCAAGGAGCGGTCGGCGAACCTCTAGCGCATCGTGACGAATTCCTCCGCGCTCGTCGGATGGATCGCCACGGTGTCGTCGAAGTCCTTCTTGGTGGCGCCCATGCGCACCGCTACCGCGAATCCCTGCAGCATCTCGTCGGCCCCCGGCCCCACGACGTGCAGCCCCACGATGCGCTGCTCGGGGCCGAGCGTCACGAGCTTCATCTCGGTGCGCGGCTTGGCCCCCGTCACCGCGTGATAGAGCGGCACGAAGCTCGAGCGGAAAACCCTGACGTCGTCGTTTCCGTAGCGCGCCCGGGCCGCGGGCTCGGTGAGCCCGACCGTGCCGATCGGCGGATGCCCGAAGATCACCGTCGGGATGTTGTCGTAGTCAACATGCCGCGCCGCCTGACCTCCGAACAGGCGATCGGCAAGCCGCCGGCCGGCGGCGATCGCGACCGGCGTGAGCTGCGCCCTTCCGGCGACATCGCCCACTGCGTAGACGCCGTCGGCGCTGGTCGCCTGGTACATGTCGGTGGCGATGAAGCCGCTCGCATCGAGCCGGACTCCGGCCCGCTCGAGGGCGAGATCGGCGACCGTGGCTTCCCTGCCGATGGCCCAGAGCAGGCAGTCGCAGGGGCCGACGCTGCGGCCGTCGGCGAACGTCGCAACGAGCGCGCCGTCGGTATCGCGAGCGACGAAGCCCGGCTTGATGTCGGTCACCACCGTGACGCCCGCCGCGCGCAGCCTCGCCAGGCTCGTCTCGCCGATCATCGGGTCGAAGCTGCGCAGCGGCGCGGGTCCGCGCAGCACCAGCGTCGTCTGCGCGCCCAGGCCCGCGAAGATTCCGCTGAGCTCGACGGCGATGTAGCCGCCGCCCGCGACGACGACGCGCGGCGGCAGAGCCTCGAGCTCGAAGAAGCCGTCGGAGGTGATGCCGAGCTCCGCTCCCGGGATGCGCGGCACCTGGGGGCGCCCGCCGGTCGCAATGACGATGTGCGGGGCGGTCAGCGTGCGCCCGGCGGCGCTCACGGTGTGCGCATCGAGGAAGCTCGCCCGGCCGCGCACCAGCTCGACGTTGCGGCGGGCGAGGTTGGCGGCGTAGATGTCGTTGAGCTTCGTGATATAGGCGTCGCGCCGGTGCTTCAGCGCGCGCCAGTCGTGGCCAGCCCCCGCGGCCGCGAAACCGTACTCAGGCGCATCGTGCAGCGCGCCGCCGAGCTCCGCCGCGTTCCACATGATCTTCTTCGGCACGCAGCCGACGTTCACGCAGGTGCCGCCGAGGCGGCCCGACTCGATGAGCACGGCGCGCGCACCGCATTCGGCCGCGCGTTGCGCCGCCGCGAGCCCGCCGCTGCCGCCGCCGATCACCACCAGGTCGAATTTCTCGCCCATAAATACCTCGCACCGCCATGTTATCCGAGGAACCGCGGGCGGGGTTCCGCCGGTGGGGTCGGCTACAATGGCGCTACCGATGGACAACCCCTTACTTGGCCAGGATCCGCTGCCGCGCTTCGTGCAGATCCGACCCGAGCATGTGGAGCCGGCGGTGCGGGAGCTGCTGGCGCGCAACCGCGCGCGCATCGGCGAGCTCGCCGCTCTCCCCAAGCCGACCTTTGCGACGCTCATCGAGCCGCTCGAGGAGCTGCAGCACGGCATCACCCGCACCTGGTCCCCGGTGAGCCATCTCAACGCGGTGCTCAATTCCGACGCGCTGCGGGCCGGCTACAACGCCTGTCTGCCGCTGCTGTCGGCCTACCAGACCGATCTGGCGCAGAGCGAGCCCCTGTTCCGTGCCTATCGCACCATCGCCGAGCGCGACGCCGCGGCGCTCGCGCCGGTGCAGCGCCGGGTCATCGAGCACGCGGTGCGCGACTTTCGCCTCGCCGGCGTGGCCCTGCCGCCCGAGAAGAAGGCGCGCTTCAAGACCGTGATGCAGGAGCTCACGCAGCTGCAGGCGAAATTCGAGGAGAACGTGCTGGACGCGGCCAACGCCTGGAGCTGGCACGTCACCGACCCCGACGAGCTGCGCGGCCTCAACGCGATGCTCATCGAGCTGGCCGCGCGCCGTGCCCGCGAGCGGCAGCTGAGCGGCTGGATTCTCACCCTCGACCAGCCTACCTACGTCGCCGTGCTGACGGATGCCGAATCCGAGACCCTGCGCCGCGCCTTCTACGAGGCCTGGACCACGCGTGCCTCGGACCGCGGGCCGGGCGCCGGCCGCTGGGACAATTCCTCCGTGATGGAGGAGATCCTGCGCCTGAGATACGAGGCCGCACGGCTGCTCGACTTCCCGAACTACGCCGAGTACGCGCTCGCCACCCGCATGGCGCGCAGCGTCGACGAGGTGCTCGAGTTCCTGCACGAGCTGGCGCGCTCGGCGCGGCCCGCCGCGGTCGCCGAGTTCGCCGAGCTCGAGGAGTTCGCCGGGCGCGGGCTCGCGGCCTGGGACGTGGGCTTTCACTCCGAGCGGCTGCAGCGCGCGCGCTTCGCCGTGTCGCAGGAGGAGCTGCGCCCGTACTTTCCCTTGCCAAGGGTGCTCGGCGGGCTGTTCGCGGTCGCGGAGCGCCTGTTCGGCGTGCGCATCCGCGAGCGCTCCGGCGTCCCGGCCTGGCACGAGGACGTACGCTTCTTCGACATCGAGGCCGCGAGCGGCGCGCGTGTCGGGAGCTTCTACCTCGACGCCTACGCGCGCCCCAACAAGCGCAGCGGTGCCTGGATGGACGAGTGCGTCGGGCGCAAGCGCCTCGCCTCCGGCGCGGCGCTCCCGGTCGCGTATCTGGTGTGCAATTTCCTGCCGCCGGGCGCGGGCCAGCCGGCCCTGCTCACCCACGACGACGTGGTGACGCTGTTTCACGAGTTCGGCCACGGGCTGCATCACCTCCTCACCCGCATCGACTACCCGAGCCTCGCCGGCATCAACGGCGTCGCCTGGGACGCGGTGGAGCTGCCGAGCCAGTTCCTCGAGAACTACGCCTGGCACCCGGAGGTGCTGCAGCAGATCTCGGGCCACTTCGAGAGCGGTGCGGCACTGCCCGGGGAAATGCAGTCGCGCCTCATCGCCACGCGCAGCTTCCAGGCGGGGCTGGCGATGATGCGGCAGCTGGAATTCGCGCTGTTCGATTTCCGCCTGCACACGGAGTACTCGCCCGAGCGCGGCGGGCGCGTGCTCGAGATCCTCGCCGAGGTGCGCCGCGAGGTCGCGGTGGTGCCGGTGCCGGAATGGAACCGCTTCCCGCACAGCTTCGGCCACATCTTCGCGGGCGGCTACGCCGCCGGCTACTACAGCTATAAGTGGGCCGAGGTGCTGGCGGCGGATGCCTTCGCGGCCTTCGAGGAGAGTGGGGTGTTCGATCGCGGCATGGCGCAGCGCTTTCTCGATGCGATCCTCTCGCGCGGCGGCAGCCGCGATGCGCTCGAGGCCTTCATCGAGTTTCGCGGCCGCACACCCGACGTGCGCGCGCTGCTCCGCCAGCACGGCATCCTGGCCGCCGGCGAGTTGGCCGCTTGAGGCGCGCGCTCGCCGCGGGGCTGCTGTCACTCGCGCTCGCGGCGCATGCGCAGCCCTCGCCCGAGCCCGCGGCGCCCGCGCCGCAGTCCGAGTCTGCGCCGAATCCGTCCGCGGCTGCCGCGGAGGGCGAGACTCCGGCGGCGGAAGCCGCGCGCAGCCCGGCGCCAGCGGCGGAGCCGCATCCCGCGAAACCCTCCGCGCCGAAGCCTCCGCGGGCGTTGCCGCCTGCGCCGGCGGCGCCGGACAGCACGCGCGACGCGGAAGTGGCGGCGTTGCGCGAGGAGGTGAGCCGCCTGCAGTCCGAGCTCGACGCCGAGCGCGCCGCGGCGCTGCCGGCGCCGGAGGACACCGCAGCCGGCGCGCCGCCTGCGCGCGGCCCCTGGGGATGGGTCATCGCGACGGCGCTGCTCGCGCTCAGCGCCGGGTTCGTCCTCGGCTGGCGGCTGCTCGACCGGCGCATCCGCCGCAAGTACGGCGGGCTGCGTATCTACTGATACGCCCGTCGAGCCGTGCGCATCGCGACCTGGAACGTGAACTCGCTGCGCGTGCGGCTGCCGCAGGTGCTCGAATGGCTGACGCGCACTCCCGTCGACGTGCTCGCCATGCAGGAGACCAAGCTCACGGACGAGGACTTCCCGCGCGCCGAGCTCGAAGCGCTCGGCTACCAGGTGCTCGCGAGCGGCCAGAAGACTTACAACGGGGTGGCGCTGCTCTCGCGCTGGCCCTGCAGCGGGGTAGTGACCGACATCCCGCAGCTCGAGGATCCCGCACGCCGCGTGCTCGCCGCCAGCACCGGCGGGTTGCGCGTCGTGAACCTCTACGTGCCGAACGGCCAGACGGTCGACTCGGACAAATACCACTACAAGCTGCGCTGGCTGGCGGCGCTCGCGGCATGGCTGCGCGCGGAGCTCGCCGCGCACCGGCAAATCGTGGTCCTCGGCGATTTCAACATCGCGCCCGAGGACCGGGACGTGCACGATCCGGCCGCCTGGGCCGGCTCGGTGCACGTGAGCGAGCCCGAGCGGCGTGCGCTGCGCACGCTGCTCGACATAGGCCTGGTCGACGTGTTCCGCCGCTTCGAGCAGCCGCCGGGAACCTACAGCTGGTGGGACTACCGCATGCTCGCCTTCCGCCGCAATCACGGCCTGCGCATCGACCTGCTGCTCGCCGATGAGGCCTTCGCCTCGGCCTGCACGGCCTGCGTCATCGACCGTGAGCCGCGCCGCGCCGAGCGGCCTTCCGATCACGCTCCGGTGATCGCCGACTTCACCGCGCGCTCCGCCCCGCTGTCGCAAAGCGGCGACTGACGGCTCGCGGAACCCTTTGAAATAAAAGGGTTATTTACCATCTCACCGCCGCGTGAGGGCGAAAACTGTGCGGCGCGTCATGCCAGCGGCGGCGGCAACTAACTAGACTGCGCTCAAGTTAAGCCGGGGCCTCATTCGGGGAGGGCCAACATCAACTCGTCCTTCACGGCACCTCGGTCGACCATGCTCAACACGCGGCGCAGCGATTTCGACGTTACCAACACGGTGCAGGTGAGCTCGCCGCGCGCGGTGCTGGAGGCCGTCGCGGGCCTCTACCGGTCCATCTGGCCCAAGCTGTCGCTCGAGCCGGTGGAGCGCGCCTTCGAGCACTTCGAGCGGCTGTTCGCCGGCGAAGTGCCCGGATTTCACGGCGTCGATACCGTTTATCACGACCGGCAGCACACGCTCGACATCACTCTGGCTCTCGCCCGGCTCATCGTCGGCTACGAGCGGCAGGCGCCCGATGAGGCGCGCCTCGGCGGTGCCCGGGCCATCGTCGGACTCATCACCGGGCTCTTCCACGACGTTGGATATCTCAGGCGCACCGATGAGCGCGAGTCGCGCAACGGCGCCGAGTTCACCCGCGTGCACGTCTCGCGCGGCGCGCACTTCCTCGAGGAGTACCTGCCGACGCTGGGCCTCGAGGCCTGGGTGCCGATGGCGACCGAGATCATCCACTTCACCGGCTACGAGGTGCCGTTCGCCGAGATCGAGTCGCAGCTCGCGGACCGGCGCGACGTGCTGCTCGGCCATCTGCTCGGCACGGCGGACATGATCGCGCAGATCGCCGACCGCTGTTATCTGGAGAAGTGCCGCGACCGGCTGTATGCCGAGTTCGTCCTGGGCGGCGTGGCCCTGCCCTTCTCCGGCGGCTACCGGCAGGTGAAGTACGCCTCGGGGCTCGACCTGCTGCGGCAGACGCCGGAGTTCATCGAGGACACGCGCCGCAATCGTCTCGATCGTGATTTCGGTGCCGCCTACCGTTACCTCGAGATCCTCTTCAACGGCCGCAATCCCTACATCGAGGCGATCGACCGTAATGTCGAATTTCTGCGACAGGTACTGCGCAGCGAGAACTGGCAGCTGCTGCGGCGCCGGCCGCCGATCTTCGCTGCGGTCGAGGATCCCATGGGGACCATGCGCAACCTGATGCTAGGCTACATAAAGAGGGTCTGGGCCAACTACTGAGCTTGCGGTAGAGTGAATCCCCAAAAGCAAGGGGATCCTGTCCGGAGCACACCTGCCTCCCCGGACGGGCACCGAAAGAGTGACCGCCGCCAGCTTCAAATTCCGCTACGCGGGTGCCGCGTTCCTCACCGCGCTGCTGGCCTGCGCCGCGGTGGCGGCGCTCCTGATCCTGCGCCAGCAGGCCGAATCCTCCACCCTCGGCAGCCTCGCGGAAGCGGCGGCGGGCGAGCGCGTGGGCACGGAGCTCAAGGCGCGCGCCCAGAGCGTCGCTGCGCACGCCGCTGACTCGGTCGCCGGCGCGGTGCGCGCCCAGGACACCGCCGGGATCGCCCGCCGCCTGCAGCCGTTCCTCGACGATCCCACGGTCAGTGCGATTTCGGTCGACAACCGCCTGGGCGGGACGCTGTATTCGTGGGAGCGCGGCACGGCGCCGGCTCCCGGGGCGCAAAGCGCTCAGGCCGTGGCGCCGGTGCGGCTCATGATGGAGAGCTTCCCCGGAGCGACGACCCCCGAGACGCTGGCGCAGCTCACCCTGACGCTCGAGCAGACCTCGCCCGCGGCCGCCGCGCCCTTGAGCGGTCAGCTCGCCGCGCTCAGCGCCTCGCACGCCAGCCTCACCTGGTGGCTCGCGCTGCTGGTCGCAGTCGGCGGCGGTGTGGCGGCGGCGGTGCTCGCCTGGCGCGCGCTCGCCGAGCTCGAGGGGCCGGTCGAGACGCTCATCAGGAGCGCCGACCGCATCGGCGTCGGCGACTACACGCGCCCGGTCGAGGTGCGCGCGCAGGATTCGCTCGCCGGACTCGAGCAGGCCTTCGAGCGCATGCGCGGCAAGCTGCGCCAGTCGACGATCAGCAAGAACTACCTGCACAGCATGCTGAACAGCATGACCGATGCGGTGTTCGTCACCTCGCCCGAGGGCGTCATCCGGCTGGTCAATTCCGCCGCCTGCAAGCTCCTCGGCTATGGCGAGGAGGAGCTGCTCGGCCGAGGTATCGCGGCGATCCTCGAGGAGCGCGAGCGCGCCGGCTTCGACCTGCTGCAGGCGGCGCAGGAGACGCGCGAGACCGTGGTCCGCACCCGCAGCGGCCAGACCATTCCGGTGTCCTTCACCGGCTCGGTGATCGCCAGCGACGACCCGCAGTTCCAGGGCAACATCTTCGTGGCGCGCAACATCACCGACCGCAAGCGCGCCGAGCGCCGCATCCGCTACCTCGCCCGCTACGACGCGCTCACCAAGATCCCGAACCGCATGCAGT
>Ga0187766_10001820_pt1 | contig 12543 bp, 10 predicted proteins | sample 0216_QUI02_MP05__4_FD_132971 | JGI IMG/M metagenome (GOLD analysis project Ga0187766, IMG submission 132971) | Tropical peat soil microbial communities from peatlands in Department of Meta, Colombia - 0216_QUI02_MP05_20_MG | ecosystem: Environmental > Terrestrial > Soil > Wetlands > Peat ... | reverse complement strand
TGCCCGAACAACATGTCGATCGCCACCGGCAGTCCTCCATCGGTCCACGGCATCTCCGGCAACTTTTACCTCGACCGCGAGACCGGCGAGGCGGTCGTGATGACCGGCCCCGAGCTGCTCCGCTCCCGGACCATCATGGCGGAGTTCTCCCGCCGCGGCGCCCGCGTGGTGTCGATCACCGCCAAGGACAAGCTCCGGCGCCAGCTCGGAAAGGACATGGATCTCGCCAACGGCAGCGTCAGCTTCTCCTCGGAATGCGCGGAGGAGTGCACGCTGGCCGAGACGGGGATCGAGGACGCGCTCGCCTTCACCGGCATGCCCAAGCCGCACATGTACTCCGCCGACCTCTCCCTGTTCGTGCTCGAGGCGGGGATCAGGCTGCTCGCCGACCGCCGGCCGGACATCCTCTACCTCTCCCTCACCGACTATGTCCAGCACAAGTTCGCGCCGGGAGAGGCCGAGGCGGACCGCTACTACCGGAATCTCGACGAGAAGTTCGGACGGCTGGACGCCCTCGGGGCGGTGGTGGCGCTCACCGCCGACCACGGGATGAACGACAAGTCCAATCCCGACGGCTCGCCCCGGGTGATCTGGCTGCAGGACGTGCTCGACGCGCGATTCGGGTCCAAATCGTCCACGGTCATCTGTCCGATCACCGATCGCTTCGTCGCTCACCACGGCGCCCTCGGCGGCTTCGTCCGCGTCTACTGTCACGGCGACCTGGACCCGGAGGACGTGATCCGCGAGGCTCGCCGGATCGACGGCATCGAGACCGTCTGCGATCGGGCGACCGCGGCGCGACTCTTCGATCTCCCGCTGGACCGCGAGGGCGACGTGGCGATCGTCGGACGCGCCGACACCTGTATCGGCGCGTCGCGGGCCGACCACGACCTGTCGGGCCTCGAGGGCCACCGGCTCCGTACCCACGGCGCCGTGGCCGAGCGGAGAGTCCCCTTCGTCCTCAACCGGCCGCTGGGTGCCGAGTACGCGGCGCGCGCCGCCGCCGGCCCGCTCCGGAGCTACCAGATCTTCGACTTCGCGATCAATGGTGTCGAGATACGGTGACCCCGCGGCGATGAGGATCGACACGACCGCGCGATCAGGCGGGCGCGCCCTGCTCGCCTCCCTCGGCGCCCGGCCGGGCGTGTGTGTGATCGCCCTCGCCCTCATGGCCTGGGCGGGCTGCGCGCGCACGAGCGTGGAGCATGTCGACGTGCGAGCCACCGGGATGCCGAGGCCCGACCTGATCATTGTTCACGACTTCGCCGTGTCGCCGGAGCAGGTGGCCCTCGACCAGGGCGTCGCCTCGCGAATCGGCCAGATGGTCAAGGACACCCCCGAGGCGGAGGCACAGCAGAAGGTCGGCCAGGACGTCGCCCGCGCCGTCACCGAGAAGCTGGTGGCGGAGATACTCAAGCTCGGAATTCCGGCCGAGCCGGCGGCCACCGCCGCCCCGGTGGCGGGTCCGACGCTCTCCGTGGAGGGACAGTTCCTCTCCGTCGACGAGGGCAACCGGACGCGGAGGATGATCATCGGCTTCGGGGCGGGCGCCAGCGAGGTCCGGACGCTCGTTCAGATCTACGAGACGACCGGCGAGGGACGGCGCATGATCGAGGATTTCTACACGACGGTGAAGAGCTCCCGGAAGCCGGGCTTCGGGCCGATGGCCGGCGTCGGCGCCATGGCTGGGCGAGCGGCGACGAGTGCGGGGGTGAGCGCCGGGGTGGGGCTCGCCACCGAGCGCTCCCAGACCGTCGAGGGCGATGCCACGCACACCGCCGAGGAGATCGCCAAGGTCCTCTCGCAATACTTCGCCCAGCAGGGGTGGATCGAGCCGGACAAGGCGAAGTGAGCGGCGTCCGGGCATTCCCGGGCCCGACGGGCCCGGCCGGTTCGCGTCGCCCGCAGCGGAGGGAGACTTCCGATCGCTCGCGCCGCGGGTCCGGGGTGGGCGTGCGCTGGCGGATTCGCGGGATCGCCCGCGTGGGGATCGCCCTCCTCTTGGATGGGGACATTCTCGCTTAGGATCGCTCTCCATCCGGGCGAGGACGCGCCGGCATGAGGATCGTTCTCCATCTGGACATGGACGCGTTCTTCGCCGCGGTCGAGGAGCGGCGGGAGCCCGACCTCCGGGGCCGGCCCGTCGTGATCGGCGCGGATCCGAAGGACGGACGCGGGCGGGGCGTCGTCGCGACGGCGAGCTACGCCGCCCGGAGGTACGGGATCCGCTCGGCCATGCCGATCTCCCGGGCATGGCGGCTCGCGGAGGCAGCGCGGCGGCGGGGCGAGCCGGCCACCGTGTTCCTCCGCGGCAATCACTCGCTCTACCGCGAGGTGTCGGGGCGGATCATGGCCATCGTGGCGAGCGAGGCCGATGCCTTCGAGGAGGCGAGCATCGACGAAGCCTATCTCGACGTCTCCTCGCTCGGCGACTTCGAGCGCGCCCGGGCCCGCGCCGTCGAGATCAAGGCGCGCATCCGCGAGGAGGAGGGCCTCACGGGCTCGGTCGGCATCGGGCCGAACAAGCTCGTGGCCAAGATCGCATCGGACTTCCGGAAGCCCGATGGCCTCACCGTGGTTCCTCCCGGGGAGGTCCAGGCGTTCCTCGACCCCCTGACGATCCGCGTGATTCCCGGCATCGGGCCGAAGACGGAGGCCTTCCTCCGCAGCCACGGGATCGGCACCATCGCCGCCCTGCGCGGCGTCGAGCGCGGTCAGCTCGTGCAGTGGCTCGGAAAGTGGGGCGAGGACGTCCACGACCGCGCCCGCGGCATCTCCGACAGCCCGGTCACGAACGACTGGGAGCGCAAGTCGGTGGGCGAGCAGGAGACGTTCGAGGAGGATACGCGGGAAGCCGCGCTCGTCCTGGCGCGGGGGCGGGCGCTGGCCCGCGATGTCTTCGCGCGGCTCCTGGCCGAGGGGTTTCGCGGCTTTCGAACCGCCACCGTCACCGTTCGCTTCGAGAACTTCGTGACCCAGAGCCGGTCGCGGACGACCCCCGCTCCACTCGACACTGCCGAGGCGCTCGAGGCGGCCGCCGGGGACCTCCTGGCTCCCTTCCTCGACGAGCGCGAGAACCCGCGCGGCCGCCGGATACGGCTGATCGGGGTTCGCGTCGAGAAGCTCGCGCGCGGCGACGCTCCCGCGCCGCCCTCGTGACCGGCGATTGCCACGCCGTCCGCGCGGTGCACACGGTTGGGCACTCCACGCGCTCGACCGAGGCCTTCCTCGCCCTCCTGGCCGCGCACGCGATCGGCTGCGTCGTCGACGTGCGCCGGTGGCCGGCCTCCCGTCGCCATCCGCACTTCGGCCGCGAGTCCCTGACGGCCTCGCTCGCATCGGCGGGCGTCGAATACGTGTGGCGGGAAGACCTGGGAGGCTATCGCGCGCCCGGGCCAGACTCGCCGAACACCGCGTGGCGGACCGGGGCCTTCCGCGCCTACGCGGACTTCATGCTCACGCCGGCCTTTGCCGCGGCCGTCGCCGACCTCGAGCTCCTCGCCGCGCGCCGGCGCATCGCGGTGATGTGCGCGGAGGCGGTGCCGTGGCGCTGCCACCGCCAGCTCCTGGCCGATGCCTTCTGGGTGCGCGGCTGGCCGGTCCGCCACATCCTCGACACGGGATGCGCCGAGCACCGGCTGCCGGCCTTCGCCCGGGTGAGCGGCGAGCGCATCGTGTATCCGGCGAGCGGGTGCTGAGCGGCGGCCGGCTCAGGGGGCCGCCGGAGCGGCGGCCTCCTTCCTGACCTCGGCGAAGAGGTCGCGGGCCGCGATGAGCGCATCGCGCACGAGGGGAGCGCCGACATAGCCGACCAGATGCAGGATGGTCTCCGTGAGCTCGTCCTCGGTCCAGCCCTGGCGGAGCGCCATGCGGAGATGGATGATCAGCTCGGCCTCGCGCCCGGTCGAGACATCGGAGGCGACGGTGATCAGCGCGCGCGTCTTCAGGTCGAGCCCGGGTCGCGTCCACAAGGTCCCGAAGATCGTCTCCGTCGCCACGTCGATGAACTTGCGCATGATCGGATCGGTGTACAGCGTGCGGTTCGTCCGGTCGGCGTAGGCGTCGCCGAGCAGGCGGCGGCGCATCTCGCGGCCCTTCTGGTAGGTTTCGCTCTCGGCCATGGTGGCCTCCTGGCTGGTGGTGTGAGGTGCTCGATGCGCCGGTCGGCGCAAGGCGCACGAATCCTACCAGGAGTTCGAACCCGCCGGCGGAGGAAAGTGCGCCGCGCACCGCCCGCGCCGGTCGGCGGTGCCCCCCGGAGCGGGCCACGGTCCTCCCCCCGCCCGGTCGACGCGGGAAGCGAGGTTCCCCGCGATCAGCGGGCGAGGGGAAGGCGGATGCGCACGGTGGCGCCGCCGCCCGGAGCCCGCGCCACCGCGATGGCGCCGCCCTGGGCCTCGACGAGCAGCCGGCAAATCGCGAGGCCGAGACCGACGCCCGGCACGTCGGTCCCGCGGGCGGCGCTCCCGCGGTAGAACCGCTCGAACAGACGCGGCATGTCCTCCTCGGCGATGCCCGGGCCCGAGTCCGAGACCGCGACCACGGCGGTGCCGTTCTCGGGGGTGACCTCGACGCGGACCTGACCACCGGGCGGCGAGAACTTCACGGCGTTGTCCAGCACGTTGGCCACGACCAGCGCGGTGGCGCCCGGAGTGGCCCTGACCGCGAGATCGGTGGGAGCGTCGAGCAGCAGGGTGATGGATCGACGGTCCGCCTCGGACGCGAGCCGAGCGACCGCCTCGCCGAGGATGGGGCGAAGGGCGACCGCCTCGGCTGGAGTCTCGCGCACCTCCCCGGCGTCGAGGCGGGCGAGGGTGAGGAGCTCCTCCACCAGCCGCGAGAGCCGCTCCACCTCGCTGAGACAGGAGCGCAGCGCCTCCTCGTACTCGGGTCGCTCGCGCGGGCGCCGGAGCGTCACCTCCAGCTCGGCGCGCAGACGCGACAGCGGCGAGCGAAGCTCGTGGGAGGCGTCCGCGGTGAAGCGCCGCTGCGCCTCGAAGACCTGCTCGATCCGCCCCAGCATCTCGTTCAGCGTCTCGACGAGTCGGGCGATCTCGTCCTGGCTGCCGGGGTGGGGCAGTCGGTCGGCGAGGGCCGAGGCCCCCATCACCCGGGCGCGCCGCACGATCTCGTCGATGGGGCGGAGGATGGCCCGCGCGAGGGTCACGCCGGTCAACGCCACCGCGGTGAGGATCGCCGCGGACATGGCGAGGAACAGCAGCCGCGCCGATCGCAGGACCGCGTCGGCGTCGTCGAGCGAGCCGCCCACCTGGATGGCGTATCGGGCGTGACCGTGCTCGATCGGCACCGAGAGCAGCCGGATCGGCTCCGCTCCAAAGTCCTTGCGGGTCTCGAAGATGGTCTCTCCCGTCCGCAGCCGGTCGAGCAGCGAGCGCGGGGTCGGCAGGCGCGCCGTGCCCAGGTTGGCGCTGCGGGCGGCGATCTGCCCGTCGTCGAGGTCGACGATCTGGATGAATTTGTCCAGCCGGGGGAAGGAGGGCGGCGCCGTTCCCGGCGACATCTCGTGGACGCGGATCGGCTGAGCCGGGTTGGCCATCGCCGCCGTGGCCTCTGTCTCGGCCAGGTCGAGGAGGGACTGGTCGAACTCCCCCAGGACCATCCGGCGGAACGCCCAGTCGGCGCCGAACGAGGCGATCGCCAGGATGAGGCCCACGGCCACCACGTGCCAGAGGAACACGCGGGCCTTGAGGTTCAAGTGCATCACGGCGCCGCGCGGCCCACCAGGTAGCCGATCCCGCGCACGGTCTGGACGAGAGGAGGGACGCCGCCCACGTCGATCTTCCGCCGGAGATGGCTCACGTGCACGTCGACCAGATTGGTGAAGCCGTCGAGCTCGCCCTCCCAGACCTGTTCGGCGAGCCGGGCCCGGGTTACGACCTCCCCCGCGTGGCGCATGAGGACCTCGAGAATCGAGTACTCCTTGGGGGTCAGGTTGATGGCGAGCCCGCCCCGAGCCACCCGGTGGCTGAGCGGGTCCAGCATGAGGTCGGCCACCTGCAGGACGACGTGGCGCGTGGGCCCCGAGCGGCGCAGGAGGGCGTGGATCCTCGCCAGCAGCTCGGAGAATCCGAACGGCTTGACCAGATAGTCGTCGGCGCCGGTGTTGAGCCCGGCGACCCGGTCCTCCAGCGAGTCGCGGGCGGTGAGCATCAAGATCGGCGTGGCCACGCCCCGCGCCCGCAGCTCGCGGCACACGACGATGCCCTCCTTGTCGGGCAGGAGCCAGTCGAGCACGATGACATCGTACGTGTTGACGGTCGCCAGCTCGTCCCCCGCCTCGGCGGAGTGCGCGACGTCGGCCACGAAGCGCTCCTCCCGGAGGCCCTGGGCGAGCAGGCGCGCGGCCTTCCGGTCGTCCTCGATGATCAGGATGCGCATCGCTCCCGTGTACGATACCTCTCGCGTCGGCGGCCCGGCAATGGCCGGGCCTTCATGATTCCTTCATCTTGTCCGGCTAGACTCGGCCCATGGGCGGCCGGGTTCCGACCGCGGTCATCTCGCCATGGCTGGTCCTCCTCGCGATGCTGGGCGCGGGGGTCACTGTCTCCTCGTGTGACCGGGCCGAGACGCCGGCAGCCGCCGAGGCGCCGGCGGCGCCGGCGAAGCCCTCGAACCTGATCGTGATCCCGCCCGATTCGCCCCAGCTGGGCCAGATCGAGGTGCGCCCTGTCCGGCTGGCCGACGTCCCGATCGACGAGATCGCGGTGCCCGCGCGCATCGTCGCCGATCCGAACCGGGTCTCCCGTTTGCTGCCGCCCGTCCAGGGACGCGTGAGCCGCATCCTGGTCGGCTTCGGCGACAGCGTCGAGCAAGGGCAGCCGCTGCTCGAGCTCGAGAGCCCCGACGCCGACGCCGCGATCGCCGCACTGGCCCAGGCGCAGGCGGCCGAGCGGCAGGCCCAGGCGACCTTGAAGAAGGCCACCACCGATCTGGCCCGGGCGACGGATCTCTACGAGCACAAGGCGATCGCCGAGAAGGACCTGGCGGCAGCCCAGAACGATTCCACCCAGGCCGCGGCGGGGCTGGAGGCGGCCACCGCCGGGCGCCAGCAGGCTGCCCGCAAGCTCGACCTGCTCGGCCTCAAGCCGGACGGCTTTCAACAGGGCGTCATCGTCCGCGCGCCGATCTCCGGGAAGGTCCTCGAGATCAACGTGGCCCCGGGCGAGTATCGCGGAGCGGTGGCGTCCCACAGCGACACGACCACCACCCCGCTGATGACCATCGCCGATCTCACCCACGTCTGGATGGCGGCGGAGGTTCCCGAGTCGGCCCTCCGCTTCTTTCACGTCGGCGATCCGGTGACGATCAGCCTCGTCGCCTATCCGGGCGATGTGTTCACCGGCCACGTCAAGCGCATCGCGGACGTGCTGGATCCGCAGACCCGCACGACCCGGGTGTTCATCGAGATGCCGAACCCCGGAGGCCGCCTGCGGCCCGACATGTTCGGCACGGTGCGCCGCGCCGGGGAACGGGAACAGCGCCCCGTGGTCCCCTCGGCGGCGGTGGTGCAGGAGTACGGGCGGAGCGTGGTGTTCATCGAGCGAGAGCGCGGGCGCTTCGAGCGGCGAGTGGTGAAGCTGGGGCCGCCGTCCGGTGACGTGCTGCCGGTCCTGGAGGGAGTGGCGGCCGACGACCGAGTCGTCGTCGACGGCGCCATTCTTCTCAAGGGGCGCTAGGACTGGCTCGCCCGGTGCCGCGGGGCGGAGGGCGCCGACCTGGGCGGGTCGCCCGCCCGTGATCGATCGGCTGATCCAGTTCGCTCTGGCGCGGCGGTTGGTGGTCGTGGTCGGTGCCCTCCTCGTGGCCGGCGCCGGCGTGTGGGCCTTCAAGAACCTCAAGCTGGAGGCCTATCCCGACCTGACCGATCCCACCGTCGTCGTCATCACTCTCTATCCGGGCTTCGCCGCCGAGGAGGTCGAGCAGCAGGTGACGGTACCCATCGAGCGGGCGCTCAACAGCACGCCCTACGTCATCGGCCGCCGCTCTCGCACGATCTTCGGGCTCTCCGTCGTCGAGCTGACCTTCGCCGACGGCACCAACGACTACGTCGCCCGCCAGCTCGTGCTCGAGCGGCTCCAGTCCGTCCAGCTGCCCGACGGCGTGACGCCGGGCCTCGGGCCGCTGTCCGGGGGAGTGAGCGAGTTCTACCGCTACGTTCTCACCGGGACCGGCTTCGACGCGATGAGCCTTCGGGAGCTGCAGGACTGGGTGGTGGCCCCCCGGCTGCTCCAGGTCGCGGGCATCGCGGATGTGTCGACCTTCGGCGGGCTCGTCCGCTAGTACGAGGTCCAGATCGACGCGGCGGCGCTGGACAAGCACCGGCTGAGCGTGCGACAGGTGGCCGATGCCGTGAAGGCGAACAACCGGAACGCCGGCGGCGCCATGCTGCGGATGGGACAGCAGGCCCTGCCGATCCGCGGCTCGGGGTTGATTCGATCCGCCGACGACCTGGAGCAGATCGTCCTCGACGCCCCGAAGGGCGTGCCGCGGTTCGTGCGCGACGTCGGCCGGGTGCGGGTGGGCGCCCTGCCTCAGACGGGCGTCTTCGCCATGGACGGCGATTCCCTCGGCGCCGGCGGCGTGGAGGGGATCGTCCTGATGCGCCGGGGCGAGAATCCGAGCGAGGTCCTGCCCCGGCTCAAGGCAGCGGTGGCCGAGCTGAACGCGGGCCCGCTGCCCGCGGGCGTGCGGATCGTTCCCATCCACGACCGGTCGGAGCTCGTGGAGCGCACGCTCCACACCGTCCTGCACGTGCTCCTCGCCGGGTTCGTCGTGGTCGTCACCGTCTTGCTCCTCTTCCTGCTGAGCCTGCGGGCTGCGCTGCTGGCCGCCCTGGTGATCCCGCTCTCGCTCCTGTTCGCCCTCGTCTGCATGTACCTGAGCGGCGTCTCCCTGAGCCTGCTCAGCATCGGGGCGCTGGACTTCGGCATCATCGTCGACGCCACCATCGTGATGGTGGAGCGGATCATCCACACCCTCTCCGAGGAGCGGCCGGGCGATGCCGACGGGGTCCGCCGCGCCATCGCCCGGGCTGCCGCCGCCGTCCAGCGCCCCATCGTCTTCTCCCTCCTGATCATCGTGGCGGCCTACATCCCGCTGCTCACCCTGCAGCGCGTGGAGCGACGGCTCTTCACGCCGATGGCGCTCACGGTGTGCTACGCCCTCCTCGGATCGCTGCTCTGGAGCCTCACGCTCGTGCCCGCCGCCGCCACCATGCTCTTCCGCGGGGGCGTCCGGGCGCGGCGGCACGCGGTGCTCGCCGCCGTCACCACCGCTTACGGGCGGGCCATCGGAGCGGCGCTTCCGCGCGCGGGGTGGGTGATCGGCGCCGCGGCTTTGGTCGTCGTCGCCGCCCTCTTGGTCGGGGGACGCCTCGGGACGGAGTTCCTCCCCCAGCTCGACGAGGGAGTGATGTGGATCCGCGCCAACCTGCCCGCCGGGATCGCGCTAGAGAAGTCGGCCGAGCTGGGCCGGCTGATGCGCGAGCAGATCCGCCAGTCCCCCGAGGTCAAGCTGGTGGCCTCGCAGACCGGCCGGAACGACTCCGGCACCGACCCCTTCGGCCCCAACCGCAACGAGCTCCTCGTGGACCTCCACCCCTACGATCGCTGGCGGCGCGGGCTCACCAAGGATGGTTTGATCGCCGAACTGGCCCACCGCCTGAACGCGACGATCCCGGGGGCGACGTTCAACTTCACCCAGCCCATCATCGACACGGCGACCGAGATCGTCACCGGGTCCTCCGCCGATCTCGCCGTCATCATCAGCGGTCCGGATCTCGGACGGCTTCGCGCTCTGGCCGCCGAGACCCTCCAGCTGCTCCGCGCCATTCCCGGCGCCGCGGACACCTCGATCGAGCAGGAGGCCGACCAGGCCCAGCTCCAGATCCGCATCGATCGGATGAAGGTCGCGCGCTACGGCATCAACGTGGGCGATGTCCAGGACGTGATCGATCTCGCCCTCGGGGGAGCGCCGATCACCACCGTCTTCGAGGGCGATCGGCGCTTCGACGTGGTCGCGCGCTTCGCCCCGGAGGCTCGCGCGAACCCGACGGCCATCCGAGCGCTCCAGATTCCCACCCGCGACGGCGCCCGCGTCCCGCTCTCCGAGCTCGCCGACATCCGGATCGCCGACGGAGCGACGATCATCGCGCGGCGGGAGAACCAGCGGGCCATCACCGTCCGGACGAACATCAGGGGGCGCGACCAGGGCGGCTTCGTGGCCGAGGCCCAGCGGCGGTTCGCCGCCACCATCTCTCTGCCGGCCGGCTACTCCGTCGACTGGGGTGGGCAGTTCGAGAACTTCGCCCGGGCCCGGCTCCGCCTCGAGTTCGTCATGCCGATCACCCTCAGCGTGATCTTCGTCCTGCTCTTCGTCACCTTCGGCGCCGCCCGCGACGCGGCCCTCGTGCTGGCCACCGTGCCGTTCTCGCTGGCCGGCGGCCTCGTCGCTCTCTCGCTCCGCGGCATGCACCTGAACGTCTCGGCCGCGGTCGGCTTCATCTCCCTCTTCGGCGTGGCCGTGATGAGCGGGGTCCTCTACATCTCCGAGATGAAGCGCCGCCGAGCGGCGGGGAGCCCGCACCGCGAGGCCGTCGTCGAGGGGGCGGTCAGCCAGCTCCGCCCGGTGCTGATGGTGATCGTGGTGGCGGCTCTCGGCATGGTTCCGGCCATGGTGGCGACGGGGATCGGCTCGGACATCCAACGCCCGCTCGCCACCGTGGTGGTCGGGGGGCTGACGTCGACCCTGATCCTCACCCCGTTCGCGCTGCCCGCGCTCTACTGGGGAGCGATCCGACTGGCCGGCCAGACCCACCGCGCCCGCGAGGGCGTCAGCGCCGGATGAGCCGGATCGCCGTGAAGCCGTCGGTGCCGTGGACGTGGGGCAGGCAGCGAATGAATCCTCGGGAATCCGGGGCCACCGGAAATTCGCCGGGGGGGTCCGGCTGCCAGCCGGGCGCCCTGGCCAGGAAAGCGGCCACCACCTCCTCGTTCTCCTCCGGCTCGAGCGAGCAGGTCGCGTAGACGAGGCGGCCGCCGGGCTTCACCATCGACGCCGACGCGCCGAGGATGTCGCGCTGCTTCTCCGCGAGCCGCGCGAGATCGACCTCCGCCCGGCGCCACTTTACCTCGGGATTCCGCCGGAGGACGCCCAGGTTCGAGCACGGCGCATCGACGAGCGCCCGGTCGAAGCGCATTCTCCAGTGGGGCGCAAAGCTCGCCACCGGACCGGCGTGGGCCTCGATGATGCCGACGCCGAGCCGCGCGGCGGCGCGGGCCAGGAGCTTGAGCCGGGCCGCGTGAGGGTCCATGGCGACGATCGCGCCGCGGTCGCCCATGAGCTCGGCGAGGTGGGTGGCCTTGGTCCCGGGGGCGGCGCACGTGTCGGCCACCGTCTCTCCCGGGCGGGGATCGAGGAGCCGCGCGATCAGCATCGACGCCTCGTCCTGGATCGCGCAGGCCCCGGCGGCAAAGGCCGGCCACTGGACGACGTTGCCGCGCGCGACCACGAGGCCTTCGGGGGCGAGCCGCGTCGGCTGCGTCTCGGCCAGCTCCTCGTCGCGGAGCGCTCGGGCCAGCGCCTGCCGCGAGCCGCGCAGGAGGTTGGCCCGGATGGTCAGCGGCGGGCGCTCGTTCAGGGCCGCCATCAGCGCTTCCGCCTCGGTGCTTCCGAGACGCCCGATCCAGCGCGCGGCGATCCAGTCGGGGAACGACAGCCGTGTCGCGATCGCCTCGACCGGCCGCGCCGGCAGGGGTGGCTCGGCCGCGCGGCGAGTGAGCGAGCGCAGCACCGCGTTGACGAACTCGGCCGGTCCCGGGGTCCGCGACTTGAGCCGGGCGAGGCTCACCGCCTCGTCGACGGCGGCCCAGGCGGGGACGCGGTCGAGAAAGAGGATCTGATACGCGGTGAGCCGCAGGAGCGTGCGCACCCACGGGTCGAGCTTGGCGAGCGGGCGCTTCAGGTGCGGGACGAGCCGCCAGTCGATGCGCCGGCGCCAGCGGAGCGTGCCATAGACGATCTCGGTGCACAGTGCGGAGTCTCGCGGATCCAGCCGCGCTTCCGCGAGGGCGTGCTCGAGCGCGATGTCGGCGAAGGCCCGGTCCTGCTCGACGCGGACCAGCACGCGAAGCGCCTCGTAGCGCGCGGGCGAGACCGGCCCCGCCCGGATCACCGGGCTCATCCCGAGACCTCGGTGAAGCGCGCGCCGGCACCGAGCCGGGCGCCGCGAAGGAAGTCCTTCCAGCTCATCGCCTTGCGGCTGTCCGGCTGCACCTCGCCGGGCACGAGGAGTCCATCGCCGGTGGCGATGGCCGTCGTCTCGCTGTCCGCGGCGACCAGCGTGCCCGGCGGCGAGCCCGCCGCCTCGGGCAGGGCCGTCGCGCGCCAGAGCAGAAGGCGGCCGGCCGGTGTCATCAGCGCCGCCCCCGGCCATGGGTGGCAGCCGCGGACCCGCCGGCAGAGGGCGGCGGCGGACTCACTCAGGCGGAGCCAGCCGTCCTCCTTCCTGAGCCGCGGCGCCAG
>Ga0187766_10001819_pt1 | contig 12547 bp, 8 predicted proteins | sample 0216_QUI02_MP05__4_FD_132971 | JGI IMG/M metagenome (GOLD analysis project Ga0187766, IMG submission 132971) | Tropical peat soil microbial communities from peatlands in Department of Meta, Colombia - 0216_QUI02_MP05_20_MG | ecosystem: Environmental > Terrestrial > Soil > Wetlands > Peat ... | reverse complement strand
GGCGCCGCAGGAGGCTCCCGTGCGCGGCAAGGGCGAGAGGGTCGTCGAGGAGGTCGTCGTGCGCCGCCGCATCGTGGGCGATGACGAGCTCCGGCAGCTCGTCGTGGGCGACACGCTCGACGGCAACGGTGCCCCCGAATCGCGTGCTGGGGGCGAGGGGCCGCGCCGCCAAGCGCGCGGGGCCCTCTAAGGAGCGCCTGCACGCGGCCGTGAACCGCTAGGGCGCCGGCGCCCCGCGCTGGCGGAATCACCGTACTCTCCCAAGTATTCGTGCATGACGGCGCGCCGGTCGCTGAGCGACTGCCGCACGCTTCCGTGCTTCGCTCGAGGCATCGACGCCAGGAGCGCGACGTGAGGCTTCTCATCGTCGAGGACGACGCGGCTCTTTCCCGCATCCTTGTCGATGGCTTTTCCGAGCACCGGATCGATGTGTCGCTGGCACGGTCGGTGCGCGAAGGACGGGAGCGCGCGGAGCTGGGGAGTCACGACGTCATCGTACTCGACATCCTCCTCCCCGACGGTTCCGGCGTGGATCTTTGCGCCTCGCTCCGAGCACGGCGGCTGGATGTTCCGATCCTGATGTTGACGGCGCGCGACGCGGTGGACGATCGCGTGCGCGGCCTCGAGGCCGGCGCCGACGACTACCTCACCAAGCCCTTCGCCTTCCGCGAGCTGCTCGCGCGCGTTCATGCGCTGGCCCGCCGCCCGCCCATCCGGAGCCCCGAGGTCCTGCGCGTCGCGGACGTCGAGCTCGATCGAACCGCGCGCACGGCCGCTCGGGGCGGCGTGCCGATCCCGCTCACGGCGAAGGAGTTCGCGCTCCTCGAATTCTTCGTCCTCAACGCCGGCCGGGCGGTCACCCGGGCGGACATCACGGCGTACGTGTGGGACGAAAACCACGACCCCTTCACCAACGTGCTGGAGGTGCTCGTCAGGCGCCTGCGGCGAAAGCTCGACGATCCGCACGAGGTGAAGCTGATCCAGACGCTGCGCGGCGCCGGCTACCGGTTCGCCGGCTGAGGCCACCGTGGATTCTCTGGCGCGGCTCCGCCTCCGGCTCACCGCGTGGTACGCCGCCACGCTCGGGCTGATTCTCCTTCTGCTGGGGAGCGGCCTTTTCATCACCATCCGCCGCCAGATCGCGCGTCAGCTCGACGATTCCCTCGCGCAGGCGGCGGGCGACGTGATTCGCGCGGCACACATCCGGCAACAAGAGGCGGTATCGGCGCAGGGCGCAGTGGTCGACGCGCTCGAGGAACTTCGCATCCCCGAGCGGCAGCTCTTCCTCTTCGACAGCGCGCTGGCACCGATCTATCCGCCGACCGTGGATGCGCGCATCCGAGCGGCGCTCCCCGGTGCGCTCGCTCGGGCGGACCACGCCGTCAACGTCCACGCCTCGACCGGCAGCCACCTGCGGCTCCGCGTCGAGCCCTTCACCCTCGACGGCACGCCCGTCGTCGCAGCGGCGGCAGCCGACAGGGTCGAGCTGGAGGATCGTTATGCGGCGCTCATCGTCGCCTTCGGCGCCGCCGCCCTCGTGGCTGTGCTCCTGGTGGCTGGCGGAGGCGCCTTCCTGGCCCGCAAGTCGACCGCCCCCGTCGAGCGCACGATGACCTACACCCGCCGCTTCATGGCCGACGCCGCGCACGAGCTACGGACGCCGATCACCGTCATGCGTACGCGCGCCGAGGTGGCCCTTCAGAGGGGGCGGAGCGCCGACGAGTATGCGGGCGCGTTGTCGTCAATCGAGCGCGAAGCCGAGCGCATGTCGGCGATCGTCGATGACCTGCTCCTCCTCGCCCGGGCCGACGCAGGCGAGCGTCCGCTGCACCGCGAACCCCTCTACCTCGACGATCTCACGCTCGACGCGGCGAGCACCTTGCGAAGCGTCGCCGAGCGCCGAGGGGTGTCGGTGGAGATGGCCCGCTACGAGGAGGCACCGGTCCTCGGCGATCGGGCCCTGCTCCGCCAGCTGTTGGTGATCCTCATCGACAACGCGGTCAAATTCACCCCGCTCGGCGGTCGGGTGAACCTCGAGGTCTCGATGGTCGAGGGGCGTCCGACGGTGACGGTGCAGGACTCCGGCGTCGGCATCGCCCGCGAACACCTTCCGCACATCTTCGACCGCTTCTTCCGCGCCGACAGTGCGCGCGGTGAAGCCGTTGGCTCGGGGCTCGGGCTCGCCATCGCCCGCTGGATCGCCGCCGCGCACGACGCGCAGATCGACGTCTCATCGGTGCTCGGCGAAGGGACGCGGGTGACGCTGAAGTTCGCTCCGGCCACGTAAACAGAGGATGAGCGTGTAATCGCGCTGTCAGCAACACTTGCTAGGTTCGGCGGGATGTTTGCCCGCCTTCTGCGGCGGCGAGAGGTCCTCCTCTTTGCCGCCGTTGCCATCCCGGCCCGAGCACAGACGCCGATCACACGCGACCAGGCAATCGCCCGGGCGCTCACGCGCAGTCCGCAGCTGGCTCTGTCGGCCGCAGACACCTCGGCGGCGTCGGCAGAAGTGCGCGCGGCGCGGGCCTTCCCGAACCCCACCATCTCGCTCGGGTATTCCGGCGCCGTGCCGCGCCTCCAGGCGTTGCTCAATGTGCCGATCGATGCGCCGTGGATTCGCGACCCGCGCACGCGAGCGGCCGACCTCGCCGACACCTCGGCCCGGCTCCGGTTCGCCTTCGAGCGCGCCTCGCTGGCGTTCGACGTCGACACGATCTACACCCGTGTCCTCGCCGCGCGGTCGCTCGCCGCCCTGTCGAGCCGATCGGCCGCAGCGTCCGACACGTTGGTGCAGCTGGCGCGCACGCGACGCGATGCCGGCGATGCCAGCGACCTGGAGGTGGAGCTGGCTACCGTGTCGGCGGGCACACAGCACGGCCTGGCGGCCGATGATTCGTTAGGCGCCGTCCACGCGCTTCTCGACCTGCAGCTTCTCCTCGGGCTATCGGCGGAGCGGGTGGAGCTCGCCCCGGCCGACTCCCTCACCGTTCCGTCGGCCGAGGGTGATGGAGATCCCGGAACCCCCCTGCCTGTGGCGGCCGCTCAGGCGACTCTCGCCTCGGAGCGCCAGCGCGTCGATCTCGAGCGACGGACGACAATCGGCGCGCCGACGCTCACCGGCGGCGTCGAGGGGAACGACCCGACCGGCGTCGAAAACGGACCACTGGCCGTCCTCGGGATCTCCTGGCCCCTCCCGATCTTCAATCAGAATGGTGCGGGGGTCGCGCGCGCGACGGCCGACGTCGAGCGTGCGAGCGCACAGCTCGACGTCGTGCAGATGGGAACGACACGGGCCATCGCGCGTGCGCACCGCGAGCTCGAGTTCGCCCGGCAGCGAGTGCGGCGTGACCAGGAGACCCTCGCCTCCGCCAACCGGGTGAGCGCGATGTCGGTCACCGCCTATCGCGAAGGCGCGGCCACCCTGCCGAGCGTGATCGAGGCGCAGCGCAGCGCGCGCGAGCAGCTGGCGCGCTACATCGGAGACCTCGCCGCGGCGGCCAACGCCAGCGCATCCGTTGGGCTCCTCACCCTCTCAGTGCCGCGATGAGGCAAACCACGCGCGCGGTAGTCGCCCTCGCCGTGATCGGCCTCGGCCTCGGATGCCGCGCCTCGCGATCCGACTCCGAGAAGGGGGAGGAGAAGTCGTCCGCCGGCGCCGAGGCGGTGCCGGTAGTGCGAGCTCAAACCGCGATCGCAGCGGAGCAGCCAATGCCGCAGACGCTATCGGCGATTGGCGCCGTGGCGCCGCGGCCGGGGAGCTTCGCCGCCCTGGGTGCTCCCGCGCCGACCCGAGTCACGCACGTGTACGTCGCCACTGGCGCGAGTGTCCACCGCGGGGACTCGCTCGTCGCGTTCGACTTGGCTCCCTTCGACGCAGCGGCGCAGAGTGCCGAAACCGCTCTCGCCGGCGCCGAGCATGCGTACGAGAGAGCATCACGGTTGAGCGCGGCCGGTGTGATCCCGCGCAAAGAAGTAGACCAGGCCGCCACCGATCTGGCCCAGGCCCGCGCCGCCGCGACCGCAGCCCGTATCGCCCGAGAGCGCGCCACCTTGATCTCGCCGATCGATGGGGTCGTGACGAAGATGACCGCCGTCTTGGGGGCGCCCGCCGATGCGGCGCAGCCGGTGGTTGAAGTCGCGGACCCATCCCGCCTCGACGTTGCCTTCACGGTATCGCCCGCCGATGCCGCGCGCATCGTCGTTGGCGCCCCTGTCACCCTCACCGCCGGCGCAACCTCGAACGGAGAGCAGCTCGGCGCGGGGACGGTCCGTGACGTCGGCGCCGCCGTCGACTCGTCCACCCGCGGCGTCGCCGTGCGGGTCGAGGTCGGCCACCGTGCGCGGACTCTGAGAATCGGTGAGACGGTCTTCGGCGCCGTGTCGACGGGCGTGCATCCGCACGCCATCACCGTCCCCGCGGAAGCCTTGGTGCCCGAAGGGGAGGGCTACCGCGTCTTCGTCGTGGACAGCGCCGGCGTCGCCCACGCGCGCGATGTGCGCGTCGGTGCGCGCGGTGACTCCGTCGTCGAGATCGTCGCGGGCCTCAAGGCGGGTGAGCGCGTCGTCACCATCGGAGCCTACGGCGTGCAGGACAGCGCCCACGTGACCTCTCCGGAACGATGACGCTCTTCGACCGGCTCCTCGCGCAACGCCGATTCGTTCTTCTCGTCGTCGGCTTGGCCAGCGTTGCGGGGCTGGCCGCCGCCTTCCGAGTGCCGCAGGCGATCTACCCGGAGCTTCGCTTCCCGCGGATCGCGGTCGTCGCCCAAGGGGCCGCCCTCGGCGCGCGACAGGTCGTCTTCAGCGTCACCCGGCCGATCGAGGAGGCGGTGAGCATCGTCCCCGGAGTGCGACGGGTGCGATCGCGATCGATCCGTGGGGCAATGGAAATGTCGGTCGACTTCGAGGAACGGACCGACATGGCGTACGCGCTCCAGCAGGTGCAGGCTCGAGTGAATCAAGTGCGCGACCAGCTCCCCGCGGGAATCGAGATCCAGATCGAGCGCCTGACGCCATCGATCTTCCCGATCCTGTCCTACAACCTCGAGGGGGGAGATCCGGCGACGCTCTACGACATCGCGCGCTACGACATCAAGCCGGTGTTGTCGCGCGTGCCTGGCGTCTCGCGCGTCGACGTGCAGGGGACGGATGTGCGCGAGGTGGAGGTCGTGGCCGACCCGGCGCGCCTCGCCGCGCAGGGGCTCACCTACGACGACCTCGCCGGTGCCATTCGCAGCGCGGTCACCGTCACCGTAATCGGACGAGTCGCCCAGAGCTATCGCCAGTACCTGATCGTCGGCGACCAGGAAGCTCACTCGGTGGACGACGTCGCTCGCATCGTCGTCGCCAAGGGGCTCCATGTGCGGGACCTCGCGACGGTGACCCTGGGCACCGAGGATCATGTTCGCATCATCGCCGGCGACGGCCGGCCGGCGGCACAGCTCAACATTACTCGTCAGGTCGGCGGCAACACCGTCGCCATCGCCGACTCCGTCTCGCGGGCCGTGGCGGCCTTCGCGCACACGCTTCCCCCCGGCGTGCATCTCGTCCCCGTGTATGATCAGGCCCTGCTGGTGCGCGACGCCGTGGCATCGGTGCGCGATGCCATGCTCGTCGGCGCCGCCTTGGCGGTGGCGATTCTCCTGCTCTTCCTCCGGCATCCCCGGGTGACGGCCGTGAGCGCCAGCTCGATTCCGCTCTCGCTCGCACTCACCGTGCTCGCCATGTCGCTCCTCGGGCAGACACTCAACCTGATGACGCTCGGAGCGATGGCGATCGCCATCGGATTGGTGATAGATGATGCGGTGGTGGTTACCGAGAACATCGTACGTCACCTGGCCTCTGGGGCGGATCGCGTCGCGACCGTTCGTGAAGCGGTGCACGAGCTGGTATTCCCCGTGACGACGTCGACGCTCACGACGGTGGTGGTCTTCCTCCCGCTCGGGCTCCTCGGCGGCGTCGTCGGGCAGTTCTTCGCCGCACTCTCGATCACGCTCACCCTGGCCGTCCTCATCTCCCTCGCCCTGTCGCTCACCGTCATCCCTTTGCTGGCGATTCGGTTTCTCCACGCCGAGTCACCGGAGCGCGTCGGCTCCCCCGCAGCGACGATCGGGCGCTGGTTGGACGGTTTAGGGGCGCGCTACGAGCGCTCCCTCGGCACCGTGCTCTCACACCCGAAGCCGGTGCTGGCGGCGGCCGCGGTGCTCATCGGCGCCGGGCTGATCACCAGGTCCGCGATCGGCAGCTCCTTCCTGCCGGAAATGGACGAAGGCGCATTCGTCCTCGACTTCTGGATGCCCGGCGGGACCGCACTCGCCGAGAGTGACCGCGAGCTGCGTGTGGCCGAACGCACGCTCGCCTCACTCCCCGAGGTCGAGAGCACGTCGCGACGCCTCGGCGCGGAGCTGGGGCTCTTTGCGACCCTTCAGAACCGCGGCGACATCGTCGTTCGGCTTCGGCCCGCCGCACAGCGATCACACTCGAGCTTCGAGGTCATCGACGAAGCGCGTGCACGCATCACGCGTTCGGTTCCGCGACTACGCATCGAGTTCGTGCAGATTCTCTCGGACGTGATCAACGACCTCGCCGGTGCTCCTCGCCCCGTCGAGATCAAGCTCTTCGGCGCCGACCTCGACGCGCTCGAGAGCTACGCCGAGACGCTTGCCCCGCCGCTCGGCCAAGTGGAGGGTTTGGAGGACCTGTACAATGGCATCAGTGAGCCGGCTCCCGAGCTCGCGATGCGTGTCGATCAGGCGGAGGCGAACCGCCTTGGCACCGACCCCGCGCGCGTCAGCGCGAGTGTCGGTTCGGCGCTGTTGGGAGTGGATGCTGGGGAGATACGCCGCGACGAGCGCGCGGTGGGAATCCGAGTGCGGGCCCCTGACTCGGTTCGTTTCGACCCGGACCGGCTCGCGGCCCTGCCGATTCTCGCCGGAGCATCGACAGTCCCGACGCCGCTGGGGGCACTCGCGCGCTTCTCACCTGTCGAAACGCGGGCGGAGCTCCTGCGCGAGAACCAGCAACAGATGATCGCGGTCACCGGCGACGTGAGTCAGCGGTCCCTCGGAGAAGTAATGGCCGATGTCAGAAGCGTCCTGGCGAAGCACCCCGTCCCGCGCGGTGTGCGGCTCGAGATCGGAGGCCAATACGCCGGTCAACAGGAGGCCTTTCGCGCCCTCATCGCCGTGCTGGCGCTAGCACTCGTGAGCGTGGTGGCGGTGATGGTCGCTCAGTTCCGCAGCTTTCTCGAGCCCTTGGTGATCGTGTTCGCCGCGCCCGTCTCCTTCGTCGGCGCAATGGCCGCCCTCTGGCTCACCGGGACGCCCATCAATGTGTCGTCGCTCATGGGGCTCATTCTTCTCGTCGGGCTCATCGTGAAGAACGGCATCATTCTGCTCGACTTCGCCCGCCGCCGAATGAGAGACGCGGGCATTCCGCTCGAGCAAGCGATTCGCGACGCGGCGCGCATCAGGCTTCGGCCAATCCTGATGACGACGCTCTGCACGCTCTCCGCGCTACTCCCGTTGGCCTTCGGGATCGGGTCGGGAAGCGCTCTACAGCGACCGCTCGCCGTGGCGGTGATCGGCGGGCTCGCGCTGAGCACGCCGATCACGCTGTACATGGTACCGACCCTCGTGGTCGCGCTGCGCCGCCGTCAGACCCCGGTGGAAGGGGAGGCGGAGGTGTAGTAGCCATCGATGAACCAGCTCACCGTCTGTTCCGCCACGCGCCCCGCGGTCCACGATGCGCGGCTGTCGACACTCCGGATTACCTGCTTGAGCTCGACGATCGCTGCCGTGATCGGCTGACCGCTGCGCCTCGCCACTTGGGCGAGCTCGTGGACCTCCCGGCGCAGCTCGGTCCACTCCGGCCAGGTTTCTTCGGGAGAGGAGGCACCGGGAAGAGCGTGCGCTGAGCGGAGAGTGCGAATGAGGCGTTGGTCGGCGGAGCCGACGGGTCCCAAGTGAGCGACTGGCATCTGCATAGTCCCTCCTCCGCGAGGGCGGAGCCGACCACGAGCATCGGCGCTGCGGGTGCTTGCACGCGATGCGATGAGTAGCGTGCGAAGCCATGTCCCGATTAGCTACGCCGGCGTTGCGTGCGTTGTTGCAGGCGTTCGGTAACTCTTGCGCAACGTTGGGGCGCTCTGAGCGGTCCCGAGCCGCTGCGACGACCTGGCGGGCGTCAACCCTTTCGGCTCGCCGATTGTCGAACCGGAAAGCCCCGCTTGCTCTCCCGATCCTCGCTCGAGGACCGCAATGGACACTCTCCGCCAGGATGTTCGCACTGCAGTCCGCAGTCTCCGCCGTTCGCCGAGCTTTACGATTGCCGCCGTGCTCGCCATCGGACTCGGTACCGGTGCGGCCGCTGGGGTCTTCAGCATGCTGGAGGGCGTCGTCCTCCGCCCCCTCCCCTATCGCCGGCCCCAGGAGCTCGTCGCGCTCTGGGAGACGAACAAGAGCAAGGGACTCGGCCACGAGCCGGTCTCGCCGGTGAACTTCATCGACTATCGAAGCCTCAGGGGCGACCTCTCCGACCTCGCCGGGTGGTGGCGCCCCGAGATCAACCTGGTCGATGACGAGAGCGGAGATCCGATTCGCGTCACGGCGATCGAGTCGACGCGAAACCTCTTCAACGTTTTGGGTGTGCACCCGTTCATTGGGCACGGCTTCTCGGCCGATACGGGCCTCGACGGGGACGTGGACGAAGCGATCATCAGCTATCGCCTGTGGACGACGAGATTCGGCGGGGACCGAGATGTGATCGGTCGCGCGGTGAGGCTAAACGGATATCTCTACACGATCGTCGGCGTCATGCCCGAGGGGTTCTCCTTTCCCGGTGACACCGATCTCTGGGAGGGGCTGACGTGGGAGTTCGGCCAGCATAGCCGCGGCGCGCACTTCGTCGAGACCGTGGGGCGCCTCGCACCCGGTGTGCCGGTCGAGCAGGTCAACCGCGACCTTGCGGCGTTAGGCTCCCGCCTCGAGGGAGAGTATCGAGCGACGAACCTCGGCTGGAGCTCGCGTGTCGTGCCGCTCGATCGCGAGGTGTCCGGGGTGTTCAGGCCGGCTCTCTTCGCCCTTCTCGCGGCGGCCGCGCTCCTGCTCGGCATCGCGTGCATCAACGTCGCCAACCTTCTGCTCGCCCGCGCGACCTCTCGGAAGCGCGAGGTGGCGGTGCGAGCGGCCATTGGCGCGAGTCGTGGCCAGCTCGTCCGCCTCTTCCTCGTCGAGAGCGCTGTGCTGGCGGCCGTCGGCTCCCTTCTTGGGCTCCTGGTGGCATGGGCGAGCGTGAAGGGGCTGCTCGCCTGGTCTCCGATCCAGGTCCCCCGCGCCGCGGGCGTCGGCGTCGACGTGGGGGTGCTGGCGTTCGCTGCTCTCGTGGCGGCTGCGACCGTCGTCGGCTTCGGGCTCGGTCCGGCGCTCCTCGCGTCGCGGACCGAGTTGCAGGATACGCTCCGCGAGGGAGCGAAGGGCGCGAGCTCCCGTCTGAGAGGGATGCGGAGCGCGCTCGTCGTCGCCGAAGTATCGCTCGCCGTCGTGTTGCTCTGCGGTGCCGGCCTCCTCGTACGGAGCGTGGAGCGCCTGCTGGGTGAGAAGGCCGGAATCGACCCAACGTCGGCGATAACCGCCGACATCCAGCTTCCGGACAAGCAGTACGAGCAGTGGGAGCGCGTGGACCAGTTCTTCATCAGCCTCACGCAGTCGCTGCGATCACAACCTGGCGTAACCGGTGTCGGAACCACCGAGTTTCTCCCGCTGGCCGCCGCCTGGCGAATGCCCTTCTTCGTTGCCGGGGCTGCGCCCGTTCCGATGGGAGATGAGCCGACAGCGCAGCATCACGTCGTAGACGAGGGCTTCTTCGCCGCCCTTCATGTGGAACCGGTGGCCGGGCGCGTGTTCGATTCGCATGACGACGCGAAATCGATCCCGGTGGCGCTTGTGAATGAAGCGCTGGCGAAGCAGCTCTGGCCAGGCCAGAACGCGGTGGGAAAGCACATCATCACGCATGTTCGCAACATCGGTCCGCTCGGGCTGCGAGTAGCGATCGGTGATGATCACGAGATCGTCGGCGTGGTGCCGGACATCAAGAACACGTCGCTGAAGAACGCCGCCGAGCCCGCCCTCTACTTCTCGTCTCACCAATTCCCCTTCCGCAAGGTGCACGTGGTGGTGCGCGGACAAGGCGAGCCCCAGCAGCTCGCCGCCGCCCTGCGCGATGCCGTGCGCCGCATCGACCCGCGTCTGCCGGTGGCGAACATCCAGACGATGGAACGTGTCCTGTCGGCCACCGTCGATCCGCCGCGATTCGTCATGCTGATCTCGTCGATCTTCGCCCTCTTCGCGCTGGCACTGGCGGCCGTCGGTATCTACGGGGTGCTCACGTACGCCGTGGGCCACCGCCGTCGTGAGATCGGCATTCGCCTCGCGCTCGGCGCTGAACCCGGGGCGATGATGCGCATGGTCGTGCGGGAGGGGGTGCTCCTCGCCGCCCTCGGAGCCCTGATCGGCGGTACCGCCGCGCTCGCGGCGGCCCGGGGGCTCTCGAGCTTCCTCTACGGCGTGGCGCCGTGGGACCCCGTCACACTCATCGGTGTCCTGCTCATCGTACTCGCGGTCGCGGCCGTGGCGTGCCTCCTTCCCGGCCGGCGCGCGGCAGCGGAGGATCCGGCGCTCGCACTGCGCCAGGAGTAGATTTGCGCCGAGGGACCGCCTCGAGTCGCAGGCTCGCGATCGGCGGCGTCCCTCCACCTAAGGCGCCATCATGCCGCTCACGAGGGATGCTCTGCGCTCGAGTGTCGAGCGCGCGGGGGACGCTCACTGGTCGGCGCTGATCCGTCACCACGAAGACCAGTATCCGGCAAGTCCGCCCACTCCGGGCGAGGTCTGTCGCGCCGAGGCCGAGCGACTGAACGCGATGGGACTCGGCACCTCGGCGGATTTCGAGCTCCTCGAGTCGCGCATCGAGCGCGTGGGGTCGGAGATCCAGCTCGTGCACGTCTTTCGGTACAAGCCGCTCGACCTGCGGCTCCTCACCGAGCCGTTTCGGAACTACGGCCCGGAGCCGGCCGCCTGACAAGTGGCGCCCGGCCGGGCGCCCCCGGGGGCTCGTGGCCCCGAAACGAAGCGCGGCGGCGAGAGAAGCTCGCCGCCGCGCCTCGTTTGCCGCCACACGGGGTTACTGCGACTTCTTGCGCTTCCCCTCCGGCTTCGCCTCCGCCGCCACCTCCTCGCCGCGCGGCTCGCGAAGCTCGGACACGGCACTCCGGATCTGAGTCGCCAGGGTGCACTCGGCGCGCAAAGCTTCCGCCGCCGCATCGGCCTGCTTGATCTGGAAGGCCAGCGTCCCGGAGCGCTCGAGGACCTGATCGACGATCGCGCGCTGGGCGCCGATCGCTTCCATGGTGGATCGCACATCGGTGGTGAGCGCTTCGGCGCGGGCCAGACGGCGCTCGAGCTCCTCCACCTGGCGCTTCCGCTCGGCGAAGTCGCGCATCGCCTCGGTGGCCGACTTCAGCTCCGCCCTCGTGATCTCCACCACGGCTCGCGTCTCCTCGATCTCGCGCCGAGACGACGTGATCGATCTCACGCTGTCGGCGGTCCGCTCGGCGATGTCGCTGACGTTGCCGAGCCGCGTCTGAACGGCGTCGATCATCCCCTGGCGGCTCAGGATCTGCTCGAGTGCCAGCGTCGCCTGGCCATGGGCCACGTCCCACTTGCGCAGGAGCGCCTCGAAGTTCGTCAGGCGCGCATCCACGTCCCCCAGCGCGGTGGCGCGGTCGTCGAGCCCGTGCACCAGCTCCTCCAGGGCTTCCGATTTCGATGTGGCATCGGTCAGTTGGCCGCTGATCGTCTCGGCGAGCTCCTCCAGATGTTGGGCGGCCTCGGCGGCCTCCCGCCGCATCGTCGACGCACGATCGAGATGCTCGGCGGCCGCCTCGAGAGCCCCCTGCCGCTGCTCGAGCTCCTGGCCGAGAATGCGCATCCGCTCGCCGAGGGCTCCGAGTTTCTGCACCCTCGCCTCCATCGTGTCGACTCGTTCGCTGACCGCATCGAGACGCCGGCCCGCGGCCTCCGTCGCCACCGTCGTCGACGCGATGCTCGAGGCGACACGTTCGGCTTCCGCCGCCTGACGCGAGAGCTCCGCGAACTGAGACTCGGCGCTCTCCATCCGCGTGCGCGCGTCCTCGCTTCGCTCGATCAGGCGAGCCGTCTGTGACTCCAGCTCACCGAGCCGGCCCCGTAGAGTCTCCACCGCCTCACCGCGCGCCTCCAGCGCATCGAGCGATCCTGTCACCCGCTCGACATCGCGCCGCAGGGCGTCGACCGAGGGGCGCGTCTGCTCGAGCTCCGACACCTGCGTCTGCAACGACCGCATCCGCCCGTCGGCGTCGCGGAGCCACGCGTCGGCCCCGTCCGGCCCGCCCCTCTCCCTCGCCACCTCGCCGTCCGCCGTCCGCAGCGGCCCCACCCCGTCGCGCACCGCCCCCCGGGCACCGTTGAGCGACGAGAGATCGCGCACCGCGACTTCCACGCCCGGGCGCATG
>Ga0187766_10001818_pt1 | contig 12557 bp, 10 predicted proteins | sample 0216_QUI02_MP05__4_FD_132971 | JGI IMG/M metagenome (GOLD analysis project Ga0187766, IMG submission 132971) | Tropical peat soil microbial communities from peatlands in Department of Meta, Colombia - 0216_QUI02_MP05_20_MG | ecosystem: Environmental > Terrestrial > Soil > Wetlands > Peat ... | reverse complement strand
CGGCAGCACTTCTTTTTCGGTTTGACGTCGGCGAGCTTGCTGGGCTTCACAGCGCCTTCGTGTCAGCCTTCCGGGTGCGGGCGTAGTTGGTTTTCGCGAACGGGTTCTCAGACTGCCAGGCGATGATGCGGACCGTGAAAGCGGCCCGAGGAGGAGCCGGGCAATCCGGCACTGCCAGGCGACGATGCGGGCCGTGAAAGCGGCCCGAGGATGAGCCGGGCAATCCGGCACTGCCAGAATCACTCGGTGCAGTTCCGCAACGTCGCCATCGTCGCGCATGTCGACCACGGCAAGACGACGCTGGTCGACGCCCTGCTGCGGCAGTCGGGGGCACTGCACGAACGCGGTGAGCTGAAGGAACGCGTGCTGGACACCGGCGACCTGGAACGGGAAAAGGGCATCACGATCCTGGCCAAGCACACCGCCGTGCACCGTCATCACCCCGACGGCAGCGTCACCGTGATAAACGTCATCGACACCCCCGGGCACGCCGACTTCGGTGGCGAGGTGGAGCGCGGGCTGTCCATGGTAGACGGGGTGCTGCTGCTGGTGGACGCCTCCGAGGGCCCGCTGCCGCAGACCCGCTTCGTACTGCGCAAAGCGCTGGCGGCGCACTTGCCGGTGATCCTCGTCGTCAACAAGACCGACCGGCCCGACGCGCGCATCGGCGAGGTCGTGGAGGCCAGTCACGACCTGCTACTCGACGTCGCCGCCGACTTGGACGACGAGGCCGCGAAGGCCGCCGAGCACGCCCTGGGTCTGCCGACACTATACGCATCCGGTCGCGCCGGGGTGGCCTCCACGACGGCGCCGCCCGACGGGGAAGTGCCCGACGGCGACAACCTCGACCCACTGTTTGATGTTCTGCTGCAACATATTCCGCCGCCCAGCGGCGACCCGGACACGCCACTGCAGGCGCTGGTCACCAACCTCGATGCGTCGACGTTCCTGGGCCGGCTGGCGCTGATCCGCATCTACAACGGCCGCATTCGCAAAGGCCAAACCGTGGCGTGGATGCGCGAGGTCGACGGTGAGCCCGTCGGCACGACAGCCAAGATCACCGAACTGCTGGCAACCGAAGGCATCGAGCGCTCGCCAACCGGGGAAGCCATCGCGGGGGACATCGTCGCGGTCGCCGGCATACCCGAGATCATGATCGGCGACACGCTGGCCGACCCCGAGCGCCCGAAAGCGCTGCCGCGCATCACTGTTGATGAGCCGGCGATCTCGGTGACCATCGGCACCAACACCTCGCCGCTGGCCGGCAAGGTGCCCGGCCACAAGCTCACCGCCAGACTGGCGCGCAACCGGCTGGACGCCGAGCTCGTCGGCAACGTGTCGATCCGCGTCCTCGACATCGGCCGACCGGACGCCTGGGAGGTGCAGGGCCGCGGCGAGCTGGCGCTGGCCGTGCTGGTCGAGCAGATGCGCCGGGAGGGATTCGAATTGACCGTCGGCAAGCCGCAGGTGGTGACCAAGACCATCGACGGCAAGCTGCACGAGCCGTTCGAGGCGATGACCATCGACTGTCCGGAGGAGTACGTCGGCGCGGTCACGCAGCTGATGGCCGCGCGCAAAGGGCGGATGGTGGACATGGCCAACCACACCACCGGCTGGGTGCGGATGGATTTCGTGGTGCCCAGCCGCGGGCTGATCGGATGGCGCACCGATTTCCTCACCGAGACCCGCGGCACCGGCGTGGCTCATGCGGTGTTCGACGGGTACCGGCCGTGGACGGGGGAGATCCGGGCCCGGCACACCGGGTCGCTGGTGTCCGACCGATCCGGCACCATCACGGCATTCGCGCTGCTGCAGCTGGCCGATCGGGGCCAGTTCGTCGTCGAACCCGGTCAGGACACCTACGAGGGCATGGTCGTCGGGATCAACCCGCGTCCGGAGGATCTCGACATCAATGTCACCCGGGAGAAGAAGCTGACAAATATCCGGTCGTCGACCGCCGATGTCATCGAGACGCTGGCTAAGCCGCTCGAGCTCGACCTGGAGCGGGCCATGGAGTTCTGCGCGTCCGACGAATGCGTCGAGGTGACTCCCGAGGTGGTGCGGCTGCGCAAGGTTGAACTCGACGCGACCGCCCGGGCCCGCAGCCGCGCGCGGGCCAAGGCCCGCGGCTAGCGCGGTAGGGGGGTGGCGTCACAGTCGGCGAATTCGGCTCCTCGGGAGCCCGCCTTCCAGCGACAGCCCGGTTGGGCGCGTAGGGCCAGCACGCGTTTGGCCAGTTCGCGCCTGCCTGCGTGCCGCCGACGCGGTTGTCGCTCGGATGTGGGCAAATCGCGCATCCTGTCTTCGCGGACACTGATGTGGTAGATGTGACCAGGCATTGCTGTTCAGCTGCGGGGACGGGAGCTCTAGAGGAGACGGTCAACTCATTCGCCGGACCCAATGCCACCTGCTTCGCCGCGCAGGACGTCCGGTCCCAGACAATGGATGACCGCGGTTTGCTGTGACCAGCTCGGCCTGAACCACGCCACGCTCGGCAAACTCGTGTCATACGCTGGGGCCTGAACCGGCCCCCGATACCCTGGTGGGCGTGCCGAAACGTGCGCGTCGCGCCTGCGTAATGGTCGGCGTGCTGGCTTCGTCGTTGGCGATGGTGCTATCGAGTTGCACCGTCAAGCCGCCGCCCGCGCCGCAGAGCACCGAGACGTCGCGCAGCATCCCTCCGCCGCCGCAGCGCATTATGCAGGTCATCGTGGGCATCGACTCGATCGGCGCCGGGTTCAACCCGCATCTGCTGTCCGATCTGTCGGCGGTGAACGCAGCGATCAGCTCGCTGGTACTGCCCAGCGCATTCCGGCCAGTGCCCGACCCCAGCACGCCGACGGGATCGCGCTGGGAGATAGACCCGACGCTGCTGGTGTCCGCCGAGGAGACCAACGACAACCCGTTCACGGTGACCTACAAGATCCGGCCCGAGGCGCAGTGGACCGACAACGCCCCCATCGGCGCCGACGACTTCTGGTATCTGTGGCGGCAGATGGTCAGCCAGCCGGGTGTGGTCGACCCGGCTGGCTATGACCTGATCACCGGCGTGCAGTCGATCGACGGTGGCAAGCAGGCGGTCGTCACGTTCTCGCAACGGTATCCGGCCTGGCGCGAGTTGTTCAGCAACATTCTGCCCGCGCACATCGTCAAGGACGTGCCGGGCGGTTTCCCGGCCGGGTTGTCCCGGGCACTGCCCGTCACCGGTGGGCAATTCCGCGTGGAGAACATAGACCCGCAGCGCGACGAGATCCTGATTGCCCGCAACGACCGCTACTGGGGTCCGCCGGCCAAACCCGACCGCATCCTCTTCCGTCGGGCCGGCGCGCCGGCAGCGCTGGCCGATTCCATCCGCAACGGCGATACCCAGGTGGCCCAGGTGCACGGCGGGTCCGCGGCCTTCGCCCAGTTGTCCGCTATCCCGGATGTGCGGACTGCCCGGATCATGACACCGCGGGTCATGCAGCTCACGTTGCGCGCGAATGTCCCCAAGCTGGCCGACTCGCAGGTCCGCATGGCGATTCTGGGGTTGCTCGACGTCGACCTGCTGGCCGCGGTGGGCGCCGGCAGTGACAACACCGTCAGGCTGGACCAGGCGCAGATCCGTACGCCGAGCGACCCGGGTTATGTGCCGACCGCGCCGCCCGCGATCACCCAGGCAGCGGCGCTAGGGCTGCTGCAGGCATCCGGATACCAGATCGAGAACGACACATCCGCGTCGGTGGCGCCGCCGGCCGCGGATTCGATGACCACGCCGGTGAGTACCGGGCCGCCGGAGGTCACCCGCGGCCGGATCAGCAAGGACGGCAAACAGCTGTCCCTGGTCATCGGGGTGGCGTCCAACGACCCGACCTCGGTGGCGGTGGCCAACACGGCCGCCGATCAACTGCGCAATGTCGGCATTGCCGCGACCGTGCTGGCGCTGGACCCAGTGGCGCTCTACCGCGACGCGTTGATTAACAACCGAGTGGACGCCGTCGTCGGCTGGCACCAAGCGGGCGGGAACTTGGCGACGCTCCTGGCCTCGCGGTACGGCTGTCCCGCGTTGGAGGCGACCGCAGTGTCGACGTCGGGTGGGCCGCCGACAACGAAATCCGATGCGCTGCCGCCGTCTTCCCGGTCCTCCGGACCCGCGGCTACCAACGCAACGACACCCACGTTGCCGACGCCGAGCCGGACGCCTGAGCCTGGTGCGTTGGTGCAAGCGCCGTCGAACATCACCGGAATCTGCGATCACAGCATCCAGTCGAATATCGATGCGGCCCTCAACGGCAACAAGAACATCAACGACGTGATAAACGCAGTCGAACCGCGGCTGTGGAATATGTCGACCGTGTTGCCGATCCTGCAGGACACCACGATCGTCGCCGCGGGTCCGAGCGTGCAGAACGTCAGCCTGTCCGGTGCGGTGCCGGTCGGTATCGTCGGTGACGCCGGCCAGTGGCTGAAGACCACGCAATAGCCCAGCCCGCACAACCGTCCAGGACCTTGCCGATAGCGTTGAAAAGACTTGCGGGGCAACGCGACGCCAGGTGCGGCAGGTTGGCTTCGTTAACGATCTCTATAGCCGCTAGCGTTTGTTCGCGGCGACCGATATGCTGAGCTGATAGTGAACGGCATTGTCTACAAACTGTGCATGCGTCGATGAGGTAGGGAGCGAACGATGGCTAACGAGACGGTTCGACCGGATTTCGAAGAGTTGTACAGTGCCGGGCGCGCGGGGGAGGTGCTGGTGCCCTGGGATATCGGTGGGCCGCAGCCGGTGGTGCAGCAGCTGGTGGCTTACGGCGCGGTCCGCGGCGAGGTGCTGGACCCGGGGACCGGTCCGGGGTATCACGCGATCCACTATGCGTCGCACGGTTATTCGACCACTGGCATCGATGGCTCACCGGCTGCGATCGAACTGGCGAAGCGAAACGCCGAGCGCGCCGGGGTACAGGTGAACTTCCAGGTGGCCGACGCAACCAAACTGGACGGGTTCGAGGGTCGCTTCGACACCGTGGTAGACAGTGCGTTCTACCACGTGTTCTTAGACGACGAGCAAACCCAGACGCACTACGCGCAAGCTTTGCACAAGGCCACCAAACCCGGCGCGCGGCTGTACATGTTCGAGTTCGGCCGGCACAACGTCAACGGTGTGCAATTCGACGGCCTGCCGGCCGACAACTTCGAACGGGTCCTTGGTTCAAGCGGATGGCACGTCGACTACGTGGGCACCTCCACATACGTGGGCATCTTCGGCCCGGAGACGCTCGCGTTCATGCAGCAGAGGATGAGTTCCCAACCGAGCACGGCGGACCGGTTCAAGCCGCTGCAAGATCGGCTCCGCGTCATCGAGCCCCTGCTGGAGGATCATCGGGTGCACATGCCGGTATGGGCGGTCGCCGCGACCCGCGTGGATTAAGAGGCCATGGCTTTCAGTCGGGGTGCGGTGCCGAGTGCGGAATGACGGTGTCGACGATCCGCATCAGTCGCCGCCGGTCCGGCGGTGACCCGGTGAGCAGGAGATGCTGGTTGATCAACGCGGGTCCAACTCGTGCGGTCAGTGGGGTGAGCATGGCGGCATCGATCTCGCCGTTGCGTACGCCGGCCCGCAGGATGGATTCGATGATTCGCAGGCGGGGAGCCACCACAGCGTCGGCGAAGATCGCGCGCAGTTCGGGTTCGTGAATCAGCTGGCCCATGATGGCCAGGCCAGGGAAGGCGGTGTTGCCGGCTAGGACGTCGCAGTGCGCGGTGAGCACCGCCAGCAGGTTGTCCCGCGCCGGCCGGTCGGCGCGAGGCTCGGGCAATGGCGGCACGGCGTAATGCAGAGCGGCCTGCACCAAGTCATGCTTGCTGGCCCAGCGCCGATACAACGCGGCCTTGCCCGTGCGGGCGCGCGCCGCGATGCCTTCCATGGTCAGCCCGCCGTAGCCGACAGCGGCCAGTTCGGCTAATGTCGCCTCATACAAAGCACGCTCGAGGACCTCACCTCGCCGGCGGCTCCGAATGGCTTTCGGGGTGGCTTTGGTGTGCTGTGGCATACGCCAACAGTAGTCGCTAGCGTTCCTATTTGGTGGAGGCTATGGTTTCCCGTTTAGTGAACGGTATCGTCTGTAGTCCTAAAATCTAGACCGTGCCTTCGCGTACCGTCGCGGTGGCGGGGCATGGGCAGCTGCGAAGGCTGGCCGCAAGTCGAAAGCAGCTCCCACGCCGGTATGGTGCGCCCATGCAGGAGACGCCGCGGCTGCTGTTCGTGCATGCACATCCCGACGACGAGACCATCACCAACGGCGCCACCATCGCGCATTACACCGCCCGCGGCGCGCGGGTGCGCGTCGTCACCTGCACGCTCGGGGAGGAGGGTGAGGTCATCGGCGACCGCTGGGCGCAGCTCGCCGTCGACCATGCCGACCAACTCGGTGGCTATCGCATCGGCGAACTCACCGCAGCGTTGCGCGCACTGGGGGTCGACGCACCGATCTTTCTCGGCGGCGCGGGTCGCTGGCGTGACTCGGGAATGCCCGGCACCCCGCAGCGGCGTCGGCCGAAGTTCATCGACGCCGACGACCGCGAGGCTATCGGCGCACTCGTGTCGATCATTCGCGAGCACCGCCCGCATGTTGTGGTGACCTATGACCCCAACGGGGGCTACGGCCATCCCGACCACGTGCGTACCCACGCCGTCACCACAGCGGCGGTGGCCGCAGCCGGCACCGCTGACTACCCGGGCGCACCGTGGACGGTGCCGAAGTTCTACTGGACGGTCATGGCGACGAGCGCATTGGTGGCGGGCTGGCGCGCGCTGGATCGCGACGATGTGCGACCCGAATGGGTAGTTCCGCCAAGCGACAATGAACTCGCGGGCTTCGGATATCCCGACGAGGAGATCGACGCCGTTGTCGAGGCCGCGGACGCTCTCCCCGCCAAGGTTGCCGCACTCGCCGCCCACACGACCCAAGTCACCGTTGGCCCCACCGGCCGGGCATGCGCCTTGTCGAACAACCTGGCGCTGCCCATCCTGGCCGCCGAGCACTACATTCTCGTCGCCGGCACCGAAGGGGATCGCGATGCGCGCGGCTGGGAAACCGATCTGCTGGCCGGACTGGACCTGACCGAGTCAGGCACACGGTAGGCTGCGGACCAAGCAGGCCACGGAAGGAGTCTGGTATGGACCCCGATCTGGACCCCAACCTGCAGCACTGGCAGGACCGATTCGACAGCTTCCAGTGGGTGATAGGCTCCCTGGTCGCGCAACTCGACAGCGTCACGACCTGACCGCCATCAAGGCAAGCGCCGAGCCGGCTGAGGACACCGGCGCGACGGATCCCGCCCTTCGTATCGTCGTCCTGACATTGCTGGCCATCGATGGCGTCCTCTCCGCGCTGGTCGGGGCCCTGCTGATGCCCGCCTATATCGGGTCGGTCCCATTTCCTGTCAGCGCGCTGATCAGTGGCCTGGTCAACGCGGCCCTGGTATGGGCTGCCCTGCGATGGACCAAGTCGGCGCGGGTGGCCGCATTGCCGCTGTGGACCTGGCTATTGACGGTGGCGGGGATGACCTTGGGCGGTCCTGGTGACGCTGTCATCCTGGGTGGCCGGGGAGTGATGGCCTACGGTGCGCTGCTGCTGATCACGCTGGGTGTCGTGCCACCCGTGTGGGTGCTGTGGCGGCACCGTCGCCGGAGGAGTCTGCCGCCGGTCGGGGCCGAGCCGCCAGCTGGGTAGCTCGGGTCTAATGTGACGGTCATGCCAGGCTCCGAGGTTTTCCAGAGATGCGCCGATGATTCTCGATCGGGTGGACTTTAACGAGGAATGGCTCTGAACCCGCGACGCAGCATCGCCCTGCCCACCCCGACGACGAGACCATCACCACTGGCTGGCCGCGGTATCCCTGTGGACCTGGCTGGTGACCATCGCCGCGCCCGCCCTCGGCGGTTCCGGTGACGACGAAGTGTTCGGCGGGCCGGGTTTCGACCAGTTCGGCCAGATCGTGCTGCTGGTGCTGCGCGTGGCGCCGCCGGCGGCTGTGCTGTGGCGGCACAGGGCCCGCCGGTGACGCCTACGTTCCGACAGTCGCCAGCCGCGATCCAGGGTTAGGGCACGAGGCTTAGCAGTACTCCGCCGAGGTCCAGTCCCAGGCCGAATAGTGCGCTGACGTCGGACAAGGCGCCCGACAGTGCGCCGGCGTCGAAAACCGCGCCAAGGTCCGATAGGGGGCCGGGATCCAGCACTGCACCGGGGTCCAGTGCTGCCAGGGGGTCCAGTGCTGCCAGGGGGTCCAGTGCTGCTACGCCGTCCGACGCTGCCACGATGTTCGGTGCTGCCGTGAGGGGCTCCACCAACGCGGGAATCAAGGCACTGTGGGCGTCGAGCAATCCGCCCACGGGTTCTTGTAGGGCCGTCGCCATTTCGACGGGCGCGTTATCCGCTGCCGCGGCGGCCACGTCTGGAAGAGGCGGCAACGGGGGCAACGGGGGCAAGAAACCGAGCAACCAGTTGATCTCGGTGTGTATGAACGTGCTGAACGCATCCGCGATGGCCGTGGCGACAATGCTCAACGCCCCACCGAAACTGACGGTTCCGTTCAGAAAGTCGATGAAGTTGTACTCGCACCCGTAAACGCACAAGAAGCTCCGCACGATGGACTCGACGAGGTCGTACACGAAAGTGATCTGCGGTGCCAGCACACCCACGTACGGCACAAAGCCAACGACGTACGCGGCGAGGTCGAAGACGTACGCTACCCACGGTTCGACGGCGAGGTACAAAGATTCGATGGCCCCGCCGATCGTGGGGTCCGCGATTGCTGCCGGAGCGAATATCGCGGCGTCGGCAACGGCGGAGGGTAGCTGCGGTATCGATACCAGCGCCGAGTCCAGCAAATCCGGGATCAATGGTTCCACGGCCGCGCTGAGGTGGACGGCCGCGGAGTCGGGGATCTCGACGACAGGCGGCGTCACCGCAGGCGCCAGCGCGATGGCAGTGGCGCCGACGGCTGCGACCCCTGACATAAAGAACGAGCGTGCGGAAACGTCCACGAGGCCTCCTCGAGGATGCGCGTCAATCGTTGAATATATCTGGTCGTTGACGTCGGCATCAGCGAATCGGTCAGGTCCGGCAACCTAGGCCGCAGGGAAGGTCAGCGAGCCGACGCTGCGCAGCCAGGGGCTACTGTTGCGCGTATGCCACGCGCCGAGGTTCCAGGTTGTGCGGAAGTGCGGATGAAAATCGACCGGACGGGAGTTACACGGGAGTGGCTCTGAACCCGCAGCGCGCCGTCCTGCCCAGCCCCGTCGTCCCCCCCAAGGCCAGCGCGTCGGCGCTGCGTCGTGTGCTGCGGCGCGCGCGCAACGGCGTGGCGCTGAACGTCGACGAAGCCGCGATCGCGATGACCGCACGCGGCGACGACTTGGCGGACCTGTGTCGCAGCGCGGCGCGGGTGCGCGACGCGGGACTGGAGTCGGCCGGCCGACGCGGCCCCAATGGCCGGCTGCCGATTAGCTATTCGCGCAAGGTGTTCATCCCGGTCACCCACCTCTGCCGCGACACCTGCCACTACTGCACGTTTGTCACCGTGCCCGGAAGGCTGCGCGCCCAGGGGATGGGTATGTTTCTCGAACCGGACGAGATCCTCGACATCGCCCGTCGCGGCGCCGAACTTGGTTGCAAGGAAGCATTATTCACGCTCGGTGACCGGTCCGAGGATCGCTGGCCAGAGGCGCGGGAGTGGCTCGCTCAACGGGGCTACGACTCCACGCTGTCTTACGTGCGGGCCATGGCGATCCGGGTGCTGGAGGAGACCGGGCTGTTGCCGCACTTGAACCCGGGCGTGATGAGCTGGTCGGAGATGTCGCGGCTGAAACCGGTAGCACCCTCGATGGGCATGATGCTGGAGACGACGTCGCGGCGGCTATTCGAAATCAAGGGGCTCGCGCATTACGGGAGCCCGGACAAGGATCCGGCGGTTCGATTGCGCGTTTTGACCGACGCCGGCCGGTTGTCCATTCCGTTCACGACCGGCCTGCTGGTCGGCATCGGAGAGACGCTGCACGAACGCGCCGATACCTTGCATGCGATTCGCAAGTCGCACAAGGAGTTCGGGCACATCCAGGAAGTGATCGTGCAGAACTTCCGGGCCAAGGAACACACCGCGATGGCCTCGATGCCCGACGCCGGCATTGACGATTTCCTGGCGACGGTGGCGGTGGCGCGACTGGTGCTCGGCCCGGGGATGCGTGTCCAGGCGCCGCCGAACCTGGTGTCCGGCGACGAGTGCCTGGCGCTGATCGCCGCCGGTGTCGACGACTGGGGCGGTGTCTCACCGTTGACGCCCGACCACGTCAACCCCGAACGGCCTTGGCCCGCTCTGGATGAGCTGGCCGCCGTCACCGCGGAAGCCGGGTACGGCCTGGTGCAGCGACTCACCGCCCACCCCAAATACGTGCAGGCCGGAGCGGCGTGGATCGACCCTCGGGTCCGTGGGCACGTCACCGCGCTGGCCGATCCGGCGACCGGTCTGGCTCGCGACGTCAACCCGGTTGGCATGCCCTGGCAGGAGCCCGACGAGGTGCAGTCTTCTGGTCGGGTGGACCTGCATGCGGCGATCGACATCGAGGGCCGCTCCACCGAGGCCCGCAGCGATCTCGACAGCGCGTTCGGGGATTGGGACTCGATCCGTGCACACGTGCACGAGCTGGCGGCCCGCGCGCCCGAACGCATCGACACCGACGTGCTGGCCGCCCTGCGTTCAGCTGAACGCGATCCCGCCGGCTGCAGCGACGACGAGTACCTGGCGTTGGCCACCGCCGACGGCCCCGCGCTGGATGCGGTTGCCGCACTGGCCAATTCCATCCGCCAAGACGTCGTCGGCGACGACGTGACGTTCGTGGTGAACCGCAACATCAACTTCACCAACATCTGTTACACCGGCTGCCGGTTCTGCGCGTTCGCTCAGCGCAAAGGTGACGCCGACGCGTACTCGCTGTCCACGGCCGAGGTCGCCAACCGCGCCTGGGAAGCCCACGTAGCAGGCGCCACCGAGGTATGTATGCAGGGCGGTATCGACCCCGAGTTGCCGGTTACGGGCTACGCCGATCTGGTGCGCGCCGTCAAGGCGAGAGTGCCGTCGATGCACGTGCACGCCTTTTCCCCGATGGAGATAGCCAACGGTGTAACCAAGAGCGGGTTGAGCATTCGGGAGTGGCTGATCAGCCTGCGTGAGGCGGGGCTGGACACCATCCCCGGCACCGCGGCCGAGATTCTGGACGACGAGGTGCGCTGGGTGCTGACCAAGGGCAAGTTGCCGACATCGATGTGGATCGAGATCGTCACAAACGCCCATCAGGTGGGCCTGCGGTCGTCGTCGACGATGATGTATGGGCATGTCGACAGTCCGCGGCACTGGGTCGCCCACCTCAACGTGTTGCGCGACATCCAGGACCGCACCGGCGGTTTCACCGAGTTCGTGCCGCTGCCATTCGTACACCAGAATTCGCCGCTGTATCTGGCCGGCGCATCACGGCCCGGGCCCAGCCGTCGCGACAACCGCGCCGTGCACGCACTGGCGCGGATCATGTTGCACGGCCGTATCTCTAACATCCAGACCAGCTGGGTGAAGCTCGGTGTGGAGGGCACACAAGTGATGCTCAACGGCGGCGCCAACGATTTGGGCGGCACGCTGATGGAGGAGACCATCTCCCGGATGGCCGGCTCGGAACACGGATCGGCGAAGACGGTCCCTGAGTTGGTCGCGATCGCCGCAGGCATCGGTCGCCCCGCGCGTCAGCGCACCACCACTTACGCTCCGCTGGCCGCGTAGGCACCCTCGTCCATCGGTGCGCCCCCTTTACGCCACGCCCGACAAGCGGGTATACACACGCCCATGAGACTGGCGTTAGCCACCCTGGCGCTGCTGTTTCTCACGCTCCCCGCGTGCGGTGGCGCTAAGGTGAACCCGCAACAGAAACCTGCTCCCACCACCCCAGGAACCGCGATGACCACGGCATCGCCACCGCCAGCTGCGCCCGCCGCCTTCGCGCTGACCAGTCCCGCGTTCGCCGACAACACGCAGATCCCGACCGAGTACTCCTGTAAGGGCCGCAACGTGCCTCCGCCACTTCGCTGGGAGCCCGTGCCGACTGGCACCGAGTCTCTGGCCTTGGTGGTCGATGACCCCGATGCCCCCGCCGGGCTCTATGTCCATTGGGTAGTAACCGGCATCCCACCCTCGACCACCGAAATCGCTGAAGGCGCGCTGCCGGCGGGAGCGACAGTCAGTCTGAACTCCAGCGGCAAGGCGGAGTATTTTGGCCCGTGCCCACCGGCCGGCACCGGCGTGCACCACTACCGCTTCCAGCTGTACGCGCTGAGCAAGCCGTTGACCTTGGCACCGAACACACCCGCGACGGAAGCGACCCAGACGATCGCGAATGCGGCCAGCGCCGTCGCTCGCACGGTCGGCCTTTTCAGTGGCTGAGGCCGTCCCTTCAGCGCATCAACGCCTACGCTCCGCTGGCCGCGTAGCTCAACAGCGTGACGCCAGCGCCAAAAGCGTTGCGATCTTTCGCCGCAGCG
>Ga0187766_10001816_pt1 | contig 12558 bp, 9 predicted proteins | sample 0216_QUI02_MP05__4_FD_132971 | JGI IMG/M metagenome (GOLD analysis project Ga0187766, IMG submission 132971) | Tropical peat soil microbial communities from peatlands in Department of Meta, Colombia - 0216_QUI02_MP05_20_MG | ecosystem: Environmental > Terrestrial > Soil > Wetlands > Peat ... | reverse complement strand
GCGTACCAGATATACAGGTCCGTCAACGAGGTGGCGAACCCCGAACCGATCCAGCTTACGCCCACCATCACGCCGCCCAGCGCGACGACGAGGCGGGCCCCCAGCCGATCGATGAGATACCCCTCGAAGGGTACCAGCCAGGTCTCGGCGAGGATGAAGACGGTAAAGGCGATCTGGACGGCCGAGAGCTTCGCGTTCAAGCTCTTCGTGAGCGGCGTGGTGAACAGGGTCCAGGCATACTGGAGGTTGGCGATGGCCATCATCATGATGATGCAGCCTGCCAGTTGCCACCAGCGGTTCGGTCCGCCTCGGTCCTTGGCCGGGATGCGATCGGTTAACATGGATCTCCCCCCCCAGGTGGTGCGAAAAGGCGACGCTCCGGTCGCCGTGCGATGGCGAGGCACGAACACGGACGTGATGGCCGAGGGCGTCTCGGGCCCGCGGGGCTCGAGAAACGCCCGCACGGGGTCGAATCCGGCGAATGGGGAGCAAGTGGATGCGACAAGGGCAGCGGGAACTGCGCGCGCGGGGCGGGGTGCGCCGCGAGAGCGCTGACATCGTGGGCGGACCGGAGGACCGCCGCAGCCATCCGCATGGCCCAAACGCACGCGGAGACCACGCTGAGACAACCCATATCGGGGACAGCAGCATCCAGTCCCATCGATGCCCCCTGGACAGGCGACGACATCGCGGCCGTGGGCAAAGCCTAGACCGCAGCCGCCCCTACGTCAAGGGTTTTCCCTCTAGGAGATGGCCAGGACAGCGGGCTCTGGTCTTACCAGGCGAGGCACTCTTCAGGAGAGAAGGGCGGCCACGAGGCCGCCGAGGCCGGCCAGGGCCGTGAGGGCCAGGCACGGCCCCAGGGCCCGGCGGATCACCGCGCCCTCCTGCCCGCGCAGGCCGACCGTGGCGCAGGCCATGAGGACCTTGGCCGGCGTCACCATCCCGCCCAAGGCCCCGCCGGTGGTCTGCAGGGCGGCCATGAGGAAGGGATTCACGCGCAAGAGCATGGCGGCGTCTCGCTGTACGGTGCCGAAGAGCACGTTCGAGGTGGTGTTGTTCCCCGTGACGAAGCAGCCGAGGAGGCCGACGAAGGGGGCCACGAAGGGATAGGCGCGGCCGGTCACGTCGATGGCCGCCCGGGCCAGCACGAAGGTCATTCCCGTGCCGGACATCACGGTGGCCAGCATCATCATGCACAGGACGGCGCCGGTGGCCGGGAGGCCGAGCCAGACGGTGCGGCGGGCCACGGCCCTCACCTCCAGGTGGCCTGTGCCGAGGCGCCCGTACCACGCCAGCGCAACGCCGCAGGTGTAGAGGATGAGGGCGCCCGGGTGGGCCAGGAGCTGGAGCCGGGGCGTGACGGCACCCACCGTCCACCCCAGGGCCGTCGTCGTCTTCGGCAGAGGCACGGGGACGTCTCCCAGGTGCAGCGCCCAGCGGAGCGGCGGAAGGAAGGTGGCGGCGGCCACGATGCAGATGAGGGCGTAATAGGGGGCGAGGGCGTAATGCAGCTCGCGCATGCCGCCCCGGCGTTCGCCCTCGGGCCGGCGGCTGGAGAGGCGTGTCAGGGCCACGCCCACCAGCAGGCCGGCCAGCCCCGCGCCGAAGCTGGCGATGATCCAGTAGTCGAACCACGCCAGCAGGAATTGCACCGCCGCCATGCTCCCGCCGATGGCCGCGGCCTCCCACCAATCGCGCCGGATGCCCTTCCATCCGCCCACGAGATGGGCCACCAGAAAACCCGTCCCGATGCACGTGAGCCCCAGGAGGCCGGCCGTCCACAGCCCGAGCTCGTGGCCGGGCAGGCCGGTGACCGCCCGCAGCGCCAGGAACGAAGATGCCATGCCCCCCAGCGTGACGGCCCAGGCGTGGCCGATGAGCGGGGCCAGGGTGGCCTGCATCGGCCGGAAACCGAGCCCCAGGAGTAACGGCGCCCCGACGGCCACGGGCACGCCGAAGCTGGCCACGCCCTGCAGGAAGGACGTGAAGGCGAAGCCGAGGATGAGGATCTGGAGGACGCGGTCCCGCGTGAGGGCGCGGATCCCGATGCCGATGCCGCGGGTGGCGCCCGCCTCCACCACGATCTGGTAGAGGAAGAGCGCGGGCCAGATGATGTAGAGGACCTCGAAGCTGAAGACGAGACCGCGGAGGCTTCCGATGGCGAGGTCGTCCGCCCCGGCGCCGAAGAGCGCCCATCCCAGGAGCAGGGCCGCCCCCCAAGCCAGCAGCCCGCCCTGCGTGGCCGACCGCCGGAGGATCAGGATGACCACCAGCAGAACCGCGATGGGGGCCAGCGCCGGCACCCACTGCCATGCCCCCAGCGGCATTGCGGTCATATGGACTCCGCGCCTGCAGGTTCGGGGGGGTTGGCCGTCGCACGCGAGGGAAATGGGCCCGTGCGCCGGCGGGCACCAGGGTACGGCGTGAGGCCTTCCCCGTCCAGCCTCCCGTTCGGCAGGGCGCGCGGGGCGCCCCGGGACCTAGTAGAATGCCGAAAAACTCGCTTTTCCGCAGGCTGCTCAAAAGGCCCAGGTGCAAGGCGGCGCGCGATGCGAGGCGCGAGGCGTACTGGGGCCGTACGTCGCAGCGCCGCGCGAGCACGCCAACGCCCCACCCGTTGCCGCCAAGGCAGCGGGGAGAGATGCGGGGCCTTTTTGAGCAGCCTGCTACGGGTCAGCGCAGGGCGAGGACCACGGTGTGGTGTGGCCCCATGCGTGACGTCCGCACGACGCGGAGGCCCGCCGCCGACAGGGCGCGGGCGACGGCGCCGGGAGGCACGCGGCGGTGCGGGGGCGGGCCGGGCTCGTGCGGCCGCTTGCGCCGGAGGGGGCGCCATTCCAGCACCAGACATCTCCCGCCGGGGCGGAGCACCCGGCGCACCTCTGCCAGGGTGCGGGCCGGGTCGGCGAGGTGGTGGTACACGTTGGCCAGCAGCGCCGTGGTCACGGAGCGGTCCTCCAGGGGCAGCGGATCCTCCTCGCGGACGCGGACCATCTTGAGCTGGCGGGGGGTCCCGCCCCGGAGCTTCCGGCGGAAGCGGGCCAGGATGGGCGCGCTGGTGTCCAGCGCCCAGACGATGCCCCGGCGCCCGACGCGGGTGGCGAAGGGGATGGCGAAGAACCCGGTGCCGCACCCCAGGTCAAGCAGGCGCGATCCGGGTCCCAGCCGGAGCAGGCGGGCGATGGCGGGCGGCGGGAACCAGGTGAGGCGCTCCGGGTGATCCAGCAGGCGGGCGCGGCGCGGGTCGAAGACGAAGGGTGCGGTGGCGCGACGGGCGCGGGCCATGGGTTCCTGGGGTCCCTCAGGGCTGCACGGGGTGCTGCATGAGCAGGCGCTTCACCGGCTTCCCGCCGATGATGTGCTGCTCGATGATCTCCGTGATGTCCTCCGCCTTCACCGGGCCGTACCAGATGCCTTCGGGGTAGATCACCAGGCAGGGGCCGCTGGCGCACGTGTCCAGGCAGGTGACGCCGTTGACCATGGCGCTGCCGAAGAGCTGCCGCCGTTCCATCTCCTCCTTGAACTTCTCCAGGAGGTTCCGGCTGCCCTTGCTGGCGCAGCAGCCCTTGGGGTGGCCGGCCGGGCGCTGGTTGATGCACAGGAAGATGTGGTGCTTGAGGTTGAACACGCTGCGCTCCTGCTGGGGCGTGCTGGCATCATCGCGGCGGCGGGCGCCGCACCCGGCCGACTATAGGGAAGCCCCATGCACCTGTCAAACCAAAACAAAGAGCGTTCGACTGTTCGACGGTTCGGCCGTTCGTGGGACCCTTCGGAGAGCGGCCGAACCGTCGAACCGTCGAACACTTCCTGCCCGAGGATCAGGCGCCCATGGACCTGTAGAGCTCCGCGTGCAGGGTGCGGACATGGTCCAGGAAGGCGTCGGAGAGCTTCAGGGCCCGCTCGCGCGGGCGGGGCAGCGCGATCTCCACGATGCGCTGCACGGTGCCGGGGCGGGGCGTCATCACCACCACCCGGTCCGAGAGGAAGGCGGCCTCCGGGATGCTGTGGGTGACGAAGAGGACGGTCACGCGGGACGCCGCCCAGATCTTGAGCAGCTCCTCGCTCATGCGGTCGCGGGTGATCTCGTCCAGGGCGCCGAACGGCTCGTCCATGAGGAGCAGGTAGGGCTCGAGGGCGAGGGCCCGCGCGATGGCGGCGCGCTGGCGCATCCCGCCGGACAGTTCGCTGGGCCGCGCGGCCTGGAAGCCCTCCAGGCCCACCAGCCGCAGGAGGCCCTGGATGCGCGCGGGGCCCAGGGGCCGCCCCGCGAGCTGGCCCAGGAAGGCCACGTTCCGTTCGATGCTCATCCAGGGGAGGAGCGTGGCCTCCTGGAACACGAAGCCGATCCGCCCCAGGCGGCGCACCTCCCCCGGGCTCCGCCCCTGGATCCGGATGGTCCCCCGGGAGGGGCCGATGATATCCCCGGCGGCCTTGAGCAGGGTGCTCTTGCCGCAGCCGCTCACCCCGAGGATGGAGACGAATTCCCCCTCGCCCACCTCCAGGTTGAAGGCGCGGACGGCCTGGACCGGGGCCCCGCCCTCGGCCGGAGCGTAGGTGACCTCCAGGTCCCGGATCTCGAGGTAGCGCGGCATCCGCGATGCGGTCAGTCCTTGGGCGGGGCCGTGAACAGCAGGCGGGCGAACTCCTTCCCCTCCGGCGCCTTCTCGATGAGGTCGTTGGTGTAGACGTCCTTCGGTTTCAGCGCCTTCTCCAGCATGCCGGCCTTGATCAGGATGTCGATGGATCGCTGCCATCCCTCGTCGGTCATCACGCCGAAGCCCCGCTGCCTCGCTTCCTCGCTGCGGTCCGCGTCGAGGACCATCTTGAACTTGGCGGCCTCCAGCATGTCGCGATCCGGGCGGTGCTTGAGCAGGAAGTGTGTGGATTCGTCCACGTGCTGGTAGGCGTAGGTCTGGCCCTTCAGCCAGGCGCGCAGGAACCTCACCAGCATCTCGGGGCGTTCCTTGACCGTTCGTTCGTGCGCGAAGAGCATCGTCCCGTACACGTCCGCCCCCAGGTCCTTCATGGAGAACATGCCCACCTTGAACCCCTTGGCCTCCAGCGTGGGGGCCTGGCCCATGCAGAAGCCGCCGAAGGCGTCCAGCTTGCCGGCCGTGAGGAGCTGAAACTCGGCCCCGGCCGGGTGGTTCACGTAGGTGATCTTGCCCAGGTCTACCCCGCCCAGCTTCATGGCGGCATCGGTGAGGTAGCGCATGCTGGAGGCCGGCAGGTGGCCGAGGCGCTTCCCCTCCAGGTCCTTCGGCCTGGCGATGCCGGAGTTCTTCATGAAGATGAGGCACGACGGGTTCTCGTACATGTCCATGGCGATCACCTTGATGGGGACGCCCTTGGCCTGGGCCACCAGCACCGTGTCCACGGTGGCCAGGCCGATGTCTTCCTTGCCCGCGCCCACGGTGTTCACCGCCTCCAGGGCCCCGTGGCCCGGGATGATCTTCACATCCAGCCCCAGTTCCTTGAAGTAGCCCTTCTCCAGGGCGGCGAAGTAGGCGATGTGCATCCCCCACGGCAGGTGGTTCAGGCGGATGGAAACGCTCTCCTGGGCGCGGCCCACAGCGGGGGCAACGCCCAGACCCACGACCAGGGCCAGCAACAGCGCGAGCCGCTTCATGGCTTTCCCTCCTCCGGTACTCCGGATCTGTTCGGCTCCCTGCTTAGCAGGATGCCGGAACAGCCCCTTTGGCCCAGGCTGCTCAAAAAGGTCCAGATGCAAGGCGGCGCGCGGATTCCGCATTCCGCAATGAGAAGGTGGGCCTTTTTCAGCAGCCTGCTACGCTGTCTCCGTCTGAATGACCCGGACCCGGGTTTCCCGCCTCCACGAGAGGCGCCCTTCGCCCCACGCCACCACCCCGAAGAAGAGGACCCCGATCAGGACCAGCAGGATCAGCGAGACGAAAACGCGCGGGACCTCGAAGTTGAAGGTGCTGGAGAGGATCAGATAGCCCAGCCCTTCGGAGGCCCCCATGAACTCGGCCACGATGGCCCCCAGGACGCTGAGGGTCGTGGCCAGCTTCAGGCCGGCGAATATGAAGGGCAGGGCGTAGGGCAGGCGCAGCCGCAGGAACACCTGCGCGTCCGTGGCCGCCACGGAGTGGAGCAGGTGCAGGTAGTTCTCCTCCACCTCCCGCAGGCCGGTGACGGTGTTCACCGTGATGGGGAAGAAGGCGGTCACCGCCACGATGAGGACCTTGGGGAGCATCCCGGCCCCCAACCAGATGATGAGGAGGGGCGCGATGGCGATCTTCGGGACCGTCTGCGACGCCACGATGTAGGGATACACCACGCGCTCGACGGCCTTGAACTGCACGATGAGGACCGCGATGAGGAGGCCGAAGGCGGCCGCCACCAGGTAGCCGACGAGGATCTCCTCCAGGGTGACCAGGGTGTGCCGCCGCAGGAGTGGGATGTCCGCCAGGAACTTGGCGAGGATGGCGCTGGGGGCCGGCAGGACGAAGGCCGGGATGCGGGCGAGGCGTACCGCCGCCTCCCAGACGGCGACGAAGACCACGAAAGCGGCCAGGGCCAGGGCGTTCTCCCGCGCCCACGCCAGCGCCTTCTTCACCGTCCTGCTCCGACGCGGCGCGCGGGTCCCATGCGACTAGCGCGGAGCGATGCAGATGGACGCCGGGTGACCCTTGACCTTGATGCGCACGCCGGTGTCTTCCGGGCCGTTCGGGGTCACACGATATGCCGCCAGTTCCTGCTCCACGTAGTTCTGCACCAAAAGGTATCTCCCGTCCGGGGTGAAGGCGACGCCCTGGGTGTTCTTCCCGGTGGGGGCCTCGCCGGCCTTGCTCGCCCGCCCGTCCCGGAGGGCGAACAGCAGCAGCTTGCCGTTCTCGCCGCGGAGGGGGCTGCCCTTCGGCCGGTTGGTTCCGTTCGCGATACCGACGGCGAGCCACTTTCCATCGGGTGAGATGGCCATGCCCTCGGGGCTTGGGCCGACGGTGAGGTGGTCCACCGAGCGGATCGGCCGCAGGGTCATGTCGATGATGGTCACGGTGTCGGCGTCTCCGGTCGGGCGCCCGACATTCGCGGCGACGGCGAGCCTGCCATCGGCGGAAATATCCAGCGCGTAGGGATTCGAGCCGGCCGTCACGTCCTGCTTGCCGTACTCCACCTTCGTGCCGTCGATGGTCAGCACGGCCACCGTATCCTCGCCGCGCTTGGAGGCCAGGGCCCATTTCCCGTCGGGGCTGATGGCCACGTGGCTCACCAGGGACTTGGCGTCCCCCACGGCGACGTTCGCGACGTGCGAAACGGTCTTGCCGCGGATGGCGAAGACCGAAACCGTTCCGTCACCCTGGTTGGCCGTGAGGGCCAGATCGCCCGCCCGGTTGATGGAGACACCCACCGGCCGCGTTCCCATCGGCAGACGGGCGATCACCGCGGGGGGCGAGGCCTCCAGGTCCACGACCTGGAGGACGTTTTCGGGAACCAGCTTGGTCTTATCGTTCGGGTCCACCTTCATGGGCGCCGCCACCAGGGCGAGCTTCTCGTCGGGGGTCAGCGCCACCCCGGTGGGGGGCCCAATGACGCTGTGCTGGACCTCGACCTCGGCCACGATGCGGGGCGGGAAGCTGGAGGCATCCAGCACCGTCAGGACGTCGGGCGGCGGCGGGTCGGCCACCTGGTACACGCCGTCGATCATGGGGTACTTCCCGTCGCTGACCGAGAGGATCAGGGGGTTGGCCCGCGCCGGCGCGGCGGCCGCCAGCAGCCCGAAGACAACCCAGAGGGACGTGACAGACCGTCCAAGCGCGCTCATGGTGGCCTCCTTTCCGCGGACGCCCCTCCGGATCGGGTGGCGCCCACGCCGGAGCGGGCAGGCCCCACAGGATCGAGGGCGCCACAACCCCGCGCCCCCTGGAGCGGCTCATCCTACGATTCCGGGTTGACCCCCGTCAAGAGAGCGCCCCCGACAAGGGCGTCACCGACGGAGTACCTCGCCGCGCCGTCTTCTGCACGGCGCCCCGGCGCCGGTCCCTCCCTCGGACGCGGCCGCTCCCTAATGCGCCCGCGCTCGCGTGCGCTCCACGCCGGCTTCCGCGAGGGCGCCCGCCGGCCTCGCCCCGCCGGCGGACGGGGGGACGGACGTGGGGGTGGATCAGACGCCGAGCAGTTGCTGGAGGCGGGCGGCGTCGGCCAGGAGATCGGCCGCCGTGCCGCTGTAGGCCACGGCGCCGTTGTTGAGGATATGGGCGGAGTCGCACAGCGGGAGGACCAGTCCGGCCTGCTGTTCTACCAGCAGGATCGCCATCTCGCCCCGCGTGGCGGCCAGGACCTGCAGGATGCCGTCCGCCACCGCGGGGGCCAGACCCTCCAGCGGTTCGTCGAGGAGGAGGAGGCGGGGGTTGGCCAGCAGCGCCCTGGCGATGGCCAGCATCTTGCGCTCCCCTCCCGAGAGGTGCTCGCCGCGGTGGTCGCGGAGCGTGCCGAGCTTGGGCAGGAGCTGGAGGATGCGCGGGATCGTCCACGGGCCGGGCCGCCCGTGGCGAACGGCCATGCGCATGTGCTCCGCGACCGTGAGGGGGGGGAACACCCGGGCGCCATCGGGCACGATGGCCACGCCGAGTTGGGCCACCTTATGCGGACGCAGGGCGTGGGTCTCGGTTCCGTCCACGAGGATCCGGCCGGTGCGGGCGGGGGCGACGCCCATGAGGCTGCGGAGGGTGGTGGTCTTGCCCACCCCGTTGCGCCCCAGGAGGCAGGCCATTTCGTTGCGGCCCACGGTCAGAGAGACATCGTGGAGGATGTGGCTGGGACCGTAGAAGGTGTTGAGCCCTTCCACCACGAGCAGGGGACCGCCCGGCCCGGTGCCGCGCGCCGGGGGCGGCGCGGCGGGACGGGACCCGCGGCCGCGCCCCAGATAGGCCTGCTGGACCAGCGGGTTTTCCTGGATCTCGGCGGGCGTGCCGGCGGCGATGACGCGTCCCTCGTGCATCACGCTGATGCGATCGGAGATCTCCAGCACGCGGTCGATATCGTGCTCGATGAGCAGGATGGCGTATCGCGCCGCCAGCCCTCGGATCAGGGCGGTGATGCGCCCGCGCTCGGCGTCCGGCAGCCCCGCCAGGGGCTCGTCCAGCAGGAGGGCGGTGGGGCGGGTGGCCAGGGCGATCGCGATCTCCAGCAACCGTTGCTCGCCGTGCGCCAGGGTCGCCGCAAGCCGGTCCGCCAGGCCGAGGAGGCCGACGTCTGCCAGGAGCGCAAGGGCCTCCTCCCGGGGGCCGCTCAAGGCGTCGGCCCGCGAGAGGAGATCGAACCGGTGGCCCGAGCGCGCCTGGGCGGCGATACGGACGTTTTCCAGGGCGGTCAGGGTCTTGAAGATGCTGATGATCTGAAAAGACCGGGCCAGCCCCCGGCGGATCCGCAGATGGCTGGCCTCGCTCGTGACCTCACGGCCCTGGAGAGTTACGCGCCCCTCGTCGGGCGGCAGGGTCCCGGTGAGAAGGTTGAAGAGGGTGGTCTTGCCGGCCCCGTTGGGGCCAATGATCGAATGAATCTCGCCCAGCCGCACTTCCACCGACACATCGTTAACGGCGGCGAGCGCGCCGAACCGCTTGACCAGGCCGTCCGTCGAGAGCACGACGGGGTTGCCGGACACCCCCGAGGCGCGCGCGCTCCTGTCGTCCCGACCGCGATCCCCGAGCGGGCCGGGCCGCGCCCCGGCGGCCGCGCGGGCCCAGGGCTCCATCTCCGTCCGGCGCGGACGGGGGGGTCGCCACACACGGGCCACCCCCGCGATCCCCTGGGGAGCGAAGAGGACGCAGAGCACGAAGATGACGCCGAAGGGGATCATCCACTGCTCGGTGAACGAACTCAGCAGGTCCTTGGCGAGGACGAAGGTGAAGGCGCCCAGGGCGGGGCCGAAGAACGTCTGCACCCCGCCGATGAGGGTCATCATGACCACGTGTCCCGAGGTGCTCCAGTGGAGCAGGTCCACCGAGATGTAGCGGAAGATGAAGGCCGACAGGCCGCCCGCGAGCCCGGCGAGCGCGCCGGAGATGACGAAGCCGAGGAACTTGTAGAGGCGGGTATCGTAGCCCAGGCAGGCCGCCCGCCCTTCGTTGTCGCGGATGGCCTGCAGGACGCGGCCGAAGGGGGAGTCCACGATCCGCCAGAGGAGGACGGTGGCGGGAAACACGATGGCGGCGGCGAAGGCATAGTAGGCCAGGTCGGCTTCGATGGGGACGCCCCACACGGGCGCCCGGGAGATGCCGCCCAGGCCGAACTCGCCGCCGGTGACATCGCGCCACTCGAACACGATGAAATAGAAGAGCTGGGCGAAGGCGAGGGTGAGCAGGCTGAAATAGATGCCCCGTTTGCGGATGATCAGGGCGCCCACGGCGGCGGCCGCGATGCCCGCCGCCACCGGGGCCAGCAGCACGGCCGCCAGGGTGGACGGCAACACCCTGAGCTGGACCAGGGCCGCGGTGTAAGCCCCGAGCCCGTAGTACGCGGCGTGCCCGAAGGAGAGCTGGCCGGTATATCCCAGGAGGAAATGGAAGGCGAGGGCGAAGAGCGCGGTGACAAGGATCTCCGTGGCCAGGCCCACCGTGGAGCCGAGCAGGGGCACGGCGAAGGGGAGGACCGCTGCGGCCACCAGGAAACACGCCAGGGGGTGGAGGCGGGGGCGGCTCAATCGAATCGCTCCCAGACCTCGCCCAGGAGCCCCCGCGGCCGGACCAGGAGGACGAAGGCCATCAGGACGTAGATAATGAGATCGGACGCGATGGGCCAGAGCATCACCGTGAGCCCGACCACCTCGCCCACCAGGATGCCGGTGATGACGGCGCCCCAAAAGCTCCCGAGGCCGCCGATGGTGACCACGGCGAAGGAGGGCAGCAGGGCGGAGGTGCCCATGGCCGGGTGCACGCCCCAGAGGGGGGCCGCCAGGACGCCCGCGGCCGCGGCCATGACCGTCCCGATGCCGAAGACCACGGTGAAGATGTTGGAGAGGTCGATCCCCATCATCTGCACCATCTCGGGGTCCCGGCTGCCGGCGCGGATGATGCGGCCGTACGGGGTCTTCTCCAGGAACAGCCAGGTGGCCGCCAGCAGGGTCCCGGTGAAGACCAGGATGAAGGACCGGTACGTCGAATACTGGATCCCCCCCACCTGGAGCAGTCCCGAGAAGACGCCCGGGATGTTGAAGGGGAGGCCCGCGGGGCCCCACACGAAGCGGATGCCCTGCTCGACGATGAGGGCGATCCCGAAGGTCAGCAGGAGGCCCAGGCTGGGGTCGCCGGCGTAGACCCGGCGCAGGAGCGCGGCCTCGATGGCCATGCCGAGGAGGGCCACCGCCAGGGGCGAGACGATGAGGGTCGGGCCGAAGCCGATGGCCGGCGAGAGGGCGGCGGCCAGATACGCGCCCAGGGCGAAGAGCACCCCGTGGGCGAAGTTCACCACGCCGATCATGCCGAAGATGATGGAGAGGCCCAGCGCCATGAGCACGTACAGCGTGCCCAGCACGAACCCGTTGAGCAGCTGGACGATGAGCTGGGACATGGGAACGGGGGGGTGCCCGGCCGGCGCCGCGCGGGCGCGCGGGGCGGCGCCGGCCGGCCCGCGGCTAGAGCGGTTCCAGGCCCTTGCAGGGCATCTCGCCCGCCTTTCCCGCGATGGATTCCAGGTCCTCATTGGGGCCGGGAACCTCGCCCATGAGGGCGAAGAGATCGTACTCGTCCTCGGCCTCCTCTTTCTTCTTGGCCCGCATGATGTACATGGGCTGCATGAGCTGGTGATCCAGCATCCGGTAGTAGAGGGGGCGGCCCTTGAACCCATCGAACTTCATCTTCTCGATGGCCTCGACCATGGCCCTGGGGTCCGTGGTGCCGCTGGCCTTGATGGCCTCCACCACCGTCCGGACGCCGAAGTAGCCCTGCCACGAGTCGTTCTCCGGCGGCTTGCCGAACTTCTTGTGGAAGCGCGCCGCGAACTCGGGCGAGCCGGGGGTCTTCTGCTTGTAGTACCAGAGACCGGCCCAGACCCCGCTGAAGGTGTCGATCCCCATGTTCCAGGCGTCGGACTGGTTGATGGTGTAGCCGGAGACCTCCACCTTCCCCCGCAGCCCGAACTCCTTGTACTGCTTCAGGAGGTTGACCAGGGGGATCCCGCCGACGCAGAAGAAGGCCATGTCGGGATTGGCGGCCTTCAGCTTGTTCAGATGGGCGCTGAAGTCGGTGGTCTCCAGGGGGACGTTGTCCGAGCCGAGAACGGCGCCGCCGGCCGCCTGGAGCATGGCGCCCACCTTCTCCGCGGCGAACTGGGCGGCGGGCGTGGAGTGATTGATGAAGTACCATTTGTGGCCCCGGTTCTTCACCAGCCAGGGGACCAGGACGTTGGCCATCTGGGTCATGCTGTGGTCGATGGCGAAGACGTAGCGGTGGCAGCGCTGGCCGTCGTTGTTGCCGGCGGTGTTGATGTAGACCACCTTGCGCTGTTGGGCGAGGTCGCCCACGGCGAAGGCCTCGGCCGAGAGGATGCCGCCCACCAGGCAGTGGACCCGGTCGCGATCCAGGAGCTTGGTGGCCT
>Ga0187766_10001812_pt1 | contig 12572 bp, 11 predicted proteins | sample 0216_QUI02_MP05__4_FD_132971 | JGI IMG/M metagenome (GOLD analysis project Ga0187766, IMG submission 132971) | Tropical peat soil microbial communities from peatlands in Department of Meta, Colombia - 0216_QUI02_MP05_20_MG | ecosystem: Environmental > Terrestrial > Soil > Wetlands > Peat ... | reverse complement strand
TTGTAGACGCGATGCCCGAAACCCATGAGGCGGAACGAGTCGTTTTTGTCCTTTGCGCGCTTGATGAACTCGGGGATTCGATCCTTATTGCCGATTTCACGGAGCATGTTGAGGACGGCTTCATTCGCCCCACCGTGAGCCGGTCCCCATAGCGAAGCGATGCCCGCGGCGATACACGCGAAGGGATTGGCCCCGCTCGAGCCCGCAAGCCGCACGGTCGACGTCGATGCGTTTTGCTCGTGGTCGGCGTGGAGGACGAAGATCCGATCCAATGCCTTGGAAAGTATCGGGTTGACCTTGTAGTCCTCGGCCGGCACCGCAAACGTCATATGCAGAAAGTTCTCCGCGTAGTTCAAGTTGTTGCGCGGATACACGAAGGGCTGGCCCATTGCATATTTGTAGGCCATCGCCGCGATGGTGGGCATCTTCGCGATGAGGCGATACGACGCGATCATGCGATGTCTTGGATCGTTGATGTCGGTGCTGTCGTGATAGAAGGCCGACAGCGCGCCTACGACGCCGCACATTACCGCCATCGGATGTGCGTCACGCCGGAATCCCCGAAAGAACAGAATGAGCTGTTCATGCACCATCGTGTGATAGGTAATGTCATGAACGAATTGATTCTTCTGCGCGGCCGTCGGCAACTCGCCGTTCATCAGAAGATACGAGACCTCCATGAAGTCGCTTTTTTCCGCGATCTCCTCGATTGAGTAGACGCGATAAAGGAGCACACCCTGGTCGCCATCGATGAATGTGATTTTCGATTCGCAACTCGCCGTCGAGGTGAACCCTGGATCGTAGGTGAACATGTCCAGCTCGCTGTAGAGCTTGCGGATATCGATCACCTTCGGTCCCACCGTGCCGTCCATGACGGGCAGGCTTATGGACTTGTTGGTCAGCGTGTCCGAGAGTGTCATCGCCTCGGACGGTTTCGTCGCGGGTTTGACCTGGCTCATGGGCATGTCTCTCTTGCTGAAATATGTGGCGGGACCACGTGCTCTCTGCAATGCACAATAGGTCGCTTATGACCGGTTTTCAATGGAGCCTTGTGAATTAAGAGTGCGGAGCGATGTCGTTGATTCTGCCTAAAACTTCGGCAGTTTCCAACGTCTCCATGACTTCGAATATTCCAGGCGAGATCGTGGAGCCCGTCAACGCCGCACGAAGCGGTTGCGCCACATCGCCGAGCTTGACCCCCTCGCTCTCGGCGAAGGCCCGCACGGTGGCTTCCAGCGCTGCTTGGTTCCACTTTTCAAGGGTGGCGAGATGTTGCGCCAGGCGGCCGAGGCGCGCCCGCCCATCGGCGGTCAGAATGGCAGCCGCCTTTGCATCGAGGGGAATCGGGCGGGGGCGTACGTAGAGGGCAGCACTTGCCGCGAGATCGCTCAGCGTGCGTGCGCGCTGTTTGAGGCCGCTCATCCCGCGTAAAAGACGCGCCTCGCCTTCTGGATCGGGCGCTGCGCCAACGATTTTGGCGAGGAAAGGGCGCACGAGCGAGACAAGTCGCGCGTTGTCGGCTTGGCGCAAATAATGAGAATTCAAGCTGTCGAGTTTCGCGAAATCGAAACGAGCCGGCGAGCGACCGACATCCTTGATATCGAACCAGGCGATTGCCTGATCGGTCGAAATAATTTCGTCATCGCCATGCGCCCAACCGAGACGCATCAGGTAATTGCGCATCGCCTCCGGCAGATAGCCCATCTCGATATAGGCTTCGACGCCAAGCGCACCGTGCCGTTTCGAAAGCTTTGCGCCATCGGGTCCATGAATGAGGGGGATATGCGCAAAAACCGGAGCCTCCCAATCCATGCCCCGATAGAGCTGGGTCTGGCGAAACGCGTTCGTCAAATGATCGTCGCCGCGAATCACGTGTGTAACACCCGAGTCATGATCGTCGACGACCACCGACAACATGTACACAGGCGAGCCGTCCGCCCGCAGAAGAACCATATCGTCGAGCTGCTCGTTTCCGACGCGAACCGAACCCTGAACGAGATCGTCGATCACGGTCTCGCCGTCGAGCGGAGCCTTAAGCCTTATGGCCGACGGAACGTTTCCCGGAACGTCCTTTCGATCGCGGCATTTACGGTCGTAGCTTAGCGGCCGACCCTCGGCGCGAGCCTTCTCGCGGCGCTCGGCGAGTTCTTCGGGCGTGCAATAGCAGCGGTAGGCGCGTCCCTTGGCCAGAAGTTCGAGGGCAACCTCAGTGTGTCTTGCGGCACGCGTGGACTGGTAGAGCACGTCGCCGTCCCAACCGAGGTCGAGCCAGCGCAATCCCTGGAGGATTGCCGCTTTGGCCGCATCGGTTGAACGAACACGATCGGTATCCTCGACGCGAAGCAGGAATTTGCCGCCCGTGTGTCGTGCGTAGAGCCAGTTGAAAAGTGCCGTGCGCGCACCGCCGATATGGAGAAAGCCGGTCGGTGAGGGTGCAAAGCGTACGACGACTGACATCGCCCGGAAATTCCCTCGTTATTTGATTCGTCGCGGGTCCCGAAACGAAATCGCGGACGCGCGGAATCGTCTTGGCGGCACCTTTACTATCCTCGCCGCCGGCCAGGGTCAACCCAGGGTAGGTGGGGAGTGAGGGGCCCTTCGCGCATGCACGGAGTGGCGAAGTGCCGTCGGCGGGTGTAATGTGCCTTTGCGGAGAGTGGCGACGATGCGGATTGCGCTCTTTACTGTCCTATTCGCGGCGTCGATGTCGACGACCATTCAGCTTGCGCGCGCCGAGGTGGTCGACCTTCAGCTTATCCTCGCGGCGGACGTCTCAATCAGCGTGGATAACGAGGAATTCCGCTTGCAACGAGAGGGATATGCTTCGGCAATCACCGATCCGCGAGTCCTCGAGGCGATACAGGCAGGTCCCCATCACGCGATTGCCGTAAGTTTCATCGAGTGGTCGGGTCCCAAGGCGCAGCGCGTTGTCGCCGATTGGATGGTGATAGACGACGGTGAAACCGCGACGGTGTTCGCCAATATCCTGCGCAAAGCGCCTCGCTCCTTCGCCGATGCAACGGCGATAGGTTCGGCAATCGACTTCGCCGTGCAGCACTTTGCCCAAAGTGGTTTTGAAGGTGGACGCAGGGTAATCGACGTCTCGGGCGACGGAGACAACAACAGCGGCCGGCCGGTTGAATATTCCCGCGACGACGCCGTAAAGGCCAAGGTCACCATCAACGGGCTTACCATCGTCAACGAACACCCCGCCCCCGGATTCATCGGTCATGTTCAGCCCGTCGGCGGCATCGGCGAATATTATCGCACCCGGGTCATCGGCGGACCTGGGTCATTCGTTCTGTCCATCGACAGCTTCGATAGCTTTGCGCAGGCAATCACCAAAAAGCTTGTCGCCGAAATCGCATCCTCTGCCGGAGCGAACACAGTCGCATCCCGTTGACTTCACAAACACTTGTACGGAGTCGAACCCTCCAGGACGCCAGGTGCGATCCATTCTTCGCGCTGTGAAATGGATCACACAACCGCCGCCCTTCATTGCGGGAAAATGGCGGCGGTGCGCAGACGTTGGTGGAGGGAAGCATGTTCACGTCGACGGAATTTGCGGGAACCGGCCGGGTCGACTTGCGCGAACTTCGTCTCGCAGAGCAAGAACGCGAGGGCGCTCCGGCCGCGAGGATCGCCTATCTGCATCCGCCCAAGGCAGAAACGCGCGCGCCCGGACCGCACATTCGAAAGCCGCCCGTCAACGTCTTGCTGATCGATAGCCGTTCCCTCTTCAGAGAGGGGATCAAGATCATGCTGCGGCATAGTAGCTACTCGGTCGCCACAGAGGCCGATAGTGTGGCACTGGCGTTATCAAGAGCGCCTCTTGCGACATCACCGCAGCTTGTAATCTACGGTCTCCATCTTGACGCCATGGAGGGGAGCGAATCGCTCAATGCTCTCCGAAAGGCGTTCCCGGAGAGCCGACTCGTCGTGCAGGCCGATCCTTCAATCGAACCCGCGTTCGTACTCGAGTCCTTCCAGCTCGGCATCGACGCGTGGCTCACCTTGAACGTTTCGTCGGCCGTATTGATCGGTTCGCTCGATTTGGTGATGTCGGGCGAGCGAATTTTTCCGGCGGCGGCGATCTTGGGCCTTGCGGGAAAGGCAATGACCAGTAGGGCCTTCTTGATTGAGGGCGCGAAGAATCCCGAGTCGTTACGCGATGCGCGAATTTTGAGCTGCCTCGCCGCTGGCCATTCGAACAAGATGATCGCACATGAACTCAACGTGACGCACGGCACGGTTAAAGCTTTGCTCAGGGCGCTATTCCAGAAAATCGGGGTCGCTAACCGGACTCAGGCCGCGGTCTGGGCGATCGGCAGAAAGGCAAATGTGAGTCTGAACGGCGCCTGAAGCGAGCGGCTGGCTATGGCGGGTTGCGGGATGCGGTCCCGTTGCCGCCTTTTTCACTTTCCGTCGCTAGGTGTGCAGCCGTGGGGCGCCAAGGCTTCGGGATGTCCGGCAAGCAGATCGCGCACCAGGGCAATGCGATCTTGCTCGCTCGCCTCCTTATCGCGCACGAACACATGGGACGATCCTTTTTGCAGGATGCACGGATCGCGTTGACCGTCGTCCACCGCGGCGCGAAGGTTCTTGTGCTGGCCGATAAAAATGGCCTGCCAATCCTGTCCCTCGCGCCTTGCAAAAATGTACACGCCAAAAAGATTTGGCCGAAGTACGCAGGGGAGGGGAAAAGCGAAAAAATCGAACGCGCGGCCCGTTCCACCGCGCCACGGAACCCTTGTCAGTTTCGGCATGCTCGGCTCGATCGTTTGGCCATCGGCACCCCAATATTCCAAAGCGGTCCGTGCGCGATGAATTCGTTTCTGCGGTCGCGTACAACCGGACACGACCGTCCGTTCAATCGGGCAGGCCCGCCTTGCGCAAAAATCCTATATATCGCTCGAGGACTGCCTGATCGCGATAGGGCGGGCGATGACGCCAGCGTGCAATGGTGAACTCGGGATGGAGCCGCATGACCTCTCGCGCTTGGGCGCGCGCTTCGTCCATCATGCCAAGCTGGGCGTAATTGGCGGCGAGCAGCCGTCTGCCTTCGTTCGGGTTTTGCATCCGCTGGATCGTCGCAATCACGTCGGCCGGGCGTCCCATGGCGTTGTAGGCATCGGCGAGATACCACAGATACCAATCCGGGTAATATGGGTTAAGGCGCATCGCCTTTTCCATGAGTTCGATGGAACGCGTTGGCTGCTCGACATAGACCAACGCATCGGCGTATTCGGCGAGGATGTCGGCGTCATTCGGGTTCAGCGCGATCGCCCGCGCATAGTCGGCAAGCGCTTCGTCATGCCGCTTCTTGTAAAGGTTGGCAAGCCCCAGTGCCGCATAACCCCGAGCATCGAGGTGATCGCGCAGGACTGCGTTGCGCGCCAGTTCCACGGCGGCGTCGAGGGACGCATCGGGATCGGACGACCACGTATAGCGCCAGTCGAGATTATGGGTTCGGGACATCGAGCTGTAAGCACGGCCGTAGTCCGGGGCGATCTCGATCGCTTCCTCGAAGAGACGGCGCGCGTGGGCATTCGCCTCTTTCGTGTAATGCAAGATCAAATGCTGGCCGCGAAGGACCAAGCCGTAGGCACGCATGTCGCTCGGCCGCTGAACGTCTTCGCGGCTCTCGGCGAAATCGATTTGGATGGCCAAGCGTGACGCGACGGCGCTTGTAATCTCGTCCTGAAGATCGAAAACGTCCTCCATTCCGATATCGAATCGGTCGGACCATATGACGCTCTCGGATTCCGCGTCGACCAGTTCGACGGCGATGCGCATTCGCTTGCCGGCGCGACGGAGGCTGCCGCCGAGTAGATAGCGCACGCCCAGACGCCGACCGATCTCGCGCGCCGGACTGGCATTACGGCGAAAAAGGAACGCCGAATGACGCGCAATGACCGTGACGCTACGGAAGCGGCTTAAATTGGCGATGATGTCCTCGACGATACCTTCGCACAAATGGTGATTGGCGGGCTCGGCGGACAGGTTGTCGAGTGCAAGTACGGCGATCGAGGGTTGACGCAACGCGTCGGCCGCCGGTGCGGCCCGGATGTTTTCAGAGTTGCCATGAACCGGCTGGCCCGAGCGTGCGACGGCGAACACCTCAATAGTCTCGGCGATGTTCTTGAGCGTCTGACGCCCGAGCGGGTGGAGGGAAATGTTCGAATGATCGCGTACCGCATCCAGGATGGCGCTGGTCACGAGGATGCCTCCCGGCTCGGCCATGGCCTGGAGCCGGGCCGCCACGTTCACGCAATGACCCTGGACATTGCCGTCGGTTTCGGTGACCTCGCCCAAGTTAAGTCCAATCCGAAAGCGAACTGGCTCGCCGTCCGACCATACGGCCTGATCTCGAAACTCGTTCTGGATGCTGATGGCGTAGCGAAGCGCTTGCTCGGCGCTTTCGAAAAGCGCGAGGATACCGTCGCCGGCGACGTTCTTCACCTGCCCGCCATAATCGGCGATCAAAGACTTGAAGAGCTCGACGGACCGTACGACTTGAGCGGAACTTAGCTCCTCTTCTTCCTCCATATGCCTGCTGTAGTCGGCCATGTCCGCGAACATGACGGCGGCGAGACGCCGCCGACCGGGTGGCGGGGGAGACCGGCCCGTGGCCTTCGATGGCGTTGAAGCGCCAATTGCGCGTTCGCTGGTCATGGCCCATTATTCCATGCGATCCGGACGAGCGGCAACGCGCACATGGGGTTGCCGAGGCGAGCGGAACGCCGTGCTGGAACGGTGCGCGGGCTCAACGTCGGCGATAAGACACGAATCGTGCTGAGTCCATGAACGATATGGCGAGCAAATCGATCAAACCGCCGAAGATATCGCTTCGTCCGGCGCAGGCGGCTGACCATGATTTTGCTGCCGATCTTTATCTTGAGAGCCGCAAGAAGCTCCTCACGGCACTCGGCACTTGGGACGAAGGACGGGTAAAGTCGCGGTTCGATGCGGTATTCAAGCCCGACCAGGCGCAGGTGATTCATTCGGACGGCGCCGACATTGGCTGGATGCAGATCTCGGAAGGCGGGGATGGATTTCATCTTCATCAGCTCTACCTTGTCGGTCGCTACCGCAATCGTGGAATCGGCCGCGCACTGGTCGTAGCGTTGCAGAAACGCGCCCGCAGGATGAGAAAACCGATCGCGCTCAATGTGATCAGGGGCAACCCCGCCTTATCCCTTTACCGTCGGCTTGGCTTTCATATCGTTGGCGAGGATGACGAAAGGCTTCACCTGCGCTGGTTGCCGGAAAAGCCAAAAGGCCGCTGACCCTGACGCGGCGGCATGGGCGTTCACTTGTGGTGCGTTGCCAATCGTTGACACACCGTCCCGTTATAGCGCGGGCGGACGAACGCCGGAAACCGGCTTTCCACGTGTTCGCTTTGCTGGACATCCATGGCCGGCCGTGGCGGGCATAGCCGTGACACGCACGGGTCCCAGCCGTCGAAGTCATGCCGCCGGGCCGCCCCTGAACTTTTAACGTCGGCTCCGTAGATCGGCGCCGCTAATCCGAAGGTCAGCCCCACTGCGCAAATCGGCACCGCTGCGCAAGTCGGCGCCGCTGCGAAGGTCCGCGCCACTCGAAAGGGCCCCACCGCGCGCGGTGGCGTCGAGCAGAATTTGCTCGAAGGTCCCAGCGTCAACGGTCATTCGGAGCGAGAAATCGCCCTTGTCGTACTCCCACACCCTGATGTCTCCATCTGAGGGCTGACTAAACTCCCACTCCCTCGCCATGACACCGGAAGTATCCAGATCGGTGCGCCTGCTGGCATCGGCAGCGGGCGGCCCGATCGTGTTGAATATGGCAGAGTCGCCCCTCAACGGTTGTCCATTGGTATGCACCAAAAAAATAGTGGGTTGAGGCAGATCGTAGTAAGCGCCCTGATAGCTGAAGCTGTAAATGCGGGCGAGAGTCGCGTCCTTGTTCCTAAGCTGCTCCTCAAGGAACCTGTTCGCACCAACTCTCGGCGGTGTGTCCACCACCCGTTCCTTTACGAGCGCTATTTCCGTCACAAGCCGGCCGTACAGCTTGATCCCTGTCGGAGTTAATAGAGTCTCAGCCATGTCCTATCCCCCATTTGATTATGATGGATTCATCGCGCCCCGCGCGCGATGAGCATGCGCTCACGAAATGACATCTTCGGCAGTCGACGGCGCACACCCGGCAAAAGCGTGCGCGCAGAATGTGTGTGGCTCTTCTCATCAGGTGGGGCCAGACGCGGCCCGACCTTGACCATGCCGATTTCCCGCCAATCGAAGCTCTCGGTTATCTCCGCCCGATACCGGCCTCCGCTGAGAGCACGGTCGACCGCGAGCAAGATGTTTCCGACTTCATCGTACGTCAAAAAATGGGGCGACAAGCGCTTCCAGGTTTCCGCAAGTGCGATGCCCAAATAGTCGCGCGCATCGAGAAGTGCCGTGCGAAATCCCTCGCTTTCACCGACATAGGCGGCATCGTACTCGCCCTGGATTGCCGCTGCGTATTCAGGACGGTCGCGCACACGGTCGCTGAGATCCGCGAATGCACGCCGGATCAGCCCACGCTCGACAAGATTTTCCTGGAACATGTCGACAAGGATATCGAAGAGGGCGCCGCTGAGCGGCTGCGACAAATAATGCTCATCCGTCCAACCGCCGACGAATTCGGACATCTTCACGGAATTGCTCGCGAGGCGGATTTGCTCCGTCGGCGAGAGCTCTGCGAAACGGTCGAGCTCGTTATAGCTGAAGAGATTGCCGCGGGTCTCTTCGAGAAGATGCTCGACCAGGGAATTGAAATGTAGGGCGGCAATCATCGCCGTCGTGTCGGCGGCCGCCTCCTGAAAGCCAAAATATTCACCGTCCTCGGTCGCCTTGGTGGGCACGCCGATGGTGCCGTAAATGATCAAATGACCAAGCTCGTGGGCGACCACGTCGAAATTGAGCGAATAGGGAACCGTAACACCGTCGCCGCCATGATGGGCGCCCACCTCCATGAAACCGTAACCCACATGGGCGTTGTTGAAGGCGGGCAACATGACGACCTCGAGGCGATCGAAGTCACGCACGAAGTGCCATTGGATCGGTTGGCCAAAGTAACGTTCCCACACGGCCAATGTGAATCGGATCGTGCCGAAAACATGCGCTTGCTCGAACTCCGGCGTGCCGAAGGGGATATGGTCGAAATGACCGTCCGCATCTGGCATAACCGGTCGGCGGATCGCACCGCGCCAAGGCGGCAGGTCGAAGTGGGGTGTTCCGTACGGGCCAGTAATCATGCCGTAAGGTTGGCGCTTCCCGATTGGATCGATGAGGTAGATACGATCATCCGACGGCCCCGGCCCGATCGAGCCCGGTGGAGTGGCAATATAAACGACATCTGGCAACCGCCCCGGCTGGGCGTAGGGAGGCCGAGGGAATAGCCTGAACCTCGTGCCGCCCGGACCTCGATCGCGCATGGCGCCCCCCGCAAGCGCACGTTCTTCTCGTTGCGTCCAGGTCTTGCGCCGGATTTCTTTAAGACTTCGCTCGCAAATATAGCCATTCGCGGCGAAGCGCACTATCGAAATCTGCCAAATCCGAAAATCCGAGTTCGCTTGCGAATTCCCCTAAATCTTCGGGCATGGGCCGCCTTAATCGATTGGCGAAATACCAAAGCCGAAGCTCCACACTCGGCGGAACCATCACGGCGCCGGTGTCACGCGATGCAAGCGTCGCCTGCTTTTCTTCTGCGCGCGCCGCAAGGCGCTCGTAGGCGCCGTCCAGGCGCAGCTCGTCGAGCAGGTGCGCCTCGATCGTCGTATCTGCAACGCCGAGGACCGCACCGGACGTCGCATAATTTCCCATGAGGCGCTCGAGGCCTGCATTCGTGAGATGATTGCGTTCCATCCATTCATCGAGCTGGTCCCGCGTGTAAAGACCGAGAGCACGGCGCACGCGCGTCAATGCCGCGCGCTTTGCATCAAGCGACGCCTCGATACCCTGGTGCCGCGCCTCGCGCCCGGCGAATGCGCGTAACTGCGCCCGCATCCTCATATCCCGATAAGGTTCCTCGCCTTCAAGGCGCAGCTCCTCGATGACGGCCTCGCGTGGCACGAGTGCCGGAGGATCTCCACCGGCATCGCCACCGTGACGCGCCACGAGCTGGTCCCAAAAGTGCGTCCACTCGAAGCGGAAATTGGCGCAAGGGGCGTCGGCTCCGAATGGTTTCGATTTGGCCGACGGCTTGGCCATGACCGCCAACATCTCGAGCGCGTCATCGCGCTTCTGATCGACAGCTCCGCCGCGCAACCAATCGCGAAATGTTTCGACCTCGATTTTTGGAATGCCGAGATTGTCGGCCTGCGCGAGAACGGTTGGCCAATTCCGTCGAGGAAAGAAAAGCGACTTACCGAAGGTTTCGAGCCTGCCGCGCGACGAGGCGCTCAATATCCCATTCGCCTCGGCCTCAGCGAGTGTCGCGCGAATATTCACCATCGGCTCCGACATTGGCACGAATCCGAGTTCGGCCGGGGCGTGAACGACGGCGACTTCGTCGTCGTCCTCGAGAATGCCGTCGCGAAACGCCTCGAAGATGCGGCCGATGCCGTGCATCCCGAAGCGATGCAGTTCGGCCGCGCGGAGTGCGCCCATGCTCGCGCTGCCGTAAACGCGTATTCCCTGGGACATTGCCCACAAGATCTCCTTGTGCCAGACCGCGGGCGCTCCGCTGAAATAACCGTCGACAATTCCGATTGCGGACGGCTGGCGACGCGCGGCGCGAAATACGTCGCCTTGTGCGACCGGCGGCAGGCAAATCGCGTCGCTAACGGCGGCGATCTCGTGGGGACGAAGCGTTGGGCCAACGAACACAATGTCATTCACGTGCGGCGCGCCTCCATGGCATGCGCGCGTCGCCCCGGGACATAGCCAGCGTGATGATCGGAGCCCTCGAGACCGGGAACAACGACACGGACGACGGATATGCCGTGGGCCGCCTGGGTCAGATCGACAAAGATCGCTTGTCGAATCCCCGCAATCTCGAGGCGGCTTGCGAGCCACGCGATTTCGGCTTCGAAATCGTCGAATTCAAACCGCCCGACGGACATAAAGCTATGCGTCGGTTCGGCGGAACGCATAAGAGTGTGCGCCCGACGATTGCGCATCTCGATCGTCGCGGCCCGGTAGTCGGCATGTTCGATATCCTCACGGGATCCGACGATATAGGTGGTGCGGACCTGCACCGCCTCGGTCAGGGCGCGCAGCAGTGCGACCTCGCGTGTCGGGTGGCATCCGGCACCGTGACCGACATGACCGATCTCACCAGTTCGGTCCACAATCATGCACTGGAAGGCCGGCACCCGGACGTCGGTCGTCGTTTCCCAGGCGGCAACATCCAACTCTGCACCGGTGATTGCATCGATGACTGATTTACAGGCGGCGTCGTCAACGCTGCCAAGATCGAGGCGCCTCCGATCCTGCAACTCGCGGCAACTGGCGTGCCACAGGCTTGTCGCGTCACGCTCGATTACCTCGCAGAGGGCGTGGCTGATCGCCTCCAAGCGATGATTGCCGGAGGCCAGGCCATTTGTGCTCGCCCCGAAAGACCCGCTACCCGGCGGGTCTGGCTGGGTCGAATTCGCGTGCACCATTTCGTAAGGCAGCCAAGTATCCTCGCCGCCGATCAGATCGTGTCCCTCGACCCAAAGCATCGGAAGGTCGTCATGGAAGCGACCTGACGGTGCGCGGGGCAACGCGCCAACATCGGCGAGGGCATAGCTCTTGCGAAGCTCGGCAAAGCTTCCGTAACGCACTGGGAGATCGACATTCTCAGCGTGCCAGGTCTCGATCGCTTCCATGAGACCGGAAGCCTTCGCCGCCGCGAGCTCGAGACCCTTGCCGTGGAATACCGCACTCGAGCGCGCATTGGGCCGGCAAACCATGACCACGGGAATACCGACGCGGTCGAGGCCGGTAAGATTGGCGATGCGCGTAATGCCGAAGGCGTCCATGAGCGGACGCACGCGCGCGATTGTGTCGTCGGGCGCCGAGGTCCGGTGCGTCCCGCGGCGATAGATCTTGATCCCCTTTCGGTCCCCGCCGGAGGTGGGCATGGCATCCCCGCGCCGAAGCGAACCCCCATCGACGATACTACGGCGCTGGCGAAGAGGGAACGACCGCCCGGACGGTCACGGGGCACGGGGCATTTTCGCCTCGCTGAAGCAAGCACGGAGAATGCCCCGAGATACCATTATCTTCAGCCGTCGACCGATCCCGCGTTATCGGGGGCTTGCCACCGCCCATCACCCCACGGGGTGCCAAAGATCAGGCCGATCGCAATCGCCAACGGTATTGCAACTAAACCGCCGGCAGCGCTCGCCACGGCCGCACCAGCAACGCCGCCGGCAAGAGCCCCGCCAATAGTGCCCCGCGCGCCGCCGCCGCTGACCGTTTCAAATTCTGCCTCGCTCAGCTCGCGAATAAGAGGTTCGTTCATGTACCGTTTTTTCGGAGTTCCAGACAAGCTGTCCATGCCGAAAGGAGCACATCGCTGTTCCTCGGGAGTTCAATGGTTAATATTATAAAATATATCGA
>Ga0187766_10001811_pt1 | contig 12573 bp, 13 predicted proteins | sample 0216_QUI02_MP05__4_FD_132971 | JGI IMG/M metagenome (GOLD analysis project Ga0187766, IMG submission 132971) | Tropical peat soil microbial communities from peatlands in Department of Meta, Colombia - 0216_QUI02_MP05_20_MG | ecosystem: Environmental > Terrestrial > Soil > Wetlands > Peat ... | reverse complement strand
GAGAGCAGCGAGGGTCTGTGTGTGCTTCGAGTCGGGTGTAGGCATGTATGAGAAAGAATACAACGCAGGGGCACGATTTATCGCGCCCCTACGGAAGAAAAGGCGCCACCGTGGCAATTTGAGGCCACGAGGCTATCAAGAAGAGAGATTCCTCGCTCCGAGGCCTTCGTTCGGAATGACGAACCTGCTCGTTATGGCTTTGCGGCGGGCTTGGGCAGAAAAGCCTTGGCCTTTTCCGCAAGCTGGGCGAAACCGGCTGCATCTTTCACAGCCAAGTCGGCCAGCACCTTGCGATCGACCGCAATGCCGGAAGCCTTCAGGCCGTGAATGAGCTGCCCGTAGGTCAAGCCATTCTGGCGAGCGGCGGCGCCGACACGCTGGATCCACAGGCGGCGATACTGCCGTTTCTTCACGCGGCGATCGCGCTTTGCGTAGCGATCCGCGCGATTAGCGGCCTCCTGTGCGGACTGGTAGAGCTTGCTCTTGGTGAGAAAGAAGCCTTTGGTCCTCTTGAGATACTTCTTGCGCCGAGCCCGGCGTTTTGTGCCGCGTTTTACGCGTGGCATGGGTTTTCTCCTTCGTATGTAGGGAAACAAGACGGGTTGCTATGAAACGCAGCGAGGCGCTTCATGCAACGGGTTTGTTTCCGGTGTGATTTCTTGCAGCCCGAACTCTGGTCCTGGCTGCGTCAACGCTAGCCCAAAAGCCAGCGCTAAGACCCCGCGAACGGGGTGAACGGCCGGCAGGCACCCGTGAAGCGCTGCCTGGCGCGTTGGTGCGGATATTAATCCGCAACTTCGGTGCAGGGGCACGATGTATCGTGCCTCTACGAAACTCTAAGCCCCGTAAGGAAGCATCTGGCGGACGGCGGCGACGTCATGCGCGTCAACCTTCGTCAGCTTCTTGAGCTTGCGCATGCGCTTGGCGGCCTTGGTGCCGAGCAGGTGGCGCTTGCCAGAATGCATACGCAGAATCTTGCCGTTGGCGGTGACTTTAAAGCGCTTTCTTGCGCCGCGGTGCGTCTTCAGCTTTTTCTTCGGTTTCAGTGAATTGCGTGGCATTGCTGTGAATCCTCTTTCTACGAGCCGCGGTACACAGGCTCTGAATATCTTGCGTTAGACCGCAGGGCTCGCAAACGGCGCTCTCCCTGCGCTACAGCTACGCGTTCGCCTGCGTCGCGTTCGCCGGCCGGGACGGAGCGCTTGCGCCCTTCTTCGGAGCCAGAAGTGCCACCAGAACGTTACCTTCCATCCGGGGCATGGTTTCGATCTGGCCGTACTCGCCGATCTCTCCGAGGAGCCGCGTCATCTTGGCGCGCCCGACTTCCTGGTGAGCCATCTCGCGCCCACGATGGAAAATCATGGCTCGCACTTTGTGCCCTTCACCCAGGAACCGGATGATCTGATTCTTGCGAACCTGATAATCGTGCTCGGCGGTCGCGGGGCGGAACTTTACTTCTTTCAACTGCGAGCCACGGCTGCTCTTGCGCTGCTCGTGGGCCTTTTTGTTCAACTGGTATTGGTATTTACCGTAGTCTGTGATTTTGCAAACCGGCGGGTCCGCCGTAGGCGAAATCTCCACAAGGTCCAAACCCCGTTCCCGCGCCAGGCGAAGCGCCTCGAACGGTTGCATGATACCCAACTGCCCGCCTTCTTCATCAATCACCCGGACTTCCCGAGCGCGTATCCTCTCGTTGATCCGGATACGGTCGGCCTGCCGGAAGTTCCGCTCAGCGATAAATCCCCCTAAGAAAAAAAGGCGCCCGGCAAGCCGGGTCGCACCCCGTTTTGACATCTAACCCCAGCGGCTTCCGCAGCATGGGGCAGACTTCAAAGTATAGCACGTGAAAAGCGAGGAGCAAGACTTCAGAGAAGGCCGGGTAGTGGGTCAGTTTCCGATTAGCTGACGAACCGGACTAAGTAGTCGCACCTGCTCCTCTGTTGCTGATTACTGACGTCGGGCAGCCGTTAACCGTCTCTTCTTGCTCTCGCAGTTCTTCAACTTTCGGCGCTCGCGACCCGCAAGCCAGGACCGAATTTGCTGGTGCACCGCTGCATCACTTAATAGATCGAAGTGATTTATGCCAGTGACAACCACTTGATGGTTGGGCAGGAATGCCAATGTTCTTGCTGGATCTTTATGCCGGCCTAAAGCGCTGCCTACCGGAACGACTCCGTCGCCGAGCGCGTTTGTCACGGCGGTCGACCGGTCGGATTTTAAAGCTGCAAGTGCGTAGCAGCTCACTTCGCCTGGAAGTTGCAATGGCAGCCGTTACGACTGGCTCAGTGTATTGTGCGTAATGTATCCCTGATGTGAATCGAGAGAACTTGTTGCGACAAGCAAAGCTAGGACAGATTGCCACGCATAGTGCTATTGCTGAAGCCCGGAGATCCGCAACACAGGCGATGCAGGCTAAGGCATTGCGAAAATGGGATCCTTCCACTATTCCACACTGGCTCGACGAGGATTTCTATCGAAAGGAAATTCTGCCTAGGCTATTCACGCTAACTGTTAAGAGGCTGCGGCTGGCAATCGATGTTTCGCACCCCTACGCAACACTCATTAAGCGCGGCGATAAGATTCCGCATCCGAGGCACTGGCTTGCCCTCGCAAAACTCGCCGATATTATAGGTAGTGATTAGGAAACCTAGTACTGTGAGGTACTTGTCCGGTAAGCGACAGATTAGGCACAAAATTTATTTCCGCTCTAATTCTTCCGCCAGGATGGGAACGCCGTGGGCACAGGATTCTACGCCCATGGAAGCGCAAATCTGCAGGACGGTCATGATTTCTTCGGGAGTCGCGCCGTTCTTGAGAGCGCCCTTGATGTGGCGACGAATGCCGGGAGCGTACATGTGGGTGATGGAAGCGTCAAAGGCGATGGAGATGAGCTCCATAAATTTGGGAGTGAAGATCGGGCTTTTGTAGATGCTGGCGCCCAAGGCGAAGAACTGATCGGTCCACGCGGGGGCGAGCTGGTAGAAGGGATCCCACGCGGTGTTCCACTGACCCATGGCGCGCATGGCGTCACAGGCGGGGGTTGCCACGTTGGATTTGTCCGTGGGAGAAAGTCCGGCAGCCTTCATTTCTTCGAGGAGGATCGGAGCGCCGACGCTGCAGGTGTGTATGGCCAGGCCGGCACCGCACTTGAGCACGAGGAGGATTTCGTCGCGGGAGGCACCGGCATCGAGGGCCACGCGAATCTGGCGGCGAGTGGCCTGAGCATCGAGGTTGGTGCAGGCGCAGACGAGGGCGAGATAGATGAGCGCAACTTCTTTGGGAGTAAAGAGGCCGTTGTTGAAGGGGTTGGTGCCGACGCGCTCGAGCAGAGCGGCGCCGGTGGGGTCCCACTCCTTCATTTGGTCGAGGTCAGAGCCCCAGGGATTGATGGGGTTGACGGCATTTTCTGACGGCATGATGGTTTCTCCTGAAAGTATGCAGAGCTTTTCGTAAAGCTAACTGTCGTAATAACGGCCGTTCACTTCTTCACCCATGACCGCGAAATCGCATCGTGAAGTTTCCAGCGGATCGGATTTCCAGGAGAAGCCGATGGAAGGCACGTGGATTTCGGCTTCCAACTGGACGATGGCGTGCGTGCCGATGAAACGGAAATGTTTGGACGGGTCGTCAAACTTCACGGGCTGGCCATTGGACTTCCAAACCATCTTGAAAGACATGCGCGCGGGAGTGGCCAGAGAATCGAGCGCGGGCCACGTAGGCTGATCGACGATGGCGACGTCCTTCATTTCCAGAGTGAAGGAACTGTGGTCGGGGCTGAGAACCAGGCCGCCATCGGGAATCGGAACAGTCCAATAGAGGCCAGCGGGACTGATAGGCGGATGACAATCGTGAATCTGGTTTGCAGGGGCAGCCTGCCCCTTGAAGAGGGTCAGTCATGTGTGTGTGAAGTTGCCGCGTTGGACCGTGCGAGCGGCCCAATATTCACCGGACATGACGCCGTAGTCAGTAGTGGGGCTGCCGAAGGGAATGCGATTGCCCTGATTGTCGGTGCCCATGCCGAAGAAGGTGTTGCAGCGCGCGGAGAAACCCTTGAAGTGGTAGATCAGGGAAGGCTCGAGATTCATGCCGGCGGGCTGATTGTGGCTGCCGTTTTTATCGAGCCAGGGAATGGGATAGGGATCAGTGCTGCCGTTGGCGAGGTAAGGAGTAACGTCGTCGGCAGACAGCAGCGCGCGAGGCCGAGCCAGAGCCAGCGCGGAGAGTGCGCCGGATTTGAGAAGATCCCGGCGACGGAATCGGTTGCTTGAGTCGTTGCGATTGGACATCGTGCGTTCTCCTCTCGAAATTGGCCGACTACTCGGGCATGAAAACGGGTTTGGTGTGCGGAAGTTTGTCGAGGCTGGCTTTGTCGATGCCGAGATTGGCGGTGACGACCTGTGCGGGCGTGTTGGCCAGCCACTCGTTCAACGAAACGTCCTGATAGTAGCTGCTGCGGAAAAGCTCGAGAAATTTCAGGTCGGTCGAGCCGGTGTTTTCGATGTAGTGCGGAGCGCCCAGCGGAACGTAGCCGACATCGCCGGTTTCAAAATCCATGGTGCGGGCGCGGCCGGCGGTGGCGAACACGGTCTGGCGCGCTTTGCCGCTGATGAAGAATTGCCACTCGTCGGCGTTGGGATGCCAGTGCAGTTCGCGCATACCTCCGGGATGAACGGTGACGACCGCGGCACTGATGCGGTTCGCAACAGGGAAATTTTTGGAGTCGATGATGCGAACTTCGCCGCCTTTATTGCTTTTGGTGGGCGATTGCTGAAGGGTGCGGAAGGCGAAATCGGTGGAGGAGGGGCCGCGAGAGCCCGCAGCCTGACGACGATCCTCGGCTAGGGGACCGGGAACAGTGGAGGGAAAGATGACCATGGGCTGAGTGGGCAGGTTCTGCAACGATTGCTGTGGGAGGCCGAAATTCTTGGCGAGGATTTCGCGCGGGGTGTGGATGAGCCAGTCGGAGACCAGGGCAGTGACGCGTTCGGAGAAGTTGCCGTCATCGAAGGCCAGAAGAAATTCGGAACCATTCGGATCGAGACCCTGAAGAGAATGGGGAGTTCCGGAAGGGAAGTACCAGAGATCGCCTGCGGACACATCGGTGACGAAACTTTTGCCGTCGGAGTCGATGCAGGTGATGCGGCAGTTTCCGTCGAGGACGAAGGCCCACTCCGAGACGGAATGCCAATGCAATTCACGGATGGCGCCGGCGTTGAGACGAATCTGCGCGGAAGAAATCGTCTTGGCGATGGCCAGTTCGCGGACAGTGACTTCGCGAACCCAGCCGCCGTTGGCCACGATTTTTTCGCCGAGCGCGGAAGGGTATTTGAAGGGAGGCAAGCCGCCGGCATCGCTGGGAGGGGGATTCAAAGAGTCGGGATTGGCGGCGTTCAAAGCGGGATTGGCAGTGACGGAATTATCGGGCTTGCCGGGAGTCTGCTGGGCGAGAGTGGAAGCGGAAATCAGACCGGTGGCGGCCAGCGCGGCGGAAGCGGTGCCGAGAAACCCGCGGCGTGAGAGTAGTTCGATGAGTTTTTCGTCGGACATGAGCGACTCCGTTCTTGAGCTTGAGCGAATTGACTACTGTACGGCGCTACCGTGCAACGTCGGGAACGCCTTTTAAGGCGCGCGGGCCGAAGAAGATTTTGGCGATCTGGCCTTCGCCGAGGACGCGCTGCAGTTCGCCGAAACCGAAGAAAGGAATCAGGACGACGAACATCAGGAAAGTGAGAGTAAGAATGCCCTTGGCAGTGCCGCCGCCGAAATCAGCTATGGCGGTTTGAAAAGATTGGCCATGGATCAGACTGATGATGAAGGCTTCGAGCAGTTTGAAAACGGCCAGGACTGCAGCGAAGAGAGCGGATTTGAAGATGGTGGGATAGATGGCGGGCATATTGTTGAAATTGTCGCCAAGGTGCAAGGCTTTGGCGATAAGGATGATTTTGCCGAGAACGAGGGCGTTGATGATGGCCATGCCCTGGGTGAGGTAGCTGATGTGCTCCTCGTTGAGCAGCACGGATTTGTAGAGCAGGAAGAGGGCGAGCACGATCCAAAGGTAGAGCGCGATGATGGCGAACTCTTTCATCTCGAAGAGCGCCTTCTGTTTCAGTGCTTCTTTGGTGATCGTCATCGGTGCCTCCTTCGACCCGCACAGGCCGCTAGATGCTTAACGTCAAGCTCGCTCCGTGGGTTGCTCAGGAGCAACTCACTCCTGTTGGGCCATAGTTGGGAACGAGAACGTAATTTGCAGCCTCAGAAGGTTCCCGCCCCCATTGCTGGGAGCGGGAACAGTCGAGGTCCTTCGTTGTGTTGGCGATTACTTCTTGCTGGCCATCAACTTGGCCTGTGCAGCACGCACCACGTCGGGCGCGTTCATGCACGCGGCAATGGGGTGAGAATCGCCACCGATCACTGGCGCTACTTTCTTGCCATCGGTCGGCCAGGTGAGGAATCCCGGATTGAACTCGGTCGGGTTGGGAGGCATGCCGTTGTTCTGCAAGGTTTCTTCGACGCTGTTGTACCACACGCCGACCTTGCAGATTTTCCGCGCTTGCTCTGCGGTAGCCACTTTACGGCCAAACGCTTTGCAAATGCGGACGACGCCTTCGATCTGCTCCACGGTGGTTTTGCGAGTACGGTCGGCACCCCACAGATTGTCTTCATTGCCGACGCGCACGTGCTGGCCGAGAACAATGGCCATTGCAGAATAGGCAATCAAGCCGCGCATGCTGGACCAGAAGGTGTTCACCGAACCTTGAGGGACGCGCGACAGAAAATGCATCATGTCAAAGGGATTGCGGCCGAGCGTTCCGCCGCCGTAGGCACACAACGCCATATTCAGCGGACCCATATACACGCCAGCCCGGATCACGCGTTCAATCAGCTCCCACTGGTGGACGTGACCAGGAACGAAGTAGGGCAGGATGCCGTTTTTGCGCAGGCGTTTGAGGTGTTCGAGGTAAAACGCCGGTGTGGAGTCCACCACCATGCCGGACCACGCGGCCTGCACCTTGGGGTCTTCCATGTGGGTGCCCTTGACGTCATCGGGAGAGAACGCCGCGGAGATATCCCATAGAGTCGTGCCGGTAGTAACGGTCACAAATTCCGGTTTGGGATTTAATTCGGTGAGCATGTGGCGGGTGTCGTAGTCGAGCCACTTGGCCTTGGCATCATCGGTGTGGGGCGCAAAGGAAATGGAACCGCCGACCTGGATGATCAGCTCGGGCACGGCCTCCTTGATGCGCTTGAGCAGGTAGTTGTATTCGTCAAAATTGGTGGAACCCATGCCGGTCGCAGGGTTACGAACGTGGAAGTGCAGCATGGTGGCGCCAGCTTTGTAGCAGTCGACGGCGGCCTTGACCTGCTCGTCCCAGCTTAAGGCAATGTCGCTGGCGTCGCCGGGCAACCACGCCGGGCCATAGGGAGCTGCGGTGATGATGAGCGGCTCCATATATTCCGGAAGAATCGAGTTATCTGTGTAATACACTTGATGTTCTCCTTTCAGACCTGGTGGATTTAATCGGGATGGGGCAACGGAAAGGCCTTCGGATCCGCTTCCCAAACTCCGAAAATATTGTTGGCGGGATCGGCGACGATGGTGACCCAGGCAGCCCGGGGCACGGCCGTTTTTGGGCGAACGATTTTTCCGCCCAGACGCTGCACAAGTTCGACGGTTTGATCTACGGAATCTACCTGCACGTACGGAAGCCACCCGGAAAGGCCGGGGATGGCGCGAAAGGCGATGCCGCCACCGAGGGCAGCGTTGGGAGTGACGCCGGTGTCGATGCGCCAGTAGTCGATGGCTTCGAGCTTCTGGATCTCCCAGCCGAAGAGGGAGCGGTAGAAGTCCGCCAAGGCGACGGGCTGGTCGCCATAAATCTCAAAATGAGTAATCAAGTTGGTCGTTCACCCAGCGCCGACAACGGACCCAAGAAACGTGAACGACACACGGGCAGAGAGCGCCGGTCAAGTGGACGGAGCGACGGGTACCTGGATGTTGGAGGATGTTTTACTGAGAGCAAAAGGAAATGTCAATCACTTTGTCAAATAAGTACAAATATTAAAGTTAAAATCTCTTTGAATATTAGACGACCTGACTGTCGTGATGGATGTCACTTCGGAGATGGCTAGCCTCGCAACCTTTTGCCCTTGGAGGACAGGCTGTGCCGTTGTTGCCTGCAAAGAATTTCCGAACGGCCCTCGCAGAAGCGACAAAGAATGTGGACAGGAGCGATTTTTCTATTTTGCAATAGCGCAAAAGCACAAAAAAGGGCAGTTTCGCTCTAGCCTATCCCCTATCCCCCAATGCGTTTGAGGGCTCCTACAAAGCGCCGTTTATACTGAAAATTCTCTTGGGTCAACCTTGGGGGGGTATTGTTGTTCCCCACAAACGCATTGGGGGTATGCGGATATGCTGGGAAACTCGATTCGTGGCGATCTCCTTTGCCTCCGTATTGACGAGCACAAGATGACGAAGTAGCATCGGTTCACTGTCCCCTGCATTGCCCACCTGGTTTTTAGAAGGAAGCTAAAGCCTAGCTACCGCGTTTGGATATCAGCCATCGCTCCAGCGTAGCCCGGTGGGAAAGAACCCTTCTCCCATGCTTTTGGAGTTGAGCCGCATGCTAGAAAATGTAATCGATGCGAAGAAGAAACGCGAGGAATTGAAATCCAAGAGGAATCTACTGTTCCAGCGGTTTTTGAAGAATCCTCATAACATTCGTCTGGCTTTGAGAATCAAGAGGATTGACGATCGGATTGCAGAATTTACTGAGCAAATGGAACAGAAAAGAGCAGGGCGGTACTAGAGTTCAAGAACTCATTCTTGTTCACCGCCAGGCTCTACGCAGCGAAGCAGTTCCTTATCTCCACTACGCAAAGATTCCGCTATCCCGCCGCATCTCGGTAGGTCCTGATCGCGTGACCAGATGGAGTTCAACAGCTTTACTTGAATTCTCCGACCACAGCCTCTGCAGCTTCCAAAACCTTTCCTTCCTTCGCGATTTTAGTCAGCATATTGATGTCGTCATAAAGGGGCCTGTCGTCCTCCAACCTTTTCACATACCTGCGGACGACCTCATACGCGGCCTGGGAAGCGCGTGATGGTCTCATGGGTGCGCGAAAATCGAACGCCTGAGCTGCTGCCATCAGTTCGATCGCCACAACGTACCAGGCATTTTCTAGGATCTGACGCGTCTTAATCGCAGTGGTCATGCCCATGGAAACGAAATCTTCCTGGTCGGCCGCGGCTGGTATCGATCCCGTGGTAGCCGGGTGACACAGCACACGGTTCTCAGCCACCAGCGCGCCAGCGGTATACTGCGAGAGCATCAACCCTGAAAACATACCTGCGCCTTTGGTGAGAAAGGCCGGAAGGCCCACCGACAAGTGTGGGTTCAACAGACGGTTAAGCCTGCGTTCAGACAGAACAGCTACTGTCGTCACCGACATACCCAGAAGCTCCAAGCCAAAAGCCATCGGTGTGCCCTGGAAGTTTGCCCCGGTCAAGACAAGATCCTCGTCCGGGAAAAATGTGGGATTGTCGGCGGCATGGTTGAGTTCGGTCTCCAGCATATAACGCGACCATCTAAGGGCGTCCTTTGCCGCGCCAATAACCTGGGGACTCGAACGCAGGGAGTAAGCGTCCTGTACTTTCTTTCCAGGTTGCTTGAGCAGTTCGGAACCTTCGGTCAGCCGGCGAATATTCTCCGCGCTCTCCTGCGCTCCAGGGTAGCCGCGCACTAGGTGAATCCGCGCATTATATGCATTCATGTTGGCGTTGAGGGATTCGAGAGTCATGGAGAGCGCAACTTCCTGCGTCTTAAGCCAGCGCTGTGCGTCATACAGCTCAAGACAACCCATGCCGGTGATGAAACTCGAACCGTTGATGCTCGCCAGGCCGTCTCGCTCGCGATAGACAATGGTCGGAATTCCAGCTTCGAGGAAACCCTGTTTGGCGGGAAGTCTCTTCCCTTGATAAAAGACCTCGCCCTCACCCATCAGTGTGATGGCCATCTGGGCCATGGGCGAAAGGTCGCCGCAAGCCCCCACAGAACCCTTCTGGCAGACGACGGGCGTAACACCGCGATTGAGCATCTCCACTTGGGTCTGGACGATCTCGGGTCGAATTCCAGAATGTCCCCAGCAATGCGTGTTGAGCCGCGCGAGCATAGCCGCACGAACATCTTCCTCGGAGCAAGGGTCTCCGCAGCCGGCTGCATGGGAATAAAGAAGATAGCGTTGGAACTTCTCCACCTGCTCCGGAGTCAGCACGACTTCAGAGAGTTCACCAATGCCGGTGTTCACGCCGTACATGATCTCCCGGGTCTGGATCTTGTGTTCGAGCAAGCTGCGGCATTTGCGGATGCGACCCAAGGCGTCTTCGTCCAGCGTAACGAGTTCCCGGTTCCTCGCGATTTGAACGACATTTTCAATTGTCAGGGAATGACCATCCAGCACTCGCGTCATGTTCTGCACCTCGTGCGGATACAGATGTTGTTTCTGGTGGGGACCGATTGCTTGTGCGAGGAAGTTATGGCGAACGAATCGAATGGGACGAACAGAAGCCAAGGATGCCGCGAAAACTACTTTCCTCGCGTCGTGCGGGCGAAGGACTCACTTCGTCCAAGCCTCATTTTAGTCTCGCCGCTCCCGATGCAGTGTGACCCCGCTCACAGATGACTAGGGAACAAACCGTATTCGCAAATGATACCCACGCAGATTTGCTAAACCGTTGTACTGGCTAAAACCGGTACCGAGGGTTCGAATCCCCCCTCTGCTAGCGCAACCCTTCCTTTACAAGATTAGGGAAGAGTAGCCCGTTACTCGGGCGAACGTGACACACGGTAGGCCGGGTACCGATTTAGGAAGAAATCATGATTGGCTTTGCTGCTCGTTTGTAGTGTCTGTCTTTAGTTGCTCCAGCAGGCCATGAATGTCCGGCATGCCCCACTGCTCGACTATTTTTCCATCCGCCAAACGGAAAATGGCAACTTCGCGGATCGTCACCTTCTTGCCGGTGGGAGCGATTCCAGCAAATTCGCCCTGCTGTGTGCCCGTCGAAGTAAAACGAATCACAACTTTGTTTCCCTCCGCGACGATGTCCTCCACTTTCTCGTTCCAGTCGGGGAAAGAACGCCGATGCTGGGCAACTACGTCCTTGATACCTTGCACACCTCGCCATTCCGGACCAACAACAAAATGGCAAACGAAGTCCGGAGCATACAGTTCATCCGCGGCGGCCAAGTAGCCCTTATTCCACAGTTCTGCTTCTGCACGGAGAACCACGGATTTGTTGTCGGACAGTGTTCGAGCTTGCCGTGATGAGCACCCAACCAAGCCGAAGATGCAAGGCGCGGCGAGCAGGAGTACTCGAGCGTTCATGAAGATGACCTCACAATGGAATTTTATGAAGCCGGTTTGGTTCGGCCGCAAAAATCATAGCGAAACACCATTCAATACGGACGCTATTCCGCGCTGCAGGAGTGACCAGTCAAAGCCAATGACGAGTGCCCGGTAGCCCCGCGTATCGAGCATACTCTCTACACGTCGATTACACGTTTCACAGGTAGAGATCACAGGTATGAAATGCAGGTTGCCACGACTCTCTTGCACTAGTCGTGCTGAAAATGCCAGCGTCAATTTCCGTGTTGCCCGTGAGAACGACCAGAATCAACTCGGACCTCGTTGTGAAGGTTATTGGCGCAAGCGCCTGCATTCCTCGGTGGCGAAATATTTCGACAGCTTCCGACGTATTCACAGACTCGGTGGACAGGAACTATTTTGCCCTCGGATGTAACGCCTGGCGCGTGGCCACAAGAGTGTTGGTCAGCGACTCCTTAGGGAGTTTGTTGATGATTGGATTGATGGCCCATCGCAGTGTGGATGGCACGTCGCGAGTCAACGAAATCGCTCGACACTCAACGTACACACCAGCGTCACGCTCCTGGAATCGCCAGTAGGAATACAAACGCCACAGGAATCCGTAACCCGTATCGGGTGGCAGCACTTTCTCTTTCGGCTTTCCTGCCTCCTGCACCTCAGCGATTCGTGTTGTGCGCGAGCGACAAGTCCAGTGCCCCCGATCTAAGGACTGATATTGCACCTCATGATCGGTGTCGAGGACGACAGTTATGATTTTCTTCTTCAGAATTCGCAGATAAATCTGGAAATCATTGCCGTGATGGCTTATGAGCTTTGAGGCGATCACCTCAGGTACGTAGATATTCTTGTGGTTGTCGTAGTCCTGAATGAGTGCCAAGGTGTGTTCGACGCTGGTTCCGGGAATGAAGGCAGCACCGATCCAGTCATGGATTAAACCGTTCGGCACTTCGACGGGCGCACGGCCTGTCCAGAATTGTGCGACGACCTTTCCTTCCTGGAGCTGATGAGTTCTGTGGGCATCTAGGTCAGACCACAAGAATGGTCCCTGCAGAGTCTGGTCCATGGCCACTTCGGCATCACGAATGTAGGCAGTAAAAGCCTCCAGAGTTTGAGGCATCAACAGAATTGGCTTCGCCGCTAGCGCCATCGCGCCTGACCTTTCCCGAATCGTGGTCTGCTGACATTGGCTTG
>Ga0187766_10001809_pt1 | contig 12575 bp, 12 predicted proteins | sample 0216_QUI02_MP05__4_FD_132971 | JGI IMG/M metagenome (GOLD analysis project Ga0187766, IMG submission 132971) | Tropical peat soil microbial communities from peatlands in Department of Meta, Colombia - 0216_QUI02_MP05_20_MG | ecosystem: Environmental > Terrestrial > Soil > Wetlands > Peat ... | reverse complement strand
TCCCCCTTTCCAGTGCCTCGCAATCCCACTGCCCAAGCGTGGCCCCCGCTTCGTAGGTGCTCTGGAAAAACTCCAGCAGCGGACTTTGCCCACGATCTGCGTCCACATGTGCAGCGTCTGGCAGGTCTCGCGCCACGCCTCGTAGGGTAGGGCAGGCCAACGCTCCGCTCGGTCCATGTGTAATGTCTCGCGTCTGCTTTCCATCTGTTGCTACTCCTCCTGGTTGTCTTGCAGCTCACGCGCAAGGGCCGTCACGCTGTGCGACTGGCTGCCTGCAATGCTGCCAGCAAGGCATCGTGTTCCCAGGACCCACGATACATGACGCCGTTGATGAAGAAGGTGGGGGTGCCTTGCACACCGCTGCGTTCGCCTCCCGCCACCTCCTCTTCGATACGCGGAAGTCCGCGTTGTTCGGCCATGTCCTGGGTGTAGCGCTGCATGTCAAGACCCACTACCTGGGCAAACTGCGCAAGATCCCTATCTGCCAGGGTGTGCTGGTGGTGGAAGATGTAATCATGCATCTCCCAGAACTTTCCCTCCACAGCAGCGGCCTCTGCAGCAAGAGCCGCCTGCAACGCATGGGGATGGATCTCGGTGAGAGGGAAGTTGCGATAGACAAAACGCACCTGATTCCCGAGTTGCTGCTCAATAGCCTGCACCACCCATGTCGATTGGCGCGTGTAGGGGCATTCATAGTCACCATACTGCACCAATGTGATTGCGGCGCTAGCAGGTCCTTGGCTGTGGTCCCGTTCACTCACCGGTACTGCCAGAGATTGCTGTCGCATCATGATCGGTGTTCCTTTCTCAGTTCATTCAGGTAGACCTATCTTGTTTGTGGCAGCCAGACCCGGTTCTCAAAATCGAGGAAGAGCTGGTCGATGTAACACCAGCCCCAGTTCTCATCTGGCTGGAAGGACTGCATGATCGGGTGGTTGGTCGCGTGGAAATGCTTGGTGGCATGCGTATTCTTCGACTGGTCGCAGCAGCCGACATGCCCGCATTCAAGGCAGATTCGCAGGTGTACCCAGGTGTCACCGATTTTCAGGCATTCCCCGCAGCCATTCGCACTGGGTGTGACCTCTCGTATCTGATCAAGGTGACGACATTGTTGTGCCATAGGTCTCTATTTCCTTTCAAGTACTTCTACTCTTGTGTTTGTTCGATGAACTCGCCTGTATGAGTAGCGTGAAAAACTCAGGAGTGGTCCACATGGAATGTGAGGGTAAGGACATCACCCGGGACTACCTGCAGTATAAATTGCTCATAGACCCCGTGCACGAGCGGCTGCAGGTCAGCTAACGGCTGTGGGATACCCTCTCCCTCAAAGAGCCGATCCTGGCGGAAGCGAAAGGTTCTTTCCACCTCTCTGGTCGGCACGTCGAGATGCGCTGTGACTGTCAAAGTGTCGTCAGCTCGCAGCATTGGGTACACTTCCTCCTGATAGACCGATGCGAGAAGAGATATGAGCTCATTCTCATTGACCGCTGGCCTATCATTCGTAACCGGAAATGCTCGTTGGCCCTGCTCATCAGTTTTGACCTGGACGACGATCCGAAATAGTGCCTCAAACATGTCCATTTCCTCTCTTTGCCTAAACGCCTGTTTTTAGTCGACTATTCGTTCTCGGGACACTTTGCAAGTTCGGCCTCAACCGAGCTGATTGTCCGTTGCAGACTCTTGATAATGCTGATCATCTCGAATGGATTGGCGACCCCATCGTGCTCCTCTTGTCGCACATCCGCTTCTAAGGTCCTCACTTCCTCTTTCAGACGATCGTGTAGTTTGCGTAATTTTTGGCATCTTTCAGTCGTGTCGTTCATGTTCGTTCCCTTCTGTGAGTACCTGGTCGAATGCATACAGACTATGATCGTGGGAGCTAATGGAGACAAAACCACAGTGGCTACTGTAGGTATGGATAAAATGCCGCTTTTAAGCCAGGTACATTTGCTGGATAGATGATCTCATCGTCCTGAGTGTTCTATGCCATGCTGACCTCCTTCGTTTTTCTCCTGTTGTCCTCAAGCCGAGAAGAGGGAGAATCCACTCTCTCCAGAGGCTTTGCATTATCTTAAACAACAGTGTAGAAGATTGTGTGAGAGAAATCAACCTGCTTCAGGTGTCATATCACTTCACCTTGCTTCGCATCAAAAAAAGACTTCAGGTGTTATACTGCTAGAGTAGGAAAGGCAAGGGCATCCTGCTGGGACAACCAGCAAACGGAGCGACCGATTCGGGAAGGAGAAAGCGTACAACTATGGCTACGTTCGTGAAAGCGCCCTGCGATGAGGGTGTCATTCGCTCTGGGGCTAAAGCATCGCCATGTACTCCACAGGTTGGGGTGTGGGTGCTGGTTGCCACCATCCTGGGATCCAGCATGGCGTTTATTGATGGCTCCGTCGTCAATGTCGCCTTGCCCGTGATCCAGCAAGATCTGGGCGCCACGGCCACGGATGTCCAGTGGATCGTGGAAACCTATTCGCTCTTTCTCGCCTCGCTCATTCTGGTGGGAGGATCCCTGGGTGATCTGTACGGGCGACGGCGCATCTTTGCCCTGGGCATCGCGGTCTTCACTCTGTCCTCCATCTGGTGTGGCCTCTCGCCTACGGTGCTGTCCTTGATCCTGGCGCGAGCTGTGCAGGGCATAGGTGCTGCCTTGCTGGTACCTGGCAGCCTGGCGATTATCAGCGCCTCGTTTAGCGAAGAGCAACGCGGGCGAGCCTTTGGCACCTGGTCGGGATTTTCCGCGCTCACCACCGTGGTGGGGCCGGTGCTTGGAGGCGTGTTGGTCCAGTATGCCTCCTGGCGCTGGGTCTTCTTTCTCAATGTCCCGCTGGCAGTCGTCGTGCTGGTTGTGCTGTTCTGGCGCGTCCCGGAGAGTCGCGATCCAGAGGCCTCAGGCAGACTGGATTGGTGGGGGACACTGCTGGTGACGCTGGGGTTAGGAGCGCTGGTCTATGGGCTGCTAGAGGCCGGCTCCTTTGGCGTAGGCTCGCCACTGGTGCTGGGCGCCCTGGCGCTTGGGATCTTGGCCCTGCTCGCCTTCCTGCTGGTCGAAGCGCGCAGCTCGGCCCCGATGGTCCCGCTGACGCTCTTCCGTTCGCACACCTTCAGTGGCGCCAATCTGCTCACCCTCTTGCTCTACGGAGCGCTGGGTGGAATCATGTTTTTCTTCCCGTTCAATCTCATCCAAGTCCAGGGCTATTCCCCGACGCTTGCAGGCGCGGCCTTCGTTCCGTTCATCTTGCTGCTGTTTCTGCTGTCGCGCTGGGCTGGTGGCCTGGTCCATCGCTTCGGCGCGAAACTACCGCTGGTGATCGGACCCCTGATCACCGCCGTCGGCTTTGCCCTCTTTGCCGTGCCAGGCATCACCAGTGGTCCAAGTAGCTACTGGACCACCTTTTTCCCGGCGGTGGTCGTGATGGGGTTGGGCATGAGCATCACCGTCGCTCCGCTCACCACGGCGGTGATGGGAGCCGTAGAGCAGCGCCATGCGGGGGTAGCATCTGGGATCAATAATGCGGTCTCGCGCACCGCCGGGTTGCTGGCCATTGCCATCTTCGGCATCATCGCCCTGACTGTCTTCACGAGCAGCCTGCAGAACCAGCTGGCAGCTCTGCATCTGTCCCCCGGTGTGCAACAGGTGATTGAAGGGCAGCGCAACAGACTAGCTGGCATCAGCATCCCCACGACGATCAGCGGTGAGCTACAGACCGCGCTCAAGGGAGCGATTGATGCGTCCTTTGTGAGTGCTTTTCGTCTCGTTTCGTTGCTGAGTGCAGCAATGGCTCTGCTGAGCGCCCTCTGTGCCTGGTGGTTGATTGAGGGTAAGCACCTCGAACGAGCAGGAAGCTCAACGTCAGAGCCACAGGCGGGGGCAGTCCGAGCAGAGCAACAAGCACCTCAGACCTCGGCGAACTGATCTGGGAGGTAGCTTGTCTCCCGTTGGGGAGGACCCCTTCTTCCTGCTCTGTTTGGTTCGATTCCCCTCCACCACCAGGTGTGGCGGAGTTCCTTACAATCTGCCTCTGCTTTTTTAACAGGCTGCACTATTTATGGTGTAAAAAATGAGGAGAACAAGCTGTGTATAATGAGCTCAGAGGACAACTGAAAGAATATGGTTCGTGATGAAACACCTACTCTTGCTTGTTCGACATGGAGAATCGACCTGGAACGTCGAGGGACGCCTCCCTGGACAGTTGCCTGGGATCGAATTGACTGGGGAAGGGCGAGCACAGGCACAACGGCTGGCAAGCGCCTTGAGGGTGCTCCCGCTTAGTAGCATTATCAGCAGTCCATTGGCACGTGCCATCGAGACCGCTGAGTATCTGACACAGGGACGAGAGCTCACCATTCAACGTGAACCCGACCTGATGGACATCGACCTTGGTCACTGGTCCGGGCAGAATCGCGATGCCCTCTTTCACACTGATCCCTCGTGGAAGGCCTTTGTAAGCGATCCACTGGTAGCACCTGTCGATGTGGAGACCTTTCCCGAGCTCGAGCAGCGTGTTGTGACTGCGATCGAACGCTGGCTCGCTCAAGATACAACGGGTCCTCTCCCTGCGTTTGTCACGCATGCCGATGTCATCAAAGTGCTGCTCGCTCACTACCTCGGTCTCGAACTGGGACATGCGCGATCTTTATTGATCGACAATGCATCCGTCAGTGTTGTTGCATTAGAAACTGGCAGATTACCACTCGTGCTTAGCGTCAGTTGGAATCCCCAACCTGGATGGTTCTACTCGTTCACTCCTGCCTTTGATCACATAAAAAGTGAAGGGAACATAGTTGGAGAGCAGAACGCGTAGAGATAGACATTCCACTTTGAGAGCGATCAGTTCGTGTTGGTTTATCCTGCACTCCTCGGGCGGAGCAATGCAGCCATGTACCTATCACGTTCTATCTGGGTCACTGTGCCAGTTTGGACGCTCCCCGATAAGAGGAGTGACGGTGGGGGGCGCACCGCCCAGATGAAAGGAGATAGCATGGTCCAGGGTGGCATGATCGGCATTCGTCATGCGATCAAGCTGCCGCAGGTAGTCCAGCCACGACTCGGCCATGAACGCCTCGACGTGACGCTCTTCATGTGCCGGATCGTGCGCAAGAAACCAACCGAAGGCGCCGTCTCTCTCGCGCATGAGGCGCACCTCTTGCATGGCGCGGAGAAAGTCCTCAGCCCGCTGCGGGTCGATGCAGTATTCGGTCTGCACCATGACGGGACCCTCTTGCAGGCGAGGTTCGATGAGCAATCTGGGCACTGTGACATGCCAGGGTCTCAAATCCTGCTTTTCGCTGTCCGCCAGATGCCAGCGCAGTCCCGCGACCAGCCCCAGGATAGCTCCGAGTGCTGCCAGCAAGATCGCCAGTGGATCTCCCAGGCTCGCCGCCAGCGCTCCCCAGAGTAGGCTACCGATGGCAGTCCCGCCCTGGTAGACGACCAGGTAGGCACCCAGGGCCCGCGCGCGCACCCAGGTAGGAGAAGCTTCCTGTGCGGCAACGTTGAAGCAGGACACCAGCATAATCCAGGCTATCCCACCGATCGTTGCGATCAGGCACAGCACAAGCAGGTTACGCAGGTAGCCGAGTGCGATCATCACCAGGGCCAGCACAACAGTGGAGATGATCACCTGGCGATCAACGACGGGAATCGTGCGCTGGATCTGTGGCAGCACGGCGGCACCCAGCACCGCGCCCACACCGATGCAGCCAAGCAGCAGTCCGTATCCAGCGGCACCAAGGCGCAGGTCCTGCTTGACGATCACCGGCAGTAGGGCCCACAGCCCGCTAATGAAAAAGATGAAACAGAAAGTGCGTATCAGGACGGTCTGCATTTCCGGTGAGTTCTGCACGAAGCGCGTTCCTGTCCTCATAGCGCCGATCAGGCGTTCGGCAGGCAAGACCGCTCTGTGGGGTGCGGGATGCCAGCGAAAGAGCACGACGACTACATACAGGAAGGCAATGGCGTTGAGGAGGAACACCGCGGCCGGTCCAGCCACGGCGATAATGAGGCCTGCCAGGGCCGGCCCCACCGCGCGCGCAAGATTGTAGGAGACGCTGCTTAACGTAACTGCGGCGGGCAGTTCATCAGCAGGAACGAGTTCCGCGTTGACCGCTTGCCAGGCAGGATTTCCCAGGATGGCACCAAATCCGAGCACGAAGGTGAAGCAAAGTAAGAGGAGCGCGTTCATAAGGTTGGTAAATGTGAGGATGCTGAGTGCTGCGGCGGCGACCAGGATCAAACCCTGAGTGACAAGCAATAGGCGCCGGCGATTCATGATATCGGCAAGCACTCCGGCAGGGAAGCCAACGAGAAAAACGGGCAGCGTCGTCGCCGTCTGCATAAGGGCGATCAGAAGAGGAGACGCGGTGAATCTCGTCATGAGCCACACGCCACCCACATTTTGAAACCAGGTCCCAATATTTGCCGCCAGGGAAGCGAACCAGATCGCGCGGAAAACAGCGATCTGCAGCGGCGCCCATTCGGATTGAATCACTTGCTGGTTGGTTGTCATATCGGTCCTCCATGAGCGCGTGCTCTCGTCACATCCAGAAGCGCAGGGGAGCCAGGATGCGTTCGCTCACCTTGTCATACCAGGGTCGACTCCTCCACTGCTCCATGGTCAACTCAAACCGCTCGGCCGTATCTTCTGCGAAGAGCGCGGACATCTGTCGGGCAAACGCTGCATTGTAGACCGCGAGATTGATTTCATAATTCCCGACCAGGCTTAAGCGGTCGAGATTGCACGTTCCGACCGTCGACCACTGCCCATCAATGGTGCAGGTCTTCGCATGCAGCATGGTATAGCGGTAGCCAAAGATACGGATGCCTCCTTGCAGGCAAGACGTAAAGTAGCTATGCGCAATCCAATCGGCCACCACATGGTTGGATACCCAAGGGATAAGCACGCGCACATCCACACCACGCTTGACAGCGGCCTTCAGTGCATCTATCAGCATGTGATCGGGAATGAAGTACGCGGTGGTGAGCAAAATCGAGTGCTCTGCCTCATCGATGGCCTCAATGTACATATCGCGAATGGGAAATGACGCACGCATGGCTTCATTCTGGCTGATCGTAATAAGAGAGTCGAACTGGTGGTGATACTGCTGTGTGATCTGCTCGTGTGCCGGGCAGAAGCGGTTCCAGAATCCGATGAAGGCGCGCGCGAGTTCCGAGGCTTCCGGGCCGCGCAATCTGAGATGCGTGTCACGCCACTCTGTGGCATACAGCGCACCAAGGTTATAGCCCCCAATGAAGCTGGTAGTGCCATCGACGATCAACAACTTGCGATGATCCAGGGCGTAACGCCGCGGATCCAGCACTTGCCAGGGACGACGAATGGCACGGTACTGGAGCACATGAATAGCCGGATGGAAGGACGACTTGAAGGTGCGTGGGACGACGAGATTGCCAAAGCTGTCAAAGATGACATAGACGGCAACCCCCTCCTCGGCTTTGTGCGCGAGATGCTCTTGAAATTCCTGGCCAACCGCATCATCTTTCCAGATGTACGACTCGAGATAAATACTCTCCTGTGCCGCATCGATGGCCGCGAGCATGGCGTCAAACAACTCACGTCCGTAGGCGTACAGTGTGAGGACATTCTCACCAACCTGCACTTCCTCGAAAGGTTCATGGGGAAAGCTCACCTCGTGTTTGCTCCGTTTTCCTAACGCGGCAATGACGAGGAGGACTGCCGCTGTCAGAACCTGCAAGGTCAATACACCCAGCAGAACTATCCCCACCAGACGCACGGGAGACACTCTAGAGAATCTCTTGAACTTGACATCTGTTCGATCGCGCCTCTTCAACATGGGCACCTCGCTTTCTTGTTTGCAAAGGTAAAAAGCAGAACATCGTGTATCGCTCGAGGTCTCTCACGGATACTGACAACGAGCATGAAATGTTGATGCCAGGAGAGCCATAGGTAACGATACCTCGATACTATTCGCAGTGCGTAGCAGAAAGCGTGGTTAGAAGCATAAAAAACACAGAAGCCTTCTCTACTCTGTGTTTCTTGCCCCACTGAAGTCGAGAGCGGAGCTTTTTAACGCTCTGTCAAACGCATTTCTTCACGCGCGATTGGTATCCTCATGACAGGTACTATACCTTATGCATGCTCTATGAAGCAAAGTGCCTACATGCAAAAGAGGGAGAAAAATTCAATCCGTGGATACGATTTCTTGTGTAGTAATGCATGAGTTTTGGTGTGCTTTGCCAAAAAGGTTCTTACACCGCTTTGGTGAAACAACGAGCGCTTGCTTTGAAGGAGATCGAAGGTGTATTGCGTGGTATTCGGCAGAATTTATCACCTGATTTAATTCCTGAGGAGTACTTTGATACCGAGGTAGTGATTTTTCTATTTGAGGAACGTCAGCAGCGGAGACAGCACCTCGTTCACAGTGAATGCCGCACCTGGGGTGTCGCTGGTCGGCAACAGCGCCGAGTGGGTCGTAGAGCGGCCTACCTTGTTGGCAACCAACTCGTTGCCCAGCCTTGCTGACTACGGCGCGATCTTCATCGACGAAGGTCAGGCTTACTACGCGACAGGCGCCCCAGGCAGCACCCAAAATGAAACAGAGATCGATCTGGGGTCCGGAACTTTCGTCACGATGACCGGGAATAACAATGCCTCGCTTTCGGTCCCAACGGACGAGAGCGCGAAGGCCATGGAGGTCAATTGGGAGGCGGCCAGCTGATCCCGTCCATTTCGGGGGTTGCGGCTAGTAGGAACAAGAAGTCGGAATAAGAATGGAGCCCAGAAGGGTTAAATGCTTAACCCTGAACCTGCGGAATCACTGGTACAAGACCTCTCTGAAGTCTGATGCCAGGCCGTAAGAGGGAGAGGTTCACTCCACAAATTTTCGTTGGAAGCATATAGATGCACTTATAGTATATCCCTTGATGCTCTTCATCCAGAAAAATCATAAGGTCCCCCCGCCTACAAGAAAGCGGGCGGCTTCACCAAAGTGGCGGAAGACCCAAAAAGCATATGACGAGTTACATTTGCTCCTTTACTGGATTGAAGGATGCTCCTCTTCGGAGACACCGCCAAGTTGCTCCATGAACTTGATCATGATAGAAAAATCTGCATCCATGCCCTTCGCAAGGGCAGCCGTATACATCTGCAAGGCCACCGCTGTGGCTGGCATAGATACCGAGACCTCATCGGCCTCATTCATGATCAGGCGCAAATCTTTGTGCTGGAGCGAGAGGGCAAATTGCGTGGGATACTGCTCGCGTCTCACATTGTCCAGTTTGCCCTTCTGACCGGGGGTGAGCACGGCTGTCTGTCCCAGCACATCGAGGAGCACGTCTTTCGAGAGACCCGCTTTTTCCCCAAGCGCGATCGCTTCGGCCAGCGCCTGCATCCCCAGGCCAAGCAGCGTGTTGACCACCAGCTTCATAGTGGTCCCCATGCCACTCGGACCCATATAGAAGCTACTCTGTCCCAGGATCTCCAGGATGGGCTTGCACCGCTGATAGGTTTCCTCCTCACCACCAACGAAGATCACCAGGCTACCCTGTTCCACCTGGGGCACACTTCCCGAAACGGCGGCGTCGATCATCGCGATGCCCTTTGCTCTGGAGGCCTGGTAGATCCGACGCGAGGCGCGTGGGGAAACAGTGCTCATGTCGATGATGGCTGATCCAGCATGCATCCCGACCAGCACGCCGTCCGGGCCATGCATGACCTCGTCCAGCGCAGCGTCATCGGTCACGATGGAAATAACCACATCGCTGCGGCTGGCGGCTTCTTTGGGGGTCTCGGCAACGGTAGCACCTGCGATGGCCTGCGCTTTTTCCCTGGTGCGATCATAGACGGTCAGCTGATAGCCAGCACGAATCAGACGAGGGGCCATATGGCTGCCCATGTGACCCATGCCGATGAAGCCAATGGTTGGCTTGGATTGTTCTTGCATACTCATGATTATACGTCCTTTCTGGTTTTTGACTTACTTCTCAATTTTCTCGCTTATCAGTATACCTATCAGAGATAGTCTTCTCTTCGTGCTATCTCTTTCTTTCCGTCTTTTCTGGCCTGAGCCAGGGTTAGCTCGTATGGACCCAATCTGGGTCCGTTCTCGAAAGCAGTCGCGTCGTTGCTGCAATCACTGCCAGGATGATGAAGGCGATCACGAGCGGAGCGATGATGGCCGCGTGAAAGATCAGCAGGCTCCCGACGAGGGCACCCGCAAACATCGCCAGCACTGCTATCAAGCGACGGCCCGCTTTCGATCCATTTCCGCCTACGAGACGAGTGTCTGCGGCCATGCCAACGATGGTCAGGGTGAGGACGGTCGTCGTCAGGTCAGGCACCGCGAGCTTGCGAGCGGTGGCGTTCTGCAGTCCCATCGCAACGCCCAACACAATGATGAGCCCATAGCTGAAGCCTGGTGCTACCGGATTGCCGGATAGCGCGGCCAGAACGACCGCGATACCCAGCAAGAGTGCTTGCAGTGTAGCGGCGACGCTGAGCAAGTGTCCTCGGTGTTGACCCAGGCGCGATCCGAGCAACCCTCCACCGAAGGAGCCGAGCACAAAGGCACCTAAGGCGATGAGAGAGGCAAGGATCGAGAAGCCAGGCGCGCCGGCCAGAGCGAAGGCCAGGAACACGACATTGCCGGTCATGTTGGCGACGAAGACGTGGCCGAGCACCAGGTAGCTAAACGCATCAACCAGGCCGGTGACGAGCGTCATGCCGACCAGCAGTGGAGGCAGTGGACCGTGCTTGGCCTCACCATGCGGCACAAGCGTCTGGCGAGCTTCCATGACAAAGGTATGCATCATAATCTCTCCTCTTCTATTTTACGAGCTTGACATCTTAGAGGCCCGGGCTCTGCCGAAATCTGGCGAGCGTCTAACGCATCGCGGCGAGCATCTTGCCATCGTTCTGTTTCGCGATGATGATCCTGTTCTCACCTGGAGCGTTGACCTTTCCTTTCACTTTGTAGCGCTACCTGTACCAGCCAAAGCTATCCAGATATGCCAGGAACAGGCGCAGACCCACCGTGATGATCAGGACATAGCCGAGATAGACCATCACCCCTCCGACGAGATGTGTAGCGACGAGCGTCCAGCCGCCCACAGCTAGATTGAGCACAAGCGCCGGAATGACAAAGGCATTCAGAAAGGTGGGACCCTTCTCGGCCATAGAGACTCCCCGCTTGTGAGATGGGAAGGCGGCCTTTTGAATCAGTGTTGTAGGGCCATCCTCCCTCCACGACTGGTCCACCCGGGTGTTCGGCGAATTGCTTTCATGCTGTGCGATCATGATTCTCCTCCATAATGTATACACGCGATCATCACGTAGGCAATACTCATACATGCGAGACCTGCATGCAACGTGAACTACATACCTTCAGGAGCAGGTCCTCCGATGGGGACCGCCTCGCGCATGATGCGCTCGATCTCCTGCAGGGTGGCTTGCGTGAGATGAATGTCGCCTGCCTGAGCGGTTTGTTCGAGCTGAGCAGGAGTGTGTGCGCCGACGATAGCCACATCTATGCCTGGCTGGGCCAGCACCCATGCAATCGCCAGTTGCGCCACGCTCATGCCATCTTGCTGCGCCAGACGCTTCAAGTGCTCCACCACCGCCAGATTACGCCCAAAGCTCTCGCCCCTGAAGATGGGGCTCTTGCTGCGCCAGTCATCGGCAGCAAATGTCGTCTGTGGCGAGAACGCTCCGGCGAGCAGTCCATGCGCCAGCGCGCCGTAGACGAGTACACCGATGTCATGCTGACGCGTATAGGGCAGGATCTCTTGCTCAATGTCACGCCGGAAGAGACTGTAGGGAGGCTGTAAGCTATCCAACTTTCTGGTTCGCTCGAAGGCTTGCATGTGCTCCACGTCATAGTTAGAGACGCCTACATAGCGAATTTTGCCTTCGCGAACCAGTTGATCCAGGGCCTGGGCCGTTTCCTCGATGGGTGTGTTGGGATCAGGCCAATGCACCTGGTACAGGTCAATGTAGTCGACGCCCAGATTACGTAAACTCTGCTCGACTCCCTGGCGCAACCACCCTTGACTAGCGTCGCGGAGGAGCTTGTCACCCTCCATGCGCAATCCACCCTTTGTGGCGAGGACAATCTCTTCTCTCAGGCCTTTCTTGAGGTAGGGCTGCAAGGCCTCACCGAGCATGCGCTCAGCTAAGCCAAAGCCGTAGGCTTGTGCGGTATCGAAGAAGTTGATGCCCAGTTCGAGCGCCTTCTGCACACTCGCTTTACCCGCATCCCACTGCGCACGCTCGACCTGGCCCCAGTCGCCACCGAACTGCCAGGTACCGTAACTAATCTTTGAAACGCGTAGGGCCGTCTGACCAAACTGTGTATATTCCATTCGTTTTCTCCTTTTGCCATTCTTTTCGCAAATTCCTTTTGCCTATGAAGCAGTATAGCCTTCATGGTGAAGGAAGGCATCCTACCGAGGTGGGATTGTGCTGCATTTCACCTGTCACACTTTGGTGGGATAGATGTGTAGAACCTCGCATGCCGATCAATACCACTCGAGTAGGATGACAACATGCATGCTGCATCCTATAGTGATCTCTATAAAGAGAATAAAAGTGAGG
>Ga0187766_10001808_pt1 | contig 12575 bp, 9 predicted proteins | sample 0216_QUI02_MP05__4_FD_132971 | JGI IMG/M metagenome (GOLD analysis project Ga0187766, IMG submission 132971) | Tropical peat soil microbial communities from peatlands in Department of Meta, Colombia - 0216_QUI02_MP05_20_MG | ecosystem: Environmental > Terrestrial > Soil > Wetlands > Peat ... | reverse complement strand
TTTGACGGCGTCTGGACGCGCCTGACGCCCCCCGTGGGAATCGCCGATGCGCTGCATCGACTCATCCCACGTGCGGCGTCAGACACGCCCAGCCACTCGTCAAATTCGAGCCCTAAGTCTGTCGCGGACCCTTCGCTGTTCGGAATGCGACGGGGCGCGCCGATCGGCGAAGCGTCCGCGCGCCCAGTCGAGGCGACCGATCCCACACCGGCTATGGCACGGCCGGTGCGAGTGCTTGCACGAGTGTTTCGCCGGTGATCGGCTTGACCGGGTGTTCGTCGAATCCTGCGGACCGGGAGCGTCGTCTGTCGGCGGGTTGGCCATCGCCGCAGAGTGCGCCTCAACGAGCGCCGGACGACCGACTTCGACAGGAAGGTTGTGGGGAGTCTGTTGAGCTCAAAACGCCTGCCGGCAATCGGCTACAGGTCACGAAAGAGAAGAGCCCCTCGCCCACGAGGGGCGAGCTGCGAGGGGTTACAAAAAGGGCGCTGTCACGCCTGGGCTGTACGCGGTGATGTTGATGATCGAACAGCAATTGTTGGTCAACCCGCAACTGGCATACCCGTTAGGTACCCGCAAGTAGACGTGAGCGAGCATGCGGTGCTCATGCCTGGAAACGGCTCTTCGAGCAGTCACGATCCGTAGCTGGTTGCGCGTGCTCGGAGTCTCATTTCTGCCCTTCGTTTCTGTGGGCATTCGGCGTCAAATGAATGTATCAATCAGCAAAGCTGACGAAACCGTAGTTTTCGCAGCTATTTAGCAAGGCAACAGGGTTTCCACAGCCTTTTCACAGGCTGCGCGATCAACCATCCACCCCGAAGCGCAACTGGGGTTGATCACGACGCAGGGGAGATCGATGACGATCAGATTGCACGAAACCGACCGCTGGAGCCAGACGCGACGCCCGGTCCTCGCGCTGCTGGGGATGTTGCTCGCCGCGAGCGTTTGGTCGGGAGTCATGCTCGCGCCAGCCGCGCGCGCGGCCGCGGCCGCGTCGATCGCGATCACCGCCGACAGTCCGCCGCCGCCGCCAGTGCCTACGGGGCAGGCGTCGAAGTACACGATCAACTTCACCTGCTCGGCCGTGGTCGGCTCGACCTGCGGCGCCAACCCGACGATCACGATTCCGCTGGACCTGACCTCCAGCAATCCGGCAACGCCCCCGATCAGCGGCTGGGCGTACAGCAGCTCGGGCACGATCTCCGGCTTGATCGCGAGCGCCAAGGTGGTTGGCGGCAACTACGTGATCACGCTCAACGAGTCGGCCCTGCACCCCGGCGACTCGGACACGATCGATCTGAACGTCACGCCGCCGAACAACATCACCCCCGACGGCACCAGCTGGTCGCTGACTCCTTCGTTTCAGACCACCGACATTCCCGCCGTCACGGCGCCGAAGCCGGCGATCGGCCAAGCGACTGCGGCAGCGATGCTCGCGGTGTCCAAGAACACCAACGAAGGCGGGGCCGTTTATGTCCGCGGCAATGACGTGATCTACAACGTCACCGCCAGCTGCAATCCCGGCGGCGACACCGGGAACCTGTATCTGCAAAACGGAAGCCTCGTCGATACGCTCCCCCCAGGTCTGACGTTCGTGTCTGCCTCTCCGGCGCCCACCACTGCTCCGCCGGTGGGATCGAGCGGCGTGATCACGTGGAACTACCCTGACCCCGCGTCGCTTCCGAGCGGCTGCTCGGCCAGCGGCTCGGGCACGACCAGTTACACCGTCACCGCCCACATTGATCCCACCACTCCGGAGAACACCCAGCTGTCAAACGGGGTGACGTTGAGCGGCACGCCGATTGGGACCTCGACGCCGGCGTCGACGACCGCCAACCGACCGATCACCGCGATCACCACGCCCCCCACTCCCACGGGCGGCTTCATCTACAAGAGCGGCGAGGGTCCGCTGAACATCGCTGGCCACGGCTACGACGCGACGTACGCCGGAAATTGGATCACGCCGATCAACCCGACCCCGAGCTCGAATCCCGGCGCGGCGGAGGGTGAGTACCACGTGCAGATCTCCTATCCCGCCTCACGAGCGTACGAGACCGACCTCGTCGATCCGGTGCCGTGTCTCGACACGCTATCGGGCACCGTCTACTCATCGAACACACCATCGGGTGCGATCAGCGGGTCGGGTTCGATCGATAACCTCTGCCAGCATCCTGCCTTCAACCCGACCGTCGTCCAGGTCTTCTCGGCGAGCCTCGCCGCCGCGGTGAGCGGCGGGTGGAGACCAATCGGGATCAGACCGAACGGCACGACCTTCCTGCTCACGCTCAACGGGTCGCCGGGAACCCTCGTGTACTTTGAGGTTCCCGCCGCGGAGGTCGGCCACGTCGCGGCGATCGAGCTGCCGCGCGATCCGAGCCTCACCGATCACTTCATGTCGATGAACGTGTGGGGATACGGCGACGGTTCGCTGCCCGCCGGCTCAGACCTGCACGACATCGCGACGGCGAGCGCGTATCCGGTCAACGGAGCTGCCGCGACCACCCAGAGCTACGCCGCCGACCTCTACATCGAACCGAGCGAGCCGCAGCTCGGGGTGTTCAAGTCATTCGGGCCGCTGGGCGGCGCGCCCGGTGGCACGACCGCGCTCGATCTCCAGGGCAACATCTCCACCCCTGCCGCGCTCACCGATGACGTGGTGCTGACCGATCTGCTGCCGTACGGGCTCAGCTGGCACAACCCGGTCGCGAGCGCGGGTTTCTCGGTCACCAAGGCGCAGGGCGGTGCCTCGACCTCGGTCACCGGCACGGTCTCCGATATCGCGAACTTCAACAACACCGGCCGCGAGCTGATCCGCGTGACGTTCCCGGCGAACGCGTTCACACCCGGCTTCGATACGATCACCGCGCCGACCAACCTCATCGAGCTGACCGTCCCGTCGGGGGCGATGACGTACAACAACACCGACCAGCTGTTCGTGAAGGGGATCGCGAACGACACGCGTCCGGTGTGCGGACCGGGCACCAGCTCGACCCCGTCGACGTTCGAGTCCAGCGACCCGCTGGACCTCGCCGGGGACGGCGCGACAAACGAGAACTACTGCCAGTGGGCGGCATCGCTGACCGTGCCGCCGATCGGCGGGCCGGCGTTCGAGCTCGTCAAGACAGTCCAGGGCAACCTCGACTCGGCGCCGAAGTACTCCCCCGGGATCGGCGAGGCGTCCGAGGCCGGCTCCGGCGTGTACACGCTGACCTGGACCAACACCGGCGGCAAGGACCTCACCGACCCGGTCATCTACGACATCCTCCCCTACATCGGCGACACCGGCGTCAGCCAGGGCGAGGCGGGCACCGTGCGCGACAGCCAGTTCGCCACGAGCTTCGCCGACGTGTCCGGCTCGCTGCCCAGCGGCGTCGCGGTCGCGTACTCGGAGTCGACCAACCCGTGCCGGCCCGAGGTGTACCCCAACGCCAGCAACCCCGGCTGCGTCGATGACTGGACCACGACCCCACCGAGCAACCTCGGCCTGGTCAAGGCGCTGCGCTTCACCGCGACGGGCACCTACACGCCGAGCCAGTCGTTCTCGGTCGGACTCAAGGTCGACGTCCCGGCGGGCTATGCCAACACGGTCACCTGGAACAGCGCCGCGAGCGACGCGAGCTACAACGGCAGCGCGCTGCTGCCGGCGGAACCGCCGAAGGTCGGGCTGACGGCGCCCGCACCCCCGCTCACCCCGAAGCTCTCGACCACCAGCTCAGCGACGGACGTTCAGCCGGGTCACTCGTTCAGCGATGCGATCCTCGTTGACAACACCGGCGGCGCCAGCGGAACACTCGACTGGAGCCTCGTCGGACCGGTCGCCCCGGCCGCCAACGGAACCTGCACGGGCCTCGACTGGTCGGGTGCCACGACCGTCGACAGCGGCACGATCGCCGTCAACGGCAACGGGACATACACGACACCGTCCTCGGCTCCCACCGGCGCCGGCTGCTACACCTACACGCAGCGGCTGAGCGGCTCGTCGTTTGCCAGCCCCGCAACCAGTCCGGCCGGCAGCGCCAGCGAGACCGTGAGCGTGCTGGCGGCGCTGAAGCTGACCAAGACCGCATCGGTAGCGAGCGTGGACGCCGGCCGCAAACTGCAATACAAGATCGTAGTCGCTAACCCCAATGGCACCAAGGTGGAGGACGTGACCGACTGCGACCGGCTGCCCGCCGGATTGGTGTTCGTATCCGCGAGCGTCAAAACCCAACGTCGCGAGGGCAGCTTCTGCTGGACGATCGCCTCGATCGGTCCGGACGCCAGCGAGGAGTTCACGATCACCGTGTCCGCACTCCCAGGCGCCCGCGGAGTCCTCACCAACAACGCGAGCATCACGGGCGCCGACATCGAAACCAGCGATGCCAGCGCGCGCGTTCGCGTGCTGCCGAGCCCCCCACCGGTCACCGGCTGAGCGCCCCGCCTTCGAGCCGAGTGCTGTAGGGCCAGGCGCCCACAGGGCTTCCGCCGCTACGCGCGACTGCGTGCGGGCAAGCGCGGGCGACAGGGTTTCCACCGCCTTTCCACAGGCTCGGCGATCGAGTATGCGACTCATGACACAAACCCAAGCTGTCACGTGACCATGGCGGACTCAGGTACCGAGGCCGGGAGCTCATCGGGCTGCTCCTTCGTCAGGGGATAACTGGGTGGTGCAACCCCCAAAGACGATTCCTCCAAATCGACAACCGATGCAGGCGCTCGAGCGGGCGAACGAGATCAGACGTGCGCGGTCCGAGCTCAAGCGACTGATCCGCGCGGGCCGACTGTCCGCCATCGAGGTCATCCTCGATTGACCGGCTGAGGCATGCCGGTGGCCGGTGGCGGAGCTGCTGGCCAGCCAGCGGAACTGGGGCGACGCCAGGTCTCGCAAGTTCCTTTCGCGCAACGGGATCAGCGAGGCTAAGCGGGTCGGAGAGCTCACAGAGCGTCAGCGACGCCTGCTCGCCGAGGAGCTGAGGCGGTCGGTCGCGACGGAGAGCGAGCTCTTCAGACCGGACGATTGAGGCGGTTGGGGTCAGTGATCCTCTGGCTCCACAGCACGCGCGCGCGACCCTTGCCGCTGATCACCACACCCCTCCATATTGGGATGAAACCCCCCCACTATGGAGGCTTTCATCCCACTGACAGGCGATGGACGTCGGCCGCCCGCGTTCCTCGCGCCGCGGCCGACTGCGACTGGCGCCGCAGCACGAGCGCAGCGGTGTCGTCGGCGTGCGCTCCGACCTGGAATTGGCGCAGCGCTGCCGTCAGTTCTTCGATCACGTCGGCCGCCGAGCGTCCGCGGCATTCGGCGAGGGTCTCCCGCAGGCGCTGGAAGCCAAAGCGCGTCCCGTTCTCGCCGACCGCATCGGTCACACCATCGGTGTAGGTGACGAGCGTGCCCCCAGGCACGATCTCGTGCGTGACGTCGGACCAGCGGACGTCGGAGAACACTCCCAGCAGTGGTCCATGCTCGCCCACCGTGGTCACGCCGTTCGGCGTCACGTACAGGGGCAGCGGGTGCCCGCCGACCGCGACCACGGTTCGGTCCTGCTCCACACGCGCGCACAGCGCGGTGCAGATCGAGCGAACCCGTTGCTTCTTCAGCATGCCGTCGACGCGCGCCAGGAGCGCCGCGGGACTGGCTTCAAACTCGGACGCGACGCGCATCGTATGGCGCACCAGGGAGGTCACGGCAGCCGCCTCCACTCCCTTTCCGGTGACATCGCCAATGATCATCATCCAGCTTTCTCCGACCTCCCAAACGTCGTAAAAGTCACCGCCGACTTCACTGCTCTCGATCGCCGGGATGTACACACTCGCCAGCTCGTATCCCGGAATCTCGGGTAACTGATCGGGCAGCAGACTTTGCTGCAACGTGTGAGCGATCATCGCGCGCTCGCTGTACAGCCGCGCGTTCTCGATCGCCACCGCGGCACGGGCGGCGACTTGCTCGGCCAGATCCAGATCGAACCGATCAAGCACGCGACCCGACTCAGCGCCGACGAGCGTCATCGCACCGAGGATCCGGTTGCGAACGCGCATCGGAACGATCGCCGCGGAGCGAAGCCCGGCTACGCGCAACAGCTCCAGATGACGATCATCCACCGCGGCCTGGACGAGCATCTCGTCAGAGATCTCGCCGTAGAGCACGGACGCACCGCTGCGAAGCACGAGGCCCAAGCCCCGCCGTGGATCGAGCACCGGCCGCTCGAACCGCCGCAGCTGCTCGGCGAGCGCGAGCCGGTCAGGATCGGCGTGTGCCACTGCGACCGGCCTACGGTCCCCTTCCTCATCGATCAGGTCGACCGCGCACCAGTCGGCGACGCCGGGCACCGCAAGCTGGGCAACGTTACGCAGCGTCTGCTCATAGTCGAGCGAGGACGCGAGCACCTCGCTCGCCTGGGCGAGAAACGCGGCTCGGCGCTCGGCGCGCTTCTGCTCGGTCACATCCTCGATGATCGTGATCGTCGCCTCAACCTCGCCGGCCTCGTCCAGCAGCGGAGCCGACTTCAACAGGGCCCAGCGCTGCGCACCGTCACTGCGGCTGACCGTTCGGATCAACAGCGGCTCAGCGGATTCACCGCGCAAGATTCGCACCGAAGGAATGTCGTCCATCGAGATCTCGCGCTCGTCCTCGCCCCGAACGAGGTAGTCGGCCATGATCTCGGCCGGTGGAGTTCGCCGCAGTTCCTCCCACGAGTCGAACCCGAGCTGCGCAACCGCTGCCCGATTGGCGTACAGGAAACGATGCTGGCGGTCGCGGATCGTCACCGGATCGCTGAGCTCGCCCACGATCGCATCAAACCGCCGTTCGCTGCCATGCAAGGCCCGGCGTAACTCCCACACGAGGCGCTCGTGCTCGTGCTCTCCCTCGATCCGCTCGGATATATCTTCGATGAATGCATAGAAGGTCCAGTGCTCGCCGTCCCGCTGCGCCGTGACCGTGATCGCAATCGGAAACTCCGTTCGATCCGCCCTCAACGCCGACATCTCGACGCGGCGGTCGAGAATCGCGCCGCTCCGGTCGACCAGGAAGCGTTCAAGCGCCGCCAGATGGGCCGCACGGAACCGCTCGGGCACGATCAGATCGGCCACCGATCTGCCGACGGCGCGCTCGCGTGGAATCCCAAACGTGCGCGCGGCGCTCGGATTCCAGTACCTCACCTCACCCCGCTCATCCATCGAAACCAGCGCGCTGGGCGCACGGTCGAGAATCAGCTCGGTCAGCGTCGTAGTCATCGGCTCGATTATCCACGTTCGGTGGACTCGCCACTGAGGTCCGCAGCTGAACATCGCGCACGTCGAATCGGAGATGCGAGCCGAGCTGAGATATGCGCCAACGAGGACGAGCCCGCGTTGATCCAGCTCGCGGCGGCTAGACTCTGCCACGAGGACGCTGGCCAGTCCTATCGGGATCGAGACGAGGGTTGCCGGAGCCTGATCTCAACGCAGTCGCGGCGCGGGTGCTGCGGCGAATGCCGGACGCGTGGGTGATGGCGTTCACCGACGAGCTTCGGATCAGCCTGGTGGCTGGGCGCGCACTCGCCCGCGATGGCCTCGGCGAAGTCGACTGCGAGGGGCGGCTCGCTTCCGAGGCCCTCACGCCCCGGCGGTGGGAGGTGTGCGAGCCGCTGTTTCGCGCCGCGCTCGCGGGTCGGTCGAGCGCGATCGAGATCGAGCTCGAGGTGGGCCACGATTCCCCGCTGCTCGCCACATCGAGCGCCGTCACCGCGCTCGATCGCGAACCTGGTCCCGCGCTCGGGCTCCCGGGACCCAATCACTGGCCGCTGCATCGCGTGTCGCTGCCCGCCGACGCCGCAATCATGTTGTTCACCGACGGGTTGACCGAGCGTCGTGCGAGCGAGCGCGCCGCGCGCGTCGGGTTCGACGAGCTGCTCTCCCGACTCGATGCGCCGATGTTCCTCACCCAGCCGCCCGAGCAGGCGATCGACGGGATGCTCGCACGGGTGTTCCCCGACGGCACCGAGCACCTGGACGATGACCTGGCGGTGATTCTCCTCACGTTGGGCGCGACCGCAACGGCACGGCGCGCGGCCGGCGCTCGCATCTCGCCGAGGTGAGTGGCGGCCACCGAGGCGGTTACATTCCCCGCGCGAGGATGCCCATGCACCTTCTGTCCTTCGATCCCCGTGCGTTCCGCTGGTCCGGAATCGCCGGGCAGAAATACAAGTCGGGTTCGGGCGACGCCCGCGGCATGGGCTGGAAGGGAGTCAGCCGATGGGTGCTCGCGCGCCCCGAGGCGATCCAGGCCGACTACGAGCTGCGCTACTTCGAGATCGAGCCCGCCGGGTACTCGAGCCTCGAGAAGCATCGCCACGTGCACTTCGTGGTCGTGCTGCGCGGGCGTGGCCGCGCGCTGGTCGGCAAGCGTGTAGTCGACCTGTCGCCGCTTGACGCGCTGCACGTGCCGCCTCTGACGCCGCATCGCTGGCTCAACGAGAGCGGCGAGCCGTTCGGGTTTCTGTGCCCGGTCGACCGCGCCCGGGACCGCCCGCAGCCCATCGACGACGATGAATGGGAGCTGCTGCGGGCGAATCCCGTCACGGCGCGATACGTGTTCTGATCGGTCCGTAGACTCCGCGTGACGCTCAGCGGGTCCGCGGCGTCCGCGCGATCACCCACGTGTGGTTCGGAGCTCGGAGCATGATCGCGCGCTGACCGGCGGTGACGTTGCTGAGGCTGGCCGGCCTGCCGTCGTCCCGCACCTTCGCGTTGGTCGGGATCGTGAGTGTGACCGTCTTCGTGGCGGTGCGCTTCGTGCCCTCGGTCAGCGTGAGCTGCTGCCCGTTCACCGATTGCACAACACCCCGGTCGAACGTGACGGTCTCGAACCCGGACTTCGTCGTGACAACCACGTCACCGTTGACGGCCCGCACGAGTAGGCCGCGGTGCGCGCCGACCCGCACAACGCGATGAGTCGTTGTCGTTGACGTAGTCGTCGCGGCACCGGCGCTCGCGATCGCGCTGAGGCCGCCGCCGAGCGCGGCGCAGCTCGCTCCAACTGCGGTCAGCTTCCAATACCTGCGTATGCGTTTCATCATCACTCCTCGTGTTCGGGTCTGTCCCTGACTGCCAACAGCATCGCCGCGGCATGAAAGCTGTCTGTCAGCGAAAGGTCAGCGGCGTGTAAATTCCGACGTCGACGGCGAGGGCAGTGGACCTACGATTCCCGATGGGCGCAATGATCATGGTTGTCGAGGATGAGCCGAACATCGCCGCGCTCGTGCGCACCTACCTGCAACGGGCGGGCTACGAGACGTTGTGGGTGTGCTCGGGCGAGGACGCCCTCGTCGAACTGGTGCGCCATCCGATCAAGCTCGTGGTGCTCGACATTGGTCTGCCTGGGATCGATGGATTTGAGGTCTTCCGCCGGATCGGCGGCCGTACGCCGGTGATCATGCTGACCGCGCGAGACGAGGAACCCGACCGAGTCGCGGGGCTCGAAGCCGGCGCGGACGACTACGTGTCGAAGCCGTTCTCCCCGCGCGAGCTGACCGCGAGGGTCGGGGCGGTATTGCGCCGAACCGGTCAGGGAACGACGTCGGCAGACATCAGCGAGCTCGGGCCGGTCACGCTCTCGCGAGCTTCGCGGGAGGTCCGGGTGGACGGGCGTGAGATCGAGCTGACCCAGCGGGAGTTCGACTTGCTCGAGTATCTGCTGCGCAACGCCGGTCAGGTGGTCACGCGTGATCACCTGCTCGAGTCCGTGTGGGGCTTCCTGTCCTCCGGCGAGACCCGCACGGTCGAGGTTCACGTCGCCCAGCTGCGCAAGAAGCTCGGTTATCCGGAGTTGATCAAGACGATTCGCGGCGTCGGGTACAAGGCGAGCGCATGACCTTGCAACGGCGGGTGCTGGCGTACCTGGCGCTGGCGGCGCTCGCCTCGTGCGCGCTGACGGTCGGAGTCGCGGTCGTGCTCGTCAGGCACAGGGTCGCCGCTCAGCGGATGGCGACCCTCGTCGCGGAGGCGGCCGCGCTCGCGAACGGCCCCGGAGCGCTGCTCTCGGGGGAGCACGTCTATCGCATCACCGACCAGCGTGCGCGTCGCACCGGACAGCAGCTCCAGAGCGACGTGCTGGGGGCGATTCCATCCGCGGGCGACACGCAGGGGACAGCGCAGGTGGACGGACGCGGGTTCATCTACGTCGCCCGGACCACGCTCGCCGGCGGTCGTGTGGTGCTGATCCAGTCGGCCGCGCTGGCGTTCGCGCAGTGGCGGCCGTTCCTCGGCAGTCTGGTACTCGCCGGCCTCGGCGGCGCATTGCTGGCAGTTGTCCTGTCTTACCTGCTGGCGCGCCGCCTGTCTCGCCCGATCGGTCAGCTGGCGGCGGCGACTCGACGTCTGGCCGGCGGCGAGCAGGAGGTTGCCGTGCCGGTCGCGGGTGAAGACGAGCTCGCGAAGCTGGGACGGGCGTTCAACGAGATGTCGCTCGACCTCGCGCGGGCCCGCGATGAGCAGCGGCGCTTCCTCGAGTCTGTGAGCCACGAGCTGAAGACGCCATTGACCTCGGTCCGCGGTTACGCCGAGGCGCTGGAGGAGGGGGCGGTCACGCCGCCGGAGGCTGCTCGCGTGATCGCCTCCGAGGCCGACCGCCTCCAGCGCTTGGTCGGCGACCTGCTGGACCTTGCACGCCTCGGCCGGGCCGGGTTCTCGGTCGCGCGCGAACGGATCGACCTCGCATCGGTCGCGGCGCGAGCGGTCGAGCGCCACCAACCGCAGGCGCGCGAGCTGTCGGTTGAGCTCTCGAAGGCGTCCTCCAACGGCGCCTGGGCGCTTGGCGACGAGGACCGGCTCCTGCAGGCCACGTCGAACCTGATCGAGAACGCGATCAGGCTCACGCCACCGGGAGGGTCGGTGGTCGTGCGAGCCGGTCCGGGGGAGATCGCAGTCCGCGACACCGGCCCCGGGCTCGCCGCCGACGACATTCCGCACGCGTTCGAGCGCTTCTATCTGCACGACCGGTATCGCAGTGAGCGCCCGGTCGGCTCCGGCCTCGGGCTCGCGATCGTCAAGGAGCTCGCCGGCGCGATGGGCGGCTCGGTCGAGGCGAAGGGGGCCGAAGGAAGCGGGGCCGAGTTCGTGGTACGAGTACCGACAAGCTAGGCGGGCACGGCCCGCTCGGACAGGTGCTGCCCCACCTTGCGCTTCACCCGCTGCAGCGCGTTGTCGACGGTCTTGCAGTCGCAACCCAGGCGCCGTCCGATCTCCTCGTAGGAGTGGCCGTCGAGGTATAGGGACAGTACTCGCGACTCGAGCTCCGACAGCGCGGTCGAGATGCACGCGACGAGCGCCCGCAACTCCTCGGAGGAGATCACTTGGTTGACCGGATCGTGGACGCACGAGCCCGGGAGCATCTCGTCGAGCGTCGGCTCCGCCTCGGCGCCTGCCCCCGGCAGCGCAGACGAGAACGAGACGTACTGGTTCAGCGGCGTGTGCTTGTTGCGGGTGGCCGTCTTCACCGCGGTGATGATCTGCCGCGTGATGCAGAGCTCGGCAAAGTTCCGAAAGCTCGACTCGCGATCGCTGCGATAGTCCCGCACGGCTTTGTAGAGACCGACGAGTCCCTCCTGAATCAGATCGTCGGAGTCACCGCCGGCCATGAAGTAGGAGGAAGCCTTCAGCCGCACGAACCCGTAGTAGCGGCGAACGATCCGGTCGTACGCATCCGCGTGCCCCTGTTTCGCAAGCGCGATCAGATATCCATCCTCAACCTGAGGTTGAGAATAAGGTGAAGCCGAGATTCGAGCCACGAGACCGTCCTTTCTCGGCCAGCCACCTGAAGCGGCCGGTCTCACGAAATCGTGGCGCGCTACCTCCCCTGGCGCCGCACCAATTACACCCGATGAGTACAAGAGCCGCACCCATCAGGACAAGCTAAAGCTCGAGTTGAACCTCAGGGAGCTTTACATACGACCGCTTTCCTGTCAAGCACGCACGCTCGAGATCACGCAGCGAGCTTAGCGCCGCTCGCGGCGTACATCAGCACCGCGGCTGCCGCACTCACGCCGAGCGATGCGATTCGCCCGCGGACCGGAATCACGACGAGCGCGTCGCACGCCGCCGCAACGCGGGGGCGCAGCCCGCGCCCCTCGGAGCCCAGCACGAGCACTACTGCGCCCGCATAGTCGACCCGATCGTAGGCGACCGAAGCTCCGGGGTCGGCGCCGTAGCACCACATGCCGGCGGACTTCGCGTCGCCCAAGAAATCGGACAAGTTGCGCACCCGCGCGACCGGCAGATGCTCGACGGCACCTGCCGACGCTTTGCAGACCGCCGCCGTGACCTCGGCCGAGCGCCGCTGGGGCAGCACCATCCCAGTCGCCCCGGCGCATTCCGCCGTCCTGCAGATCGCGCCGAGGTTCTGCGGATCCTGCACCTGGTCGAGCGCGACGATCAGCCCCGCCGGCAACGACAGCAGCGCGTGCGGATCAATGTACGCGAACGGCGACACCTCGGCGCAGACTCCCTGGTGCGCCGTCGACCCGCAGCGGCGCTCGATCTCCTCCGCGGAGACGACCGACGGCCCCGAGACCGAGAGCCAGCTCTCGCGGGCGGCATGCTTCGTCGCCCACACG
>Ga0187766_10001807_pt1 | contig 12576 bp, 10 predicted proteins | sample 0216_QUI02_MP05__4_FD_132971 | JGI IMG/M metagenome (GOLD analysis project Ga0187766, IMG submission 132971) | Tropical peat soil microbial communities from peatlands in Department of Meta, Colombia - 0216_QUI02_MP05_20_MG | ecosystem: Environmental > Terrestrial > Soil > Wetlands > Peat ... | reverse complement strand
TCCGGGGGTCTGCTCGGGCGGTCCCCTAGATCAGTCAGAGCCGGTCAACCGAGTGACGAGGGGAAAGAAGCTTGTCATCGTCGTTTGGTCATGAAACCTAGTGGTCACGGTGGCGACGACCGGTAATGGGTCCAGGCGCACCTAGCGCTTGCTTCCATGCGCGTCGTCGCCCGCCGCCCTGAGCCTGTTCACTTCGCTCAGCTCGAAGGGGAAGACCACCCACTTGTCAGTCACCTCAAGGTAGTAGTCGGGCTCGATCCTGCTCCAGGGTTTCTTGAACAGCACGGCCGCTTCGAGGAGTCGTGGGTTCTGCTGGTCCAGGTATTTTTTCACAGTCTCCAAGGTATCGCCCTGGTTGACCAGGTCGTCGACTATGAGTATGTCCTTCCCCTTTATTCCCTCGGTCATTGTTGAGAGTATTCTGGGTGCGCTTCTCTTGGCAATGCCATTGTACGATTTCACGTTGATGAAGTCGATTCTTACTCCCAGATGGTCCGAGACGACCATTGCCACGGGCAACCCTCCCCTTGCGATTCCGACCACCAGATCAAACCTCTTTCCTTTGGAGCGCACTTTTTCCGCGAGAGCCTCAGCCAGGTTGCCGTATTCGGGCCAGCTGATGTACCTGAACTCCGTCAACTGACAGTCGCGCGGTCACCCCGTAGATAACTCTTCGAATGCCGATTCGCACCTGGGTGCAAAACAAGAGGACCCGTGGAATCGGCCACGAAAACTTAAATCACGTTTTTCTTCCGTCGGGTTTGACAAACAAGGTTCTTGAATTGATTACGAGAATTTTGCGGGATTCATCAGGCCGGGATCAGGTTCAATGCCAGAGAAGCTTGTCGTGATAGCGCTGGGAGGGAACGCCCTTCTCCAACGCTCGCAGAAAGGGACGTTCGATGACCAGTACGCCAATGTGGAGAAGACTGCAAAGAGAATAGCCGACCTCACGGAGCGCGGTTACAAGATTGTGCTCACGCACGGAAACGGCCCCCAGGTCGGAGCGACGCTTCTTAGGCACGAGGCGGGCAAGAACTTGGTGCCTCCTCTACCCCTGGACGCCTGCGGAGCTGAGACGCAGGGGTTCATCGGATACATGATCCAACAGGCGCTCAGAAACGAGTTGAAGTCCCGTGGCATAGACAAGTACGTCGTGACCGTCATAACAAGGGTCATTGTCGACAAGAACGATCCGGCGTTCGAACATCCTACCAAGCCGGTTGGACCATTCTACACGAAGCAGGAGGCCGAAGAGTTGAGCCGGCGCATACCCGGATTGACCATTAAGGAGGATGCGGGCCGTGGTTACAGGAGGGTGGTTCCATCGCCAGACCCCAAGGTCATCGCCGAGAGGTCCGCCATCAGGACACTCGTGGACGCAGGATTTGTAGTCGTATCGACGGGCGGCGGAGGAATTCCAATAGTCGAGGAGGACTCACATGCGAAGGGAGTTGAGGCTGTCATCGACAAGGACCTCGCTGGTCAGCGTCTGGCGACGCTGATTCATGCGAACATCTTCGTAATGCTGACGGACGTCGACGGTGCCTACCTGAATTTCGGAGCACCAGGGCAGGAACTGATCAGAGAAGCCACGACGGGGAAGATGCAAAGGTACTTGGACGAGGGCCAATTCAAGGAAGGAAGCATGGCACCGAAGGTTCTAGCTGCTATACGATTCGTCGAGAGCGGTGGCGAAAGGGCGATAATAGCCGAGCTTGGCCGGCTGTCCGAGGCTCTAGAGGGCAAAGCCGGAACCCAGGTAGTCGGTCCAAGAGCCTGATCCAGTGAATTGCCGGCGAAATCCGGTTCTGTCCTAATCGAGGGCGCCGTAATAGTAACCATGGACCCTCGACGGAGGATAATTGAGGGAGGTTCAATATTCGTTAAGGAAGGGAGGATAGCAAGAATCGGCGGGCCTGACTCCGTCCCTGGAGGGCATAGGGCGGACACCGTGATTCAGGCCAAAGGAATGGCCGTCCTGCCCGGGCTCGTCGACACCCACATTCACCTCGCCCAAGGGCTCCTGAGAGGGTGTGCCGACGACCTATCGCTGGTGGACTGGCTCAGGAAGAGAGTCTGGCCCCTCCAGGGATGCTTCACGGAAGCGGATGGGAGGGTAAGCGCCGAAATCTCCATGCTCGAGATGCTGAAGAGTGGGACGACGTCCTTCGTCGGGGTCGACGTGGTGTCAAGGTACGGGTTCGACGGCATCGCAAGCACGGTGGCAAGGGTCGGCATGCGGGGGGCCCTCGCCAAGACGATCATGGACAGCCCAGGATACGGCACGAAGCGGAGCATAATGCCCCCGGGGCTGATCGAGGACAAGGCTGCATGCATCAGGGAGGCGAAGTCCATGATTCGGAAGTGGAATAGGAACAAGGGCGGCCTGGTCAAAGCCTGGGTCGCACCGAGGTCGCTGGGGGGATGCACCAAGGAGCTCTACGAGGAAGTGGCCGGACTGATTCGGGAGGAGAACACGAAGATGACCATGCACCTGGCCGAGGTGCGGGAGGACGTCACCTACGCGAAGAAGAACTTCGGGCTGACCCCGTTCGAGTTCATAGAGAAAGTGGGCCTTGCAGGCCCCAGCTCGTTGTTCGCACACATGGTGTGGCTCAACGACCAAGACATCCGAAGGGTGGCGAGAACGGAGTCCAACGTGGCCCACTGTCCATCGTCCAATCTCAAGCTAGCGTCTGGGGTACCTAGGATTCCAGAGATGATCGATGCTGGTGTCAACGTCGGGCTCGGGTGTGACGGCGCCCCGTGCAACAACTCTCACGACATGATAAGAGAAATGAAACTCGCTGCCATCATTCAGAAGGCAAGGCTGTTGGACCCGCGGTCGATGCCCGCGACAAAGGTTCTCGGTATGGCCACCGTGAACGGAGCCAGGGCCATGGGAATGCAATCGGAGGTCGGGTCGATAGAGGTCGGAAAGAAGGCCGACCTGGTCCTCATCGACTTAAAGAAGCCACACCTCGTGCCCTATACCGACATCGTCTCGAACGTGGTCTACTCCGCGATGGGGAGCGACGTTGACACCGTGCTGGTCGATGGAAAAATCCTGCTGCGAAACGGCGAGGCGCTGACACTGGACGAAGAGCGGGTCATGAACGAAGCGCAGCGGCATCAGGACGAGCTTTTCGCAAGGTCGGGGATCAGGACCTAGGTCGTCAAGAGCCGTGGATCTCCTGGTAAAGAACGCGAAGATCGTAACTCCCTCGGAATCATTCGAGTCGAACATAGGGGTCGAGAACGGGAAGGTTTCCTCGCTCTCGCCGCTCCTAGAACCGGCGGGGGGAAAGGTCTACGACGCTCGGGGGATGATTGTAATCCCGGGCGGCATAGACGCGCACACCCACATGGAACTCCCGGTAATGGGCACCGTGTCGGCGGACGACTTCTACACCGGCACCGTGGCGGCAGCCTGCGGCGGGATCACAACGATAATCGATTTCGTCGACTCGAAACCCGGTCAGACGATGCTCGGCGCCCTTGACGATTACAGGAGGAGGGCGGACAGGAAGGTGGCGACGGATTACGGCCTCCACATGATGTTCAAGGGGCAGAACCTTGGAGAGATGGATCGGATCCCTGACGTCGTCGCGCAGGGCGTCCCGAGCTTCAAGGTCTACACCGCCTACAAGAGCCGGGGCCTGATGCTTGAGGATGCCGACATATCGAGGGTGATGAAGAAAGTTGCCGGGGCTGGAGGACTCGTCGCCGTGCACGCAGAGAGCGAGACTCTGATTCAGAGCCTGATTCAGGAGAACCTGTCTGCCGGCAACACCGGAGCCAGGTACCATGCCATCAGCAGGCCCCCGGCGGCCGAAGCCGAGGCGATTTCGAGAGTAGCCGGCCTAGCCAAGGACGCGGACGTAGGGCTTTACATCGTCCACCTCTCCAGCAAAGCGGGGAAGGACGAGGTTGAGAAGGCCCGGTCGAGGGGCGCGAACATATTTGCTGAGACGTGCCCCCACTACCTCGTCCTCACAGACCAGGTCTATGAACGAGAGGACGGCCGAAACTTCGTGATGTCTCCCGCCCTGAAGAAGTCGGGAGACTGCGCGGCCCTCTGGGAAGGATTGAGGCCAGGCGGCGTCATCGAGACTGTAGGGAGCGACCACTGTCCCTTCACGAGCAGAGAGAAGGACTGGGGGGAGGATGATTTCACCAGGATCCCCAACGGCGTCCCTGGGACCGAGGTGATAATGCCCCTGCTGTACTCAGAGGGGGTGAGGAAAGGGCGCATCTCGATTTTCGACATGGTGAGGGTGACTGCTGAGGCACCCTCACGGCGCTTCGGCCTGCGCCCCTCGAAGGGTTCGATCACTGTCGGTTCAGACGCCGACTTCGTGGTCATAGACCCGAACAAGCGGGTCAGGCTGACGGCCGACACGCTGCACACGAGGATCGACTACAGCATTTACGACCACATCACGACGGAGGGGTACCCCATCCTGACCGTGAGCAGAGGGGAGGTGGTCATGGAGAACGGAGATTTCGTTGGAAAGAAGGGCCGAGGCAGGTTCATCCCGAGAGCCGGGTCCAGCCAGCGTGTGCCTAAACGGGCAGAGTGATACTACGGTCGCTTCGGGCTTGCGCTGGAAGGGGGACGAGTGCCGTCGCGCAGCGCCTCGACGGCCTCTGGGGGCGAGGGCCCAAGGCGCTTCCACAGTCGGTCCATCGCCCTGAGGACCTGTTGCTCCGACCTCGCGACATCGACCTTGAGCACTGACCTGTCCTTCATGACCACCTCACCGTCGACCACAGCGTCCCTCACGTCGGGTCCACGCAAGCCATTGACCACGTAGCCGTAGACGGACCCGGTGTAGGGTGTGGCGACGAAGGACGGGCGCACGACGATGATGTCTGCCCTCTTCCCCTTTGAAATCGACCCGAGGGAGCCGAGACCGTAAGCCTTCGCCGCATTGACGGTGCACATCTCGACCACCTCCTGTGGCGTCGGCCTGTTGGGATTCCGCCTCGATACCCTTTGAAGAAGGAAAGCGGCACGCATGTTCTCGAACATGTCGAAGACGTACCCGTCGTTTCCAAGCCCGACGTTGACCCCGTGGTCAATCATCTCGAGGAGAGGGGAGACGCCCACCGCGTTCAGCATGTTGCTCATAGGGTTGTGGGCGACGCTCGCCGAGCCTCTGCCGATGAGTTCGATTTCATCCTCGCTGAGATGGACACAGTGCGCCAGGACGGCTCTGGGGGTGAGCAGCCCTCTGTCGTGAAGCCTTTCCACGGTCCTCTTCCCGTACCTCTCCATGTTGTGGTAGGCGTCGTTGGGGCTCTCTGAAACGTGAATCGTGAGCGGCACCTGGTGCTTCTCGCTCGCCTCGACTCCTCTCGAAATCAGGTCGTCAGAGACGGTGAAGGACGCGTGGAGGCTCACCATGCCCATGGCCCTTCCCTTGTCCTTCCTGCCGATGAACCGAAGGTTCTCCCGCAGTCCCTGTCTTCCTTCCTCTTTGCTGCGTCTTTCCGTCGCTTCGAACGAGATAACCCCCCTGACGCCTACCTCGTTTATGGCCCTCGCGATGTGGTCCAGAGAGCCTTCGATCGCATTGGGTGCCGAGTAGGTGTCCGCGTAGCATGTCGTCCCGTTCATCAGCGACTCGACGCTCGCCGCGAGCGCAGTCGCATAGGCGTCGGCGTTTGTCAAGCACTCGTCGACGGGCCACCAGATCCTTTGGAGGATCTGTAGGAAGTCGGTCGGGGGCTTCACGCCAAGCGCTGAACCTCTGAGAGCGATCCCGTAGAGGTGGGTGTGACTGCAGATCAGCCCTGGCATCACTATGCATCCCTTGGCTTCCAGGACCTCGTCCGCTCTAAAGCCGGCCGGGATGGTGTCAGTGGAGCCGACGGAGACGATTCTGCCGTCTTCGATGGCAACAGCGGAGTCATGAATCACTCTCCTCTTCTCGTCCATGGTCAAGGCTGTGCCGCCCTTCACCAGGAGTTTTCTTGACAACGCCCTCTCCTATTCTCGCTCCCTGCTATGCCAGAGACTTCACGAGGTACTCGATGTTCCCGCTTAGAGGCAGGAGCAGAGGAGACTTGCAGCCCGCGGCCATGTACTCCTTGATCTTGGCTCTGCAGTCGTCCGGAGTCCCTGAGGCGGTGAGCATTCGGACGATTTCATCGGGGACGATTCGAGCCGCCCTTTCGATGCCCCCCGGTTTCGCCGGCCAACCCCCCATCTCCCTCTGGACCGCGGCGATCAGGTCCTCGCTCACTCCGCTGGCTCGCATTATGTGTGGCTGCTGCCCAAGGGTCATAGTCACATGACTCTTGGCGAGCTTCACCGCCCTGTCGCCGTCCTCGTCCATTGAACACGCTATCAGCTGAGGTGCGTCTATTTCGTCAGGGTTCCTGCCGGCCTTCTTGGCGCCTCGCCTGATGCTTTCCCACGCCTGTTCATTGTAGTGAGGAGAAACCAGGTAGTTCAAGAGGACGCCGTCGGCGATTTCGCCGGCGAGCTCCAGCATCTGGAAGCCTGTTCCGCCGATGTAGATCGGGACTGCCCTTGGCCCCTCCCCTGTCCCGTGGAGAGTGTCCAGCTTGACGCCGTCCATCTTCACGAACTCTCCCTGGAAGCTGACCTCTTCCGCCTTGAACAGGCGTCTGATCACCTGGACGTATTCCTTCATGCACTGAAGGGGTTTTGTCCTTTCGATGCCGACCTTCCTGGCGAGGGGGTCCCACCACGCTCCCAGGCCAAGCATGACCCTGCCGGCCGACAGCTCGTCCAGCGTCGCGAAGGTCTGAGCGATTAACGCGGCGTTCCTTGTCCAGGTGTTGATCACCCCCGCGCCCACTTTGATTCTGTTTGTGTCCGTTGCGATTGCGGTCACTGGAACGACGGCGTCTCTCGCCAGCCTCGATTCGGCGATCCACACCGATTCGAAGCCATGGGACTCTGCGACTCGGGAGTACCTGACCATTTCCCGCACGTGCATGTCCTGGAGATAGAGGCCCAGCCGTTCCAACGACGTGGCTCCCTTCGACAGACTAGGTCACCGTGATTGTTGGGCTGCGTATTTGATATAAAGTCTCCAACGGCGTGCCGACCTTCACCCTCGTCTTCCTGTCGTTGCCTCCGAGTCGACAACCTCCCTGTCAGGTTCAGGCAGTTCGTACCACTTCCTCCTTTCCCCCACAGCTGCCCTCATCCTCCACCCCATAGTCTTCGGCGTCTCCTCGATGAGGTCCGTCAGCTTCTTCGCTCTATCGGAGACGCGCGCCCTCTGCTCCTCATTCATGCCAATCCTGCCTGCGGAGTCTGCTACCCTGCCGAGGTTCGTCGTGAACGTCATGTAGACTCCCCAGTCTTCGGCACAGAGCTTTGCGATGTAAGTGGCGTCTATCGTGTCCTTGGTGCCGTCGCCCGACAGGTCGTGGTCCAGCAGCATTGCAAGGATGTCTTTGATGTCCTTCTCATTGATTTCCACTATCTGAAGCTTCGTGGACAGGAGGTCTGCAAGGGGAAGAGTCGTGGCATCCAGTTCCATTCGCTTCTTGAAGTCGAACTTGTGGCACATCTCGAAGACGTCAAGAAAGACGTCGACGCGCCTGGAGTTCTTGATATCGTTGAAGATGAGCCTAGTCCCCTGCAGGACATTGAACCTCTCCCTCGGTTTGTATCCGAGCTCATCGAATAGCTTCTTGATTTTGCCGCTGTCTTTCTGGTGACCAATTACATCGATGTCCACGTAGGTTCTCGACAGTGGAGGCCTGGAGGCCGACGGACAGCGGACGCCGAAGGCCACTCCCCCCAGGAGGCGGAGCGTGATTCCTCTCGTCTCGGAGAGCCGGAGGATTCGCTCGGCCTCGTCCCTCAGGGATTCGTGCGGCTCGGCCGCGATGCTCAGGGAAATCTCACAATCCTTCAGGGCCAGCCAGGACTCATCTCTAAGAAGGTTTTCGTCGTCGGAGCGCGTCTCCCGTTCGGGACCACAGCCCCGGACGCTCACGACCGGACGATGACGATATCACATGACCCTCAGATTAACACGTCGTACTCAAAACGGTCGGTGGAGCTTAAATAATCACATCAGGGTCGGAAGGACGAGCAGAAGCTTTCCTTGAGTGAACAAGAGAGGCAAGCTGCGGGGGCGCCTGCGCCCAAAGTGTTTGTACGAGAGGCAACAGGGCTGGTCAAGAACGCATCTTTTCTCGACACGATAAGCCTGAACATCAGCAACATGTCGATTGGCCCGCTGTTCGCAACTCTCGCCGGATCGACCGTGGCGACCATGGTGATCGTCCCGTCGGTGACCGGCCTTAACCTGGTGGCGGCTTCGATTATCGCCTTCGTCCTCGGAATACCCCAAGTCATAGTCTACACGATGATGTCAAGACGCTTCCCGAGGACAGGCGGAGACTACGTCTGGCTCTCTCGAACCTTCGGCGGGTTCTGGGGGAGCACGCTCTCCTTCTGGGGCTATACGATGGAAACGACGGCGTTTCTTGCCCTGGTCATAATCCTGCTAGACTACGCGGTAGGCTCCGTAGGAACGGCGATGTTCGGTTTTCAGGCGGGTAACTACTACGACAAGCTGTTCTACGACCCGCCCACGCAGTTCGTCCTAGGGGCCGTAATGTTCACCATCATAATAGCCATCAACATCGTCAGACCGAAAGCCGGCTTCACGGTGGTATCCATCCTCACGATATTCGGAATATTCACCCTGCTGTTGGCGATGGCTGCACTGATTTCAGCCGGGTCGAGCGGAGTGGCCTCCTACATCAACAGCCTTGGAGTGACCGGGGCGGTCGTGAACCAGACCTCGTCAGGGCTTTCTCTGACCATAAACGGCACGAGCGCATATACACCGTCAGGCGCGCCGTTCGACATCAACTTCTCCAACACGATATTCATCATGCCAGTGCTATTCGCGTTCGTCTATCCGTGGCTCAACGCCGGCCCCGCCGTGGCCTCCGAGATCAAAGGAAAGAACGCGATGAGGTGGAACGTCCCCGCCTCGGCGATAATCGCGTTCGTGATCCTGACCGCGGCCCTCGGAGTCCTGTACGGAGTTGCCGGAATGCCGTTCATCAACGGCGTGTTCTCGAACCCGACCTACGCCGCCTACGGTGTGAACTTCTTCACCCTGGCCATGGGCGTGGCTAACAACACCACAATCGCCTGGATCATAGGGATTGGCTGGATCCTCATGCAGTACGGCACAATCGCCTATGCGGTCATCGTCATCTCCAGGTACCTGCTCGCGCAGTCGTTCGATAGGTTCCTCCCCTCGAGGATATCGTACGTCAGCCCACGGTTCGGTTCCCCGATGGTCGCGAACCTGGTGACCTACGTCGTCGTCATCATTCTGCTAGGGCTGGCCACCTACTACTACGCGAGCTACAGCGCTCTGTTCGGCGCCATTTTTGCCTCCATGATTTACTTCGTTTTCGTCGGACTCTGCGCTGCAACCCACGCGTTCCGAAAAGAGCACGGTGGCGCGAAGGCGTTGCTGGCTACAGCTGGCATCCTCGACGCGGTGGTCTTCGGCTTCGTCTCCTACCAGTACCTGGCCAACACGAGCTTCACAGGAATCAACTGGCTCACGGAGACCTTCCTGGTGGGAACTTTCATCGCCGGCGCGCTGATCTACCTAGCCTCCAACTGGTACCACAAGAGACACGGCGTGGACATCTCCCTGGCCTACAAGGAAATCCCGCCTGAGTAGACTGCTAGCCAGAGGTCAGTACGTAGGACCTTATCCGGTCGCCGTCAATCTCGGCTAGGAATCCTCGGAGGATGCCCTGGCCGTACTCGCTGCCGGGATTCGCGCAGAGCGTCCTGCCTATCTTGACCGTCCCGCGGGCCTCGTGAACGTGCCCGTGGATTCCCAGCATGGGCTGGTGTCTCTCTATCGCAGCCCTGCAGGCTGTGCTGCCGATGGAAGCCATCCTCACCGACCCTACGCTGAAGACCACCTTGAGGTCGCTGTCCACCATCGGTGCCTTGTCAATGAGGGTGTTTGCGGGCGGCACGTGTATGTTGAAGATGGCAGACTTCATGTTTCTGACGGCGTCGGTCATTCTTTCTATCTTCTTTCCTAGTTCTTCTTCGCTCACTTCTCTTGGGCTCTTCCAGGGGGTGTAGTTGGTGGTTCCCAGCGTTATCATCTCGTGGTCGTCGTCGATGGCGACAACCTTCTCCTCCGGGTTAATCACGAAGCTCGAGGAATTCAGGACCGGGTCAATATCGAGGATATCGTCATTGCCGGGGGAGACGTAGCACTTCACGTCTGTCCTCCCCAGCCTATCCTCCGCCAGCCTCATCCATTCGCCGATCCGTGTGACCATCGCGCCCTTGAATGCGGCCTTGGCCTTCTTGGGATCCGCCGAGAGTTCGTCGAAATCCTTCTGGCTCATGACCTGGGGGTACTCTCCCGAGTCCGTGGCCCTGCTCATCAGGTCGTCGACCTCCTGCTTGTTCTTGAGCATCAACTGCTCATCTTCGAAGGTGCACCTGTAGCTTCCGTCTCCCTGCTCGACAACCGGAATGAGCACCTTGCCCGTGAGGTCGCCCCCCAGAACCAGAACACCGGCATTGTAGAACTTTGCTGAGTTGAGGAACTTCCTGAAACACTTTGTCGAACCATGCACGTCTGTTATGAAGAATACTCTGGTCTTTCCCATGTTGACTACGTCCCCCTGGCGGCGACGCGTCGAAGTAGCCTCAATCGGTTCCCCGTGGAGTCCGCAGGGAGGTCACCGTCCTGTCCCGGCCAGCAAAGCGAGCACGGCAGCCCTCACATACAGAAGATTCTCCGCCTGGTCGTAGATCACGCTTCTTGGCCCGTCCATGACTTCGTCGTCGGCCTCCTGCCCCCTGAAGACCGGAAGCACGTGGGTCACCACTCCTTTCTTGCTCATAGAGGCGGTCAGCTTGCTGGTGAGACGCCAATCCTTGTGCTCGCCGTGCAGTTTCACCTCTCTCTCCTTCGTGAAGCGGTTCATCCCCTGCATGACGCATTCGTGGCTTGCCCAGCTGCGGGGGAAGACCACGTCGGCACCCTCCATGGCCTCCAGCGGGTCATGGCTGACCTCCAGGCCGCCTCCGGTCCGTTTCGCGTTTGCCTTCGCTTCGTTGACCAGCTTTTCGTCGAGCTCGAACCCTTCGGGGTAAGCTAGGACCGTGTCCATGCCGTACTTCGTCGCAATGAGCATCTCGTCCTGCATGCTCCCCCAGCTTCTGATGTGGTCGCTGTATGTCCAAAGCAGGACGTACTTCTTCTTCTCCAGGCTCTTCCCGAGCTTCTCCTTCAGCGTGAATACGTCGGTTATCGCCTGGGTTGGGTGGTAGACGTCGTCGGCCATGTTGACGACGGGTATGTCCGCGTGCTTCGCGTACTCCCGTATCGCCGCGTTCCCCTTCCCGTAGACGTAGTCGACCGCGGATTCCAGAATCCTGACGCCCAGGGCGTGTCCCATCCTCTCGTACATCTTCGCCATGTCCTTGATCGACTCGCCCTCCGACCCTCTCGTCGTGGCGAAGTCGATGAACTGCGAATGGCCACCAAGGATCGTCGCAGCGGCCTCGAAGCTTGACCTTGTCCTGGTGGATGTGTTGTAGAAGAGCATGAAGAAGGTCCTGTTCTTGAATAGCTCGGGGACCGCGTTCGTGCGGTAGTTGCGTTTGATGTCGGCCGCGAAGTCCATCAGGTAGTCGATCTCATCTCTCTTCCATTCTTGGGTGGAGATCAGGTCCTTGCCGTGCAGGTCTTGAGGTCGCATGTCAGCGATGCGAGGGACTCTGCTTATAGAGGTATCAGAGTTCAGAGGAGGCAAATCAACTCGAGGGCTGTCTAGGCTTTTCCTCGGGTTTGCGCGAGATCGATGGCAGCGCCTATGCTCTTCAGGGCCCGATAGACCTTCTCGGGGGTGGCTGGGATTTCGAACAACCTCGCGCCCGTGGCGTCGTAGATGGCGTTCGTGATGGCAGGGGCGATGGGCACCAGCCCTATCTCTCCGACCCCCTTGGCCCCGAAAGGCCCTGTCTCCTCGGCTTCCCCCACTGCGATCACTTCAATCTCGGGCGCGTCTTTGATGGTGGGAATCAGGTAAGTGGCGAAGTTTGGAGTCTTCAGGAAGCCGTCCTCTATCTTGGCTTCCTCGATTGTCGCGTAGCCGAGCCCCTGTATCGCTGCGCCTTCCACTTGTCCCTCGAAGGTCTGCGGGTTTATGACTCGCCCGGCGTCAGGGAGAACGACGAGCCGCGTGACCTTAACGGCTCCGGTCAGGACGTCGACCTCGACTTCGGCAAGGGCGCAGGCGAACATGTAGAAGAGGTGGGGTATCTCAAGAGAGCCCGCGATGGGTTCGACCCTGGGGACTTCGAAGGTTCCCGTCACCTCGGCGGGGAGGTTTCTTGACTTGGCCCTCACGGCTATGGCCGAATAGGGAGCCGATCTGCCGGTCTTCTCGGATCTTATGGCCGAGGGCTCCGGCCTGAGGGTTTCCTCAGGCTCGCCGAGGAGCTCGGCCGCCAAACGGGTCAGGAGGTTCCGCATCTCCGTCGCCGCCTTGATTATCGCGTTCCCC
>Ga0187766_10001806_pt1 | contig 12586 bp, 9 predicted proteins | sample 0216_QUI02_MP05__4_FD_132971 | JGI IMG/M metagenome (GOLD analysis project Ga0187766, IMG submission 132971) | Tropical peat soil microbial communities from peatlands in Department of Meta, Colombia - 0216_QUI02_MP05_20_MG | ecosystem: Environmental > Terrestrial > Soil > Wetlands > Peat ... | reverse complement strand
CCATCGCCGATCGCGGCCGGCCCGGCTACCGAGCTGTACGACGGCGTGCACCCGTTCACCGAGCCCCGGGCGCTGCGGGCCGCCGAACTAGCCGGCATTACCGGCCAGTTCGCCGCCGCCGCCGGGCGCGCGATGGCGGCAGGCTTCGACGGCGTCGAGGTGCACGCGGGCAACGGCTACCTGCTCGATCAGTTTCTGCGTGACGGCGCCAACCGGCGCGATGACGAGTACGGCGGAAACCCCCGCAATCGGGCCAGGCTGCTGCGCGAGGTCACCGCGGCCGTGATCCGCGTCTGCGGCAGGAGCCGGGTGGGGGTGCGGATCTCGCCGCTCAGCCCGACCAACGGCATGGCCGACTCCGACCCGGCCGCCACCTTCACCCAGGCAGCTCGCGACCTGCAGGACCTCGGTACCGGCTACCTGCACGTCATCGAGCCCGGCGTCAACGGCACCGTGTCGACCCCGGCCAGCGCCCGGTCAGCCGAACTGGCCAGCGGGTCCTTCCGGCCCCTGTTCTCCGGGGCGATCATCGCGGCCGGCGGGCACACCGCCGAGACCGGGGCCGCGCGCATCCAGCGCGGGCAGGCCGACCTGATCGCCTACGGCCAGCTGTTCATCGCCAACCCCGACCTGCCCGCCCGGTTCCGTCTCAGCGCGCCGCTGGCCTGGCCGCAACGGGCCACCTTCTACGGCGGCGGCGCCGCCGGGTACACCGACTACCCACCCCTGGACCAGCCACACAGGCAGCAAGCATGCATCGCGGGAAACGCAGGTAGTGACCAGTTACCGGCTGGGGGGCGCGCATCCGCGCAGCGCATACGCCCCCAGGGCCGCCCTATGATCCGGCCAGGGCCAGCGCGCCAGTCGACGCGCGCTCTGGCCGGATCAGCAGCATCGTGCTGGACATCGCCATTCCCGGAAGGAGATTTCACACCAGGCCCTGCTCCCAGACCGGGACTGAGACGGGACATCATGCCGGCACTGCGCCACGTTAACCCGGGCCCGGCGACATAAGCTCTCAAGTCACAGATGCAACCCGGTCGGTCGTGTTAGCGATACCCGTAGGTGTTCCACCTGGAAAGTGCCCGGTGCTGGTTATGGGCGGGCCAGCCGTTCTCGGAGCTGCCCTTGACCGGGCGCTGGCCGGCCGGGAACAAGACGATGAGCCGGTGCACGGCCGCCTCGTAGCTGAACCAGGCGGACGCGACCGGCAGGCCGGCCTCGCGGAGCTGGCAGAGCAGCTCGGCGGCGTGCATGATGTCGATGCCGGGGTGATCCTCCGGCCACCGCCGGCGTGACCGCCGCACCGTTCGCCGAAACGGCCTGCAGAATTGGACAATATGCGCGCAGACACGACCCTTGCGCGACGTCAGTAAGCCGCTCCGAGTCGGCGATCAGGATCCGCCCATGGATCGAATTTTCGCTGTGTGATCAGCCCCCGGGTCTTGGTTGCCATTCATCGTGCGTTATGGCTGCGACGGTCCGGTGCCTCCGATCCGGAGCGCCGGAAGTGAAGGTTGGCGGCACTCACTGCGACTGGGATGCTGGTGGCAGGTGCCGGTGGCGCGGAGCGGCGCTTCGCGCGGGAGGGAGGATGCCGTGCCCGGACAGGTCCCGGCCGGTGAGATCCACCATCTGCGGCTGACGGTGACCGACGTGCAGCGCAGCCGCGAGTTCTACACCAGCCTGCTCGGCTTCCACGTCGCGGTGGAATCCCCGCCGCCCGGCGACCCGGGCTCGGACGCGGCATTCAGCATCTTGTTCGGCGGCGTGGTCATGATCCGCGGCACCGTGATGATAGGGCTGCGGCCGGTTGCGGCTGCCAGTGACCGTTTCGACCCGGACCGGGTGGGCCTGGATCACCTCAGCTTCAGCGTGGCCACCCGCGAGGACCTGGAGCAGGCGCTCCGGCTCTTCGATGAGCACGGGGTGACGCACGGCGCGATCACCCGCCTGCTGTCATTCGGCATCGACGTGCTGCCCTTCGAGGACCCGGACGGCATCCAGCTGGAGCTCACCACGCCAGTAGTCCCGTCCGCAGACGGCAGCTGACCTGCCAGACCGTGATGGCGCCCGTCCAGTAGGGTCACGTACGACCATGGCCACGCCAGCCGCCGCCGACCGGATGTCCAGCTGCCGGCGCACGCGCCACGGGCAGCCGACCGGGAGGTCACACCAGAATCAGGCCATGCCGGATGATGATGTCTCCGGACCGGTAACTGAACGCGGTCTCAGCGACGCGCGTGAACCGCCGATATGCGCGCCCGTGGCTTCGGTGCCGGCCAAGACGATGTCCACCCAGATCAGGAATTATGGGGTGGTGCAGAGGAGGGCGGCGGAGGACGCGGCCGGGCTGGGCTTCGCCGCACCGCGCCTGTCCGCACTCGGGCTGGCCAGCTGCGCGGCTACGGTGGCCGTCGTGGTCGATCCGATTACGCGAAACTCCCTGGCCGATTCCGGCGACACCGAGCGGGAAGGACACGCCGTCGCGGCGGAGTGATGTTCACGCCGTGCGATGCACGGCCACCGGGACCATGCCGGTGACTCCGGCGAACGACGCCGGTGATGAGGTCGCTGTGATGCAGGGAGTCGCACCGAACGGGCCTGGCCGGGCTTCCGCAGCAGCGTTGCCGCCGGCACAATTGGGATCAACGCGCACGAGTTGGGGGCCGGGTGCAGGATCGGCTGAGGGCAGCACCGGTACTGGTCGGGCGAGACGGCGAGCTGGCTGAGCTGCTCGCCGGGCTCGACGATGTAGTCGCCAGGAGCGGCGGTGTGTTCCTGCTGGCCGGAGAGCCCGGGATCGGGAAGAGCCGCCTGGCGTACGAGGCGGCGGCGCGGGCCCGGGATCGCGGGATCACGGTGGTGTGGGGGCGGTGCTGGGAGGCCGGCGGGGCACCGGCGTACTGGGCGTGGGTGCAGTCGCTGCGGGCCTGCGTCCGTGGGGTTGGCGGCGGGGAGCTCCGGTCGCTGCTGGGGGCGGGCGCCCCCTTTGTCGCCCAGATCGTGCCGGAGGTCGCCGAGATCTTGCCGGATGTCGGCCCGCCCCCGCCGATGAGTGCCGAGGGCAGCCGGTTCCGGCTGTTCGACGCGGTGGCCACGTTCTTGCGCAACGCCGCAGCCGGGCAGCCGCTGATGCTCGTCTTGGATGATCTGCACGCCGCCGACGCGCCGTCGATCCTGCTGCTGCGGTTCGTGGCCCGGGAACTCGGGGACGCCCGCGTCCTGGTCCTGGGCGCCTACCGCGACCTTGAACTGGACCGCGCCCACCCGCTGACCGCCGCGCTGGCGGAGCTTTCCCGCGAACCGGCGACCCGGCACCTTCGGCTGTCAGGCCTGACCGAGACGGGCGTCGGCCGGCTGATCGAGGAGACCGCCGGGGTGAGGGCGGGGGAAGACGTGGTGGCGACCGTCGCCCGCTACACCGAGGGCAACCCGCTGTTCGTGGGGGAGGTGGCCCGGCTGCTGGCCGCCGAGGGCCGCCTGGAGCGGATCGACGACCCGGCGGGGCTGCGAGCGGCCATCCCGGAAGGGATCCGCGAGGTCATCGGGCAGCGAGTGGCGCGGCTGCCGGAGCAGTGCGGCACGCTACTAGGCCTGGCGTCGGTGTTCGGCCGCGAGTTCGCGCTGGCCCCGATGGAACAGCTTTCCGGCGTCCCCGCCGGCGAGCTGCTCGATATCTTGGATGCGGGCATCGCCGCCCGCGTGGTGGCCGAGATGCCCGGCGACCCCGGCGGTCTGCGGTTCACCCACGCGCTGATCCGCGACATCGTCTATGAGAGCATTCCGGCCGGGCAGCGCCATCGGCTGCACCAGCGCGCCGGCGAGGTGCTGGAGGCGTTCTACCGGCAGGACCTGGACCCTCATCTGGCCGAGCTGGCGCACCATTTCTTCCTGGCCGCGCCGGGCGGCCACGGCGGCCGGGTGGTCAGCTACGCCGAGCGGGCGGGGCAGCGCGCGATCGCGCTGCTGGCTTATGAGGAGGCGGCCCGGCTTTTCCGGATGGCCCTGGCCGCGCTCGGCCCCGGCCAATCGCCCGAGGAGGACCTGGCCCGGTGCCGGCTGCTGCTCGCACTGGGCGATGCGCTGACGAGAACGGGCGAGCGCGAGGCGGCCAAGGACGAGCTCCGCCGGGCAGCCGGCATCGCACGGCAACACGGGATGGCGGAGGAGCTGGGCCGGGCCGCACTCGCCTATACGGGCCGGTTCACGTTCGAGCGGGGCGCCAGCGACCGGCAGGTCATCACCCTCCTGGAGGAGGCGCGGGCCATGCTCGCAGACACGGAAGACGCTGGACCCGTCCGCGCGCGGGTCCTCGCCCGGCTGGCGGCCGCGCTCCGCGACCAGCCCGACCGCGGGCCACGCGACGCGCTGAGCCGGGAAGCGGTCGCCCTCGCCCGCACATTCAACGACCCGCCGACGCTGGCGTACGCCCTGGCCGGCCGGGGCGCCGCGCTCCACGGTCCTGATGATCCGGCCGAGCGGCTGGCGATCGCTGAGGAGCTGCGGGCGGTGGCCCGCGCCGCGCAGGACAAGGAGCGAGAGCAAGAAGGCGAAGAGCACCGCGCCCTGGTGTTCCTGGAGACCGGGCGGATCGCGGAATACCGGCAGGCCCTGGAGGCGATGCAGCGCCTGGCCGCCGAGCTGGGCGAGCCCTCGGCGCGCTGGCACGCCAGCACCCCCCAGGCAAGCCTGGCGCTACTGGAGGGACGCTTCGCCGACGCCGAGGCGCTCGTGGAATCGGCGCTCCGGGCCGGCTCCAGCTCCGAGCCGTGGGACACCATTGCCAATTCCCGCGTGCAGCTGTTCGCCCTCCGCAGCGAGGACGGCCGGCTGGCGGAGATCGAGCCGGCGATCCGCCGCTCGGTGGAGGAGTTTCCCACCCGCCCGCTGTTCCGCTGCCTGCTCGCCAGGCTGCTGGCCGAGCTCGGTGACGACGACCAGCTCCGCTCCGTTTTCGAGCCGCTGGCCGCAGACCGGTTTGCCGTCATCCCGGTGAACAACGACCTGCTGCTCAGCCTGGGCCACCTGGCGGAGGTCGCCTGGTTCCTCCGGGACGCCGCCCGCGGCGCGGTGCTGCACGACCTGCTGCTCCCCTACCGCGGCCTGGTCGTGGACACCCTGGAATGGAACACCGGCGCCGTCGACCGGTATCTGGGGCTGGCCGCGCTGACCGTAGGGCACCTCGAACCCGCCGAACGGCACCTGAGCGACGCCCTGCACCTGAACGCCCGGATCGGCGCCCAGCCGTGGATGGCCCGGACCCAGGCCGATCTGGCCACGCTGCTGCTGGCCCGCGATCAGCCCGGTGACCGGGAGCGGGCCATCGAGCTGCTGGCGGCTGCGCTCGGCACGGCCCGCCGGCTGGGGATGACGGCCTTCGCGAAGCGGGCCGGGGACGACCTCGCCCGCGCCGGCGGGGACAGCCACCTAGAACGAGCGCAGCCGCCGGCGGCGGGCATCGCGGCCACGGCAGGCGCCGCCGCGTGGTCGGTGTGCCGGCGTGAGGGCGACTACTGGTCGATCGCCTTCGCCGGGGAGGCGTTCCGGCTCAAGGACGTCAAGGGCCTGCACTACCTGGCGTACCTGCTGCGCCATCCCGGCCGCGAATTCCACGTGCTCGACCTGGTGGTGGCCGGGCAGGGGGCCGAGGCCGGCGGCCCGCGGATGAGCCCGGCCCGAGACGACGACCTGCACACGGCCCGGCTGTCGGACACCGGGCCGGTCCTGGACAAGCAGGCCAAGACGGCCTACCGGGCGCGGCTGCGCGAGCTGGAGGACGACCTGGCCGAGGCGACATCCTGGGCGGACCCGGTCCGGGCGGCCAGGGCGCGCCAGGAGATGCAGTTCCTGGCCGACGAGCTGGCCGCTGCCGTGGGGCTGGGCGGCCGGGACCGCAAGACCGGATCGGCGGCCGAGCGGGCCCGGGTGAACATCACCAGGGCCATCCGGGCGGCCCTGTCCCGGATCCGCGCCCACGGCCCCGCTCTCGCCGACCACCTCGACGCCACCATCCACACCGGCACGTTCTGCTCCTATGCGCCGGACCCGCGCGCCCCGATCACCTGGCGCACCTGACCGCCGGTTCAGCTTCCCGTTCATCACCGGTGAACAACCGTTCCCTGCCCGGTTACGCCTCCCGCCCGCACCAGGCGGCAGCCGGCAACAGCCAGCAGGCGGCCGCCGTGTCAAAGGAGGTCGTCATGAACCGCATCCACCGCATCCGCCGGTCCGTCCGGGTCCTGGCCGGGCTTTTCGCCGGCGCCATAACAGCGCTCGCCGTCGGCGTGACCGCCGTTCTGGCCACCTCGGCCTCACCGCCGCCCAGCCCGGCAGGCAGGTCAGTCACGCTCATCGGTATCGAGCCCGGGAACGGCCTGCCCGGAGGTACGGCAGCGTCGCCGGTCCCCGCCCCGGCGCACCCCGCTGTCAGCAGCGGCATGCCCGGCTGGCAGATCACCCTGATCGCGATCGGGGCCGCGCTACTGGTCGCCGCCGTAGCGCTGCTGCTCGACCGGGCGCGGACAGCCCAGCGGCGCCCGACCGCGACAGTTGCCTGAACCCTGAGTCCACGCAACCCCAGGCTGCGCGGCCGGAGACCGCCTGCCGCGCAGCCCACGCCCGACCCGGGCAGGTCCGGGCTATACTACCGCACCACCACGGCCGCGACGGGCCTGGTGAACCCCGCGCTGCCGGACGCCGACGTCCCGGACCGCCACCCCGCAGAGAGCCGGGACGACGGCGCCAGTCCAGCGTCCACGCGCGCTAACCGCCCATCGGGGCAGTCGCCGGATTGATCTCGAGCACGGCAGCGACAGTACAGGCGGATCTGTGTCGTCATCCAATTCATAAGTTCAGTGTCTTGACTAGCACAGAGTCGGCGATCGGATCATCGAGACGAAGCATTTCCTTTCACGCTGTGTAATCGGTCTCGGCCTGGAGCGAGGCGCACGGGAATACGGTTCGGCGGGACCCTGTCTTGCGGCCGCGGACGACTGCCGTGCGGCTGCTGCCCGGCCCGGGAAGGGGCGGGCTCACCCTGCCGGTGTGGAAGGATCATTGCATGCGGGCGCTGCAGTTCAAGGCTTACGGGGGTCCTGAGGTCCTCCGGTGGGGAGACGCTCCTGTGCCTCACGCGGCGGCGGGGCAGGTCCGGATCGCTATCCGGGCGGCCAGCGTGAACCCGGTCGACTGGAAGCTGCTGACCGGGGTCATGTCCGGTGGCCAGCCCCTAGCCGGTACGGGTTATCTCGGCTACGACGCCGCCGGCGTAGTTGACGAGGCCGGTGAGGGAGTCACCGGGGTCTCCGCGGGCGATGAGGTGTTCGGCCTGGGCCAGCACACTCAGGCGGAGTCCGCCGTGCTGGACGCCTGGGCGGCCAAGCCGCCGTCCATCGACTGGGCCGTGGCGGCCGCGGCCGGGGTAGCCGGGGAGACCAGTGAACGCGGTCTTCGCCTGCTGGGCGTCCGGGCCGGTGACACGATCTTCGTCGACGGCGGCGCGGGAGGCGTGGGAGCGGTCGCGGTGCAGATGGCGGTGGCGCGCGGGGCGAGGGTGATCGCCTCCGCGGGCCAGGCCAACCAGGACTACCTGCGGGAGATCGAGGCGATCCCCGTGCTGTACGGCCAGGGCGTGGCCGATCGCGTCCGGGCCGCGGCCGGCGGCCGGGTCGACGCCGTGTTCGACGTCGCGGGCAAGACCCCGGTCCAGGAGCTGATCAGCCTGGTATCCGAGCCGTCCCAGGTCTTGTCCATCGCCAACTTCACTGTCGGGCAGGCCGGAGCCCGGGTGACCGGCGGCAGCGCGGACAGCAGGCCCGTGGAAGCGCTGGCCGAGGTCGCTGAGCTACTGGCCCAGAACAAGCTGGTGATCAAGGTGCAGACATTCCCGTTCAGCCGGGCCGCCGAGGCCTACCGCATCAGCCTGGGCGGCCACGTCCGCGGAAAGCTCGTCTTGATCCCCTGACCGGGCGACCGCGGCCCCTCCAGCCGGATCCAGCAGACTGACTACTGCACCATGGCCGGTCCGTGATGGACAGCCCTTTGCTCTCAAGGCTGCGCAACGCCCCGAACTCGCCGTTCCGCGCTGCACCGTCCAGGTGAACTCGCTATCGACGGACAGCGCGCATTCGGTGATCCGGCGTATGGCGCACGACTTTCCCGTGACGCACTGTAGTCTCCGTTCCGCCCCGCTTGACGAGCGATATCCGGCGATATGCACGCAGGTCTTGATCGACAGGCAGGTAGGTGAAGACGCACCGAAGGATCGTTCTGTTTAAGCACTGCTGGACCGGGTGGCCAGTGGCCTGCTCCACGTCGGTCTGAGCTTGCAGGCCGCGATCGAGCTGCCCCACGACGCGGCCGTGCAGCGAATCGCTGATCCCCTGCACAGCCTGGACGACACGATCCGCGAGATCCGCGAGCACATCTCCGCCAGCCGCGACCACGAGGAGCCGCCGCTGTCCGGCCTGCCCAACGGAGCTGGATAAGACCACGGCGTGATCTGGCCTGTCGGCGGCAGAGTTGCCCGTGGGGCGAGCAGGCTGTCTGGATATCCGGTCATCCTGTCGATGCCTGCGGATGGCAGCAGCCAGGAGGACCTGGCCGGTGACCGGGCAGTTGCGGTTCCTGCTCCGGTGACGGCCGGCGTGGCGGGCAAGCACCGGGCGGACTTGCTGCGCCCGCAGGGTGGACCAGCGCACACGCGATCCGCGCCATGAAGCTGCGGATCGCCGTCACGGCGCACCGGTGCACGATCGCCCTGTCCAGCCCGGCGCCGACCCGGCCGGGCTGCAGCCGGAAGGTCCCGCCCACGGCCAGCAGCGTGATCTGTTCTCCAGCTGGGGTCAGCATCAGGTCAGCGTCCAGGGCCGGGAACACAGTGCCGTCGGCGGCCTGCGCCTCCCAGCGCACCGCAAGCCGGGCGCAGTGATCGGTGCCGGCCAGGCCGGCCTGACGGACCGCGGCCAGCTGGGACAGCACTACCGCAGGGCCTGCCGCCCGCGTCAGGGCGATTCCCTCACTGCAGGCCGCATGGCAGGCCCGCTGCAGCACTCCGTCCCGGGCCAAGAGCCTCAGCCGGGCCCGGCCCGTGCCGAAGCTGACATCCAATACCACCCGGTGGCAGGCGAAAACGTGGTGTGCCACGACGCCAGTGCACCGGTCCGGCGCCAGCCGGGCAGCAACCGTAGGTCCTGTCATCCCGCGCCGAAGGTCCGCGGCCGCCGCCCGGGTCAGCATCTGGCCCGCCGGCCTCGCTGGGCTGCCACCCGGGCCGCCCGCCGCCAGGATCGTCATCACCAGGTCCCGCGGCACCATGGCGAGGCCGTGCTCGCCCCGCCCGGACGGCACCGTCACAAGCGTGGATCGGGCAGCACGCAGCCGCCTGGCCGCGCAGAGCGAGGGCTCACTCCTGGCCGGTAAGGGCACCGGCCTTTGGCCGGCCCGAGATCCTGCCCTGTCACCACGTCAGGCTGCTGCGCGCCGTCCTGTGTCCTTGCTGCGGGCAGGGGCATCCGGTAGCCAAGACTGAGCCGTCGGCCGAAGGTCCCGGGCTCCGGGACCTTGGTCGATAGCGCATGCTCCCGCGACGCGGTGGACTGGCCATGACGAGAGGGCTCAAGGCAGACGCGAAGCAGCGGACGAGATCCGCGCACCGCGCAATCGAGATCCGCGAGAAGCGGAGCGGGTGCTCTCGTCGAATCTTGCCCGGATCGCCGAAAGTCCCGGGCGGGCAGCCCAAAGGGCCCGGGCGGCTGGCCCGGGCGGGCTCCCGGGGCAGGGCCGTTCGGCCCTGCAGGCGCGCGATCCGGGCTAGCCGTCTTCGGCCTTGGCGACAGCGATGCACACTTCTAGCCCTGCGGCCGGGCGCGGGGGTCCCGCCGGTGATTTCTCACGTTCTAGCCCCATTCGGGCTTTCCAGCGTCGAAGGTGCGGGCAGCATAGGCGGCTGCCTGGGTCCGCTGCGTCATGCCGAGCTTGGCGAACAGCGTCGTCACGTAGTTCTTCACCGTCTTCTCAGAAAGGCCCAGCCGATCGCCGATCTGCCGGTTGGTCAGGCCGTCCCCGATCAGCTCCAGGATGTCGCATTCCCGAGGGGACAGCCCCGCCAGCCGGCCGGGCCGGTCCGCCGCGGCCCGCAGACTGGCCATCAGCTGGCTCGCCGCGTGAGGATCGATCAGCGACTGGCCCGAGGCGACCGTGCGGACCGCGCCGACCAGATCAGAGCCGCGGATCTGCTTGAGCACGTACCCGGCCGCCCCGGCCATGATCGAATCCAGCAGCGCCTGCTCGCCGGTGAAGCCGGTGAACATCAAGCAGGCCACCTCGGGAGCCTGCGAGCGGATCTCCCGGCAGACCGACACCCCGTCACCATCGGGCAGCCGGACATCGAGCACCGCCACGTGCGGCCGCAGCGCCGGGATCTGGGCCAGCGCGGCAAATGCGGTGCTCGCTTCGCCGATCACCGCGATGTCCGGCTCGGCCTCCAGCATCCCGCGGACTCCCACGCGGACAACCTCCTGGTCGTCCAGGATGAACACGCTGATCGGCTTTCGCGCCGGATCACCAGATGCCGTGTTGCTCACAGTTCCCGACACTACCTTCGCGTGGGAGATCCAGATCCGCAGGTCACGGCACTACAGCGCGCCCGCGCTTCCCGTCCTGACACTACAGCAGGCTCCCACGGCCCCCAGCTGAGGTCGGCGGCGGCAGTCGCCGGGATCTGGACCGGGCCGGGAATATCAACCACTGTGGACAGCAGACCGTCATCTGGTCCGTCCGCCGCGGCGGCCTGTGCGTCAGAAAGGCTGGTGGCAGATCACCTGCACCTGGCATATGGCCCAGGACGAGCAGCTCACCGATCATCGCTTCGAGCCTGACCATCCGCTGGCGCCGATGCGCGTCGAGCTGACCATGCGGCTGGCTCCGTCGGTTGCTGTGGCCAGGCAAAAAAAGGGGAATCCGCTGCGGGGCCGACCGGTGCCGGTGTGATTCTTGTACTGGAGGGCGCGGTGATCGCGTAGCCGGAATCAGAGGCAGGGCAGAGCGGTGGCAGCAGATGCGGCGGTGTGGCCGGGTTCTTCGCCCCGCACAACGCCTACGCCGCCAGCGGCCAGCGCGGCCGCGGTGCTGGCCGGACTGGCGGTCGCGGGGGGATCAGTGGGCCGCCGGATCACCGGATCCCTGGTCCCCGGCCGGGCGGGCCAGCCTGCGGAGCGGTGAACATCCGGATCTGGGCGGCCGGACCGGGCTGGGTTGCGGGGCCGCTGTCGTGCTTTACGCGGTCATCGGGCCACGGGCCGCCCGACGAGATCGGCGGCCGACCTCGTGCGACCGGCGGCAGATGCGGAAGTTCACGCGAAGGGCGGCGATGCATAAAACATAACTGGCCGCCGCTCACGCGTCGGACCACAACCGCTGCGGCCAGGCGGCCAACTTACGCGAAGCCCGGGTCTGATAACTGATAACTGCGCGCGGAGCCGCCGATCGGCGCTGCTCTGCCGACAGTCGTCGCCCTCCGCGGCCCGGCGCATAGCGGGACGTTCTGCGCTCTCGCCCCCTCCGTCGCACGAGAAGGTTAATGGCGGTCTCGGTGGCCGGGTACCGGGCCGATCTTGCGGCTGATGCTGGGGTCAGGGCGATCCGCTCTGGTGAGAATCCCTAAAGGCGTTGCCCGAGTTTGGCCACGCGCGCCCGAGCACGGTGAACGTGCGCAGCGACGGCGGTGCCTGGCCTGCTGGGAGGGGCAGCGCCCGGCCCGGGACCGTCAGGCCCGTGAGGCCAGGCGGGCATGGGCCCCGGTGTAACAGACGATCAGCGCTACGACCCGAGCTGGCGCCGCGGCTCGGCCTCATCGGCGGGCGGGAGCGGCGCCGCACGCCGCCGGCTGCGCCGGCTGTGCACCACAGGCACCGAAATGGCCAGCAGCGCGGCGCCATACGGGCCGGCCACCCAGACCGGCCATGGGTAGATGAAGTGCCCGCTGGTCCCGACGACCAGGACCCACACCACCAGGTTGATCGACACGGCGGCCAGCCATATCGTCCACAGCACCTTCAGCGGTGCCGGGAGGTCAGCGAAGGCGCTGCGCTGAGCGGCCGCAGCAGGCGGGGCCGCGGGCGCCGGAGCGGGCCGGGGCTGGGCGGCCTGCGGGCTGGCAACAGGCAGGTCGGCGTGCAGCTTGGCCAGGTCGCCGTAGGTGACCGCCTGATAAGCCAGTCCCATCCGCTCGGTGAACTCCTCCATTTTCAGCCGGCCCTCCTCAAGGGCCGCGCGCAGCCGGTCGACGACCTGCTGCCGGTCGTCGTCCGAGGCGCGCATCAGGTCCCGATCACCCATCTCGCGTTCCCACCGCGTGCCGCCGGCCACCACGCCGAGCGATGCCGACAGGCCTCATCACACCGTTCCCTCCGCGCGATCTGGCCGGCGCGCAGGACAAACGCGGCCAGCCCGGCGGTCGGTGAACACACTGGCCAGGGTCGGCAAGCTCCTCCCGAGCATCCGATCACCTTGGCCGGACACGGGCTGGGTCATTGCCGCCTCCGATCGCCGGAATGCGCTGGATTCCAGGATATTCGCCAGCGTG
>Ga0187766_10001805_pt1 | contig 12587 bp, 12 predicted proteins | sample 0216_QUI02_MP05__4_FD_132971 | JGI IMG/M metagenome (GOLD analysis project Ga0187766, IMG submission 132971) | Tropical peat soil microbial communities from peatlands in Department of Meta, Colombia - 0216_QUI02_MP05_20_MG | ecosystem: Environmental > Terrestrial > Soil > Wetlands > Peat ... | reverse complement strand
GCGCCGCCGCCGCCGCCGGCCGGGCCGGGCGGCGTGCCTCCCGCTGGGGCGGCCGGTCCGGGCGGCGTGCCTCCCGCTGGGGCGGCCGGTCCAGGCGGCGTGCCCCCCGCGGGGGCGGCCGGCGGGCCGCAACCCGCCTCGGCCGGCGGGCCTCAGCGCGGCGCGGGTTGGCCAACATCCGCGCAGACCGTTCCCCACCAAGAAGTCGTGTTCGTGGCGCTCCTGTTCGGCGCCGCCAGCATCTTCTTCGGCATCTTCCCCTCGCCGCTGTTCAACCTTGCGGCGCACGCGGGGCACGCGATCGGCGGGCTCTTCTAGAGGGGGCGGTGGCGGGCGACGCCGCGGGCGGCGCGTTTCGCATGCATGAGATCCCAAAGTGGCGCGCGCCCGCCGGCTTTGGGGCGTGTTGCAGGCTATACAGGGCTTAATCGCCGGTTTCCACCGGCCGCGGGCCGGTTTGGGGTCTCATACATGTCCCGAGGGAGCCTCCAACTGCACAAGCGTCCGAAGCCGTAGCGTGCCGAGGGGCCGCCGGTAGCTGACCGCCAACAACCGCTAAGGGGCGGGGAGGCGTCTCGCCCCACCCCCTCGCGGAACCCTCGCCAGCCGCGCGCAAACGCGAGCACTAGCGCGGGGGGGCGGGGTGAGACCCTCACCCGCCGCCCGCCTCACCGGCCCGCCACCGCCCGCCGACCGGGTTCGACGGTACGATCCGCCCCGTGCAATACCCGGTCGAGACGTTCACCGTGCTGGAGCGCGATCGCCTTCGCGCCCACTTCACGAACCTCGATCGTCCGGTGTTCGCGCTCGTGAACCTGCCCGAGACCGTCAAAGGGGCGCTGTTCGCGCGGTACTCGCGCTACTCGGGGACGCTCCGCCGCCTGTTCCTGGACGAGTTCGCCGAGGAGCTGGCCGCATTCCCCGAGGCATGGCACCGGGGCGAGGGCAACCGGGCGGCGGCGCTGTACGAGCGCATCTTCGTCGGCTACGGCGATGATTCGGTCGCGCAGCTCGGTGGTGCACACGTCGCCTGCGAATGGGTTTCGAACGTGCTCACGAAGCTGCTCCAACGCCCCCGCCTCGGTGCGTACCTGGAGCAGTCGACGCGGTACATCGCCTACGACGCGCCGATGCCCGATCCGCCCGGGGGCTACCGCTACTACCGCGATCCCGAGCTCGGTCCCGGTTACGTCAAGGCGATGAACGAACTGTTCTCGATCTACGGCCGCGCGCTGCCCGCGGTAATCGCGTGGGCCGGGGACCAGTTCCCGCGCGCCGAGCGCGAGGCGCCGGCAGCGCACGCACGGGCGATCAAGGCGAAAGCGCTCGACCTCCTCCGCGGGCTGCTGCCCGCGGGCTCGCTGTCGCACATGGGCATCTTCGCCACCGGGCAGACGTACGAGCAGCTGATCCTGCGCCTGCTCGCCCATCCGCTGCCCGAGGCACGCCGCTACGGCAGGATGATCTTGGACGAGGTCAAGGCGGTGATGCCGAGCTTCGTGGCGCGGATCGAACGTCCCGATCGCGGCGGCCAGTGGGTGTCGTACCTGGAGTCACGCACGCGGGCCGGAGAACGATGGGCAAGCCGCCTCGGGCTCGACGACCGCACGCCCGACGGCGACGATGGCCCGTCGGTGACGCTTGTGCGGGTCGAGGGTGACGAGGACGATCTGCTCTGCGGACTGCTGTTCGAGTCGAGCGCCGCGTCTGAGAGCGCGATCCGGGAGGCGATCGCCGGCCTCGAGGACGAGCAGCGTGCCGCGCTGCTCACCGACCTCGTCGGCGAGCGCGCGAACCGCCGCCACCGTCCCGGCCGCGGGTTCGAGGCGCTGCGGTACCGGTTCGAGATCGTGGCGGACTACGGCGCGTTTCGCGACCTGCAGCGTCACAGGATGCTCACCGTCCAGTGGCAAACGCTGACCCCCGATCTCGGCGCCGGGGTTCCGGCGCAGCTCGAGTTCGCCGGCGTCGCGGACGAGTACCGGCGAGCGCTCGAGATCTCGGCGGTCGAGTACCGCCGGCTCGCCGACTGCGGCCTTGCACAGTCCGCGCCGTACGCGCTCTGCCTCGGCTACCGGATTCGCTTCATCCTCGATCTCAATGCGCGCGAGGCGATGCAGCTGATCGAGCTGCGCTCGGGTCGCGAGGGCCACCCCAGCTACCGCGCGGTGGCGCACGCGATGCACGCTCAGATCGCCGCCGTGCACCCGGCGGTGGCCGGCTCGATGACCCACGTCGATCGCGAGACCGAACCGCGGCTCGAGCGGATCCTGTCGGAGATCCGCGCGCACGACCGCGCCGTCGCCCGCTCCTGACCCAACTTCCCGCCGGCGCGGGAAGGACCGGGTCCGGCGTAGCGTCTGTCAGGGAAAGCGGTCGGAGAACCATTGGAGGTGATCAGATGAAGCGCACCGTCATGCTCGCGCTGGCGAGCATCATGGCGCTCGCGCTGACGGCAGGACTCGCGAGCGCAAGCGGTCGCGGGACCAAGCTCGAGCTGCGCAACACCGGCAAGGGCAAGATCCTCGTCAATCGTTCGGGATTCACGCTCTACATGTTCACGAAGGACGCGCGCAACAAGGACGCGTGCGTGAGGATCACCGGCTGCCCGGGGGTCTGGCCGGCGCTGACCACGAGCGGAAAGCCGGTCGCAGGGCCCGGCGTCAAGTCGTCCCTGATCGGGACGATCAAGCTCCCGGGCGTCGGCACGCAGGTGACGTACGCCGGCTCACCGTTGTATCGGTACATCGGGGACTCGGGGCCGGGTTCGACCTTCTACATCGGCAAGTTCCAGTTTGGCGGCTACTGGTATGCCCTGAACGCCGCCGGGCACCTCGTCAAGTAGCGCGACTCGTTCAGGAAACCCCCGGTCCTGGACGCACAGCGCCCCCGGCCTGCTCGGACGAGGCCGGGGGCGCCCGTCAGGCCGAGGCCGCAGCTTGGATCGATCACCTCGCCGGAGACGATCCCGCAACTAAAAATGTGAAGCTTTTGGTCGCCCCGGATAAGCTTCCGCGAGAAACGTGATGCTCCTGGCGCTGGGCGTATTGCTCGGGATCGGGTTGGCCGCCGTGGTCGCGGCGGCGTGGAGGTCATTTCGGCTGACCCGTTCCGACGACCCTCCGGAGGCGGCGGGCATGCAGTCGGCTTTGCATGCTGCGACGTCGACGCTGCCCTATCTGCGCCGCGGCCTTCGTTCGCGATCTGCCGAGGAAGCCGTCCCGCACCTGCGCGCGCTCACGGGTGCGGCGGCGATCGCGCTCGCGGACACCCACGCAGTGCTGGCGATCGATGGTGAGGGGCGGGAGCAGGTCCGCCCCGGCGATCTGCTCTCGAGACTGCTCGCGCAGACGCCTGACGATCGGATGCGGGTCGTGCATCGCCTCGTGTCCTCGGATCCGACCTGCCCGCTGCGGTCAGCCGTGCTCGCACCGCTGATCGTGCAGGGCAAGCGTGCCGGCACCCTGATCGCGTTCTACCGCTCGGTCGGGCGGCTGTCGCACGCCGAGCTCCAGGTTGTGCGCGAGGCCGCGAGCCTCGTCTCCGCGCAGGTCGAACTGTCCGTTGTCGAAGAGCAGGAGGAGCGGCTTGCCCAGGCCGAGCTGCGCGCGTTGCGCGCTCAGATCTCGCCGCACTTCATCTACAACGCGCTGGCCGCCGTCGCCGGCGATATCCACGCCCGGCCCGACGAGGCGCGCGAGCTGCTGACCGACTTCGCGGAGTTCACCCGCTACCTGTTCCGCGACCACCGGTCGTATGTGACGCTGGGCGAGGAGCTGGATCACGTGGAGCGCTATCTGCGCCTGGAGCAGGCGCGGTTTCGCGGCAGCCTGCACGTGATTTTCGACGTGGACCCAGAGACGACGGGCGTCGTCGTGCCTGTGATGTCGATCCAGCCGTTGGTGGAGAACGCCGTCCGCCATGGCGTCGAGCGCCGCGCCGGGACCGGGCGGATCGAGATCACCGGGCGGGCAGTCGGCGGCGACGTCGAGCTGCGCGTGAGCGACGACGGGTGCGGGATCGAGGCGGACCGGATCGCCGCAGTGCTGGCGGGGGTCGGCGGTGGGATCGGGCTCTCGAACGTGGCCGCACGCATGCGCGCCACGTTCGGCGAACGCTATGCGCTGCGGATCGAGTCCCGCGTCGGCGAGGGCACGACCGCGGTGATGAGGGTTCCGAACCTACAGGGGGTCCGTGTCAATGGTGCGAGCGGCGCTGGTAGCGGGCGCGACCGCCTGATCGACCGCCTCGGCGCATGAGCGGCGACCGTCTCACGATCCTTGCGGTCGACGACGAGCAGACCCAGCTCGAAGATCTCGCCCGCCTGCTTCGCAGCTCGCCGTACGTGGAGGAGGTCGAGTGCGCGCTCGACGGCCACGACGCGCTGGTGAAGGTCGCCGCAGCCCCGTACGACGCAATCTTCCTCGACGTCCGGATGCCAGATCTCGACGGGCTCGAGCTCGCGCGGGTGCTCAAGCGCTTCGCATCGCCGCCGCAGCTCGTGTTCGTGAGCGCATACGACACGGCGGCGGTCGACGCGTTCGAGCTGCGCGCGCTCGACTATCTGCGCAAGCCCGTCAGCCGCAGGCGCGTCGAGGAGTCGATCGAGCGCGTCGTGGCGGCGCTGGACGCCAGCAACCGGAATGCCGACAACGGCCAAGCCCGCGTTCAGGCGCGCGCTCCGAGTGAAAACGACATGGTCGCGGTGACAAATGCACGCAGCGGCGCGATCCGCTTGATCGCGCGGAGCACGATCCTCTACGCGCAGTCCCACGGCGATTTCGTGCGGATCGTGACCGACGACGGACGGTTCCTGCTGCGGGCCACGCTGGCGGAGATCGAGCAGCGCTGGGAGCCGATCGGCTTCGTCCGGGTCCACCGGCAGTACGTCGCGAACCTCGCCCGCGCGGTCGAGCTTCGGCCCCGGCTCGGCGGCACCGCCGAGCTCGCGTTCGCGAACGGCCAGACGGTCCCGATCGCGCGCCGGCACGTCCCTGAGCTGAGCCGCAGGCTCGGACTCTGATCTGAACCTCGACGGCGCCAGCCGAACTTCCCCGTCGGAGCGTCGACGGGCGCACGGGTGCCTCACTCACCCCTCCGACCAGCCGACCCGTCGGCCCCGCCCGCCGGCAGGCATGTGAGAAGCGAAACGCCGCGCCCCCTGACGAGGCGGCGCGGCGTTCACGTGTTCTGGAAGTGAGACCGACGTCAGCTACTCGGCGTGGCCGTACGCGGCGATCTCCTGCCTCTCTTTCTCGGACAGCTCGCGCGGGACCTCGCCCTGCGCGACCTTCTCGCTCTGCACGTGGTGGCGGATCTCCTCGACGATCTCGGGGTTCGCGAGCGTCGTCACATCGCCGATGTCGGCGAAGTTGGAGACCGCCGCGATCACCCGGCGCATGATCTTGCCCGAGCGGGTCTTCGGCATATCCGTGACGATCCACACGTTCTTCGGGCGCGCGATCGCCCCGATCTCTGTGACGATCGTCTGCGACACCTTCTTTTCGAGGTCCTTACTGGGTTGGAACCCCGGCTTGAGCGAGACGTAGACCTCGACGATCCTGCCCCGGAGCTCGTCGATCACGGGGACCGCGGCCGCCTCCGCGACCTCATCGGCCATGATGGCCGCCGACTCGATCTCCTTGGTGCCGAGCCGATGGCCCGCGACGTTGATCACGTCGTCGACCCGGCCGAGGATCCGGAAGTAGCCGTCGACCGCCTGGACCGCGCCGTCGCCGGCGAAGTACGGCCAGTCGTGGACGTTCGTGCTGTCCTTGTTCTTGTTGTACTTGGCGTAATAGGTGTCGACGTACCGCTCGGGCTGGCCCCAGATCGTCTGGAACGAGCCGGGCCACGGGTAGCGGATGCAGATGTTCCCCGCGTTGCCTGAGCCCTTCGGAACCTCCGCGCCGGTCTCGTCGTAGATCACCGGGAAGATCCCGAGCACTCCCGGGCCGCAGCTACCCGGCTTCATCGGCTGCAACCCAGGAAGCGTGCTGCCAAGGAAGCCACCGTTCTCCGTTTGCCACCACGTGTCAGTGATCGCCGCTTGACCCTTGCCGACGAAGTGGTAGTACCAGCGCCAGACGTCGGGCTCGATCGGCTCGCCGACGGTCGTCATCGTCTTGAAGTGGTACTTGTACTTCTCCGGCTCGTCGGGCCCGAGCTTGCGCAGCATCCGGATCGTCGTCGGCGCGGTGTGGAAGATGTTCACGCCGAGCCTCTCCGCGATCCGCCACGGCCGCCCGGCGTCTGGATAGGTCGGCACGCCCTCGTACATGACGCTGGTCGTGCCGAGCGACAGCGGCCCGTAGACGATGTAGGAGTGGCCCGTGATCCAGCCGATGTCGGCAAAGCACCAGTACGTATCGTCCGGATGGATGTCCTGGTAGTACTTCGAGGTGCCCGTCACGTAGGAGAGATAGCCGCCGGTCGAGTGCTCGCAGCCCTTCGGCCGGCCGGTTGTGCCGCTCGTGTACATCAGGAACAGAGGCGCCTCTGACGGCATCGACACCGGCTCGACCTGCTGCCCGCGGTGCTTTTCGAGCAGCTCGTCGATGAAGAAGTCGCGCCCTTCGACCATCGGGCTCTGCGAGTGGTACTCCCCCGGGTGTCGTCGCCACACGAGCACCTTCTCCACTTCGATGCCCTCCGCGCGAGCGGCTTCGATGGCCTCGTCGGCCTTCACCTTATGGTCGAACAGCTCGCCGTTGCGGGAGTACGCGTCCATCGTCACCAGGATCTTGCTGTGCGAGTCGGCGATCCGGTGACCGCAGGCAGCGCCCGAGAAGCCGCCGAACACCTCGCAATGGATCACCCCCATCCGCGCGCAGGCGAGCATCGAAACGGGGAGCTCGGGCACCATCGGGAGATGGAACGTCGCTCGGTCGCCCGTCTTCAAGCCCGCGAAGTCACGCAGCATCGCCGCGAACTCGTTGACGCGACGGTGCAGGTCTGCGTATGTGATCTCTTGGATCTCCTCGTCTTCGGGCTCGGGGACCCAGATCAACGCGTTCTTGTCTCCCCGAGACTCCAAGTGCCGATCGACGCAGTTAACGGACGCGTTCAGGCGCCCGCCGACCCACCACTTCCAGAACGGCGGATTGCTCGTGTCGACGATCGTGTCCCACTTGCGGTCCCACTGCAGCATCTCCGCGTACTCGATGAAGCACTCCGGGTAGTTCTCTTCGCTGAAGCGCTCCAGAATCGCCGGATCACTGGCGTTCGCCTGCTGGGCGAAGTCCGGCGGCGGCTCGAAATATTCCTCCTCACGCCAGTGGACCGCAATCTGTGCTTCGGAGGTCTCCTGCTCGCTTGTTGCCTGCGTCGAATCCGCCATTGACGGCCCTCTCCTTTACGCTCGTCGGTTCACAGACCCCCACTCGCCGATAGCCGGCGTCTGAATGCAAACAATACGGCGCCTTAGGTGCAAACAATAAGTTTTCGACGGGCGTTCGTCCAGCCTCTTGCTCTAGTTCCCGCCATGCGGTGCGAATCCTTGCAGGCACCGCATGGGGCGAATAGCTTGCGCGGGCTACCGACGGCGCTTGCGCTTGCGCTTGGAGGTGCTTGAGCGAGTTCTGGCCGACACGGGGGCGCCGACCGGTTCGGGGGCGGGAGTGGTAGCGGGCTTCGCACCACGCCCGAGGGCCCCAGCCCCCGCGCGCTGTTGCCGCAACGAGGCCGACGGCGGCCACGGCTCCGATCGGCCGGTGCGCCACGCAGGCGGGACTCCGGTGGGCCACCGCCCCGAGAGCAGGTACCCCAGCGCGAACAGCCAAAAGCCCTGCACGACGGGCACGGGCGACCCGATCGGGAACAGCACCAGCACGCCCGCGAACATCCCGAGATAGCCCATGAAACGGGTCAACAGCCCGACTCGGATCGCATTGAGCGAGATCAACACGAAGCCGACCGCAAGCAGCAGCGACGCGGCCTGACCGATGAACGGCAGCGCGACAAGCGCCGCGCCAGTGGTCAAATGGTGGGCCTGCTGGTAGGTCTGACTGCCCTGGGTGACGAAGTCGTGGGCTTTGATCGCGATCACGCCCGCGTACGCGACCCCGGTGACCGCGGCGATCACGCCGCCCGCGAGGGCGAGCACTCGCATGTAGTCCTTCAGCTGAGGATTGCGCGCCTTCGTGCAGCCGAACAGGAAGCTGAGCGTGCCGGCGAGCGCGACCAGGCCGCCGGCGTTGATCACCGCACCGATCAGGTCCAGCGGGAAGCGCTTGTGAGCGGCGATCAGATCGAGCGTCAGCTCGTTGATCTTCGCGTGCGGGCCGACGAGCTGAAGGACCGCCGCGACGATCAGCAACACGGCCGCGAGCGCGGCCACGAGCGCTTGGCGCATGCGCACGCGAGTCTCGTACAGGAGTCGATCGTCACCCATCGGTGCCAGTGTACGCACGGAACCGGCCCTGGCGCCCGCTGCGCGCGCACCCTAAATTAGTCCGGGGACGCGAGATGGTTACCATTAGGACCATGGAAGGTGGCGGCCTCGGCGGCTTATTCGGAGATCCCGACGAGCTTCAGCGCAGACTGGGCGAGTTCGCCGAGCAGATGCAGGGCGCCCAACGCCTAGCGTGGGCGGACAACGCGATCAAGCTCGCGGTCGACCTCACCGTCGCCGCGATCAACCGGGCCAACATCCAGGGGACCACGGACCAGCAGGCCGAGCAGCTGCGCGCCGTGATGGCGACGATCTTCCCCGAGGCCGTGACGCTCGTCCGCGAGGCGCGCGAGGGTTTGCAGTAGCAGCCTGGTGGGGCTCACCTCAACGTTCCACCCGTAATGCCGGTCCGGATGACCGCCAGGCTTTGTCCTCGGATCCTCGCGTAGCGCTGCTACGCGTCGGATCCTGCGTCCTCGCCTGACGGTCCCCGTCCTCGGCCTTCCGGGCGAAACGTTTCGGTTCGACCCACTAGAGCGCCCCGAGCACCAGCTGGTCGTGGTCGGCGGGCTTCACGCCCCGAAACACGTCGCTCACGACGCCGTCCGGCGAGATCACGAACGTCGTGCGCTCGTTGCCCATATAGGTTCGCCCGTACCTCGACTTCTCGACCCATACTCCGTACGCCTCGGCGACGGAGTGGTCCTCGTCGGCGAGCAACGGAAAGCCGAGACTGTACTTGTCGGCGAACTTCGCGATCGCGCTGACCGAGTCGGGGGAGACCCCGAGCACGACGGCGCCGGCACGCTCGTAGTCGCCGCGGTGATCGCGCACGCCGCACGCCTGCGTCGTGCAGCCTGGTGTATCCGCCTTCGGATAGAAGTACAGGACGACGGTCTTGCCGCGCATCGCCGACAGCGACACCGGATTGCCGCGCTGATCGGGAAGCGTGAAGTCTGGAGCTTTGTCGCCGGGCTCGATCATCCCCGCCAGACTACTTCAGCAGCCGCGACAGCCGCCTGTCCTTCATCAACTTGCCCTCGGTCTGGCAGCTCGGGCAGTAGCACATCACGTAGTCCTCGTAGAACACGGCCTCGAGCCGATCGCCGCACCTTGGGCACGGCTCGCCGTTGCGACGGTGAACCGCGAGCGGCATCGGAAGCTTGTCGGGAATCGGCAGCTTGATCTCGCGCTCGTAGTGCTGAATCGCCTCGCCCAACCGCGTGATGATCGCGTCTCGCAGCCGGTTCGCTTCGTCGGGGTCGAGGTCCGCGCCGCGCTTGAACGGCGACAGCATCGCCGTGTGCAGGATCTCGTCCACCCAGGAGCGGCCGATCCCCGCGATCACGTGCTGGTCGCGCAGCAGGGCATACAGCGGTCGCGGCTGGTCCAGCAACGGCATCAACGGGGGCGGATCGGGCCAGGCCTCCGGCCCCAGCTCGGCGATCGTCTCCTCCTGCTCGACCGCGTCCGCCGGCAGCACCTTCGCCCAGGCTCGCTGCCTGGTACCGAATTCGCGCAGCCGCAGCTCACGCCCGTCGTCGAGACGTACGAGCAGCCGCGAGGCGCGGTCCCGCAGCGACGCGCGGGTGTCGAACAGCTGCAGCCGGCCCGCCGACATCAGGTGAATCAAGACTGCGAGCTGATCCTCGAGCTCGACGACGAACAGCTTCCCGCGGCGCCGGACCCGCTCGATCCGGCGGCCTTCGAGGGCAGCGAGCGGCGGGTCGTAGCTTCGCAGCGCATTTACCCCGGGGGCGAGCGCCGACTCGACCCGCGCACCGGCGGCGCCGGCTCCGATCCGGCGGGCGGTGATCTCGACTTCCGGAAGCTCTGGCATGTCCGAAAAACCAGCGTACTGCGCAAAATTCCGCGCTCGGGCTCACTCAATTGTTCGCGCGCGTTCAGGATCCGTTTACCGGGGTAGATGAGAGTTCAGCCCATGACCGATCTACTCGCAATCGTCGGGCCCGAGGATGCCGATCCGGAACTGGTCGAGCAGATCGCAGGCCGCAGACCCGATCGGGTGACCGTGCTGGTCGAGGACGGTGACCGAGATTGGGCGCTGGACGACTCGCCGGCCGGAATCGCCCGGCGGGATCGCCTCGCGAAGCTGCTGCACGCGGTCGAGCGCAGCACCGGCGGGATCGTCGTCGGCCTCGCGGGCGACCGTCAGCAGCTGCACGGATGGCGCTTCGACGGCGTCGTCAGCAGCGAACTGCCGCTGGCCGCCTGAGCACAACTCGTCACGCGCGACAATCAGCCCGCGATTCAGGTGGCAACCGGAAGGCTGAAGCGCACGCGCGTTCCGCCGTTGCACTCGGCCAGCCAGATCCGTCCTCCGTGGGCCTCGACGATCGCGCGCGAGACCGCTAGCCCGAGCCCGGACCCGCCGCTGCTCCGAGCGGCGTCGGCGCCACCGCGGTAGAAGGCCGTGAACACCCGCTCGCGCTCCTCGGGTGCGATCCCGTCACCGTCGTCGGCGACCTCGATCTCGATCGCGTCCGCGACCGGTTCAGCACGCACGACCACGCTCCCGTCGGCCGGGGTGTGCCGGATCGCGTTCTGGATCAGGTTGAACAGCACGCGCTGGAGCTTCTCGGGGTTCGCGCGCGCCCGTCCCAGAGCGGCCGGCACGTCGGCCAGCACCGCAACACCCTTGACCTCGGCCTGGACGCGCATCGCCTCGACTGTCTCGGCCACGAGCTCGTATAGCGGCACCTGCTCGATCGACCAGCTGATGTCACCGGCCTCGAGCCGCGAGAGCTCGAACAGGTCGTCGATCAAGGCGCCGAGCGCGTCGATGTGCGTGCGCATCCGCTCGAGGTACACGCGCCGCGTTTCCGGGTCGACGACGATCTCGTCTCCCACCGCCTCGGCGAGCAACCGCAACGAGGTGATCGGCGTACGCAGATCGTGCGAGACGGCAGCCACGAGATCGCGCCTCGCCGCATCGGACTGATCACGGGCCGCCTCTTCGCTCCGGAGGCGCGCGATCATCGCGTTCGCGGCTTGCGCGAGCTCGGCCAGCTCGTCTCGCGCGGCCGTCGTGATCTTCACGTCACGCTCACCGTCGCTGACCGCGGTCAGGCCCTCGCGGATCGCCTGTACGTCGCGCAGAATCCCGCTCGCGACCAGCCTCGCGGCGACGATCGCGCCCGCGCCGGCGGTCAGCACGATCGCGGTCTCGAGCGCCGCGTCGGCGCCGGACACGATCATCAGCAGCCCGATGACGACCATCGCCAACAAGATCGGCACGACGACGATCGCGACCGATAGCGCGAACTGGCGCGACAGGGATCCGGCCCGTCCGCGCGCTCGGGCGGTGACGGCGGCTGCCAGCGAGGCGGGTGTCACGGCTGGAACCGGTACCCGACTCCCCACACCGTCTGGATGTGACGCGGTACGGCGGGGTCCGCCTCGAGCTTTGTCCGCAACCGGCGGATGTGGACGGTCACGGTCGAGGTGTCGGTGTAGAACGAGTATTGCCACACGGCGTCCATCAACTGGTTGCGGGAGAACACCTGACCAGGGTGTCGGGCGAGGAACAGCAGCAAGTCGAACTCGCGCTGGGTGAGCTGGACCTCCTGCCCGCGGACGAACACTCGCCTGGAAGTGGGATCGATCGTCATCTCGTGCAGCTCGAGCGGCGCTTCGTGGGCCGGGGCCGTTCCCACCCTGCGCAGGACCGCATCGACCCGTGCCACCAGCTCCGCGGGCGAGAACGGTTTGACGACGTAGTCGTCGGCTCCGAGCCGAAGTCCGATCACCCGGTCCGATTCCTCGCCCTTCGCCGTCAGCAGGATCACCGCGATCCGGTCACGGTCGTGCTCGCGCAGCCGACGCATCACCTCGAGCCCGTCGAGGTGCGGCAGCATCAGGTCGAGCACGACGAGGTCAGGGCGCTGCGTGGATGCCGCCTCGAGCGCCTGGACTCCATCGGCGGCGATCCGGGCGCGGTATCCGGCTCGTTCAAGGTAACGCGCCACGACCTCGGCGATCGTCGGCTCGTCGTCGACGACGAGTACCGAGCCCCGGGCGTGTTCGTCCATGGTGCGATTGTCGCAGCGATCATCCGCTCAGGTGCAGCCCGCTGGGCGGAGTTCACGCGTTGTTCAGCATCGCGAGTTGTTCAGCATCGCGCGACGGTACGCTGCGAGACCGAGATGGCACTCACGCTGGCCCCTGATGACAT
>Ga0187766_10001804_pt1 | contig 12588 bp, 11 predicted proteins | sample 0216_QUI02_MP05__4_FD_132971 | JGI IMG/M metagenome (GOLD analysis project Ga0187766, IMG submission 132971) | Tropical peat soil microbial communities from peatlands in Department of Meta, Colombia - 0216_QUI02_MP05_20_MG | ecosystem: Environmental > Terrestrial > Soil > Wetlands > Peat ... | reverse complement strand
GCGCATGCCACGGCCGGGGCAAACGGCGCGTTCACGGTCGTGTGGCGCGCCAACCACATCGGTCGCTTCCAGATTCGCGCCGTCGTCGCGGGGACCGACGACGCCGGCGCCGCGTCAGCATCGCCAACCGTGACAACGATCGTCTACCGGCTTGCGATCGCGACCCAGTACGGCCCCGGCCTCTACGGCAACACCACAGCTTGCGGCGAGGTGTTGAGGCAACGGACGCTCGGCACTGCGAACCGAACGCTGCCGTGCGGCACGCTCGTCGCGCTCTACTACCAGGGTCGCACGATGGTGGTTCCGGTGATCGACCGCGGTCCGTACGCAAACGGGGCCGATTGGGACCTCACGGAGGCAACCGGTCGCGCGCTCGGGATCGCCGGAACCGCGACGATCGGCGCGGTGTCGCTTCCGCCGCCGCCGTAGTCACGGGGCGGCCGCCCTCTGTGCATCGCCTAACGGAACGGAACAATGTGCGTGATGCCCGACACGCGGATCACGATCGCGGAGGCGCGCGCGCGAGTCCTCGCCGCCGCACCCCGGCTGGGCGCCGAGCGCGTGGCAATCGACGAGGCGCTCGATCGGGTTCTGGCGCGCGACGTTCACGCAGCCGGGGACGTACCGCCGTTCCCGTGCGCAGCGATGGATGGCTACGCCGTCAAGGCCGGTCGCGCCCAGCGGACGCTGACCGTGGTCGGCGAGTCGCGAGCGGGCGCGCCATCCCGGCGGCGCGTTGGTGAAGGCGAGGCGGTCCGGATCTCGACCGGCGCCGCGATCCCCGAGGGCGCCGAGGCGGTGATCCGTCAGGAGGACGCCGAGCCGCGGGACGATCGGATAACGACGAAGGCCGCCGTGACCGAGCGCGAGAATGTCCGCGGCGCCGGAGAGGACATGCTCGCCGGCGTAACGAGCGTTCCCGCCGGCACGATCCTCCGAGCCGCCGAGCTCGGCGCGGTGGTGGCCGCCGGAGCCGGAGAGGTGAGCGTATCGATCAAGCCGAGGGTATCGGTCCTCTGCACCGGCGATGAACTGCGCGCCCCGGGCGAGGCGCTCGGACCAGGCGAGATCCACAACTCCAACGCGCCGATGCTCGCCGCGCTCGCGACCCACGCCGGCGCGAGCGCCGCTCCGGCACAGCGCCTGCGCGATGATCGACTGCGCACCGAAGCGGTGCTCGGGCAGGAGATCGAGAATGCGGATGTCGTGATCATCTCCGGCGGTGTCTCCGTCGGCCCACACGACGTCGTCAAGCCGGCGCTCGCGGCCCTTGGCGTGGAGCAGCTGTTCTGGCGCGTGGCGCTGAGGCCCGGCGGACCGACGTGGTTCGGGACACGCGGCGGCAGGCTCGTGTTCGGGCTGCCCGGCAACCCGGTGTCGGCGTTCGTCACGTTCTCGCTGTTCACCCGTCCGGCGCTGGCGGCCCTCCAGGGCGCCAACGCCGAGCGACTGCTCGACCGCGAGGCGACGCTCGGCGTGGCGGTGCAGCGAAACCGGTCGCTCGAGCAGGCGGTCCGCGTCCGGCTCGAACGCCGAAACGGCACCACGCTGGCGTTCCCGACCGGCCCGCAGGGCTCGCACATGCTGACGTCGCTGCTCGGCGCGGATGCGCTCGCATTGATCCCACCCGGCGCCGGGGAGCTCGCGGCCGGCACCACGGTCGCGCTCGAATCGCTGCCAAGGTGAGGGTTTCCCGACCGCGGTCACGCCCGGATCCGCACACGTCGAGGGCGCCTGGCGGGCCCACTGGCACGCCGCACGCCAAGCGGGGAGAATCATGGCCATGGCGCCGTACGCCGCGCTCGTGATCCTGCTCTCGACGCTCGTCGCCGCTCGGCGGCGGCGCCGCAAACGGCTTCCCGCGCGGGCGGTGATCGTCACCCCGCGGAAGTCGACGATGGTCGCCCAGGACGGCGCCGTGCGGTCCGTGCAGACGGCCGAGCTGACGGCCTCGCGCGAGGACCTCGAGCGCCTCTGGAACCCCACCGACCTCGAGAACCTCGCTCGCACGTACTGGCGCTTCCTGTCCCGCGTGACGCTGGGCCTGATCCGGGTCATCTACGGGGCGAACGAACGCTCGGTGGTGCTCCTCTTCCAGCCGCTGACGCTGCTGCGCTTCGAGGCGCCCTCCTACGTGCTCGAGCCCGGCCACGGCAACGTCCTGTGGCCGATCCGCGACGGCCTGCTGGTCGCGCGTGCCGGCCGGCGCTGCGGCGGCTTCTTGTCGCTCGACGTGCGCAGACTGCCGGACGCCGCGGACGTCGACGCTCGCGGGCGCACCTGCAAGGCGCAGATCGAGGTTGAGGTCGCGAACTTCTACCCGGCGATCGCCGCCGGCTTCAGCACGCCGGTGTACGAGGCGACCCAGTCTGCAATCCACGTGCTCGTCACGCACGCGTTCCTGCGCTCGCTCGCAAAGCTCGATCTCGCGGACTCCAAGGTGCGCCGGTTCGCCGAGCCCGCCGAGGACGCCGAAAACCATGCGGGAGATCCGCTCGCGCATGGCTTAGGGTCCACGTAAGAATTAGTGTCCGAATTTGACGAGCGGCTGGGCGGCTGGTGCTACCCGTAGCGGACGCCGCTCAGCGCACGGAGCTTGGTCCGGTCGTGCTGGGCGTGGACGCGCCGCACGGTGCCCGAGCGCGAGCGCATCACGAGCGATTCGGTGCTCGCGCCGCGGTCCCCCTGATAACGGACGCCCTGCAGCACGTCGCCGTCGGTGACCCCGGTCGCCGAGAAGAACACGTCGTCGCCAGACACCAGCTCATCGGCCCGCAACACGCGGTCGAGATCGTACCCGGCGTCGATCGCCGCCTGGCGCTCCGCGTCGCTCCGCGGCCACAGGCGCCCGAGCAGCTCGCCGCCGATGCACTTGATCGCGGAAGCGGAGATGACGCCCTCCGGGGTGCCGCCGATGCCCCACAGCAGATCGACCGACGAGTTCTCGCTGACCGCGAGCATCGCCGCCGACACGTCGCCGTCCATGATCAACCGCACCCGCGCGCCCGCGTCGCGCACCTGGTCCATCGCTTCGCGGTGACGCTCGCGATCGAGCATCACCACCATCACATCGCGGATGTCGATCCGCTTGCGCTTGGCGACCAGCGCCAGCGTCTCGGGCAGCGGGCGGTCGAGATCCAGCAGGTCCGCGATCTCCGGCCCCCCCGCGATCTTCTCCATGTACACGCACGGCCCCGGATCGAACATCGTTCCGCGCTCGGCCAGCGCGATCACCGCGATCGCGCTGGGCATGCCCAACGCCGTGAGCCGCGTCCCCTCGAGCGGATCGACGGCGATATCGACCTTGGGCGGCGAGCCGTCGCCGATCTGCTCGCCGTTGTAGAGCATCGGGGCCTTGTCCTTCTCCCCCTCGCCGATCACCACCAAGCCGTCCATCGACACGCTGTCGAGCATCTGACGCATCGCGTCCACCGCCGCCTGATCGGCACCCTCCTTGTCCCCTCGGCCGACCATGCGTGCCGCCGCCAGCGCGGCGGCCTCCGTTACCCGCACCAACTCGAGCGCCAGGTTGCGGTCCGGCCGGGCTGTCTCAGAAGTGCCGCTCACAGCATCCCCCCCATGTCGCGATCATCTCCCCTTGGTCGAGCAGGTCCATCGGTCTGAGCGTAGCCGGTTTCCCTGGGCTCGAGGCGCGATCGAGGGTCACTGTGCCCCGACTCTAACTAAATTTGGGCCGGTGGATTTTCGCCAGCTTCTGCCAGGGCCAGCCACCGTCGAGATCGGCGAGCTGCTCGGGTCGATCTCGCTCGCCGACCGCGCCCCCGCCGAGCGCCCACACGCGATCGCGAACTTCATCGCCAGCGTGGACGGTCGCGCGACGATCGGCGGCCGCTCGGGGGCGCTGAGCGACGACGGCGACCGGGCGATGTTCCATGGCCTGCGCGAGCAGGCCGATGCGGTGCTCGCGGGGACCAGCACGCTGCGAACCGAGCGCTACGGCAGGATGATCAGCAACGCGGAGGCCCGGGAGCGGAGGGTGGCGCGCGGCCGGAGCCCCGAGCCGCTCGCGTGTATGGTCACGCGCAGCGGCGAGGTCCCAACCGAGATCCCGCTGTTCGCCGAACCGGAGGCCCGGATCGTCGTGTTCTCCGCCTCGGCGATCGACAGTCTGTCGCGCTGCGCGGCCCACGTCGAGCTGATCCGCCTGGAGGCGGCCGAGCCCGCGTTGCGCGCGGCGCTGGCGCGCCTGCGGTCGGACTACGGGGTGCGCTTGCTGCTGTGCGAGGGCGGTCCGACGCTGTTCGGCGCGTTGCTCCAAGAGCGCCTCGTCGACGAGCTGTTCCTGACGGTCGCGCCAAAGCTCGCCGGCGGTGGCCGCGGTCCGGCAATCTCTCGTGGGCCGGAGCTCGCCAATCCGTGCCCCGCCGCGCTTGAGTCCCTGCTCGAGCGCAACGGTTCGCTCTATCTCCGCTACCGGCTGCAATGAGCCAGCGACGCGCGCGGAGATGCAACTAGCGGGCAGCGCCGCACTCGTGGCGGGCGGCGCCTCGGGGCTCGGCGAGGCGACCGTCCGGCGCCTGCACGTCGGCGGCGCGCGGGTCGTGATCGCCGACCTCAACCAGGAGCGCGGCGAGGTGCTGGCGGCGGAACTGGCCTCCGGGGCGACGTTCGTGCGCGCCGACGTCAGCGACGCCGAGGACGTGCAGCGGGCGGTGGCCACCGCGGCGGCACTGCCGGGCGGACTGCGGATCACCACCTGCTGCGCGGGCATGGCCTGGGCCGAGCGCTTGGCGGGCAAACGCGGCGCGCATGCGCTGACGTCGTTCGAGTCGGTGCTCCGGGTGAACGTGATCGGCACGTTCAACGTGCTGCGGCTGGCAGCCGCGAGCATGCTCGGCAACGAGCCGTCCGCCTCGGGCGAGCGCGGCGTGTGCATCAACACCGCCTCGATCGCCGCGTTCGACGGTCAGATCGGCCAGATCTCGTACGCGACCTCGAAGGCGGCGATCGCCGGGATGACGCTCCCCGCCGCGCGCGACCTCGCAAGCATCGGGATCCGCGTCTGCGCGATCGCACCCGGAACGTTCGACACGCCGCTGCTCAGCTCCCTGTCGGAGGACGCCCGCGAGGTGCTCGGCAAGGTGACCCCGTTCCCGCCGCGGCTCGGGCGCCCTGACGAGTTCGCCGCGCTCGTCGTCCACATCGTCGAGAACGAGATGCTCAACGGCGAGGTGATCCGGCTCGACGGCGCGCTGCGGATGCCGCCGCGCTGAGGGCCGCACGAGGGAGCGCTCACGCGAGCCGCTCCACCAGCATGCTGATCATCGAATGCGCCTCGACGACGGCGCCCTCCGCCGGCCCGCGTGAGCGCGCCCCCTAAAACCTCAAAGCCCAAGCCCGCGGACGCCGTTCTCGTCCCACCCGAGGTGATGGGCGAGCTCGTGGCGAACCGTGCGCGTCACCTGCGCCCTGAGCAGCTCCGGGTCGCGGCCGAAGTCGCGCACCAGCGTGTCGCGGAAGATCACGATCCGGTCGTGGAAGAAGTCCCGGGCGACCGTGTCGCCCTGGTACAGGCCGTATGCCCGCTGACGGGCGCCGCCCTCGGAGACGACGATCGCGACGTGCTCGAGCGCGCGGTGGAACTCCAGTGGCAGGTCGTCGATCGCGGCGCATACGAGCGCCTTGAAGTCCTCCTCGTTGTGAGGGTCGAACGGCTGCTGATGCTCGTCTTCGTCTTCGCGGCGCGCCTCGTAATCCGCGCCCTCCCCCCAGGACTCCTGCGCCGCCAGACGCTCGGCGCGTTGCACGATCGCCTCGAACTCCTCCTCCGACTCCGGGTCGTGCCAATCGGCAAGGCGGACCATGACCATCACCACAGCGCCGCCGATGATCACCGCTCCCGCGCCGAACACCGCGATGCCCTGAAGCAGGCGCACCGCGAACGAGTTGCTGAACCCCGCGACCAGGCTGACGGCGCCGAGACCAACGGTCAGCGCTGCCAACGCTGAGAACAGGATTCGGCGCAGAGTGGGTGGCGATCCGGCCATCAGCAAGCGATCAGGGACAGCTCGGCGAGCGCGGACATGCGTTCTGGATGGGATCCTACGCGACCCGCTCAGGGGAGGTGCGGATACGTGGCGCGCGGACCGGCGCGCGGAATGGCGCGCGCGACTTCCGGGGTGCGGCCCGGGGAGGCGCGCGCGACTTCCGGGGTGCGGCACGGGGCCTCGCTACATTCAGCGATGTGGACTCCGATTACACCCCCCAGCAGGTCGCCGAACTGCTGGCGCGCGGCGGGATTCAGTTGGTGGACGTGCGTCAACCGCACGAGCACGAGGCCGGCCGGATCGCCGGCGGGCGCCTGATCGAGCTCGCACAGCTTGCCGGGCAAGCCGAGACGATCGACCCGGAGAAACCGGTCGTGTTCTACTGCCGCAGCGGCGCCCGCTCCGCGATCGCGGCCGAGGCGTTCCGCCGCGCGGGCTACGACGCCCACAACATGGTCGGCGGGCTACTCGACTGGGAGGCCGCCCGCCTGCCGCTCGAACCCGACGACGGCTACGTCGCCGACGCGTGAGCGCCACCCGAGCTGCGGGAGGAAGCGGCCGGGCTGGGAGCGCCGGCTAGCGCTTCCATTTGATCGAGCAACCGACGGGCCGTGTCTCGGGCCGAGCGGGGTCGCGCCCCGCGAGCACCGCATCGAGGGCATCGCGCAGCCATTGCGCGTTCTGGCTCGGGTCGTCGTGATCGGCGTCGGGCGCTCCGCGGTAGCGCAGTCGGCGCCCTGCGTCGAGCACGAACACGTCCGGAGTAGTCTTGGCGTCGTACGCCCGCGCAACCGCCTGCGACTCGTCGTACAGATACGGCATCGGCCATTTCTCGGCCGCGACCCGCTCGCGCATCGCCTGATACGAGTCCCGCGGGTAGCGCTCGGCATCGTTCGAGCTGATCGCCAGGAAGCGAGCGCCCCGGTCGGCGTAATCTCGCGCAGCCTGCACGATCCGGTCGTGCCAGGCAAGCGCGTACGGACAGTGGTTGCACGTGAACACGACCACCGTCGCGGGCGCGCCCGCGTCATCGCTGCTCCACCGCGCGCCTTCGGTGTCCGGCAGCTCGAACTTCGGCGCCTGCTCTCCTATCGCCACCGTCATCTGCTCACCTCCGCGCGCGAGCCGCCTCGCCGCAGCGCCTCGCGCAGGTCCTCGGGATCGGGCGTCGGGGAGACCCTGCCGTCGCGGCGGCGGTACACGCGGCAGGTCAGGCCGGTGGGCTCATCGGGCGCCGCGGGGACGACATCCGCCCCGTCGATCCTGATCGTCGGCGAGCCGTGGAATCCGGCCGCGGCTGCCGCCTGTTCGGTGTCGATCTCGCGCATCCGGATCTCCGCGTCGCCGAGACCGAGGTCCGCGAGCGCGTCGCGCAGGTCCGACAGCGCCCGATCCGTGGACGGACAGCCTTCCCACCAGAGAAGCTCGATGTCTGGACTCCCCATACCGTTCCAGCTTAGACCACGGGGATCGGACGCTCGGCGATGGCCGCGTCGGGAACACGCGGCTCCCGCGAGAACGCTCGGCAGGCGCTCGCTTTGGCTTCGGGGGCCCCGCGTACCCGGTCGGACGACCTGCAAGAGCGGCATGCCGCTACGGGTAGTCGAAGTTCGGAGACAGTGGCCCGGACGGTGCGCTTGGTGCGCCACGGACCGGTAGCTCGAGCCAGTAGTCGAGTGCGGAGGTGTTTCCTGCCCAGTCCCAGGCATACACGGTGAGTCGATACCGACCCGGGGGCAGGCTGCCGACTGGAAGTGGCTCGGTCAATCCACCCGCAAGCCAGTAGACCCAATTCGGAATGCACCTAACGCGGTCGGCGAAGCAGTCGTACCCTGGATCTGCAGCCCCTGGGGCGAAGATCACCGGCATCAGCGCCGGCGGGTAGTTTTGCGATCCGCGAAGCGCCCATTGAAGCCCGGTCAGGTCGCGGCCGCGGGCGTCGTACAGGCGCCACGCAAGCGCCGCCGGCGCCAACACAGGCGTCTCGTAGCTGGCTTTCTCGACGACGCTCTGGGGGTCGAACGCGCCGACGATGACTCGCCCGTCGGCGTACACCTGGGGAATGCCGATGACCGCTGGCTCGGTGTTGGCGTAGGGCCGAAGGCTCCCGCCGGGCCGTAGCGGGTTGAGGTACTGGCCCTGCGGGCCGATCTCGGATAACGCGACGTGCTTGAAGTTGTACTGCACCCAACCCAGTTCTGTCTTGTACGCGATCGCGTGCTGTCCGTTCGAGACTGTTGGGTTTATGTGCCAGTAGTCGAACTGGCCTACGTCGACGTTTACGTCCGCGGTTCCCGGATAGCGGATATGAACATAGCCTGATTGGATTGCGTACACGGGCTGGAAGTTGGTCGCCTCAATATCCACCGCGACGTGGAAGTTGGCCGGCCGTAACTCGTTGATGCCGGCCCGGATCGCGTGCTGCTCGTGGAATGGACGGATCGGCCATCCGGGGATTGCACCGGGTGCCGAGCAACCGACAGAGCAGGTCTGGCCGTCAGCCCAAAACGGCACGAGTGCGTCGGCGCCGGTGGTCGAGCGCTGCAGAGAAGAAATTGAGAACGGCCAAATGTCGAGACGCAGGCCTTGCGCATCGGAGATCGCCGCGTACGTGACTCGCGTCGTGATCCGAAGCGCCTGATCCGAAGTGCTGGCAGCGACGATCGGCCAATTCAGCGTCCGCGCCCATGTTCTCCTCGCGGCCCGGTCGCGGGCGACGACAAAGTCCGTGCGTGGGAACGTCGCTAACGTCAACATCTCAGGGCTGAGGACGAGCGCTCCACGTGTCGCGGCTCCGGACCGAACCTCCACGCGGCCGGATTGAAGCCCGACAGCCAGCCCGGTCGCTCGCGACCGGACCGCCCCCGGATCCAGCGACAGGCTGCGGCAGTACAGACCGATGCGTCCATCACGAATACGGAAGTAGTTGCCTGCGTACGAGAATGTGAACCTGCCGGGAGGCGTCACCCGGATCCGATCGCCAACCTGGAGATAGAGCCCCCTCGTCGAGTTCACGATGCTCGCCCTCAGTCCACCCGCCGCCGCCGTCCTAGGAGCGGGCGGGGCGCTCAGTTGCCGTCCATGGCGAACGACACGGACGTGTGCCGGAATCCCGGCAATTGGAATGTGAACCGAGCAGCCTCCGACCAAGCTCTCAGCGGAGTGGAGCGCCGCCGTCGCCACCGATGTCACCGAGCTGCGCGCGTATTGACCTCATTCTGGATAGCGATGAGGAATTGTCGGTAGCGATGAGCGGATCGCCACGGTTACCGGGAGTATAGGCTGGCTGACTGCGTCTTGCTATCTTCGCGCGGTGGTCGCGGAGCATGAGGGGCGGAGCCGCAACACCCGACCGAACAACACTCCTCCAGCCCGACTCACGTTTTCGAGGCGGGCCCTGGTCCGTGCCGGACTGATCGGCGCTGCCGCGCTTGCCTTCGGCAGCACCATGCGTCCCGTCGCGGCGTCGGCGGCGGCCTCCCCGGGCATCGGGCGTTCTCCCGGGGTTTACAACCTCAATCAGGATTGGCTGTTCGGAGGTCCGTATGTCCCTGGGGCAGAGACGCCCGGCTTCCCCGAGAGTGGCTTTGCCAGTGTCACCCTGCCGCACACGGTGACGCCCCTCTCGTGGGGCGATTGGGAGCCGGGCACGTGGGAGGAGGTCTGGGTTTATCGTAAGCACCTCCCTCGATCTGCAGCGCCGGGCACCCGCGTGTTTGTCGACTTCCAGGGTGTCATGACCGACGCCACGGTGTTCCTCGGGGGCGTCGAGATCGCTCACCACCGGGGCGGCTACCTACCGTGGTCGGTCGAGCTGACGGCGGGCCTGGTGGCGGAGCGCAATGTGCTGGCGGTCCTCGTCGACGCGCGTTGGCTGGACGTGCCACCGGACGGTGCCGCTGGCGGCGCCCCCGCTGTCGACTACTTGCAGCCCGGTGGCATCTATCGTGACGCGGCGCTGCGCATCGTCCCTGACGTGTTCATCTCCGATCTGTTCGCCCAGCCGAAGAACGTGCTCAGCACCAGCCCGAGCGTCGACGTCCAGTTGACGATCGACGCCGGAGTCGCGCCCCGTGAGCCGATGGTAATCACCGCCGCGGTTCTGGACGGTGACGAGCGCACGCTCGGCTCTGCGACCGGCACGGTGTCGCTGTCGGCGATCGGCGTCACCGTCGCCGGGCTCAGCATCACCGGGCTCGACAATGTGATCCTCTGGTCTCCGGACACGCCCAAGCTCTATCAAGTCCGCGCTACGGTCGTGGCCGACGGAGTGATGCACATGGTGCAGGTGAACACCGGCTTCCGCCAGGCGACGTTCGAGGTGGATGGGTTCCACCTCAATGGGCAACGCTGCGAGATCTTTGGTCTCAACCGTCATCAGCTCTTTCCCTACACCGGGATGGCGGCCCCGGAGCGACTGCAGCGACGAGATGCCGAGCTGCTGAAGAACGAGCTCAACTGCAACATGGTGCGCTGCTCGCACTACCCGCAGTCACCGTACTTCCTCGACGCCTGCGATGAGCTCGGGCTGATGGTCTGGGAGGAACCGCCGGGGTGGCAGTACGTTGGCGGCGCCGACTTCCAGAGCATCGTGGTTGAGAACGTGCAGGACATGGTGGTTCGCGATCGAAACCGGCCATCGGTAATCGTTTGGGCCACCCGCCTGAATGAGACCGCCAACTACGTCTCGCTCTATGCGCAGACGCGCCAGCTCGCCTACTCCTTGGATGGCTCGCGCCAGACCAGTGGCGCGATGCACGTCCACTCCACCGCGGGGTGGGCCGAGGATGTGTTCGCCTACGACGACTACCACTCCTCGGACGGCAACGCCATCCTCGAGGCGCCGCTCCCCGGGGTTCCGTACATGGTCAGCGAGGCAGTCGGCGCCTTGGATGGGGCCCCGCTCTATCGGTGGGTTGATAGTGAGGCGACGCTCGCGATCCAGGCGCGGATGCACGCCCAGGTGCACGATATCGCGCAGTCCAATCCTGGTTACGCCGGTTTGCTCGGTTGGGCAGGGATCGACTACGCTTCACTCAATCGCGGCAGGCGGATCTGGCACAACGTCAAATGGCCCGGCGTGCTCGATACCTTCCGGGTAGCCAAGCTCGGCGCGGCGTTTTACCGCTCGCAGCTCGACCCGACGACCAGGCCGGTGATCCTGCCGGTGTTCTTTTGGGATTTCGGTTCCGGGTCTCCCGCAAATGGGCCCGGTCAGGAGACCATGATCGCCACCAACTGCGATCAGCTCGAGCTCTACGTCGGCGGACAGCACCTCGCCACGGGAATTCCGGACGCACAAAGCTTCGGCAGCCTCGCGCATCCGCCGGTGTTGGTCGACTTGACGGTCGACGGGACGGGGCTGCCCGAGCTACGCATCGACGGCTACGTCGGAGGACATCTGGTCAGCTCTCTGCAGATGTCATCGGATCCGGCGCTGGACCGGCTCGTGCTGGCCGTCGAGGACGCCTCGATCCGAGGCGACGGGACGGATGCAACCCGCGTCACGTTTCGTGCACTCGACGCCTATGGTAACCAGCGTCCGCGCCCCAGTGGAGACGTCGCGCTGGCATTGACAGGACCGGCCGACCTTGTGGGCGACAACCCGTTCCCGTTTGCCACCTATGGCGGCGTTGGGGGTGCGCTCATCCGGTCGCGGCCCGGGACTTCGGGCGTAGTGACAGTGACTGCGACACATCCTACCCTCGGGCAGGCCGGCGGTCAGGTGATCGTCGAAGCCGTGACGGGTTCCAGAAGCGAGGACAGCGGCTCCCCCGGGCCTCGGGTCGTGGGACGCTGGCCCGCACTGGGGAATGAACGGCGCTAGGACACGGTCCAGGTGTCGCCACCCGAGAGCAGCTCGGCCAGCTGCCCGTCGGTCGCCGGCTTCGCCGCCGGGGCCTCGCCCGAGCGCCCGAAGACGGGGCGGTATACCGAGCGAAAGATCCCGATCGGCGTCGGTCCGGTCGGGTCCTCGGCGAGCCTTGCAAGCGAGAACGCGAGTCCCGGGTCGAACCGGCTTGGATCGTGGACGATCAGCGCGTCCTCACCGGCTTGCGCCACCTCGACGATCTCGAGTCCTCCGTCCTTGGCGCGCGCGACCCCGCGCTCGCCGTCGACTCCGAAGCGGATCGGCTGGCCGGCCGCGAGCCGGATCTGGTTTGCGTCCTTCACGTCCTTTTCGGTCAGCGCGGCGAACGCCCCGTCGTTGAACACCGGGCAGTTCTGGTAAACCTCGATCAGCGCCGCGCCGTCGTGGTGCGCGGCCGCGCCAAGCACGCTCGTCAAGTGGTGCCGGTCGCGGTCGATCGTGCGGGCGACGAACGTCGCCTCCGCCCCAAGCGCGAGCGCAACCGGGTTGAAGGGGTGATCGGCGACCCCGAACGGCGTGGACTTGGTGACCTTGCCGAGCTCGGAGGTCGGTGACGCCTGCCCTTTGGTGAGGCCGTAGATCTGGTTGTTGAACAGCAGGATCTTGACCGGAATGTTGCGTCGCAGTGCGTGGATCAGGTGATTGCCGCCAATCGAGAGCGCGTCGCCGTCGCCCGTCACCACCCAGATCGACAGGTCGTCGCGGGTC
>Ga0187766_10001802_pt1 | contig 12594 bp, 9 predicted proteins | sample 0216_QUI02_MP05__4_FD_132971 | JGI IMG/M metagenome (GOLD analysis project Ga0187766, IMG submission 132971) | Tropical peat soil microbial communities from peatlands in Department of Meta, Colombia - 0216_QUI02_MP05_20_MG | ecosystem: Environmental > Terrestrial > Soil > Wetlands > Peat ... | reverse complement strand
TGGCTGCCGCATGAACTGCTCGTCAAGCTGGTCGCCGACTACCCCGATTCAGCCGGCACGCCCCAGCTCATCGCGCACCTGACGGCGCGGGAATACCAGGTACTCAGCCTGATGGTCAGCGGAATGGACCGGTCCGGCATCGCGGACAAGCTGCATCAGTCACCGAACACCGTCCGCACGCATATCCGCAACGTTATCGTGAAGCTCGGATGTCACAGCGCCATTGAGGCTGTCGCGGTGGGGCTCAGGGCAGGGCTGCGACCCGAGTAGCGGATGACCGGGCGCTGTGGCTGCGGCCGAGGTCGCCTTCGCGATAACCCTCATGGCTCGAGCTTGAGGGGCGAGACCGCTGACCAAGAAAATCCGTGCCAGCCGGAGTGCGGGCCCGGATTTTCTCGCGGATGCGACCACCCCCCGGGGACGGTGGCTCTTTACCTGAGAAGGAGCACCAGCGCGCTGCCGATCAGCGCGCCAACGAGGATGACCGCGAGTAGCTCCAAGAAGAACCAGTCCCAGTGCCGGTCATGCGGCGTGAGCGGTGCCGTGCGCGCGGCCGGGATGGACTCAGCTGAGGCAAGTGACAGCGCCGCGGCCACGGGTCTGGTGTCCTGGGCGGCGAACGGTGCGGCCCGCTCGGGCAGCTGGACGGCGGGGACGGCAGAGGTGGTTACGGTCTCGGTCGGTTCGGGCTGCGAAGCCCCCGCGATCGCCGGCTCTTCGACCTGCGGGGGCACGGCAACGGGCTTGCCGAGCTTGGTCAGCAGCAGGACGGTCCGGACCAGGATCAGCAGGTCGAACCGGAGGCTGCGCCGCCTCAGGTAATCCAGGTCGATGGCGAGCTTCGCATGCAGCTCACACGTCGCGTAGTGCCGCTCCGGGTCCTCCCCATCGAGAACTGTCGCCTGCTGGACCTGCGTGTAGAAGATTTGCCCGGGTCCGGTCAGGCCCGGTCGCACGTCCAGGACTTCAAGCTCTTCTTTGCTGTAACACCGAATGAACCGCGGCACCTCCGGGCGAGGGCCGATGAGCGTCATGTCACCCGTCAGCACGTTGATGAGCTGGGGCAGCTCATCCAGCTTGGTGGCGCGCAGCAAGGCCCCGATCGTGGTGACGCGGGAGTCGGCTCGGCTAGTGACCAGCGGGCCGGCCCGATCGGCGCCGGACACCATCGAGCGGAGCTTCACCATGGCGAACTGCTTGCCCGACCGGCCGATACGCATCTGCCGGTAGAACGCGGGACCCCGGCTGGTGAGTCGCACCATGGCCGCAAGAACAATGATGACCGGGCCCGCGATCGCGAGCGCGATCCCCACCACGAGGACATCCACCGCCCGGCGCATCGCGGAATCCAGGCCGATCCTTGGCCTGGCAGGCGCGTAGCCGTGGGTCCGGGTGATCGCCCGGAACTGTCGGCGCGCGAGCATGACGAGCACCATCGTGGTGGTCAGGTATGTGACCGCCGAAGTAATCGCACCGCCGATCGCGCCATAGCGGGGGATCAGGATGACGTCCAGCGTGACGGTGATGGTGGCCCCGACCCCCATGCCCACCGAATTCAGGCCCGGACGGCCACGGCCGAGCAGGAACGCCGACGCGACGGCCGCCGCGCCTTCAACGGACAAGCCGATGATGATGATCTCGGCCGGCGTCACCGCGGACCGGAACGCCTTGCCGTAGATGATCGGCAGCGCGACGTAAGTCGCTACCGCCAGGATGGGCGCCAGCATCAGGGTCAGCGCGGTCGACCGGGGCAACAGCCGCCGCGCCTCGCTGGTCGCCCGGTCGGGCCCGAGCCGCGCGAAGCGCGGGTAGAGCACGTAGTTAATCGCGGTCGGGGCGAGCCGCATGAGCTCGGCGAACTTGGAGGCGACCGCGTAGATCCCGAGCACCGCGGGTCCCGCGAGCGCGCCGAGCAGGATGAAGTCGAAGCGCAAGTTCATCAGCCAGAGCATGTTGCCGAGCTGGCCGCGACCTCCGAATGTGGCGATCTTCTCCGCCAGGGCACGCGACGGCCTGTCCCAGCCGGTGAAGAATCCGCGCCGCCAAAGCCGCACGAATCCGGTCAGCATAGCCAGCGTGCCCGACGCGGTCAGGGCGATGATGACCGATGTCGCCCCTTTGTAGCCCACGGTCAGGAGCACCGCCGGGTAGATCGGGACGAACCAGGCTTCTTCCGCGACGATGACCAGGTTGGCTCCCCGGATGTCCCCGCTGCCCTGGCAGCAGCCTTTGGCCGTTACTGTCCAGAGCTGAGTGACGACGAGGATGGTCATGATGAACACGAGCGAGATTGGCATCTGCCGGAAGAACACGTGATGGAACGGGATCACGCAGACTAGCCAGGCCAGTGAGGCGACGGCCGCGCCCAGCACAGCCATCAGCGCGAGCGTGGACCGCACCCGCCGGTCCTTCCCGTACTCACTGGCCAGGAAGAATGCCGAGGCGGTCGGCAGGCCACAGGAGAAGACAACTCCGAATAGCCAGGGCAGCACGCGGATGAGCGCGTACTCGCCGACCACGGTGGGACCTCCGGTCCTGGCGACCAGCAGGCTGGCTAGCGAAACCGCTGCTAGGGCACCGCCCTGTGCGCCGAGATTGGTGATGGCGTTCCTGGACAGTAGCCGCGAACCGGGCTGGATGGCGTTACCCAGGCGGGCCGCGGGATGCGGCGGAAAGTAGGGCGCCGACGGCCGGCGACGGTTCAGCGGTGCAGCGCCATCGCCTTCAGGCACCTTGCCCGTCCGCCCTGGTCTCGGCCACGTCACGGCCGCAGGGCCCAGCCGGGCGAACTGGCGCCGCCGTCTGGCCCCGTGCTCTTGCAGCGCGTCACGGCCGAGTACGGCGATGATCCCGAGCAGCAGCCACAGCGGCCGGAAGTGCAGGACCTCCTCGTACAAGGAGTTGATGCTCACCGCGAGCGCGCCGGCCACGATGCCCGCCGGCAACGGTACGGCGGCGGCCATCGGTGGCGACAGTCGCCGCCGGACGACCGGCGAGGCGCGCGCGATGCTGCCGCCCGCGAGAAGCAGCAGGCCGAGCAGGCCGATGACCCCGCGCTCGCTCAGCGCCGCGAGGAAGTCGTCGTGTGCCTCGTTAGCGTACGGGTAAAGCCCGGCACTGAGCAGCGGCTTGGTGCTCGCCGGACCGAGACCGAGCACGCCGTCGCTGCGCTGGTACAGCTCGATGGACTCCTGGATGAGCAGGCTCCGCTCAGAGCTGCTCTGTGCGCTGCGGCCGATCGAATTGACGAGCAGCGGCTGGTTGCTGGTGGCGGCCAGGTTCCTGAACTGGTTCAACGGGAGCACCGTGAAGACCGCAGCGACAGCAAGACCGACAACCAGGCCGGTCGCGACGACACCGGCCCAGCCATGCCGCCGGTAATTCTTGACCATCAGCAAGAACGCGATGCCGACGCCGAGCGCGAGCACGCCGCCGTTGGATTCCGTCAAGACGAGCGCCCACACCAACATGACGTAACCGACGAGCCTCATCCATCGCCTGGCGGGAGTGCGCGAAGCGTAGACGACGAAGATGGTGGCGTCCCAGTACCACGAGGCGTAGTTCGGGTCACCGAAGGTGAACATCAGCCGGTTACCTTCGGCGGGGGTCAGCCCTTCAAGCGCCGTGACATGGCCTAGCCAGGCGGCGATGAAGATCCCGGCCCAGGCGATGCCGGACCAGCTCCAGGCCACGAGCGCGTAACGCATGGCGCGCGGCGCGGACAGCACGTTGACGACCGTTGTGCACCATGCGAACAACAGGATGTCAATCGCCACCGTGACCAGCGCCGTGCCGGGCAGCGACGAAACGAGGCCGGACGCCGCGCCCGCGGCTACGAACAGCGCCACCGGGATGAAGTACGGAGCCCGCAGCTTGCGGTGCGTTCCGGCCATCCAGACCATCGCGGCGATGATCGCGGCGACGCTAAGCAGATCGACGGGCGAGCTGTTGCCGGGTCCGGTCGGGTGCAGGATGGGCTGGAAGATTATGGCGAGAATCAGCGTGATTACGGCGGCGCGCTGTGCGCTACCGCGGGTGAGCGGGGCTGGCCGGTCCGACTCCTCCCGCGGCGGAGCCACCGGGCGCGTAATCGTCATCGTCATGGATGGCGTCCCGTCAGTCGGCGGAAGAGCAGCAGGTGGTTCCGGGCGAAGTCGTCGTGATCCGCGGCGGCGGCGGAGGCGACGAGATCGGCGAGCAGCACATCGCGCCAGCAGCTCCGGGACGCGCCGAGCCGCTCCAGCCCGGTCATCACGAACGATCGCGCCAGGTCGGGATACCATCCAGCTCCGTCGATCGCGTACTGCAGGCCGGCGCCCCAGCGACCGGCGCGCAGGCCCGGGTGACCGCTCACCCGGTGTCCGGGCCGTGTGTGGCGATCGAGGTACAAGGAATAAGAGGTCACGAACCTGGCCAGATCGCGGGCAGGCGTGCCGGCCAGGCGGGCGCTCTCCCAGTCGATGACGCCGAGTACCCGGCCGCTTTCGACCAGCAGGTTGCCCGGCCAAAAGTCACCGTGGACGACGGCCTGCGGCGTCCACTGGTCCGCCAGGCGGCCGCGCAGGTCGGCCAGATCGGCCAGGTCGGCGGCGGCTCCGGGCCGGCTGCCGAACCGCCTGCCGATCACCTCTGCGACTTCGTCGACCATCTGCGCCAGGCTGACGCGCTCGCTCCCGGCGGAAGCATCATGCAATCCGGCCAGCCAGCTGCCGGCGGCAGCGAAGTCGGCGGCCACCGTCTTGCGCCGGGCCGTGTGCCGCCAGGAGTGGTACGCCGCGAGCATCGACTGCCCGGGCATGGCGGTCATGACGAGCACGGGCCTGCCGAGGTGCTCGACGGTGGCGACAACGTTCGGGATCGTCGTGCCCACCGGTCCCAGTTCCCGGTTGGCGATCTCGGCCAGCTGTCCCGCCTCGCGTTCGACGCTGCACGCCGCGGCGTCGGTGGTCGGCACCTTGGCCACGTAGGCCGGCCGTGTCGCCCCTAGCGGGAAGAGCAGGATAGTCACCTTCGCGTTCGGGTCCCTTGACATCGCCAGGCAGGCTGCGCGGCCGCCCACCTGATCGATGAATCCGGCCAGCGTCCGCGGCTGCGTAATGGTCATTCGGCCAGCCCGACCAGCACCGCGCCGCCAACCCGGAGCACCGCCGCGAGCAGCCATGACCCGGGATACCTGAACATGCGAAGCCCGACCGTCAGCACCATGCTGATCGCCTGGCCGACGCCTGGCGGCACCGATAGCACCGTGTCGGCGAGGTAGCGCAGCACCGCCCGGTCCCAGCTGGCCACGATCAGCGGGCGCTCTCGCGACGGCACGGCGATGTACGCCCGGATGCGGCGCTCGGGGCGCGATCGGAGCGACCATGGCGCCGCGGCAGTAGCGAAGCCCACCGCGGCGCCAGCCCCGTGCGGGGGCCGGGAAAGCCAGACCGTCCCGCCCGGCAGCAGGGCGGCCCAGGCCGCATCGTCGGCTGGCGTGGCGGTCATGTCAGCACCGCAAACGGCCGCATCCTGGCGACCGGCCGTACCAGTCCGTGCCCGGTGAGGATGCCGAGTGCCTGGTCGACGCCACGGTCATCCAGATGCGGCACTTCGGCGGGCGCGGTGCCGTCGTAGCGGTAACGGGCCGTCGTCCGGCCCAGCGGATCTGGCCCGGAGCGGCCGGACCGCTCGAAGGCGGAGATGACGCTGCCAGTACCGTGGCACGCGGTGTACAGGCTCCGGTGGGCGGTATCTTCCGGAACGCACAGGTACGACGAGGTGCGATTGGTACCGGGCAGCAGCAGCGGCTGGCCGGTCCCGGCGAAGACCGGATGGTCCCTCATCAGCGTCGCGGGATACGCTCGGCAGGCGTTGTGCCGGTGCACGAACGCGTGTGTCCCGCCCACCTGTTCCTGGTAGATCGAATTGTGCGGCGAATCGACCACCAGGCTCGCGGTCGCGCCGAACGCCGAGCCGGCGATGCGTCGCAGCTCGGCATAGGTGGCCATCCGGTAGGCGAAGCCGTAGTTCATCGCGAGCCGCGTCGCCAGCAGGACCCGCCGGCCGTCATCGCCGTCAACGGGGACGGCGGGGCAGCCTTCGGCGAAGTAGGCCGCCAGCCGCCGCCTGAGCCCGGACCGTATCGGCAGCAGGTGGGCCAGCGGTTTCTGCACCGACATTTCCGCGCGGAGCATACGGGACGCGCTCTTGCGCCGGGCGTACAGCGCGCCGAGCTGGCCGGTCAGGACCCCGCCGCCGTTGTGGAACTGGATGGTCACCTGGCCGGCGTGGATGCCGAGTTCTGCCGCCGCGGCCGGATCAAGGATGTCCTCGACCTCTTGGAGTTCAAGGAAGTGGGTGCTCGGCCCGATGCCCCCGAAACGCAGGCGGCTCATCTGGACGACGAGCCATGGCAGCTCCTTCGCGGCCCGCCGGGCGCCGCCGTACGCGTCGATGTCGAGACGGCCGCGCGCCTCGATGTGATCGAGCTCGTCCTCGCTGAGGCCGTAACGCTCCGCGGCGAAGTCAGCTCCTTCGGCGGCGGCGCGCAGCACCTCTTTGGAGGTCAGTTCCCGGCGCCAGCTCGGCGGGCTTGGGAACCGCTCGGCAACTCGCCGGTAGAAGTCGGTCACCGCGCTGGCCCAGGGCCGCTCGACGTCTAGCGTCATAAGGGCCATCCCGCAGTTCAGCGCGGCATCGGTGAGCGCTGGCCGAATCTCGCCCGCGGTCGCGACCGCGATACTCGACGGCATCTCCGACTTTGCCTTGTGGCAGAAATCGGGCAGTACCACGGGCGGCGCCGCGAGGCCGGCGCCGTTCGTGCCCTCGCCGAGGCGCTCGAGCATCCGCTCATCGGCCGGGACGGCTCCGCTGTCGAACACCGTGAACCGGCGGTCAACGGCGCCGCGCGAGCCGGTGAGGACTTCTATCTCCATCTCGTCCCCTTCCTGCCGCAGACGCGGCTCATCCGGCGCATCCCGCGAGACCGGCGAGTGCCTCGCACACCACGTCCACGTCGGCATCGGTCAGCCCCGGGTGCAACGGCAGCGAAAGCAGCTGCGGGAAGATCTGGTCCGCGGCCCACAGCTCGGCGCAGGCGTCCAGGCCGAGCAGGTCGCGGAAATACGGCAGATGATGAACTGGGATGAAATGCACCGAGGTGCCAATGCCGGCTTCGGCCAGCCGCTCTGATGCCGTGTCCCGGTCCATCCCGAACGCCCTGCGGTGAATCCGCACGATGTAAAGGTGCCAGGCGTGGGTGTCGGCCGGCGGGCGCGGCGGGAGCTCGAGACCGCGAACCCCGCCGAGCTGCGCGTCGTAGCGCGCGGCGATGGCTGTCCGGCGCCGTTGCCAGGCCCCCAGGCTGTGCAGCTGTTCCCGGCCGATGGCCGCCTGCAGGTCGGTGAAGTTCGCCTTCATCCCGGCGTCCTCGACCGTGTACCGCCATGTGCCCGACCGGTGGTAGCGCCGCCAGGAGTCGCTGCTCATCCCGTGCAGCCGCATCCGCCGCCACCGCTCGGCCAGGTCGCCGTCGGTGGTCGTGATCGCGCCGCCCTCGCCGATGGGCAGGTTCTTGGTGGCGTAGAAGCTGAAGCACCCGGCGCGGGAGAAGCTGCCCACCGGGCGGCCGCCGACGGTGGCGCCAAGGCCGTGCGCGGCGTCTTCCACCACGTTCCCCGCCGGTATGCCTGCCGCCGCCGCGAGCTCGGCGCCGTCCACCGGATAGCCGCCCATGTGCTGGATCACCATGGCGGCCGCGCCGTTCCTGGCCGCCTTGGCTGCCCCTTCCGCGGACACGGTGAGCGTCGCCTCGTCCGCGTCCACCAGGACGGGCCGCAGGCCGGCGTGGACAATCGCCTGGACGGCGCCGCAGAAGGTCAGCGTCGGGGTGAGCACCGGCGCAGCCGGGGGCAGGCGGAGGGCGGTGAGCGCCATCTCGATGGCCGCGGTGCAGGAGCTGACGGCGACCGTGTACGGAGCCTCCAGCCACGCTCCGAACTCCTGCTCGAACAAGACCGACTCGGGGCCGGTGGTCACCCAGCCGCTGGCGAGCACGCGCACCGCCGCCTGCTGCGCCGCGAGCGTGATCTCGGTCCGGCAGAACGGCACCCGTTGGGCGGTCATGAGATGGCCAGCTCGGATTGCGCGGGCGGGACGCCGACATCTGCTCGCCGGTAGGCCTGGCTGAGCACCGCGCCGAGCGCGTCCGGTGACAGCTCGGCCCCGAGTCGGCTGCGGCCCGCGGCGCCCAGCCGCGCTGCCTCGGCAGGATTGTCGAACAGGTGACCGATGGCCCGGCCAAGCAGGTCCGGCGTTCCCGGCGGGACCAGCAGCCCGGTCTCGCCGGCGATGACCACGTCGGGCACCGCGTTGACCGCGGTCGCCACTACCGGCAGCCCGGCACCCATCGCCTCGACGATGGCGCAGGGCAGGCCCTCGTACCTGCTGGCCATGGCGAAGACGTCGAGCCCCGGCAACAGGGAGTCCACGTCGCCGCGTTCGCCGGTGAACAACATCCGGCCGGACAGGCCGTGCTTTTTTGCGAGACGCTCCGTCTTCGCGCGAAGCGGGCCCGCGCCGATCCAGACTCCGAATACGTCGCTCCGGCCGAGTCCGGCGAGCGCGCGGACGAAGTCTTCCGGCGCCTTCTGGAATGCCAGCCGCCCGACCGTGCCTACTGCGCGCATGCCTGGCGGCACGCCAAGTATGCGGCGGGCCTGGGCCCGGTCGTGCGGGCCCGGCGCGGTCAGCGCCTTGGCCACGCCCACCCCGATGGTGCGGATCCGCTCCGGCGGCGCGATCCGGCGGGTGATGGCCTCGGCTGCGACGGCCGGGCCGACGGCGAGGAACACATCGGTGTACCGGCCGACCCTCCGCTCGATCTCGATGTAGGCCCTCCGGCGCAGCCATGGCTGGAACTGGTGGAACGGGAAACCGTGGAAGGTGTGCACGATGCGGCTGATCTCCAGACGGTGCGCGGCCAGGCGGCCGAGCGCGCCTGCCTTCGAGCTGTGCGTGTGCACGACGTCGAAACCCTCGAGGCAGGCTCGTAGGTCGGCCAGGGCACGGCGGTCGTCACCGAGCGCGATCTCGCTGCGCAGGTGCGGCAGCAGCACCACCTCGTGGCCCGCGGCGCGCGCCTTCATCACCAGGTCATCGCCTTCGCCGGTGACGAAAACGATCTCATAGAGCTCAGGATCAAGCGCAAGTGCGCCGCGCAGCGCTACACCGCCCGCGCCGGCCATGAACCTGGTGACCACCTGCGCCACGCGTAGCCTGCTCCTCATGCTGGTACCCCCGTGACCGCGGTGGCGCTTAGCAACTCGCGCAGCGGTGCCCCGGGATCCTCGCCGAGGGTCACCTGCAGGCAGGGCAGCCGGGTGCTGAGCGTGTCCGCGGTGTCCTGTACCGGGGGATGGCTGGAGCCCATGCCGGTGCCGAGGGCCAGTGTGGCCGCGAACGCCCAGTAACGGCGCAACTCCCCGGCCATGTAGGTACCGGCGACGAGGGAGCGTGCCGCCCACGCCGGGGCGCACGGGGTGGTCACGGCTCGGCCCCCGCCGCGCGTCAGCACGACCAGCCGGTCGGGCAGCATGCGGCCCGAGCGCCGCGGCCATGCCGCCTCTCGGCGGCCGTGCGGCATCCGCCGTCCTCGGCCGCGGTGCGGCACGGCGGGCAGCCGCAGCGGTTCGACTACACCCCACGCGTACCGCCCGTCGCTCACGCACAGGTTGTCGCAGGTGGCGACAGCCCCGTGGAGCAACTCGCCGTAGACGAGCGTTGACTTACCGACGCCACCAGGGCCGGCCAGCAGCACGGTCTGGCCGTCGGCGGTGCCGAGTCCGCAAACGGAGGCGTGCAGCGGGGCCCGGCCCCGCTGCTGGCCCCACCACAGCGCCGGGTATTGCAGCAGGACGGCCCGTATCAGCAGCCGGGCCCGCGCGCGCAGAACGGCCGCCGCCGCACGGCCTTTGCCGGACGGCCGCCAGCGGGCCACCACGTCCAGGGTCGGCTCGCCTGCCGTCACCCGCAGGTCGAGGCCGGACGAACAGGCATCCCTGAGGATCATCTGTCCCTCGGTAACCCAGGCGCCGCGGGTGAGCACCCGCCACCCGGTGACATCGAACGCCGCCGAGCCGCGCTCGACCGTCACCCGGATGTCTGGCGCCGTGTTGTCATCGGCCGTCAGCTGGCCGGCGGCGCCCTCGGTGAGGACATCGGCGATCCAGGGCACCGCGCACCTCAGTTCGACCCGCTCCCCGGCGGTATGCAGCAGGCCCCGCATCAGAACTCATCCGCATAGGGACTTGCCATCGCCATCGCCGTCGCCCGGGACGGGGCCTGGTGGTACTCCTGCACCAGGTCGCCGATCAGCGTCCGGACCAGCTCGTCGTCTCCGTCCGCGGCCGCCGCGTAAAGCAGGTCGAGAGAACTGGTGAAGTCGTCAGGCAACGGTCCCGGCCGAGTCGCCGAGATGGCCGGGTTGAGGGTGGGCAGCCGCTGCTCGCGCTCTCCGAACAGCGTCTCGTGCAGCTTCTCCCCAGGCCGCAGGCCGGTGAAGTGGATCTCCACATCAGGCACCCTGAGCTGCTCGGCGTACCGGCGGACCAGGTCCACGATCCGCACCGGCTCGCCCATGTCCAGCACGAACGTCTCGCCGAACTCGCCCATCGGTGCGGCCGACAGGACCAGTCCGACCGCTTCCTCGACCGTCATGAAGAACCGCGTGACATCGGGATCGGTCACGGTCACCGGTTCGCCGTGCTCGATCTGGTCGGCCACAACGGCGAGCAGCGAGCCGCGGCTGCCGAGGACGTTGCCGAACCGAACCGAGCAGACCCGCATCTTGCCGTCGGCGTTGGCCTGCAGGATCATCTCGGCCAGCCGCTTGGTTGCGCCCAGTATCGACTGTGGCTCAGCGGCCTTGTCGGTGGAGATCAGCAGCAGCCGTGGCGCACCGGACGCAGCCGCCGCCTGCACCACGTTCTGGGTGCCGAGCACGTTCGTCTTCACGCCCTCGCCGGGGTGCCGTTCGAGCAGCGGCAAGTGCTTGTGGGCGGCCGCGTGGAAGACGACATCGGGCCGGACCGAGCGGAACACCTGCCGGATCCGGGTCCCGTCCCGGATGTCGGCGATGACTATCTCGGCGCTGTCGAGCAGCGCCCGCCCGTTCAGCTCGAGCTGGAGCGTGTGCATGTTGGACTCGTCGTGGTCGAGCATGTGCAAGGACGCGGGATCGTGGCTCCTGACCTGGCGGCATAGCTCCTGGCCGATCGACCCGCCGGCTCCGGTGACGAGGACCCGGGCACCGGTGAGCATGGCTTGCACCGACGGCTCGAGGATCCGGCGCTCGGCCCGCCCGAGCAGGTCGCTGAAGCTCACCGTGCGCATGTCTGCCGCCCGCGCCGCGCGCTCCAGGGCCGAAAGGAAGGACGGCAGATACCGCACGCGCGCGCCGGTATCGGCGGCGGCGCGGATGAGGCCGCTGAGCCTCGCCGGCGGCAGCGAAGGGATCGCGATGATGATCGCCTGGATCTGGTGCTCGCGGACCACGCGGCGCAGCTCCGCGAGGGTGCCGAGGACAGGCGTCCCGAATACCGACCTGATGCCGGGATCGTCGTCGAGAAGACCGACCGGCCACAGCCCGTAGTCAGGACAGCTCCGCAGGTCTCGCATGACCGTGCGTGCCGCCGATCCGGCGCCGACGATCAGCGTCGCGAGCCCGGTGCCACGGTGCTGGCCGCGGAGCCGGGGTCTCAAGCCGCCGTGCCAGCCACGACCGGTGATCCTTGGATCACGCATATTCCCCTCCATCTACATGTCGCCCGGTGCCCTCACAATGGGCACCGTGTCCGTGTCCCGAGTCTGTGAGGCTGGCGTGTCAGGGAGCTGTGCACCCGGTCGGCGCGCGTCCGGCGGAGCCGGGGGCCGGGCGATCAGGGTGGCCAGCCAGCTCCGGGGCCGGATGCCGATGACGCCGAGGATGGGCCAGTCCGTGGTAGCGCTGAGGTCTGCGGCCTGGTCGAGCGCACTGTGCGGCGCGAACCTGGGCAGCGCCACCACCAGGGCGGCGTCCGGCGGCGGGGCGCTGAGCCGGATGTCGTCCAGGGTCACCACCGTCGGTTGCTGCGGTTCCGGCGTCGGGGGTGTGCCGCCGTTAGGTCGGTTGGCCGGTCAGTAGCCAGGCCGACCGGCCGGTGCCCACCATCGACGCTGGCAGGATCCGGCGAGTCGCCGTCCTGGCTCAGGTCGCCGCCGACGTGTCCGTAATCGACGATGGCGGGACCCGGCGAGTCGCCGTCCTGGCTCAGGTCATCGCCGATGCGTCCGTAATCGACGCCGACGCCGGTCCGCACCAGTGAGCCGGCCGCGTCGGCTCGTTCGGGCGGAGGCAGCTCTGCGCGTAGCCGGGCGGCCAGCGCAGCGAGCCGGACTCCCGAGCCGGGACCGGTCAGCACGATCGAGAGGACCCCGGCCCGTTGGGCGGCCAGGCTGAGGCGTTCGGGCAGGTCGTGGTCGATTTTGATGATCTGGTCGCCACGGGCGTCGGAGCTGCCGAACAGCACGGCGCCGAGTTCCCTGGCCCCCGCCCCCGGCTGAGCCACGGTCGGT
>Ga0187766_10001801_pt1 | contig 12615 bp, 10 predicted proteins | sample 0216_QUI02_MP05__4_FD_132971 | JGI IMG/M metagenome (GOLD analysis project Ga0187766, IMG submission 132971) | Tropical peat soil microbial communities from peatlands in Department of Meta, Colombia - 0216_QUI02_MP05_20_MG | ecosystem: Environmental > Terrestrial > Soil > Wetlands > Peat ... | reverse complement strand
TCGTACCGTTGACGGTGATATCGCCGGCCCCCGGATGCGCATCGCCGACCGTTGCGACCGTGACGTCGCCGAGGGCGAGTTCCGCATCGAGGGTCGCGGTCGTGAGGATCGATGCCGATCCCTGGCCGGTTGGGACGAAGACCGACTGCGCACCCGGCGTTGCATTGAACGAGGCCGCCGCGACGGTTGTGCTTGTCGATGCGATGTTGTCGGTCGCGGGCGCATCGTCGATTTCGATATCCTGGGGATCGAGCAGCAACGTGCCGCGAGCGCCATGGGGCGCGCGCAAATCCGCCGCACCGTCGAAGGCGAGGAGGCCGTGGCTCGAGACTTCGACTTGTCCGCCATCCCCACCCAAGGCCCCACCGCGCGCCGAGATGTTGCCGTTGAAGTCCGTATATCGATCCGACCACACGACGACTTCGCCGCCGTCGCCCTCGACGCGCGCATCCGCGTCGATCGAGGCGGTCGGCGCAACATAGGTCTCACTTGCGTGGCGCACCTTGCTTGCATCAGCACCGTGCAAGGCGCCGCCGATGAGCACGGCGCCGCCGCCGCCATCGCCGGACGCATCGATATGGGTTCCGTCGAGGATGGCGATCCGTCCGCCGAGCACGGTGACATCGCCACCTTTCGTGCCGCTACCCGACTTCCCCGATGCGTCGATCGTGCCCGCCACGGCGGTCGTGCCACCGTCACCGGAATCGACGGTGACGCTGCCTCCGCTTCCATCCGCCCTCCGCGCCACGAGCGAACCACTCGTCGCGATCGAGCCACCCGCGCCCGCAACGAGCTGGATCGAGCCGTCCGGCCCGTGGGCGACGGCAGTTGCGCGAATGAGCCCCGTATTGTTGATGGCGAGCGCGTACATGTTTCCGCCGGCAGCAATGATCTCGGCCGCGGCGGCCTGGATCGCACCGCTGTTGGCGGCCCCGGCGCCGCCCACACTGCCTTCGCCCGGCAGGTTTGCCTGGACATAGAGGTGTTCGCTGCCCGCTTCCTTGAGGACGACATGGAATCCGGCCGCGAGGCCGACGGTCCCGTCGGGTGCTGCAATGGTCCCGGCGTTCGCGACTTGCGCACCGATCAAAAAAACGCTGCCGCCTTGCGCATCGATGGCCCCGAGATTGGCGACCGAGGCGGTCGAGGTACCGGAAAATCGCTCATACTTGCCGGCAAGGAAATCCGCATCGCTGAGGTCGAGTGTCGAGGCGACGAAACCGGCGGTATCGATCCGCGCACCACCGCCGATCAGCACGCCGTTGGGATTGATCAAATAGACCTGACCGTTCGACGACAGGGCGCCCAGAAGAACCGAAGGGTCCTGGCCTGTAACCCGATTAAGAACCGCAGAGCGGTTGCCGTTTTGAACGAAGTTGCTGATTTCATTTGTATTTAAGGAAAACTCCTGCCAATCGATTATTGTGCGATTCGTCGATGTGACGATGTTGGTGGTATTACCAACGGTGGCAATACTCGCGCTGCCCGCGACCACCATCCCACCCTTGGGGGCGCACATGGCGGGTGTCGGGAACACGAGGGCGGCCGAAAACGCGATCCCGACGAGTGCGGTCGTGCCAAGCAACGTCGCATGGTATCGACGGGTGTGCGCCGATACCTTCATGCCGGCCCCGCCCCGCCGGTGCCGACTCCTCGCGGGTCCGGCAGCGACGATATTGAATCCACGGCCCCTCTTCCCATCACGCCTGCCCCTACGCCATCCAGCTAAGCCAGGAGACCGTTCGAACGCTCCGGCAAATTCCCAAGCGGCAATACTGACATATCTCTAATATTCGATGTGCGTAATATTGTGATATATCAATATAACGTCTCCTCCTTGCAGTATAGATTATATATATCCCTGCAAATGTAGCGAATCACATTTTACGGAGGGTGAACGGATGATCCTCGCCTTGCCGTTTGCGGGAATGATGGACGCGTGGGGCTAATGAGCTCCGCGACGCACGGACGACGCGGCGCGGGCCACGGTCATGAGATTCAGCAGGGGAGGAAATTCGTAGATTTCAAAATAAGCGGGTCGTCAAAATCGCCCGCCCTCCGTCCCGCGCGTGTGGGCAGCGTGGCGAGCCGGGGCACACGCTCCAGATATCGGGCAAGACAGTCGCGGCACTCGTCCTCGCCGAGACGCGCTGGTGCCTGGACGACGAAAGGCTCAACCCCGCTCAAGCACGCCGACGCCATGAACTTCGTCGGCACTGGAAGTCGCGTCAGCGCATGGCTTGGCGGGGTGCGCGGATCTTGGACGGCAACGCCTCGCGTAATGGCCGAATATACGGGAGCCCGTATCCACAGCAACCGCCGATGATTTGGACGCCCGACTCGACCCATTGGCGCGCCTGGCTCGCGAATTCTTCGCGTGAAATTCTGTTCTCGACCGCGTGGTCGTGAGCCACCGTCATGTAATCCTGCCGTTCGGCATCGGGGTAGACGCCGATCGGGCCGGGCCACTTCTCGAATGCGATCTTGAGAGCCGCGGTCGTGTCGTCGACGCCGGTATGAAAGATGCTCAAGACCGAACCACCGTGGGACATCACGTCGTCCAAAACGTCGACGAACCGGTCGGACGACAGGTACCCCGTTTTCACCACCGCCTCATTCGGTTCGCGATGGCATTTGAAGCCGACCCAAAAGGGCGCTCCTGTCGCCTTGCAGGCATCGCTCACCCATTTGCGATGGGTGTTGGTGCCAGTCGACTCCGCAAGAAGGAAATCCGCACCCGCTTCGACGAGGAGTTCCGCCTGCTCACGGAGGTTGGCGCGTAGCTGCTCTTCGGTGAAACGCGAGCGCTGGCGCAAGCTCGCCATGTCTTCGCCGTCCGTTGTCATGCCGAAGTTCGAGATCGAGCCCGCGATCAATACAGGCCGTCCGCCCCCTGCCCTATCACGCGCCTCGCGTGCGAGGAGGACGGCCCGGCGATTAAGCTCGCCCGTCAGCTCGCCAAGGCCGAGTGGTTCGAGATTGTGGCGAGCCGACGCATAGGTATTCGTCGTGATAATGTCGACGCCGGCCTTGACGTAATTCTCGTGCATGACCTGAACCGTCGCGGGGTGCGTATGGAGTGCTGTCGCCGCCCATGCGGTGTGGTAGATCGGCAGGCCCATCTCTTGGAGCTGAGTTCCGACCGCGCCGTCGAGGATAATGACCTCGCCGCGATCGATCCGCTGTTTGAGGGCGTTGTACTGTGTCATTCGCTTTCCCCCCGCACTGATTGACTGGCCCACCATCGGTCCCAGGCTCGAATTTAGATCAGGACCGGTGCTTGCGCCATGGGGAGCCTGTTGCAACCCGAGAAAAGCGCATGGGTCATGGCTGAATGAAGACCGATGGGAGGGGTCAGATCGATACGCCGCATGCGAGAGTTGCGGCGGGCGCACCGGAGACCGATGGGAGGCGCAGGCGGGTGGGGTCGTCGTCTTCGCGTCCAACGCCAAGAGCCGGGCGATACCATCGTCTAATCGAATCGTTCCGGGGGTCGACGTAAAAAGAAGCCAGTGCGTCGGTGAGCGGGCGCGATTTCGCGAACTTCGAGTGCGCCGGGAAAACGCCATGCCGACCGCGAGACCGCCCGCGGCAAGTCGCTGCTGACTTTGGTTGGTGGCGCAACCCGATCCTCAACAGGCCCTGCCATCGGCTGAGATGCCGTCGCGAATATCCTCATCCTTTCCACGGACGTTCGCGACGGATTCCCCCAAAGACGCAGCATCCGATTTGTGCTCCTCGTAATCGCCGGCCTGGGGCCATTCGGCATTGATCAAACTCTTCACTGAATGCGAGAATGCGGCGAGGGAAAGGTGTCGCACAAGTCGATGCAAACCGACGAGACCACCACCCGCGCTGGGCCCGCCGCCCCAGCGCTGCCCCCGCTCTCGCTGGCGGTCAGCGCCATTGGCGTGATGACGCTGGCGCAGATCGGCTCGAGCATATCTTCGCAGCTCGTCGATCTCGAGATCGCGGACCTCGGCGGCGCATTCTCGCTTTCCTCGGACGATGCGTCATGGATCGCGTGCATCGCGACCATGGCCGAGGTCGCCGCGATTCCGCTTGCCGCCACGCTCGCGCGCGCCGTGACGATGCGGACGTTGATCATCTGGACCTCCGCTATTTTCGCCCTCGCAGCCATTGCGAGCCTGCCGGTTCGAGACGAGACCGTGCTTCTCGTCTTGCGCGCCGTCGGGAGTTTCTGTGGCGGTACCATATCGGTGCTGATGTTCACGGCGGTCATGGCGAACTTGCCGCCCGGACCGGGGCGCAGCGCTGGCCTCTCGGTTTTCGCCTTCGCATCAACCGCACCCTCGTCGATTGCCGCCTGGGTCGGCGCCGTCGTTACCGAGCGTTTTGGATGGCAAGGCCTCTTCTATTTCGACATCGCCTGGGCGGTGGTTCTGCTCGTGCTCGCGATCACCGTCCTTCGTTCGACCGCTTCGGGTATGCGGCTCGCGGAGATCGATTGGCTCGGCTATGCATTATTGGCGGCCGGCGGTGCAGCACTGACGCTCTTCATGAAACAGGGTGACCGCTTCTTCTGGCTGGAGAACACGACGATCGTGGGTGCGGGCATCGTCGCGGCCGTCGTTATCCCTGCGGCCGTTTGCAGCTTTTTGATTCGCCGTCGCCCATTGATCGATCTGACGCTGATGAAGACGACATTCGGCTGGGCCGTCACGTTGGCGACCTTTTACCGTTTCGGGATGGTCATGGCCGCCTTTGTGATCCCCCAGGCGCTCACGCGGCTCCAGGGTTTCCGCATCACCGAAATCGCCGACGCGAACATCTGGATGTTCTGGGCAGAGTGCGCCTCGTTTCCAATCGCGTGGTACTGGGCTTCGCGGTGGGATGCGCGCATACCGCTGTCGCTTGGCCTGGCACTCTTCGCGGTCGGCGCTTATGTCAGCACCTACCTCACGCCCGCTTGGCAGGCGGCCGATTTCCGGCTGACCGAGATCGCGATCGGCTTCGGCCAAGGGCTGTTCCTGGTTCCGACCATCTTTTACGCGACCCGCGATGTCACACCCCAGCAAGGCCCCACGGCCGCGGCACTTTTCAATTTAAGTCGTGTCCTCGGGCAGACCTTCGGGATCGCGGTCGTGGGATCGCTCATCACCTATCAGGAAAAGTTTCATTCCGCGATATTGGTCGATTATCTCAGCACGGGTTCGACGGTTGCCGAGCGGTTCAACGAGCTTGTCGCAAGCTTCCTCTCGACCCACGGCGATCTGGCGCTCGCGCAACGGCAAGCCTGGTCGTCGCTTTCCAGCCTGGCGTCGAGCCAGGCTTACGTCCTGGCGTTTGCGGACGCCTTCGTCCTCGTTTCAGCAGTACTCGGCGTTTCCGCCCTTCTGGTACTGATGCTGCCGCCCTTGCGCGCGACGACGAAACGAGGTGGCCAACAGCCGACCGCGGTCCACTCATTCGCACTCCGAGGTCCGCGATGATTGCTGGCGTGAAGCGAGTCGCGATTGCCGTGCTCCTGCTCGCCGTCCTGGGCGCGGGGTGGTACTTCGGCGCGCGCTGGTACGAGAGATCTCGCGACGTCCAAATCACCGACGACGCTTACGTGCGGGGGGAGATCAGCGCGATCAGCTCGCGGGTTTCGGGCTATGCCGTCGAGGTGCTCGTGGACGAAAACGTGCCGGTTAAGGCAGCAGAGGTGCTTGCCCGCATCGACCCGCGGGATTTCCGCATGAATGTCGAGAAGGCGCAGGCAGCGCTCGACCAGGCCAAAGCCGATCTGACCCAGATCGGCGCGCAACGCGAGCTTCAACAATCGAAAATCGTCGTGGCCGAAGCGGCACTACGCGCAGCGCAGGCGCAGGAGAAGAACGCAGCACTCACGCTGCAGCGGGCGTCCACATTGGCTGCAAAGAGCTACGCACCCCAGGCTTCCGTCGATGCGGACACGGCCGCCGAGGCGCAAGCGCGAGCCAACGTCGACGAGGCAGCGGCAAATCTCGGATTCGAGCACGAGCAAGTCGCCGTCATCGATGCGCGCGAGGTCGTGGCGCACGCACAGGTCGACTCTTTGGAAGCAGCACTACTCTCCGCCAAATTCGCACTCGGAGACACCGAGATCTGGGCGCCGATTGACGGTGTCGTCGCCAACCTCCAGACAAGGGTCGGCACCTATGTCGCGGCCGGTACGCGCATGATGTCGGTGGTGCCCGTGCGCGACCTTTGGATCGACGCGAACTACCGTGAGACGCAAATCGAACGAATGAGGCCGGGCGATCCCGTGAGGGTGAGCGTGGACACCCACCCGCAGACCCCACTCTGCGGCTTCGTGGAATCGATCGCACCCGCATCGGGAACCGAGTTCGCGCTGATCCCGCCCGACAATGCGACAGGCAACTTCACCAAGGTCGTGCGCCGATTCACGGTACGGATCCGCTTCAACGCCAGCGAGAAGAACGCAGCACTCGCGCGCCCGGGAATGTCCGTCGAGACGGCGGTCGCGGTCTCCACAGCAGGCAACGCCACCGCGACCGAGCGTGCCCGCGCGATCGGATGCACCTTCGACCCAGCGCATGACGTCTACGAGCACGTGCCGACCAAGCTCCCGGAGCATCCCGGACTCGGGCGCGCCCGCCCGCTGGGACCGGGCGGCATTCAAGTGCAGCCGAATCCGTAATGCGTTGCGCTGGAGAAATGCGAACGGGGAAATTGCCCAACACGCCTGCCATGAAGTGATCGGCCTGCCTATTTGGGGTCCAGCCCGTGTGACGACGCTGCAAATTGGAGGTTGATCTAGATCACGCCCGCTTGATTCATACCGTGGTTTGATGGCGCCATTTCGACGACCGAGCCTGGTTCAAACCCATAACAAGGGATTGCAGAACATGGGGGTCTTCACGGCGATTGCTTGCCTGTTCGGGATTGTCGCCATCTTGAGCTTCGTCAACGAGCGTTGGCTCCGAGTGCAGTCGGATATTGGGCTGCTTCTGCTCGCGGTGGTCCTGGCGGGAGGACTGCGGTTGATCGAGATGGTCGTGCCGGTAGGTCTCGTCGGGGCATTGCATCAGCTGACGCAATACTTCAATTTGAACGATACGCTTCTGAAAGGCGTGCTGTGCTTCCTGTTGTTTCGCGGGAGCACGCGGGTGCGTTGGGCTGCGCTGCGCGCGCAGCGCTGGCTGGTCCTTTCACTCGCCTTTGCCGCTACGGCAATCGCGTGCTTTGTCACGGGCGGGCTGGTTTTCGCCGGGGTGTCGTTGTTCGGCATTTCCATGACGCTCACCCAGGCACTTCTCTTTGGGGCGCTGATCGCGGCGACCGATCCCGTCGCCGCGTTATCGATCCTCTCGAAGGTCGGATTGCCGGAAAATCTCGAGACCGTTGTCGATGGCGAGTCGTTGTTGAATGACGGCGTCGCGGTGGTCTTGTTTACCATTTTCGCGGACATGGCACTGGGCGGCAGCGCAAGTGCCACCGGTGCTGGCGCCGTTTTCCTGCAAGAGGTCCTCGGCGGCGCTGTGATCGGGGTACTCGGCTGGCTCGTCCTCCATGTGACGCTGCCGCGCGCTACGACCTATTGCACTTCGCTTCTTATCTCGCTGGCAGCAGTGAGCTGCCTCTATGCCGGCGCACAATATATCCATGTCTCCGGCCCGATCGCGACTGTGGTCGCGGGCTTGCTGACCGGCAACGTCACCGGCTCACGCGTGGCCAGGGAGGTGTTGGACCCATTGGCAACGTTCTGGCAGGGCTTGGACGAAGTTCTGAACGCCTTGCTGTTCGTTTTCGTCGGGCTGCACGTCATTTTGATCAACCCGCTGGAGAGTGTTCCGACAGGCATTCCCGGCTCGACCGCCATCGTGGCTGTTCTTGTCGGCAGGGCGATCGCCGTATTTGCGGTCGTCGGAGGACTGGATGCGGTCGGAAGGATTCGCGCCGATCGATGGGGTCTTACGAAGCTCTTGACCTGGGGCGGATTGCGCGGCGGCCTTTCGCTGGCGCTCGCGGTATCCCTACCCGACAGCTCCTGGAAGCCCATCCTTCTCAACATGACATTTGCGGTCGTTGTGTTTTCGATCATCGTGCAGGGGTTGACCATACGGCGCATGTTCAGCCGGGAGCAGCTTGAGGGCTTATTGCGGTCCTGACAACAAATTGAAGAACTGAACGGCGAGGCAGATCCAGCGGAGCGATCCTGATTCAATGGTGGCTCGGCGGATTTCGCGGTCGGTCTGCCATGACCTATGTCAATGCTTTGCACTGGCTCTCCAAATAGCGTTCAGCTTGCGGGCACCTTGCCGGGGATGCCTCCGATGTCGACGCATCAAGGTGCGGCGGTGTTTGAGGCGGTTGGGGAAAGGGAGTGCAAGAATGGACACCGCGACGAAAGCGCGTCAGCCACAGACTTTGGATGCCGCAGCCAACATGTACGCATCCTTTGCACCACGTCAGTCGCACGCCGAGCGTTACGCAATGGGCGAAAGCCTGCGGAAGATTTGCCCGAGGAGTTCTCACGCCGACTGGAAGCCCCGGAAGGGCAGGACCGACCCCGTCAAGCTGATCGAGCTTGGCAACGAGGGGCGAATTCCCCAGCTAATCCCGCTTCGCCACGGCCGCATGTTGGCATCGCCCTTCACGTTTTATCGCGGTGCAGCGCTTAATATGGCCGTGGATCTGGCGACCACGCCCACGACAGGCATTCGTGTGCAGGCGTGCGGCGATGCCCACCTCGTGAATTTCCGCGGCTTCGCCACCCCCGAGCGTCAAATCAATTTCGATATCCACGATCTCGACGAGACGCTCCCGGCACCGTGGGAGTGGGACCTTAAACGGCTGGCGACAAGCTTCGTGCTGGCATGCCGCGACAATGGCCTGAACGCGGACTCCGGCGAGGATGCGGCACTCGCCTGCGCGCGGTCTTATCGCGAGCACATGGCTGAGTTCAGCGAGATGGGTACACTTGACGCGTGGTACACACGCCTCGACCCGCAGACGCTGATTTCGACCATCAAGGACCCCGACCTTCGCAAGCGCATCGAAAGGCGTGTCCAGAAGCGCATCGCGAAGGAAAAGGCTCGTAGCGCGCTCGAATACGATTTCCCCAAGCTCGCAACGATGACCGAGGAGCGGGTTACCATTCAGGAAAGCCATCCGACGATCTATCACTGGCGAGAGGACGGCAGTTTGGAATTCGACGCGGCCATGCGTGAGGGCTTCGCCCGCTATCGCGACTCGCTGGCTGAGGACCGGCGCGTTTTACTCGACCGCTTTGAGTTCAAAGACATCGCGATCAAGGTCGTCGGGGTCGGCAGCGTCGGAACTGTGTGCGGAATCATCTTGCTGATGGGCGGGGAAAAAGATCCCCTCTTTCTCCAGGTCAAACAAGCCCGTGCGTCGGTGCTGGAGACATTCGCCGGCAAGAGCATCTATTCCAATCACGGCCAGCGCGTCGTGATCGGCCATCGGCTCATGCAATCGGCCAGCGATATTTTTCTCGGTTGGTTCGAGGGCAGGCAGGGACGTCATTTCTACGTTCGCCAACTCAGGGACGCCAAGATCAAGCCAATGGTCGAAACCTTCGATGCAAGCGACATGGCGGTATTCGCTGAATGGTGCGGTTACTCCTTGGCGCGCTCCCATGCGCGTTCCGGCGACGCCGCCATGATTAGTGGCTATCTTGGCGAGAGCGATACGTTCGACACGACAATCACGGCCTTTTCTACCGCCTACGCCGATCAAACGGAGCGCGATCACGCTGCTCTCAAAAAGGCAGCGCGTGCGGGCCGGATCGAAGTATTGATGGAAAGGGAATAGCGCTTACCTGCCCCACCATCGGCTTTGAAAGCGCCGAACGAATGATTAGGCAACTGAACCTTAAATCGTCAAACGCCACGCGTGCTGCCGTTTCGCCGATAGCGGCGGGTGAGAAGACGCGAAAGCGAGGTTTGAAAGCGTGGCTTGTCTACGAAGGTAAGCTGTTTTTTGCCATGTTTATTTATCTCTTCATCCTCTTCGGTCTCCTCAATCTCCATGAATATATCGTCCTTGCTCAGCACAAGATCGAGTTCACCAAGTACGGCTATGGGCTGATCAACGCGTGGATATTCGCAAGAATTCTGATCGTCGCCGAAAATTTGCACCTTGGACGAAGTCTGGAGGATAGGCCGCTCATCTATCTCATTTTATTGAAGGCCTGCCTGTTCATGATTGTCGTCGTCATCGTCCGCTGCCTGGAAGCGGTATTGGTCGGACTGTGGAATGGAAGATCGCTCTCGGAGAGCATTCACGTCATCGGTGGCGGCGGATTGGAGGGTATCGCCTCCGTGGCGTTGACTGCCGCCTTCGCGATGATTCCCTTCTTTGCTTACAGAGAGGTGGCGCGCGTGATGGGCGATGACGAAGTGCGCGCGCTTATCTTCAGAAGCAGGGCGAGTACCAGGGTTCCTCATCCGAAGGCGCCCGGATAATCGAGGTGCAAGAATTTGACCGAGCGGCTTGACATTTTGGAGTCATTTCCATATTTCTAGGAATATGGAAAAGATCGATGCCATCGTTGCGCTCGCCGGTCTCGCCCACGAAACCCGGCTCGACATTTACCGCCTTCTGGTGGAGGCGGGACCGACTGGAATCGCCGCCGGACAAATCGGCGAGCGCCTTGGCCTAGCGCCGGCCACCCTCTCCTTCCATCTCAACCATCTCAGGCATGCCGGGCTAATCGATCATGAGCGCAATGGTCGCTCGCTGATCTATTCGGCTGATTTCGGCCGGATGACGGAACTCGTGAATTATCTGACGGAGAACTGTTGTGGCGGCGACCCGGCCGCCTGCGGTTTGCCGGAACGCGAATCGTCCACAGCCGTTGCGAAATCCCGATCCAGAGGAGCATCGCACCATGAAACGCCTGCACGTGAACGTCGCCGTTAAGGACCTGGCAGAGTCGGTCCGGTTCTATTCGACCCTATTCGGGGTTGAGCCAACTGTAACGAAGACCGACTACGCGAAATGGATGCTGGAGGACCCGCGCGTCAACTTTGCGATCTCGACACGGAGCCACACTTCGGGCCTGGACCATCTCGGCATTCAGGTTGACGACGAGCGAGAACTCACAAGTGTGGCGGAACGGCTCGCACTGGCGGGGCAATCGATCTTCGAGCAGAAGCAGGCGGCCTGTTGCTATGCGCGCTCCGACAAGGCTTGGGTCACCGACCCGCAGGGCATTGCCTGGGAGACCTTTCACACGTTCGGCCAGGCAACGGTCTATGGCGAGGACCGCGCCGTAGCAGCACCCACATCTTCGGTGGGGCCGACGCCTGCGTCCCAAGCCTGCTGCGCGCCCAGCTCTATGGAGACCGTCTTGCCAAAAGCCGAGACGCAATCCAAGGCGGAAGCGTGCGGCTGCGCTTCGTAGAAGGACCGTCGCCGTGGCGCATAGAACCTACAACGTCCTCTTCCTCTGCACGGGCAACTCGGCCCGAAGCATCATGGCCGAAGCGCTCGTCAATTTCTGGGGCAAGGGGTGGTTCCAGGGCTACAGTGCCGGCAGCTTCCCAAAGTCGGTCCCGCATCCCTTTGCACTCGCGCTCCTTAGCAAGCTCGGCTTCGAGACAAAGGAATTTCACAGCAAAAGCTGGAGCGTCTTCGCTCAGCCCGACGCGCCGCAGATGGATTTTGTCTTCACCGTCTGCGACGAGGCGGCGAAGGAACCGTGCCCCGTCTGGCCGGGCCAGCCGGTAACCGCTCATTGGGGCGTGGCCGATCCGGCTGCCGTCGAAGGAATCGAGATCGAGAAGCACGAAGCGTTCCGACGCGCGTTCCGCGAGCTTGAGAACCGGGTCAAGATCTTCGTGAGCCTGCCCGTCGATAAGCTCGATCACATTGCGCTGAAGAGAAAGGTCGACGAGATTGGTCGTCTCCAGCTTAACCCCGAAGTCAAGCAAGGCGCCTGACCTCGTCGGCGCGCCGCAAACCCAGCCAACCTCGCTCGCTCGGCGTTTGACCGCTGAGGGTCTTGGCACTGCTTTCCTTCTCGCAGCCGTCGTTGGGTCCGGGATCATGGGGGAGCGTCTGGCCGCGGGAAACACGGCGATAGCCCTGCTTGCCAACTCGCTGGCAACCGCGGGCGCCCTTATCGTTCTGATTCTTATATTCGGACCGGTTTCCGGAGCGCATTTCAATCCGGCTGTCACCTTGACGTTGGCGGTGCGTCGCGACGTGCGCTGGGCCGAGGCCCCTGTTTATATCCTCGTGCAGGTAATCGGTGCGGTCGCGGGGGTTGCGGCAGCCCACATTATGTTTGAGGCGCCCCTATTTTCGCTCTCTGCCCACGTTCGGTCGGGACCCGCACAAATGTTCAGCGAGTTTGTCGCCACGTTCGGCCTTCTGGCGGTCATTCTCGGCTGCGTGCGCTATCGTCTGGAGGCGATCCCCTATGCGGTAGCCAGCTACATCGGCGCCGCTTATTGGTTCACCGCGTCGACCTCGTTTGCCAATCCGGCGGTAACGATTGCCCGCGGATTGACAAACACATTTGCGGGCATCCGCCTTGCCGATGTGCCCGGATTCGTCCTGGCTCAGCTCGCCGGCACTGCCGGCGCAATCTTGCTGTTTGGGTGGCTGTTTCCTGCGGACCGGGGAGACCGTTAGCAC